>RCMY010006119.1_pt1 | contig 10113 bp, 6 predicted proteins | sample 2041341 | NCBI WGS metagenome assembly RCMY01 (sample SAMN09708234, study PRJNA481090) | Marine sediment metagenome, whole genome shotgun sequencing project.
CGTCAAGGTCACCACCACCCCCGGCACGGCGACCACCGCCGACTACACCCCGATCAACCAGGCGATCACGCTGCCCAACAACGGCATCACCAAGACCACGACGGTCAGCATCGCCACGAGCAGCGACGGGGTCGACGAGCCCGACGAGTCGTTCACCGCGACCCTGTCCGACCCGACCTCCGGCGCACAGCTCGGATCGCCGAAGGCCGGAACGGTGACCATCACCGACGACGACGTGATCACGCTGACCATCGGCAACGACACCGTCGTCGAGGGCGGCACCGCCACCGTCGTGATCACCATGAGCAAGCCGACCGTGCGGAGCCCCGCCCCGACCGTCAAGGTCACCACCACCCCCGGCACGGCGACCACCGCGGACTTCACCCCGATCACCCAGACCGTCACGCTGCCCAACGACGGCGTCGCCACGACCGCGACGGTCAACATCGCCACGGCCGACGACAGCATCGACGAGCCCGACCAGTCGTTCACCGCGAAGCTGTCGAGCGCCACGCAGGCGAGCATCGGCACCCCGGACACCGGCACGGTCACGATCACCGACAACGACGTCGTCACGCTGTCGATCGACGACACCGTGGTGACCGAGGGCGACGACGCGACGCTCACCATCACGATGAGCAGCCCGAGCGAGCACTCCCCCGCGCCCACGGTGAAGATCGCCACGGCCGCCGGTACGGCCTCGGTCGACGACTTCACGCCGATCGACCCCGCGCGCACCATCACGCTCCCGAACGACGGCGCCGCGACCACAGCGCAGGTCGTGATCGCGACCACACAGGACCTCCTCGACGAGGCGTCCGAACGCTTCACCGCGGTCCTGTCCGGCGCGACGACGGCGACCGTGTCCGCGGACGACACCGGCACCGTCGACATCAACGATGACGACCCCACCGCTGAGGTCGTCGTCGTCAAGACGGAGGTGAACGCCAGCGAAGGCGGCGTCGCGGTCATCGAGCTCCGGCTGTCCGACCCGAACGGCAGGACGTCGAGCGTCAGGTGGCGGACCATCGCCGGCACCGCGACCGCAACGGCCGACTACACGCCGACGGCTGACGGTGTGGTCACCCTGCCGTCAGACGGCTCCGTCGTGACCGTGTCGGTCGACATCGCGACGGACTCCGTCGACGAGAACGACGAGACGTTCACCGTCGAGGTCTTCTCGCCGACCGGGGCCGAGCTGGGCGCCGTCACACGTGCCACGGTGACGATCACCGACACGAACCAGCCCTCCGTCTCGCTGTCCGGCGCCGCCACCGTCGGCGAGTCCGACGGCACGTACACCCTGACGCTGGACGTCACGCCCGTCCCGGCGAACGACGTCACGGTCACGCTCGAGCTGGCACCGCCGGCGGAGGCCGACGCCGACGACTTCGCCATCGACCTCACCCCCGTCGTGATCGAGGCGGGGCTCATCTCGGAGACGGTCACGGTCTCGATCACCCCCGACGAGATCGACGAGATCGACGAGCGCTTCACGGTGCGGATCGCGTCAGCCAGCGGCGCGACGATCGGTGCGTCGACGGTCACCACCACCATCCTCGACGACGACGAGCCGCCGATCATCACGATCGCGGATCGCGACGCCACCGAGGGCGAGTCGCTCACGTTCACGCTCACGAAGACCGGGTTGACCGATCGCACCGTCACCGTCGACTACGCGACGCTCGACGGCACCGCCACGGGAGGCGAGGACTACGTGATCACGAGCGGCACGGCGACCTTCGCTCCGGACGTCACGAGCTTCGACGTCGTGATCATGCTCGAGAACGACACGATCGTGGAGCCCGCCGAGGAGTTCACGCTCGAGCTCTCCGGCGCCACCCTCGCCACCCTCGCCCGGACCAGCGCCGTCGCCACGATCAACGACGACGGAGCCGACGCTCCCGTCCCGTCGCTGGCCCGCACGCCTGCCGGCGACGTCGACGAAGGCACGACGGTCACGCTGGACGCCAGCGGCTCCACCGGCGACGGCGTCCTGACGTTCCTCTGGACCTTCCCCGACGGCAGCACCGCCGAGGGCGCGACCGCCTCGTTCGTCGCGGCCGATCAGGGCGACCTGCTCGTCTCGCTCCAGGTGACCGACGAGGACGGGGACCGAGACAGCGTCGACGCGACCATCACGGCGCTGAACGTGGCGCCGAACCTGTCGGTCACCGGCGACGAGGGCGGCATCGTCTCGACCGGGCCCCGCTCGAACCGGGCCTTCACGGCCACCGTCTCGGACCCGGGGACCGACACCGTCACCGTCACGTGGGACTTCGGCGACGGGTCGGACCTGCTCGTCGACAGCACGACCGACCAGGGCGCAGAGCAGACCTTCGCGCACAACCACAGCTGGACGACCCTCGGCCTGTTCGACGTGACGGTGACCGCGGACGACGGCGAGGGCGGCACGGAGCAGATCAGCTTCCAGGTGAACGTCCGCGACGAGGGCTCGGTGACGCGCTCCTCGGGCGACGATCGGATCGCCACCTCGACGACGGTCGCCCTGGACCACTTCGGCACCGCCAGCACCGTCATCCTCGCGCGTTCTGACGACTTCCCGGACGCCCTGTCCGCAGCCGGCCTCGCCCGTGCCTTCGCCGCACCGGTCCTGCTCACGCGACGCACGTCCCTCGACCCGCGCGTCGCGACGACCATCGAGTCGCTCGGGGCCAACCGCGTCATCCTCCTCGGAGGCGAGTCGGCGCTCGGCCCGGAGGTCTTCGCAGCGGTCGACGCCCTCGACGGCGTGACGGTCATCGAGCGGATCGCCGGGACGGACCGCTTCGACACCGCCGCCAAGGTGGCCCTCCGCGTGGGTGCCCCTGTCGGCAAGGAAGCCGTGGTCGCGCTCGGGTTCGGCGCCGACGGCCGCGACGCCTGGCCCGACGCGCTGGCGGCGGGTGCGTTCCGGGGGCAGGTCCCGATCCTGCTGACCCGGCCAGACCGGCTCCCGCAGGCCACGATCGACGTTCTCGAGACGCTCGGCATCGAGCGGATCTTCCTCGTCGGAGGGACGGCGGCCGTGTCCGCCGCGGTCGAGACCGAGCTCCGGGACGGGTTGGGGCTCACCGTTGAACGCCTGGCAGGCGAGGACCGCTACGGCACCTCGACCGCGGTCGCCGCGCGCGCGATCAGCCGCTTCGGCGCCGACCCGGACATCGTGCTGGCGACCGGCGCAGGATTCCCGGACGGGCTCACCGCCGGCGCCCTCGCCGCCCACCTCAACGGGGTGGTCGTGCTGGTCCACCCTCGTGATCTGAACGAGACGCTCGTGGTCCGTGCCTTCCTGCAGGCCAACTCCCCGGACCTCATCCGCGGCTACGTCGTCGGCGGCACGACTGCGGTGAACCGCACCGTGCTCGAGCAGGTCGAACGGGACATCGACGGCTGAGCTGGACCACGGGCATCTCAGCGGCCGAAACGCCGATGGCGGTGCTGGAACTCACGCAGCGCGCGCAGGAAGTCGATCAACCGGAAGTCCGGCCAGTAAGGGTCACAGAAGTAGAACTCGCTGTGCGCCGACTGCCAGAGCAGGAACCCGGACATCCGCACCTCGCCCGACGTCCGGATGATGAGGTCCGGGTCCGGGAGGCCCTGCGTGTAGAGGTGCGGGTCCAGCGAGTCCACGGACAGCTCGGCCGCGATGTCGTGCGGGGTCTTGCCGAGCGCACCCTCCTGCTCGAGCAAGGACCGGAGCGCGTCGACGATCTCACGGCGTCCGCCGTACCCGACGGCCACCTGCAGATGGAGCCCGTCGTTGTCCGCGGTCAGCTCCTCAGCCAGGCGCAGCGCCTCGCGGACCTCCTCCGGCAGCAGCTCGAGCGCCCCCATCGCCTGCACCCTGAGCCCGTGGTCGCGCGCGTTCGGGTGGGTCGACAGCCGGCTCACCGTGTCGGAGATGATCTCGAGGAGCGCGGCGACCTCCTGATCGTCACGGTCGAGGTTGTCGGTGGACAGCATCCAGAGGGTCACGTAGGGGATCCCCAGGTCCCAGCACCAGTCGAGGAACTCGTCGATCTTGTGGGCGCCGGCCAGATGCCCCGAACGCGCGTCGCGACCCTTCTCCTTCGCGAACCGCCGGTTGCCGTCCAGGATCACCCCGACGTGCTGCGGCAACGGCTCCGCCCGCACCTGCTCCTGAAGCCGGCGCGCGTAGACGCGGTAGACGACGTCGCTGAGCGCCAGAGCCTCGTCCTTGCTGGGCGGCAGGGGCGGTGGATCGCCGCCTCGACCGCATCCTAGGACGGTGGATGCCCTCCGCGTGACTGAGCGCACGAACGGCTGCAGCAGGTGCCTGGGAGGCGCTAGTCTCGGCGTCGTCGCCCGGGTCCCGCCCGGGCGAGCGCGTGTTCGGGAGTCGTCGGCGGGACCCGCGACGGCCATGCTCACCTCGCGCCCGAACACACCGCGGCTCCGTGTCGTCCACGTCCGCCGCCAACAGCCCCACGTCGTCGTGTCCGACGGCATCACCGAACTTCCCGGAGTACCCCCATGGTTGAGACCTACCTGAGCCAGGACGCCTTCGACCGGCTCACCGCCGAGCTCGACGACCTCAAGACCAACGGCCGTCGCGACATCGCGGACGAGATCGAGGAGGCGCGCGCCCACGGCGACCTCAAGGAGAACGCCGAGTACCACGCGGCGAAGGACAAGCAGGGCCACATGGAGGGGCGCATCCGCCAGCTCGAGGTCCTGCTGCGCGACGCGACCGTCGGTGGACCAACGGGGACGGACCGCGTCGCGGCCGGACTCGTCGTGACCCTGAAGATCGAGGGCGACGAGGAGATCTACCTCGTCGGCAGCCGCGAGGACGCGCACGACGAGCTCGAGATCCTGTCGGTCGACTCGCCCCTCGGACAGGCGGTCCTCGGAGCGCGCGTGGGCCAGGAGGTCCACGCGGATGCACCGGGCGGCAAGTACGCCGTCGAGGTCGCCTCGATCACGCTGCCCTGATCACCGGACCGTGACGGCCACGCCGATCGCCGGCTGGATCAGTCGGCGTCGGCGGCCGGAGCTGTCGCGTCGCCACGCCGTGCACGCTGCACGGCGCCCACGACCGCCTGGTTGACCTGTCGGACGACGCGCGCCGTCTCGGCGAGCTGCTCGTCCAGCAGATCGAGCCGACGGCGGTGCTGGTCCACCATGGCGCTGCGGCCTTCGAGGTCGCGGACGACCTCCTGCACCGCCATGACGTCGCCTCCGACCGTGGCGACCTCGTTGCTCAAGCGGCTCGCGATCGTCGTGACCGCTTCCGCGACCTGGTCCTGGAGGCTCTGGACGTTGCGGGTGACGTCATCGATGCGCTGGGCAAGCCCTTCGACCTCAGCACGGTGACGGACATCGGCGGTCCCCGACAGCTGGCGGGCCTCGTGCGCAGCTGCCACGAGCTCCTCCGCGCGACGGTCGAGTCGCTGCTCGGACTCGACCCGGGAGATCCGCTCCGCGTCGATCGCCGCGGTGACAGCCGTCTCGAGCCCGTCGACGCGCCCGAGCATCTCCGCCTGCAGGTTGTGCACGCGGCCCTCGGTGGTGGACATCCTCGTCTCGACGGCGTTGTCCAGCGCTGCGCGAGCGGCCTGCTGGTCCTGCTCGATCTTGTCGAGGCGGATCTCGAGCTGGTCGGCGAAGCGGTCGAGCTGCGCGTCGAGCGCCGTCTGGAAGCCGCCGAGGCGGTTCGTGACATCGTCGTCGATCCCGTCGATCCGCGAGGTGACGTCCCGTACGAGCTCGTCGGTGCGGCGCGACGACTCGGTGATCTGGCCGAGCACCTTGCCGCGAAGCTCGGTGTCGACCTCCTCGAGACGGTCCTGGTAGCTGTCGAGGCGCGCAGCCGTGACCTCGGAGGACTCGCGCTGGCCGGACTGGAGCCCGACGATGTGCGACGAGAGCTCGGCCTGCTTGGCGAGGCCCTCCTCGCGGTACTCCTGAAGGGACTGGCTGGTCTCCATCAGGCGCCGGATCGCGAAGTTGCGGAGGTCCTCGACCGAGTCCTCGATCGTGATCCGGTTGCGGTCCTCGGAGGCCTGGACCGTGCGAAGGCCCTCCTCCACGTGACCGATGCGTGCGAGCGCCTCCTCGTTGAGGGAGTCCATCTCCCCGGCAAGGCGGGCCTGGAACGACTCGAACTGCTGGGCGACGCGCATGACGCGGGGCGTGAGCTCACCGCGGAGGTCGTCGACGTGGGACCGGGTGGTGCGCTCCGAGGTCGCAACCTGGTGCGCGACCCGCTCCTGCGTCTCGGCCTGGACCGTCCGCTGACGTTGAAGCGTGTCGGACATGACCTTCATGGTCTCGTCGACCCGGGCCCTGACGAGCTCCATCTCGCTGGTCTGACGGCGCTCGATCTCGAGGATCCGGTTGGTGGACCGTTCGAGGGCGTCCTCCGCGGCGCGCAGCCGCGACTCGAGCCGTGCAACGACGACGGAGTTCGACGACGACCGGTCGATGACGAGCGGGGCGACGACCGGCTCGACGTCCGGGACCTCGGCGGTCTCGACGACGAGATCATCGGTCGTCTCGGCAACGTCGGAGGCGACGTCCTCCACGTCAGAGGAGGGGGTCGCGGGCGCTTCGGCTTCGGGCATCGTGCACACCTCGGTCACAGTCCATGCAGGTTCCCCGGCACTGTGCCACATCTGGTGGCTCTCCCGTGCACACGCACCCCGAAGACACCGGGCCACGGCGCGACACGGCGCGCGGAGAACGCTCAGCCGGTGTGCAGACACGACGTGATACTGTCCCATGTTCGCAAGAACGTGCAACAGGCGTACGCGGGCGGCCGTATGACGTCACCTGAGGGGCCATCATGGATGAGCATCACTACTCACTACCGACGAGCGCGATACGCCGGTGTGAATCACGCCACGCAATGGCCAAGCATGCAAGACTGGGCCGGTCCACCAAGGAGTACTCGTGATCGGCCCCCTCCGCCCCACCGGTGAGCTCGGCTCGCTCACCGCTGACGTCGGCGCGGACTCATCGGCCAAGCTGCTGACCGCCGTCATCGCCGACGAGCGGCCAGTCATCCGAGCGGGAGTGCTGACCGCGGTCCGTGCCAGCGAGGACATCAGCGAAGTCGTCACGTGCGACTACCGCGACGCCGTCGAGACCATCGACCGCGTGGTTCCTGAGGTGCTCATCATCGTCGTCCGCGACGGGGACACCGAGCCGTTCCGCATCGTCGCCACCACGAAGGCGCTCCACGCCGAGCTCCGCGTCCTGGCGCTTGCGGACTCCACCAACGTCACCGACCTCCGCGAGGCCGTCATCTCCGGCGTCGACAGCTTCCTGTTGACCTCAGCATCGCTCGCCGACATCCGCGACGCAGCCGCCAACACGGGCCGCGGCGAGCGTGTCGTCTCCCCCGAGGTCGCGATGCAGCTCGCGGGCTCGTGGCGCCGCGACCTCGACCAGTCGATGGCGTCATCGCTCACCCCTCGCGAGATCGAGGTGCTCGAGCTCCTCGCGGAAGGCATGACGAACCAGGAGATCGGCGATCACCTCACCGTCTCGGCCCGCACGATCAAGACCCACGTGCAGAACCTGCTGACCAAGCTCGACGTCCCCGACCGCACGGGCGCCGTCGCCCGGGCGTTCCGTCTCGGCGTGATCCGCTGACGCTGCCCGCACGAGCAAGGCCCCGCCGGATGGCGGGGCCTTGTCCATGACTCGGTGCGTGCGGTCAGCCGCGGCGACGCAGCCCGAACGCTCCAGCGAGGGCCGTGAGGCCGCCGAGGATCGCGCCACCACCGGTGACAGGAAGCTCTTCGTCACCCGGGGGCGGCGGCGGCGGCGGCGGGGGCGGCGTCGGGTCGGGGTCGGGGTCCGTGTGACCACACACGACGCCACCGGCGCTGACCTTGCTGATCGAGGCGGAGACCGGACCGACGACGAGGTCGAGGACGCCGACGCCACCAGCGGCGACCGGGTCGACCACCGCGAGGCGCAGGGTCGAGGCGTTCGCCGCGACGGCGCTGCCGTCCTCGGCGCGGACCTGCTCGACCATCTCACCGACGGTCAGCGACAACAGCCCCGGGATCTCGAAGGTCTGTGGCTCCTCGCTCGCGTCCAGGGTGACGACATCGGTCCCGGCGACCGCGACGCGGACGATGGGTGCGATGTAGTCGATGTCCGCGGATCCGGGAACACCCAGCGCGGTGACCGTGAGGCCTGCTGGACGGATGACCTCGACGTGGACGAGCTCACCCAGCACGGAGAAGTCGACCGTGTCGGCGTAGGCGCGGACCTGGACGCCCTGACGGCCGTCCGTTGCACCGGGGACGAACACGACCTCGGAGGAGGACGCGACCCCGGAGCTCGGCGAGGAGCTCAGGCCGAACAACGCGCCGCCCGGGACCGGGAGACCGAGGTTGCCGAAGATGGTGTCCACGACCTCGTCCAGGCCGTCGCTGGCCGGGTCGAGCTGTGCAGCGATGGAGCCCACCGCGTCGTTGAGCGGGTCGATGAGGTTGTCGAGGTCGCCGCCGTCAGCCCCGTCGACGACGGTCTCGCCGACGTTGCTGTCCTCCGAGCCGGGCGACATGGCGTCCGGCCCGAGCACAACGCTCTCGACGTTCGCGGTGGACTGGGTGTAGCTGACGCCCTCGGCCGGCGGGCACGGGTCGGTGCGGTCGTAGGCCGTCGCGTGGTAGATGGTGCCCTCGCCGACGCCGACGCCGCCGAAGTCCGACAGCGGGACGCCGAGGAACTGTCCGGCGCGCTCGTCCGGCTGGTTCTCACCGACGAGGTCCTCGACGGCATCGAGGAAGTCCGAGCCACCGAGGTCGAGGTCGGCGTTGCGCGAGCCCGAGAGCGCGGTGATCGGCGTACCGGTCGTCTCGGTCTCGGCGACACCGAGGCCCATCAGGCCTCCGACGCCGGGAAGGAGCAGCGTGTCGAGCTGGAGCAGCCCGGCGGTGCCGCCGGCCTCGAAGTCCGAGGGTGGCACCGGGGGTGTGCTGGCGAGTGCCGGCTGTGCGAGCGCCAAGGCGATGAGCGCCGCGCTCGTGGTCGCACTGGCCAGACGAGCAGAGCGGCGGATCGGGGTACGCATGGTGAGCTGTGTCCTGGGAAGCGGAAACTGGGGAAGTGACTAGTTCTACGACAGCCACCCCGCACCACTTGAGGTTTCGGCAAGGTCGTTGCGTGCGCACTCACTCCAGCAGACCGTCAGGCCTCCTCACCGAAGACTCGGTCAGGGTCCTCCAGCGGGATCGCCAGCCACTCGAGCCGTTGCCGCAACACCTCGAACGAGGCCAGCCTGGCAGTCTCGTCGCCTGCTGCCCCGTCGCTGGCGATCTGCGCGAGCTCGGTCACCAACGACGGCCCCAGCTCGAGCACTCCCGCAGATCCCGCGGACGCCCAGCGCGCAAGGACGTAGTGGACGACCGCGCCCACCGGGAGCCCGAGGTTCTCCGCGAGGTTGCGGATGGTGAACATGGGATCCGCGTGGGCGTAGACCGCGACGTCGGCCTTGAAGTTCGCGTCGGGGTCATCCGACGAGATCGGGCCCGTCCAGCGGACGAGCCCGATCTCGGTGTAGGGATCCGGCGTCACAGACGCTCGATGATCATCGCCATGCCCTGACCACCACCGACGCACATCGTCTCGAGACCGAACTGGCCATCGAGGGTCTGCAGCCCGTTGATGAGGGTGTTGGTGATGCGCGCGCCGGTCATCCCGAAGGGGTGCCCGAGCGCGATGGAGCCACCGTGGGGGTTGAGCTTGTCCATGTCGATGCCGAGCGCGTCCGCGGACGGCAGGACCTGGACGGCGAACGCCTCGTTGATCTCGGCGATGTCGATGTCCTTGATGGACAGGCCTGCTCGCTTCAGCGCCATCTTCGAGGCGTCAACCGGGCCGAGGCCCATGATCTCCGGGTTCAGCGCCGAGACACCGGTCGAGACGATGCGTGCGAGCGGCTTCAGGCCGAGCTCCTTGGCCTTGGTGTCGCTCATGATCACGACCGCGGCAGCGCCGTCGTTGAGCGGGCACGCGTTGCCGGCGGTGACGGTGCCGTCGGGGCGGAACACGGTGCGCAGACCAGAGAGGGCCTCGACGGTGGTCGATGGGCGCGGGCAGTCATCCGCGGTCATCATCGTGCCGTCG
>RCMY010006120.1_pt1 | contig 10108 bp, 7 predicted proteins | sample 2041341 | NCBI WGS metagenome assembly RCMY01 (sample SAMN09708234, study PRJNA481090) | Marine sediment metagenome, whole genome shotgun sequencing project.
CACTCAGCCCGATTCTCGAACGACTCCGGGCGCACGTGCTCGAACACTCGGTCAAGACCGGCGACTTCACACTGAAATCCGGTGCCAAGAGCTCCTGGTTCCTGGACACGAAACAGACTGCATGTCGGCCCGACGGTGTCGTGGCGATGACCGATGCGGTGCTCGAGGTCTTCGGTGATGTCATCGGCGACATCGACGCCATCGGCGGTCTGACGATGGGTGGCGATCCCGTTGCGTACGGCGTGCAAGCCGTGGCAGCGACCCGCGGCCACGATCTGCGCAGCTTCAGCGTCCGCAAGGAACCCAAGGCCGGCGGCATCACCGGCCGCATCGCCGGCGCACTCGAACCGGGCGACCGGGTCCTCGTCACCGAGGACACGACGACCCGCGGTACCTCACTCATCGAAGCAGCGGAGCAGATCGAAGCGTTCGGTGCAGTGCCGGCGTTCATGACCGTCATCGTCGATCGTGGTGGCACGTGTGCAGCGATGGCGGCGGCGAAGGGCATCGACTATCGCCCGCTGCTCACCGCACTCGATCTCGGCTACGGCTACGGCACCTGAGCTCGATCCGGCTGGCCCAGCACCGCGAGCCCGAATTGCGTCACGATGGTGCCTGACCCCGATGTGACGGGTCGAGCACGCCGGGGTTCAACAGGCCGTTCGGATCGAGGCTGTGACGGATCGCGGCCTGCGCGGCGAGTTCGGCGGGGGTGCGGATCAGATGGAGCCAGGGCGTCTTGGCGATGCCGATGCCGTGTTCGGCCGAGATCGTTCCGCCCATCGCGGCGACCGCTCGGAGCACCGTGTCGGCGATCTGTTCAGGCTGTCGGGCGCCGAGATGGTTGAGGTGCAGATTGCCCTCGGCCAGGTGACCGAACGGGATCAGCCGGCACCCGTCTGCGTCGGCAGCGCGTCGGGCGACATCGATGAGTTCGGGAAGTGACGCGAGCGGTACGGCGACATCCAGCTTGAACGTCGGGACGCCGATCGTCGTCGACGCGGCTGCGATTGCCTCCGTGATGCGGTCGCGGAAGGCGATCAGCCGGTTGCGTTGCGGACCGTCGGTCGTGACGACCGCATCGACGATGCCCGCTGTGTCGAGTACAGCGAGAAACGACTCCGACGGATCGACGTGGTCCGCACAGTCGATCATCAGGTAGACCCCGCCGTCCGGAGCGGTGACCGGTGGTTCCTCGCCGAGGTGTGCGCTGACCAGCTCCATTGCGGCGGGGCAGATGACCTCCACGGCGTCGAGCGACGGCACGGAGCGCCGGAGGTCGGCGAGCAGCAGGGTCGCAGCATCCATGGACTCCATTGCCACGAGTGCGGTGATGGTCTCGCGCATCCACGGGACGAGCCGGACGCGCGCCGCCGTGATGACGGCCAGGGTGCCCTCGGATCCGGCGAGCAGAGACGGCCAGTGCAGCCCGGCGGTCTCCTTCGGAAGCCCACTGAGTGAACCGATGATCGAGCCGTCGGCGGTCACTGCTTCGATGCCCACGACCTGCTGGCGCATGGTGCCGAAACGCAGGACGCGTGAGCCGCCCGCATTCGTCGCGATGGCTCCGCCGACGGTCGCGACGTCGCGCGCAGCGAAGTCGACCGGCGTGTCGAGTCCGACGCCGTGGGCTGCATCACGCCACCGGGTGAGTGTGACGCCGGCACCAACGGTGACCTGCAGTGCGGCCGGATCGACCGGGCCGATGCTGTCGAGCCGGCGCATCGACAGGACCACGACAGGTCGGTCGCCGGTCGCTGTTCCGGTGTGATCGTCGGCGCGTGGAACGCTGCCGCCGACGAGTCCGGTGTTCCCCGCCTGGGTGATGACGAGTGCATCGTGGCGTGCGCATGCGATCAGCACCGAACTCACTTCGTCTGTGTCGGCGGGACGGACCACGACGTCGCATGACCCGCTGTAGCGGCCCGTCCAATCGATCTCGTGACCGGCTCGCACGTCGTCATCGACGAGCACGTGGGCCGCACCGACCGCCGCCATGAGCTCGTCGACCAACTGCGCATTCGGTTGCGGTTGCGTGTTCGGTTGCGCGTTCGGTTGTGGTTGCGGTTCGCCGGACGGAGCAGCGCGGGTCACAGTCCACACCCTGCCATGCCCGGGCCACATCAGGTGTCACCGTTCCTTTCGGGACCTTTTCCTCGGGTGTTCGGAGACCCGTTGCTCTACAATCGACCCGTTCGCCGGATCGGCGGACAGCTTCGAGGGGGAGTGGACATGGAACAATTCTGGCGCAACGCGGGTCGGCAGCTCGGTAAACAGTGGAAGGCGGTGCTCGCCGTCGTCGTCGTGCTGACCGGCGTGCTGGCGATCGGTGCCACACGGATCGAGTTCGCAACCGGCCAGGACAGCTACCTGAACCCGGATTCCCAGATTGCGATCGACAACGTCGAGTTCCAGGGCAGCTTCGGCGGCGAAACGGTCATTCTCCTCTTCAACGCCCAGGATGGCGCCGATGTGAGCGACTTGCTGAAGGGTGACAACCTCGAAGCGTTCCGGGAACTGAACGACGAGTTGAGTGAACTCCCCGAGGTCTTCTCCGTGGTCACCCCGCTGACGTCGATCACCTTCAGTTCCGAACTCGTCACGTCGGAACCCGTGACCTCCACGGTGGGCACCAACGCACTGCTCGCCGCAGCCGGCCGTGACGACGCAGGCGGCGAAGCGCGCAGTGCCGACATCTCCGTGTCGCTGGCCCGCCGCGCCGCCGCCGGCGACCAGACCCTCGACAACCCGGACTGGATTGAGCTGCTCGTGTACGGCAACGAGGGGTTCACGTCCGAAGGCGGAACCCTCACCGCTCCGTCGGACGGGGAGCGTCAGATCCGCCTCTCCCTGCAGTCGACCTTCCCGAACGTCGAGGGCGGCGCCGTCAACTCGACCGCTGTCGGCGGCATCGTGCTGAACGGCAACGCCACGCTCGACGAGCAGTCGGCGGGCACCGCGAAGATCATCGAGATCATGGACGACTTCAGCCTCGAAGGCTTCGACGTCACCGTCACTGGTTCACCCGTCTATCTCGCCGAGATCAACGACTATCTCAAGGGCGGCATGCTCACGCTCGGCGCCATCGCGATGCTCGTGATGGCCGTGATCCTGTTCGTGATCTTCAAGGTCCGCTGGCGGCTGCTCCCGTTGCTCTCGGTCCTGATCGGAGTGCTCTGGTCGTTCTCGATCCTCGGACTCATCGGCATCGACCTGTCACTCGTGACCATTGCCGGCCTGCCGATCCTGATCGGGTTGGGCATCGACTTCGCGATTCAGATCCACAACCGAGTGGAAGAAGAGGTGGTGCTCGATCGTGACGCGCACCCGATCTCGGAGTCGGTTGCCAACGTCGCTCCGCCGATGGTCGCGGCCGCGATTGCCGGTGTGCTCGCCTTCGTCGCGCTGCGGATCTCCAAGGTCCCGATGATCCGCGACTTCGGTGTCCTGCTCGCTGTGGGTGTCGTCGTGCTCGTGACCGTGGGCATCGTCGTCCCGGCAGCTGCACTCGGCATCCGCGAATGGACCAAACCCACCGAGACGCGCCCCGTGTCACAGGTGGAGAAGCTCGTCGTCAAGCTCGGCGGTCTGCCGACCAAGCTCGGCCTCCCGCTCATCGTCGTCGCGATGGCGTTGTTCGTCGGTGGAGTGCTCGCCGAGGGCAGCACCAAGATCCAGTCCGACCCGGTGAAGTGGATCGATCAGGGCAGCCAGACGGTTGCCGACATCGACAAGCTCGAAGCCGACACCGGCTTTGGTTCGACGCTCGGCATCCTCGTCCAGGCGAACAACGTCTTCGACCCCGCCGTCGTCCAACTGATCAACGACTTCACCGTCGATGCCGAAGCACGGCCTGACGGCGCCGTCGTGTCGTCGTCGAGCTTCGTCACGACGATGAGCAAGATCATCCGGATCGAGGGCGCCACGGTGCTCGCACCGACGAGTGAAGATGTCGTGGCCGCGGCGGTCGCCGCCGAAGCCGTCACCCCCGACATCAGCCGGGTGCTCGTCAACGACGACGCCACCGCAGCACAGGTCAACCTGCGCCTCGCCCCGGGCAGCCTCGACGAACGTGCCGTCCTGGTCCAGGAACTGCGTGACGACCTCGATGCTCGTATCGCCGACCTCGACGTGGCCGCCGACAGCATCCTGCTGACCGATCTGCCCGACGGGCAGTCCGCGGTCCGCGCCACACCGGCCGGGCTGGCAACGGTCGGCATCGGGCTGTTGGAGAATCTCTCGGCCAACCGGGCGAACCTCACCTACCTCGCACTGATGCTCGCCGGGATCTTCCTCGTCGCACGGTTCCGCAGCGCGACACGCGCTGTGCTCGCCCTCGTGCCGGTGTTGCTCGCTGTCGGCGTCTCGTCGTTGATCGTCGGACTCCTCGGCTTCGAACTGAGTCCGCTGACCACGGTCAGCGGGCCGCTCGTGATCGCATCATGTGCCGAGTTCTCGGTGCTGATCCTCGGCCGCTACCTGGAGGAACGCCAGCGCGGCCTCGAACCGCGCGACGCAACCGACATGGCCGCCAGCCGAACCGGTCGTGCATTCTTCACGTCGGCACTCACGACGATCGGCGGCTTCGCAGTCCTCATCGTGTCGCCGCTCCCGCTGCTGCGTGACTTCGGCATCATCGTGACGCTCAACGTCGCCATCGCGCTGCTCGCAGCCCTCGTCGTGATGCCGCCGCTGTCGGTGTGGGTCGACGAGAAGGGCTGGCTCGGTACACAGGAAACCGAACCCGACGAACGCAGCGTCAAGCTTGCTGCGCTGCTGCCGGGCAAGCAGACTCCTGGCGCCCTGATCGCGATCGTGGCGCTCATCGCCGGCGCGATCGCGGTGTACGCGACGGCTGACACGACGTCCGGTGAATCGACCGAGATCGCCTACGCCGCCACAGCACTGCCCACGACGACGACCACGACGACCATCGCTCCCGAGACGACCACGACCGTGGCCGGCGAGGAACCCGTCGACGGTCCGCTGATCGATCCGTCCACGTTTGGGACGGACCGACCGGCATCGCTCGTCGGTGGCGTGTTGTTCGACCTGTTCACCAGCCCGGAGGTCGGCGTTGCGCCGAACGTCGCCAACTGCACCATCGAGACACTCAATTCACGTGTGTCCGACGACGATCTCCTCGCGCTCGGTGCGGCGACGGCAGAGCCCGCAGCAGTCGAGCCGATCACTCAGGCGGCACTCGACTGTGGCATGACCCAGAACCAGATCGATCGGGCCATCGCGATCCAGCGTGGCGAGGAGCCGCCGCCCGTCGTCACCGATGACGGCCCGGCAACAGCGACCACGGCTCCTGCGGGTCCGCTGATCGACCCCACCGGGTTCCCGGCCGAGCGGCCAGTCGATGTGCTCGACGGAATCCTGTTCGATCTGCTCGTCGGTGGCGGAACGTACGAGGGGCAGGGCGTCGATCCGCAAGCTGCCAACTGTGCGGTCGCCACGGTCATCGAGCGCTACGGCGCAGACGAGTTGCTGGCAGAGTTGCCCACACAGGCACCTGCCGCTGTCGACGCCACGAAGCAGGCGGCCATCGACTGCGGGCTCGATCCGGTCGTGGTCGACGGCGCACTCGTGGAGTTCGGTGGCTGAGAAGTGTTCGGTGGCTGACTCGTTGCCCACCTGGCTCGCCGTGCTGCTTGACTCGTGCCCATGACGTCGTCGACTGAGACATGGAAGGCACTGCCACTGCCCTGGCAGGTGGCCTTCGAGGAAGCCTGGGCATCGTTCCGGGCGGGCAACTTCGGAGTCGGCGCGGTGCTGACGGAGGCACCTGACCATCCCGATGCCGTGGACGGCGCCGGCCCGATCGTCACCGCCGGAAGAAACCGAGTCGCACAGACGCAGCGTGCATTGCGGACGCTGTCGGGCAACATGATGGCGCACGCGGAGATGAACGCGTTCGCCGAACTCGATCAGTTCAACGCCGAGGGCCTGCACCTCTACACGACGCTCGAACCCTGCCTGATGTGCGCGGCGACGGCCATGCAACTCAAGGTCGCACACGTCCACTTCGCTGCTGCCGACGAGTTCTACGCTGGCATGGACCAGCTCTGGCCCAAGCATTCGCTCACCGCTGACCGTCAGCCGGCGTCGACTGGCCCGTTCGGCAACCAGCTCGCCGGCTTCGGTCGGCTGCTGCCGATGATCTACACGATCGAGCACTTTCCAGGTCGTTCCGCCGAGCACCTCGCACGGACCGTCCACCCCGGACTGGCCGCGCTGGCGGGCCGACTCGTCGATGACGCCAAATGGTCGGAGATCCGCAAGTCGGGGACCTGTCACCGGGCGATCGGTCACCTCTGGAACGACCTGATCGACCTCTGATCGCGTCACGAACGTGCCTGACCCCGATGTGACTGGAATCGGCGGGAAGGGCTCTGGTTTGCTTGACTGTGGTCATGAGTGAATCGACCGAACTGTCCCAATCCGTCCGCCTCGAACGAGACGGCGACGTCGCCCTGGTCATCGTCGACAATCCGCCGGTCAATGCGCTCAGCTGGCATGTCCGCCAGGGCCTGTTCGATGGCATGAATCAGGCGGTCGAATCCGGAGCGAAGGCCATCGTCGTGATCTGTGACGGACGGACGTTCATCGCCGGCGCCGACATCAGTGAGTTCGGTGGCAACGTGCCGCAGGCCGCAGGTCTTCACGAGGTGCAGGCCGCCATGGAGGACGCTCCCGTTCCCGTCATCGCCGCGATCCACGGCACCGCCCTCGGCGGCGGCCTCGAAGTCGCGCTCTGTGCGCACTACCGGGTCAGCGTGGCGTCGGCGAAGTTCGGTCTGCCGGAGGTGAACCTCGGGCTCCTGCCTGGTGCGGGTGGCACGCAACGCCTGCCGCGGCTCGTCGGGGTGCCGAAGGCACTCGAGATGATGACGACTGGGCGGCACGTCAGCAGCAGCGAAGCCCAGGCGGGTGGCCTCGTCGACGAAGTGATCGCCGGTGACGGCCTCGACGAACTACGCACCGCCGCGGTGGCCTTCGCGAACAAGGCCGTCGCCGACGGTCTGCCACTCGTCCGCGTCCGCGACCGTGACGACAAGGTCGCCGAGGCCAAGGGCAACGACCAACTCTTCGCCGACTTCCGCAAGAGCATCGCCCGCAAGACCCGTGGCTTCCTCGCCCCCGAGTACAACATTCAGTGCATCGAAGCCGCCGCGAACCTGCCGTTCGACGAGGGCCTCAAGGTGGAAGGCAAGCTCTTCATGGAGCTGATGACCGGCCCGCAGTCCGCTGCCCAGCGCTACTACTTCTTCGCCGAGCGCGCCGCAAACAAGATCCCCGACATCGCCAAGGACACCCCGCTCATCGATGTGCAGAAGGTCGGCATCCTCGGCGCCGGCACCATGGGTGGCGGCATCGCGATGAACTTCATCAACGTCGGTATCCCGGTCACCATCGTCGAGCGGGACCAGGAGTCGCTCGACAAGGGTCTCGGTGTCGTCCGTAAGAACTACGAGCGGTCCCGCTCGACCACACCCGAGCAGGTCGAAGAGCGCATGGCGCTCCTCACCGGCTCCACCAGCAAACAGGACTTCGCCGACTGCGACATGGTGATCGAAGCCGTCTTCGAGGACATGGAGCTGAAGAAGTCGATCTTCAAGGAGCTCGACGAGATCTGCAAGCCGGGCGCACTGCTGGCCTCCAACACTTCGGCGCTCGACGTCAACGAGATCGCAGCGGCCACGAGCCGCCCCGAGAGCGTCATCGGCATGCACTTCTTCAGCCCGGCCAACGTGATGAAGCTGCTCGAGAACGTGCGCGGCGACAAGTCGTCCGATTCGGTGGTGGCCACCACGATGGCGATCGGCAAGCAGATCAAGAAGGTCTCCGTGATGGTCGGCGTGTGCCCGGGCTTCGTCGGCAACCGGATGCTGTTCATGCGCGGCGCCGAAGCCGAGCGGATGCTGATGGAGGGCGCCACGCCCGCCCAGATCGACAGCGTGCTCTTTGAGTTCGGTTTCCCGATGGGTCCGTTCTCGATGAGCGACCTCGCCGGCCTGGACATCGGCTGGAAGGAAGAGAAGTCCTCCTCGTCCACGATCCGCGAGATCCTGTGCGAGAACGGCCGTCGCGGCCAGAAGAACGGCCGCGGCTACTACACCTACGACGCCGAGACCCGTGCAGCGACTCCCGACCCCGAAGTCGAGCAGCTCATCAAGGACTTCGCCGTGTCGAAGGGCCACGAGCAGCGTGAGGTCACCGACCAGGAGATCCTCGAACGACTCCTGTACCCGATGGTCAACGAAGGCGCGAAGATCCTCGAAGAGAAGATCGCGATCCGCGGCAGCGACATCGACGTCGTCTGGGTCAACGGCTACGGCTGGCCCGTCTACCGCGGGGGCCCGATGCACTGGGCGGATTCGGTCGGCCTCGCCGAGATCGTGTCGAAGATCGAGGAGTACAGCGCCTCGCTCGGTGGCAAGCACTGGGACCTGAGCCCGCTGCTGAAGCAACTTGCGGCCGATGGGGGCCAGCTCCAGACGCACGCCAGCTGATCGATGAGTTACGTGGGGTCTGACCCCACGTAACTCATGGCGTCTGCGGCAGGTCCCGTGACGACTTGGTCGATGCGGTAGAACTGGCCGGTGCTTTCGAACGCGGATGGAGATGCGACGCGCTCTGACGTGAAGTCGTCGACCGACGGCGGGTCCGTGCTCGTCGACCTCACGGTGCTGCTGGGGCTCCGGTCGCGGTTCACGATTGCCTTCGGCGTGGTGCAGGTCACGGCGGCCATCGTGCTGGTTCCGGCGGTCGCTGCGTTGGTGGCGAGTGGGTCCGACGACCCGGTGCGCGACGTGTTCGTCGTCCTCGCAGCGGCGGCGTTGCTGACCAAGGGCGGGTTCGACGTGATGTCGTCGCGCTCGTTGGAACTCTCCGACCTGCGTGACCTCGTCGACATCGATCTTGCCTGATTCTGGTTGCCCGGCGTTGCGCTCGGCGCGATCATCTTGTCGCTGCTCGGCGTGCTGTTGAACATCTCCGGTATCCAGGCGCTGTTGCGTCAGCGGATCGATCTCGATGTCGAACTGCGGGCGGACGGCGTGGCGAACATGGTGGTCGCGCCGATCGGGGGCTCGTCGGCTACCACGGACTCGGTGACTCAGCGCTCGCTGACCGGCTGGGCATGCGGCGTTCCTGGACGCCGCTCGCCGGCGGCCTGCTGATCGGAGCAGGCGTCGGTCCGCTGATCGACTGGGTGGGGGAGCTTCGATCGACGACGAACTGGTCCGATCGACTCGTCAGCATCGTCATGCTCACCGTGATCTGTTTCGTCGGCATGGCTCGCTCGTCTTCGGGTCCGTCAGCGGAGTCGCCGAGACGGTGCGCGAGCGCGTCAGTCGCCTGCGGGGAGTGACGACGAATCGAACACGGCAGGGGAGTCGAGCGACGACGAGCCGGGCTACTCCGACGAGCTCTTGGCGTTATTCGAGACCCGCCACCACGTACGCCGGCACCGTCGTGATGAACGAGGGCGATCCGAGCGATGAACTGTGTGTGGTGCTGAGCGGTGAGGTGCAGGCGTCACGGCTCGACCGCAACGGCGACGAGCTCCGTCTGCGCACGCTGCGTGCGGGTTCGATCATCGGCGAGATCGGCTTCCTCACGAAGGAACCGCGATCGACAACCGTCACGGCAGTCACCGACGTCGAGACGCGCGTGTTGAGCGCCGACGCACATGCTTGGCTCCGCCGCGAACAGCCCGAACTGGTCGTCGAACGCTCTGACCGTGTGCCCCGAGGCACTGCGAGCCGAGCGGCGGCGATCCATCGGAGCCTGACGCAAGCGCTTCGGTAGTGAGCGGAAATGACGAACGCCCCGGTCGGACGGATCCGGACGGGGCGTTCGTGCTGGTGTTCTGGTGGTTTCGACCGGCGTCGATCCGGTGACCTCCCACTTTTCAGGCGGGCGCTCTGCCAACTGAGCTACGAAACCATGTTCGGCGTGGACGCTGTTGCCTCCACAATCACAAAGGCCACCTTGCACTTGCGTGCTTGGTGGCCCCTGTTGGCGGTCCCGACGGGATTTGAACCCGCGACCTCCGGCTTGACAGGCCGGCGTGAACTCCTGACTTCACCACGGGACC
>RCMY010006123.1_pt1 | contig 10107 bp, 7 predicted proteins | sample 2041341 | NCBI WGS metagenome assembly RCMY01 (sample SAMN09708234, study PRJNA481090) | Marine sediment metagenome, whole genome shotgun sequencing project.
CGGATTTAATGAACTGATCGTAATTGAGGCCGATAAGCTTTTCGTTATGTTCGGGCACTCGTGATTTTTTAAGATCCAGCAGGGTACCGGCTTCGTCGGCGATTTCCATTTCGTAATCCCGCAGCTGGTTGTTTCGGTTCGTTGAGATATGCCAACTGGAAGTGAAAATGCCACTATTACATTGATACGTAACGCTCGCCGAGGCATCCTTTTGGTTTCTGGTCAAAATGGCGCCTTTGGTCAATACCTCTTTCTTTGAAATCTTGCCTAAACGTGGCACTTGGTTGAAGAGTGCCAGGGAAATGACATCCAACAGGGTACTTTTTCCGCTCCCTGTTGGACCGGTAATGGCAAATAGGGGACTGGTATCAAAAGGGGCTGTAGTAAAATCGATATGATGCTCGCCTTTCAACGAGTTGATATTTTTAAAACGGATCTTTAAAATTTTCATGTATTTGGGTCAGTTTCACTTCTTCGGGGCCGGTTCGGGATGCATGTTTGTCGGGGGATGCTTGCTTACATGGGCATTATTTATGTTTCGGCATAAACCTCGTTAAGAATTTCTTCAAAGGCGGAGAGTAGTTCCTGCCGCGTTCCGGTATCGTATTCGTGTTCCGATATTTTTTTTAGGAAGACATCCTTGGGTCGAACATCCTCTAGTTTTTCGCTGTTTTCATAGTGTTGTCCCAGTTTTTTTTGGACATTCAAAAATCGCGTTCGATGCTTTACGATTTCGTAGCCGGATGTATCAAAGCCGGAGAAGAGGGCATCTAACCGGAACATTTTTTCGGCATCGTAAACCTCCTCCTGTAGTTCCAATTCTATCAAAGTGTCAAGGCCATCATGTGTTGGTAATCCCGTTAATTTAGCTTCGAGCCGAGCGATATCGCCCGTAATTTTAAGGAGCTGCCTAAAAGATGGAATAGATATACTCTTGGGAACAAACGATTTTTCGGTATCCAAAACTAAAATGCGTTTTTGGTCGGACTGCTCGCTAAAGGATAAGGGAATAGGCGAACCGCTATAATACGTGGGGATTTGTGCATTCACACGTTGTGGTTTGTGAATATGACCCAATGCCACGTATTTGAATCCGTCTCCGAACCGTTCCGCTTCAAAGGCCGCTTGGTTTCCAATCTGTATATCGCGCTCGCTTTCGGAAGTTTCTATTCCCGCCGCGAAAAGATGCCCCATAGCAATAGCAGGTACGTTTGGATATAATTTCGCGCATTGTTCGGCAGCAGTCCTAAAAGTTGTCTCGATGCCCATTCGTGTCGCGGCCAACCGGTCTTCGTAGGTGTCGCCGGCATTTGCGGTGCGCAGATCGGCATCCCGTAAAAAGGGAATCGCGGCGACCACTAGCCCTATTTCTCCAGATTTATTTTTTACGGGGATAAGCGTTTCGGCCACCGTATCGGGCATTCCGCCTATGACCGAGATGTCAAGTTCGCTTAAAATGTCTTTCGGGGCGTTGAGCATCGCCGGCGAATCATGGTTTCCTCCAGTGAGGATAATTTTACAATCCAGTTTCCGCAGCTTTAAAAGTGCCCGATAATACTGTGACCGTGCTTCGGAGGAGGGGTTGGCCAAATCAAAAATATCTCCGGAAACCAAAAGCAGATCGACTTTCAGAACGGTCATTTTTTCTGTCAGCCAAGTAATGAATACATCAAAATCGGCGATAAGGTCATGTTTATGCAATTTTTTGCCGATATGCCAATCGGCGGTATGGATGATTTTCATGTAGTGCTGATTCGAGTCAGATAGCTAAGAACACGGGCCTTGCTCGGTCCGTGTTCTTATTTATTGGCCATTAGGGAAGCCCCTTGTTGCTCCTGTTCCTTCAGATCTTCCACCAGTTCCAGGGCTTCCGTTACCACATCGCTACATAAAATAATCAACGCGCCCTCAGGTACATTTTTCATGGCGTGGAAAATGGCTTCCTTTTCCGATGTGATGACCGTGGTTTTTATTTTGGGATTTTTGGAAGTGATACCGTCTTTCAACATCTCGACTAATTCTTCTTCCGATTTTCCCCGTAAATGTTTGTCCTGCCGGATGATAATTTCGTCGAACATTTCGGCGGCAATACTGCCTATCTCGTTATTGTCCTCTACCCGTCTATCCCCGATACCTGCAACGATACCTAGCTTATGCGTAGCTTCGATTTGATCCGTGAATTTTTTTAGGGCCCGCATTCCGGATGGATTATGGGCGTAATCGAGCAGAATCTGGAATTTCTCGAACTTAAAAAGATTGAGGCGTCCGGGCGTCTGGGATGCTGAAGGTATAAAGGTTTCCAATCCGGCCTTCATGTCCTCAATGGTAATGTTTTTTACATTGCAGGCGATTATGGCCGGCAAGATGTTCTGGATCATGAACTTGGCCTTTCCACCATAAGTAAGCGGAATATTTTCTGCCTTCATAATTCGCATTTTCCAAGTGCCACGACATAGGGTTACGTAGCCGTTTTCATAGACAGCGGTGATGCCACCCTTTCGTTGGAGGGCTTTGATTCTAGCATTATCCTCGTCCATAGAGAACAGCGCGACGTTACATTCCAGACCCTTGCGCATATCGTAGACCAAATCGTCATCTGCGTTTAAGATTGCATAGCCATCGGGCAGTACGGTTTCGGGAATGACGGCTTTAACTTGAGCCAATTGCTCTATCGTATGTATGCCTTTCAAGCCCAAATGATCGGCGGCTACATTGGTAACAATACCGACATCGCATTTGGAAAAGGCGAGCCCGGCACGTAAAAGTCCCCCTCTGGCACATTCCAATACCGCAAAGTTTACGGTAGGGTCGCGCAATACGAACTCCGTACTTTGGGGGCCGGTACAATCCCCTTTCATCAACAATCTGTTTTTGATGTAGACCCCGTCACTGGTAGTATAGCCAACACGATACCCCGACATCTTGGCCATATGGGCTATTAGCCTAGTAGTGGTCGTTTTTCCATTGGTACCAGTAATGGCTACAATGGGAATACGGCCCTTGCCCCCCTGATGCGGAAAAAGCTTGTCCACCACCGGGGCGGCCACGTTTCTGGGCAGTCCTTTCGTAGGTGCCAGGTGCATGCGAAATCCTGGGCCGGCGTTTACTTCGAGTACGGCACCACCAGTTTCGGATAAGGGCTTACTGATATCGCTGGTCATAATATCGATACCGGCAATATCGAGATCGATAATTTTTGAGATACGCTCGGCCATGGCTACGTTGGCGGGGTGAACGATGTGTGTGACATCTTCTGCCGTGCCGCCCGTGCTGAGATTGGCCGTATCTTTAAGTACCAATTTTTCGTCTTTGGGAAGCACGGAATCCAAGGCATATCCCGCATCTTCGATTTTGGTCTTGGTCAGGTCGTTAATGGTAATAATGGTCAGTTCCTTTTCATGACCATATCCCCGTCGGGGGTCTCTATTTTTATCGGCGATCAGGTTGTCTATGGTCGATTCACCGTCGCCGATGACGTGGGCGGGAGAGCGTAGGGCCGCGGCTACCAATATGTTGTTAATAACCAGCAACCGATAGTCCTGACCGGTAATATAGGTCTCTACGATAATACGGTCCGATACTTTTTTGGCGGTACGAAAGGCTTTGAGGGCGTCATCGTAATTGTTGATGTCCACCGATATGCCACGGCCGTGATTGCCATCAATGGGCTTTATCACCAGTGGGAAGCCGATATAATTACAAGCATCTTTAAGACTACTTTCCTTCGAGATAATATCGCCTCGGGGCACCTGTACCTCCGCCTGTTCCAAAAGATGTTTGGTGTCTTCCTTGTCACAGGCCAGTTCGACCCCAATGCTACTTGTCTCGCTGGTGACGGTGGCCTGTATGCGTTTTTGGTTCGCACCATAGCCCAGTTGGCAGAGCGAATATTTATTCAGGCGTAACCACGGAATGCCCCTTCTTTCAGCTTCCTCTACGATTGATCCAGTGCTCGGTCCCAAACGTTCGGCCTCCCGCAATTCCCGCATGCGCTGGAGGTCGGGGTCGAAATCATAATCCCTACCCTTTATCAATGCCTCGCAGATATCGACCGCTGCTTTGGCCGCATAACGCCCGGCATTTTCTTCGATATACGAAAAGACTACATTGTAAACTCCTTTTTCACCAAAGCCCCGGGTTCTTCCGAAACCTGTATCCATTCCTGCCAGGGTCTGTATTTCGAGCGCGATATGTTCGACCACATGTCCCATCCAAGTACCCTCTTCCACACGCATGAAAAATCCGCCCTCACAGCCCTCGGAACAGCGGTGTTCATACATGCTTGGAAACATTTTTTTAAGCCGTTCACCGAAACCGGAGATCTCGTTCGTCGGATAATCTTCCATCGCTTCAAGATCAAGGACCATTACTATCAGTTTTTCTCTGCGAATGGACCAATAGTTGGGGCCGCGCATGGCATTTATTTCTCGTATTTTCATTCAGTGATTATTAGTGGGAAATCTGGAATTTTATAAATATAATCCTAAATTCCACAACATTACCCGTATTTTTGCGTTCAAAACTATAAATTTTTGATGCAAATAAAAGGTATATTGATTCCCATAGGGGGAAACGAGGATAAAGGGATAGAAATCAAGGAAAAATACCATCTGGAATTTATAGAGGAAGGTATATTGGCCAGGGTGGCGAAGGAATGTGGGGGCTGTGAAAAATCCATTGCCGTAATCCCGACAGCATCGAGCATACCCAACGAGGTATCGGACAATTACATACGGGCATTCAATAGATTAGGATGCGCTAATGTCAATATTGTCGATATCCGTGAGGGAAAAGATTCCGAAGACCCGCAAAATATTGCGACTATTGAACAGGCGGATTGTGTTATGTTTTCTGGTGGCAGTCAATTTAAAATTGTCCAAAAAATAGGAGGAAGCACCATTCACAAAATTCTCTTGGAACGTTACAAAAACGAGAAGATCGTTATTGCCGGAACCAGTGCGGGTGCCATGTGTATGTCGCAGGAAATGATTTCGGGAGGTAGCGGCAAGGAGGCTTTTATTAAAGGGGCCGTACGTATGAGACGGGGTATGGGATTTATGCCAAACCTGGTGATAGACTCCCATTTTATAACACGAGGGCGTTTTGGACGATTGGCCGAAGCGATAGCGAGGTTTCCAAAGTTTCTGGGTGTCGGTCTTGCCGAAGATACCGGTCTGGTCATCAAAAACTGTAATACCTTCGAGGTAATTGGATCGGGTATGGTCATTCTGTTCGACCCCAGCAAAATAAAGCACAACAACGAGACGCTATTGGCTAAGGGCATGCCCATGTCCATTTCAAACCTAAAGACCCATATTCTGGCTAATGGCGACCGATTTAATATTAAGAAGCGAAAGTTGAAGGTCATGCCTTCGGATGAGGCTTTTATTGTGGGTTAAAAATTCAGAATTTTTCAATCTCCATAAATGGAAATCTTCTTTTCCCCAAAGGATGTCCTACTCCCCCTATACATGCCTTCTGTATTGAAGGGCATCGCAATGTTGCCGTTAATGTCGACAGCTATCAATCCGCCATCGCCTCCAATATCCAATAAACGTTTGTTGATTACTTCAGAAGCTGCTTCAATCAGCGATAGACTTTTATATTCCATAAGGCAAGATACGTCGTAGGCGACCACTCTCTTTATAAAAAATTCACCGCTACCGGTACAGCTCACGGCACAGGTCTTGTTGTTCGCATAGTTGCCGACCCCTATCATGGGACTATCGCCTATGCGCCCGAAACGTTTGTTGGTCATACCGCCGGTCGAGGTCGCAGCGGCAAGATTGCCCTGTTGATCGCAGGCCACCGCGCCAACGGTGCCGAATTTGGATTCTCTTTTGGCGGAATGGTCCAGTTGAAAACTGTCTGTGCCTTTAATTTCTTGCCACTGTTGATAACGGAATTCATCGTAGAAATAGGAATCATTTTCAAGACTATATGCTAGGCTTTTGGCAAATTGCATTGCACCCTCGCCGGCCAAGAATATGTGCTCACTTTTTTCCATGACGTCGCGCGCCAAGGCGATAGGGTTCTTTATTCCATGGATTAGCGAAACTGCTCCGGCATCCAGCGTTTTCCCGTTCATAATGGCCGCATCCATTTCGTGGGTGCCATCGGCGGTAAAGACGCTGCCTTTGCCCGCATTGAAAAGTGGGGAATCTTCAAGTACAGAGACGGCTTTTTCAACGACGTCTACAGCAGAATATCCACTCTTCAATAGGCTATAGCCTTCGTCGAGGGCCAATTCGAGGGCTTTTTTGTAGGCCGTTTCCTTTTCAGGAGTCATTTGCCCTTTGACCAAAGTGCCTGCACCTCCATGTATTGCCAAGGAAAAGGGTTGTGTCATTTTTCTGTTCAATTAAAGACTAGTTTCTTGTATCCACTATAAATTACAAACACAAAACTCATATATAAAACAAAACTTTCTGTTTTTGAATTTGAGCTTGATGACTGAGTTTGTAATTTTTTCTGACATCCGTCATACTTCAACAGTTTCGGGATTTTTATGTAGAATCGCGTTCATGATGATCTTGGCATGTATTCTCGAATTCTCGATAAACCATTTGTGGGTTTCCATACCGCCGCAGATAACGCCCGCCAGATAGAGTCCGTCGATATTCGTTTCCATGGTCTCGGGATTGTATTGCGGAAGCCTTTTTTTGTCATCGGAAAGTGCGATGCCCAGTTTTTTTAGGAAAGCAAAATTCGGCTTATACCCGGTAAGGGCCAGCACAAAATCGTTTTCGAGGGTAACCGTTCCATCAGGCGTATCGATTAGGATTTCTGTTTCTCGGATTTCCTTAACAGTGGAGTTGTAGTAGGCTTTAATACTTCCTTCGTCAATACGATTGATAATATCGGGCCGCACCCAATATTTTACCCGCTGCCCGACCTCCGGCCCGCGAATAATCAGGGAAACTTCTGCACCTTTTCGCCAACATTCCAAGGCCGCGTCGATGGCGGAATTGCTAGCACCCACAATAGCCAGTTTTTGGCTGGCGTAAAAGTGGGGGTCGTCATAATAATGTGAAATTTTTGGGAGGTCTTCACCGAGTACGTTCATTTTGTTAGGCAGATCGTAGAAGCCCGTGGCAACGATGACGTTCGAGGTCGTATAACTATCCTTATTGGAAATAACGGTAAATCGACCATCTCTCTTTTCTACGTTTTCCACCTTCTCAAAAAGCTGGATGTCGAGCTGGTTCGAGGTGACAATCCTTCTATAATATTCCAGGGCCTCGTTGCGCTTCGGTTTAGCCTCGTTGCTGATAAAGGGAATTCCATCGATTTCAAGCTTTTCCGAGGAAGAAAAAAACTGCATGTTCACCGGATAGTTGAAAAGGGAATTCACAATCGGCCCTTTTTCAAGAATTACGTACCTCAGTCCTTTCGTTTTGGCCTCAAGACCACAAGCGATTCCAATGGGTCCACCACCTACTATAATGACATCATACTGCTTCATTGGTCCGCACTTTCTTTAAGTTCTTTGATAGTCTCGGTCGGGTCATCGCTTTTAAAAACGAAACTTCCGGCGACCAGTACATCCGCGCCTGCTTTAATCAGGTTTTTGGCATTGCTTGAAGTGACGCCGCCATCGATTTCTATCAAAGCTTTTGACTTTTTATTCGTAATGAGTTCCCGCAATGCCCTTACCTTTTCGTAGGTGTTTTCGATAAAGGACTGTCCGCCGAAGCCAGGATTTACACTCATGACGAGTACGACATCGATATCCTTTATAACATCCTCTAAAAGCAAAATATTGGTGTGTGGATTCAAAGCCACCCCCGCTTTCATACCTTCCGCCTTGATGGCCTGTAAAGTTCTGTGCAAATGGGTGCAAGCTTCATAATGAACGGTCAGGATCGTAGCCCCCAGCTCGGCAAAAGTCTTTATGTATCGGTCGGGGTCAACGATCATCAAATGTACGTCCAAAGGTTTGGTGGCGTGTTGGGCAATGGTCTTTACCACGGGCATCCCGTAAGAGATATTGGGTACGAAAAGGCCGTCCATAATATCGACATGGTGCCAATCCGCATCACTTTTATTGACCATTTCGATGTCGCGCTGCAGGTTGCCGAAATCGGCCGCGAGTAGGGAAGGGGCTATCTTTGTTTCGCTCATTTGTCCGTTTTTAATGGAGAATACAAAGGTACGTAATAGTTGAGGTTTGCAGGGAATAGACAGTGCCCTAAATATGAATTGCGGATAAGGTGTGCCCGTATTTCGGAAATAGGTTACGCTCGTTTGTAAAACGATGGATTTTTTTGGTGAGGAAAAGAGAAACTAAGCGCTACTTCCCAGAGAAATAGCTCATTTGCCGTAATCCTTCATAAACCGCGATGCCGACGGCATTTGCCAAATTCAAACTGCGAATATGCTCGCTGTACAAAGGAATTTTATACAATTTGCTCCTGTGCCTTTCAGTAATTTTTTCGGATAGCCCCACGGACTCCTTACCAAAAATAAGGAAAAGATTATCGCTATAATCGATAGACCAATGACTTTGTTTGCCATGGCTTGAGAAAAATACCATGTTTTTACCCGAATGTATAGCAAAAAATTCTTCGCTGTTTTCATAAATGGATACGGAGAGGTACTGCCAATAATCCAGTCCTGCCCTTTTAAGGCGTTTATCGCTCAGCTCGAATCCGAAAGGTTTTACGAGGTGCAGGTGAGATCCGGTCGCCAACGCCAAACGCCCGATATTACCAGTGTTATTCGGAATTTCTGGTTCGATTAGAACAATATTCAAAGCCATTTATTTTCGGATGGATTTCAGGTACAGCCGTTCTACTTTCTCTCTAGCCCAAGGCGTTCGCCGTAAAAATTTTAACGATGATTTTATGGATGGATTGCTCTTGAAGCAGTTGATGTCGATTCGGTCGGCGAGCTCTTCCCAAGTATACTTTTGGGTAAGGACTTCTAGAATATCGGCTAATTTAACTCCGTGCAAGGGATTGTTGGGCTGATTTTTATTTTTTTCTTCCATCATTAAGGCAAAAATACCCAAAGCATTCAATAATCTAGCGACGGTTGCGAGCTAAACTTAGACAAATTTCAAAAACCATATATATGAAAAAACTCCGGTAATCAGCCGGAGTTTATTCATCAATCAAAAAACGAACAGTCATGATAAACTGTTGTTATTATAAAGGTACAATTAATATGCCAAATTTCCAATAGACGGAAAATTCAACGTGTACCTACTTTGTTTTATCCTAAATACGTTTTTAATATCTTACTTCTTGAGGTGTGCTTCAAACGTCGTATTGCCTTTTCTTTGATTTGGCGAACACGTTCGCGGGTCAGATCAAAAGTTTCGCCGATTTCTTCCAAGGTCATTGAATGTTGACCGGCCAGACCGAAGTACAAACGGATGACATCAGCTTCTCTTGGGGTCAAGGTTTCCAAAGAACGTTCAATCTCTACGCGAAGTGATTCCTGTAAAAGTTCTCTATCTGGGTTGGGCGATTCGCCGCTACGAAGTACATCGTAAAGGTTGGAATCTTCACCATCAATTAAGGGTGCATCCATGGATACGTGACGTCCGGAGTTTTTCAAAGATTGTTTTACGTCTTCCACGGTCATATCCAATTCTTTGGCGATTTCCTCGGCGGAAGGCATACGTTCGTGTGCCTGCTCCAAGAACGCAAAAGTTTTGTTGATTTTATTGATCGAACCAATTTTGTTCAAAGGCAAACGGACAATACGTGATTGCTCGGCCAAGGCCTGCAAAATCGATTGACGGATCCACCAAACGGCATAGGAGATAAATTTAAATCCACGGGTCTCGTCAAAACGCTGTGCCGCTTTAATCAGACCGAGATTGCCCTCGTTGATCAAATCGGGTAAGGTAAGCCCTTGGTTCTGGTATTGCTTGGCGACCGATACTACGAAACGAAGGTTGGCCTTGGTCAATTTTTCAAGCGCGATCTGATCGCCTTTCTTGATACGTTGTGCCAATTCTACTTCTTCATCGGCAGTTATCAAATCGACTTTACCGATTTCTTGTAAGTACTTGTCCGATGATGCGGTCTCCCTGTTGGTGACCTGTTTGGTAATTTTTAACTGTCTCATCGCTAAATTTCCTTTTCTAGTTAAGCT
>RCMY010006124.1_pt1 | contig 10106 bp, 9 predicted proteins | sample 2041341 | NCBI WGS metagenome assembly RCMY01 (sample SAMN09708234, study PRJNA481090) | Marine sediment metagenome, whole genome shotgun sequencing project.
CGGGGCCACATTCGATGTGGCCCTTCGCTTCCTGCACGAGAGCCCCTGGGAGCGGCTGGAGCGGTTACGCGAAGCACTACCCAATACGTGCCTTCAGATGCTGTTGCGGGGCCGCAACACCGTCGGCTACACCGCCTATCCGGACCGAGTAGCGGAGGCCTTCATTGCCGAGGCGCACCGGACCGGCGTCGACATTTTCCGGGTCTTCGATGCGCTCAACAACATCGAGCAGATGCGCCCCGCCATCCGAGCCGCCCAGGACACGAGCGCCTTAATCGAAGGGACGATCTGTTACTCCGGCGACCTCTCGAATCCGGCCGAGAATCTGTACACGCTGGACTACTACCTTGGCGTGGCCGAGCAGCTGGTGGCCGAGGGCGTCCATGTGCTCTGTGTGAAAGACATGGCTGGCCTGCTGCGGGCTCCGGCGGCCCGCACACTCATAGCGGCGTTGCGGAGCCGCTTCGATGCCCCGGTCCACCTACACACCCATGACAGCGCCGGGGGCCAGTTGGCTACCTACCTCGCCGCTTCAGATGCAGGCGTTGACGCCGTCGATGCCGCCGCTGCTCCTCTGAGCGGTATGACCTCCCAACCAGCCTTGCCTGCGGTTGTCGCCGCATTTGCGAATACGCCCCGGGACACCGGTCTGTCGCTGGAGGCGATCACGTCGATGGAGCCCTACTGGGAAGCCGTCCGTCGCCTGTACGCACCGTTCGAGGCAGGCCTCAGGAGTCCCACCGGTTCGGTCTACCACCACGAAATCCCCGGCGGCCAACTCTCCAACCTCCGTCAGCAGGCGATCGCCATGGGGTTGGGTGATCGATTTGAGACCATCGAGGAGATGTATGCCTCCTGCGACGAATTGCTTGGACGGGTAATCAAGGTGACCCCCACCTCCAAAGTGGTGGGCGATATGGCCCTTCATCTGGTCGGGGCCGGCCTCACTACCGCCGAGGTTGCCGCCAACCCCGGCACGGTGGACCTGCCCGACAGCGTGATCGGATTTCTCCACGGCGAGCTCGGCCAGCCGCCGGGAGGCTTCCCGGAGCCACTGCGCACGAACGCACTCGTTGGGCGACGGCCAGCCAGAGCGCCGGTACCACTCTCTGGTGAAGACATCGCAGGCCTGGAGGACTCGACAACTGTCCGCAAGACGCTGAACGAGCTTCTCTTCCCGGAGCCATCGGCGGACTACCAGCGCCACCTCGATACCTACGGCGAACTCTTTCGCTTACCCACCCGCATGTTCCTGTACGGCTTGGAGCCGGGCGAGCAGGACGTACGAATCGGCCTTGGCAAAGGTGTGCAATTGCTGGTCGGGCTGGATGCCATCGGCGAACCCGACGAGCGGGGCCTGCGACGGGTCGTTTTCGAACTCAACGGCCAGCTTCGTCCCATCGATGTGCTGGACACCTCGGTGGAATCCGGCGTGGTCGCCGCCGAGAAAGCCGATCCCGGTAACCCGGGCCACGTGGCGGCCCCCTTCACCGGCGTGGCCAGCCTGAAGGTGAAGCCGGGCGACATCGTGAGGGCCAATATGCCTCTGGCGATTATCGAAGCCATGAAGATGGAGTCGGTGATCTCAGCACCGATCTCGGGGACAATCGAACGAATCGCGATCGCCGAAGTCGCCAGTGTTGAGCCCGGGGATTTGATCGCGGTGATTTCGCCGAGCTAGAACTCTTTAAGAGCCCCAAGGGGTACCGATGAAAAAACGTACGGAGGACGAGACCTACGCCACCCTGGTTCCGGTCGCGGACTGGTTCCGAATCCGCTGGCACCATCGTCGCATCGGCCATCCCGACATATGGGAGCTCCGGGTTCGTTTCGACGAGATGATCGCCCGCAACTCATGGGATCTCGCCGGTAACTTTGACGAGCTAATCGAGCGATACAAGCACCTCTACTGATCGGGAGCCTGCGCAACCCAGTTGCACAGCAGGCGGGCCGGGTACGCAACCCAATCGCGCAGCCCGGCCAGGCCCGGTTGCGGAAGGGCTAGGTCGCCGGACGGTCACTGCCCAAGGGCAGGCCGGATTGCAGGATCGGGTCGGCGATCATCGCCAGGCCTCCCAGCGTCCCGAAAAGCTGGGCGCTGCGCCGGTCAGCCGGATCCAGACGGCTCAGCATCTCGATCCCCAGGTAGAGCGCCGACACCGCCCACGAGAGCTCCTTCGCCGGCACCATGCCGGCAAATGCCGTTCCCTCTAGAGAACGCCGAATCGCAGCCTCGACCATAGAGTCCCATGGCTCCATCGTTGCAAGGATTCGCGCACCGAACTCCTCGGTATTGGACCACCCGGTCACGATTGCCGCCAGTGCTGGCGAATCCGGATCATCGGGACCGCCGTGCAACGCGCTGGCGAGCCGGACGAGTTCGGTCAGGCTCTTCACTTCGTTCAGCCGGTCAGCGAAGCGGGCCATTCGACGGCGGTTGGCGCGCTCGAGCGATGCAAGCAGGAGCTCTTCAATGGACCCGAAGTGATAGAAGATCAACGCCTGGTTGAAGTCACCGGCCGCAGCAATGCGACGGGCGGTTGCCCCCATCAGGCCGTCGTTAGCGATCGTGGCCAAAGCAGCGTCGAGGATGCGGTCCTTCGTGCTGGGCTCTGGCACCGTCTCGGGGTCAGCAGCGTCGAGGATGCAATCCTTCGTGGTGGCCTCTACCGCGGTCTCGGGGTCAGCGGCGTCGGGCATACCGTTCAGTCTGGCGGCAGACGCGCCGACTGCGGCACCCGGAGGTGCCGCAGAAATAGCGCCCGACGACGGGTTCGCCGTCATGGATTTATTGCCGGGGACTGGGGAGCGAGCGGCCCGGGAGCGCTCGGTGCGGGTCCGTAGGCGGCCATTGCTTCGTTGCCCTCCTTCGCGGCGAGGCGCTCGGAGAGCATCTCTGTGCCGGTCGCTTTCGGTGTGGCGGCGCCACGAATTTTCCAAAAGACCGTGATGTTCAGGAGGTGGATCACACCAAGACTCAAGAGGAGTATCCCCAGCCGGCTGACGAGGTCATTAAAGGCGGTAACGACCGAGCCATAGTCGCTTTGAAGCCGGTAGATCATCAGCGCATAGCCGAGGTTCAGTAGGTAGAAGCCAATCACTAGGAGCTTGTTCACCGCTTGGGCGACTTCATCGTCCTCGAAGACGTTCCGCAGGAAGATGCCACCGTAGGCGCTCAGAGTCCGAGCCAGGAAGACCACCAATCCCACGGCAACTGCCGCATAGACGAGGTAGAAGCCAATCAGGGTCGAATCGCCAACTGCGGCGGGGTTCGCCGCCTGAAATCCGTTGACAAGGGTGGGGGTAAACATAGCTGTCCTTTCAAGACAAATTGAGCGATCGCTCAACTCCTGATTTGAGCATACGCTCAAATATGGAAGCTTGTCAAATGACGCCCAGACCGTGACGTGTCGCAAAGCCCCAGTGGCGCCGTGACCCAGAAGCCCCAGACCGGCCTGAAGCTGGCGGACCCAATTACGGAGCCAAGCTGGAGACCTTGACGCCCCAACGCACTCTGGGAATCGAGGTTGGCGGCATGAACTACGTTCCGTACGCCCGGGCGTTCACACCCAGAAGATGTCCGGCTCCGGCGCCTCGATGTCCGGTTCTGCCGTAGACAGCGCAGTGGGGAGGGGTTCACACTCAGGGAACTTCCAACCGCGGAAGTTCCTAGAAAGCCCATGCATGTTCACCGCCCGTTGGTTCGCCATACTTGCCCTCGCCTTCAGCGTCGGGTTTCTCGTCGCCGGTTACTACGTCGACAGCGTTCTGGTCATGTTCCTCGGCGGCGTCCTGGCAACCCGCACCGTCTACCACTTCAACATGGGCCGCTTCGCCGCCTAGCGGGCAGAATGGGGCGGTGGCGACAATCTCGTTTCTGAGTTGGAACATGGCGATGCTGGCCCGGTCGAATCAGGCACCGGCGTCGTGGCGGCAGGAGAACACCGAGGCGGCGTTTCGGGACATCGTGCTGGAGCTCGCACCGGACATCGTGCTGCTGCAAGAGCTACCCGGGCTGGTTCCCTTCGTCGAGACCCACGGAATGGTGCGCGCTAACCCGCTCACCCACAACGGCAACTTGGCGACGCTCGTGCGCCACGATCTACTTGCCTCCGATCCGCAGACCACCGTCGTGCCAGGCTGCGCAATCCTGACAACCTTCCGCCAAAGCTTGACCGTGGCAAACGTGCACCTTCGCTCGGGACCCGGCGCTGCGCCGGAACGTCTGGACCAACTCGCCAACGTCGTTGAAGCCAGCCCGACGCCTCACATTGCCATCATCGGCGACACCAACACTCGGCTAGACGAGGAGGATTCGTTTGCCGAAGCTGGCCTCACCGGCGAGAAGCCTCCCCGCCCGACGTGGGATAGCAAACGGAACCGCTTCAATGCGGAGGGACCGCAATTCACCGCCTACTTCACTCGCTGGTTCGTCAGCCCCGGTGTCGGGGTCCAATCACCAACAGTCCACGTCGATCCGGAAGAGATCGACGGCTACTCGTTCCATCTCAGCGACCACTACCCCCTCAGCGGGACGATCGTGAGCCACTCCGCCTGAGGACAAAAATGGCGATGCCGGGCCCGAAGGCCCGGCATCTTTCTTACCGGCTATTCGCCGGGAGGGGACTTGCTTAGCCCGGAAGGATCACGGAGTCGATGACATGCACGATGCCGTTGCCGGCCATCAGGTCAGCGGTGGTGACGGTGGCGCCGTCGACCATGACCTTGCCATCTACGACGGAAATTTCGACGGTGTCGCCATTTACAGTCTCGACCTCGGTGCCATCAGCAGCAATTGCAGCTCCAGCGTCGACGGAGCCAGCGATGACGTGATAGGTGAGGATGTCGGCGAGGTCCTCACGGGCGAGGAGCTCGTCCTGGGTGATGCCGAGGTCGGTGAGGGCCTGGGCGAATGCATCATTGGTGGGGGCGAAGACGGTAAAGGGGCCAGGACCTTGGAGGGTTTCAACGAGGTTGGCCTGGGTGAGCGCGGCGACAAGGATGCTGAAGTTGTCGTCGCTGAGGGCGATGTCGACGACGGTGGCGGGCTCGGTGGAGTCGCCGTCTTCGGCCATCTCGTCTTCGGCCATCTCGTCTTCGGCCACATCGTCCTCGGCCATCTCGTCCTCGGCCATCTCGTCTTCGGCCACCTCGGGAAGTGTCGTAACTTCTTCGACCTCGGGGAGCGTGGTGACGTCTTCGACCTCTTCAGCGACGTCATCGGCGATGGCGTCGGCATCATCGGATCCGCAGGCGCCGGCGACGAGGCCGAGGCTCAAAAGCAGAGAGGCAGCAATTTGGGTGTTTTTCTTCATGGTATTGATCTCCGTAAGGGGGGTTGGGGGTGTTTCCGCCACTGTCGTACATTCCTGCCCGCATAGATGCGCACGGAAGCATGACAAGCGCCACGTTTAGTGATAAATAACCTGTGACTAGGAATTTCAGAGCGAAACTGATAGATAACAGTCCTGTGAACACGCCGTTTTCCTCCTCCTTCGATGCCCTCCAGGACAACAACTCCGCCTATGCGGAAGCCTTTAACGGTGCCGGTTTAAACGTCCAGCCGGCTCGACAGTTGGCGATCGTGGCCTGCATGGACTCCCGCATGGACGTCTTCGCCCTCCTTGGCCTGGGCAACGGCGAGGCCCACGTCATCCGTAATGCCGGCGGCGTCGTGACCGATGACGTGATCCGTTCGCTTTGCCTTTCACAACGGAAACTGGGAACTCGGGAAATCGTCCTGATCCATCACACGGACTGCGGACTCAATAGCGTGACGACCGACGAATTTTTCGCCGAACTCCAGGCGGATCTGGGCGTGCGACCCCGCTGGGCGTTGGAGGCGTTCACCGACCCCTATGACGACGTTCGCCAGAGCATTCAACGCCTCCACCTCACGCCATTCGTCGAATACACGAGCAACATTCGGGGCTATGTCTACGACGTCGAGACCGGACGGTTGAACAGCGTCCCCTAATTCACGCTGGTTGGACCGAACGGCAGCGCTCGCCGGGTATTTCGTGCTGTGCGAAGCATTTTCTGGCTGGACTTTCCGGCGCTGCAGACCTCAAGCCGAGCCCATTTTTGGTCGACGTCCTTCCTGATGGGAACGGATCCAAATGTCGCCGAGGCGAGCAGCGCTGCGCCGAGCGGCCCTACCACAATGTCTCCTCACGTCCGCTGGAAACCTCGCCGTCGGACTGCACGGGTTCTACGGGGGGCCTCGTTCATCCTCCCGATAGTGATGAGTGTCGGGATGGCACTCCTGCTCATCCGTATCCTTCCCGCTCCGGCCAACCCCGGCGAGACACTCGGATGGTGGGCGACGCTGGGCCTTTCTGTCATAGTGTTTTCGATTGCGAGTGAGCGGGCGTTCCGCACTCTTCTTCCCGTTGCGAGCCTGCTGGAGATGACACTGGCCTTCCCGGATCAGGCTCCGTCCCGCTTCAACGCCGCGCTGCGATCACCGTCGTTCCGCTCCCTCCAGAAAAGCGTGGCCGAAGGGACGCTTGATGAAAACCAGACGCCGTCCGAAGCGGCTGGACAGCTTCTCTCCATGGCCCAAGCGCTCTCCAACCACGATCGGGCGACCAGGGGCCACACCGAACGAGTCAGGGCCTACGCCCTGATCATCGGAGAGGAGATGGGCCTCAAGCCCAATGCACTGGAAAAACTACGCTGGTCGGCGCTGATCCACGACGTGGGCAAACTCCGGGTCCGCGCCGAGGTGCTGAACGCGTCCGGAAGACCAAGCGACGCCGAGTGGAACGAACTGGCCCAACATCCGGCGCACGGTGCTGACATGGCCGAACCCCTCCGTCCCTGGTTGGGCGAGTGGGTGGACGCCGCTGGTCAGCACCATGAACGGTGGGATGGCAGCGGCTACCCGGCCGGCCTCAAAGGCGAGGAGATCTCCCTGAGCGCCCGCATCGTTGCGGTGGCTGACGCATACGACGTAATGACCTCGGCGCGTTCGTACAAGCCGTCCTTTCCGATCGAGGAGGCCCGGGCGGAGTTGGCACGCTGTGCCGGCCAGCAGTTCGACCCCGTCGTGGTGAAGGCCATGCTGAACGCCTCGATTCCCCACCGCCGCTTCGGCAGGCTCGCGGCATCGCTAGCGCAGATCCCCATCCTCGGCGCCTCCTGGCCAAACAGCGGCGTGATGGTTGCCAGCTCTGCAGCCGCTGTGGTGGCAGCGGTAGCGCTGACAATTGGCAACTTCGACCCCCAGTTGATTGCCTACAACAACCTGACCGCCGAGGAGGACAACGAACTCAGCTTTGCGATCCAGGAAGAGGGCTCGCCGGTGCCGGATTCTGTCACGATCCTTAAGGTGGTTGGCCCGGCGACCGCAGCATGGGACGGCGCGCTGATCACGATCACACCTGATCCCGATGCCAACGGAGACGTGACGGTTCGTTACGAAGCCTGCTGGGACGACGAGTGCCTGATCGGTGAAGCGGCAACGACGTTCACCGCGGTGAACGACGATCCTGTTGTCCGAGATGACTCCGAAACCGCCAACGGTCCTGGCCCAATCACGCTCCGGCCGCTCCGGAACGATTCCGATGTCGACAACGATGAGCTGTCCATCGATGCGGCCGAAATCACCAGTGGAGACGCAGGCGTTGAAGTCGCCCGGGACGCCCTGATCGTTACTCCGGCCAATGACCTGCCCCAAACGATCAACCTGATTTACACCGTGATTGACGGCGTGGGCGGTTTCGCCACCGCCAATGCCCGGGTGATCGTGCCGGACTTCAATGCAGCTCCCGAAGCCAAGAACGATGAAGCCTCTGTCCAGGTGAGCAAAGTGGTGGTTGTGACCGTTCTGTCCAACGACAGCGATCCTGCGGATGACCCGCTCACGATCATCAGCGCCAAAATCACGGAGGGAGCTACCCTCGGATCGGTCGCCATAGACGGTGACACGATCGTTTTCTCCGCCACTGAACGTGCCGGAACCGCGATAGTCGCCTACGAGATTTCCGACGGGCGTGCCACTGCCGGCGCAACCCTGATCATCTCGGTCACGCCGCCCCCACCAATCACATCGCCAGATCGACTCGCTATCAACGAGGACGAGTCCGGCTCGATCGATGTCCTCGCCAACGACAGCGCTCCCGAGTCTGAGCTCGACCGTGCTTCGGTGCGAATAATCGACGCCAGTCTGGGAACGGCCACCTCCGTCGGCGACGGAGTTATCGCATTCAGATCCGATCCGGATGCGTATGGTCTCGGCTCGGTGAGCTACGAGGTGTGCAACACCTTCGGCCTGTGCAGCGCCAGCTATCTATTCATCGAGATCGCCCGCGTCAACGACCTCCCCCGCTTCTCCGCTGGTGGCGATGTCAGTGCCGCCAGCGGGTCCTCGTACAACGACATCTGGGCCCGGAACCTCTCCGTCGGGGAAGACAACGAGCCGTCCCAGAGCCTGAGTTTCACGGTCAGAGTTGCGAATCCGGATCTCTTCTCGGTGCAGCCCTGGATAGACCCCGGCGGTGTGCTGCGCTTCGCTGCCGCCCCCGGCGCCGGCGCCACGACTGCGTCTGTCGTCGCCTCAGACGGCGTCGATAGCGGCCCGCCCTCGATCTTCACCATCACCCTCGGCTAACTGTCACTTGGGGACGGATCCCACGCGTCAGTAGGCGCCGCGCAGCAGTCGCGAAATGCGGAATGCGGTCCTGGCCTCGGTGTCCTTGGCAAACTCGGATACATCGGCTGCCGCCAGAATCTTGCGACTGGCCCGAACGCCGGCATATCGAAACGGCTCGGGCTCCCACGAACGAGACTTGGCCCCAACCCACGGAAGCGTCACGCGCTCGGTTTCTTGGCCGGTAATCAGTTCTGCCATGGTGCGGCCGGCAATATTGGCCGCCGCGACTCCGTCGCCAACGTAGCCCCCGAACCGGCCGAGGCCGCTGGCCCGGTCATAGGTGAGACCCGGTGTCCAGTTGCGGGGAATGGCGAGTACCCCGCCCCACCGGTGGGTGATCGGGGTGTCGGCCAGCATCGGGAAAAGGTCGACCAGTATGTCGTGGATCCTGGCATGAGACGCGAGATCGAATTCGGTGGCTTCGGAAATCCCGGATGCCCAAAGGTAGGGGACACCGGTCCCGCCAAAGGCGAGGCGGTCATCGGCAGTCCGCTGGCCGTAGATCACCATGTAGCGGTCGTCGGCGAAGGTCGGGCGGCCGGCCAGACCGATCTGGTCAAACACTGATTGCGGCAGGGGCTCTGTGGCGATCATGTACGAATAGATCGGCAGCACGGCGCGCCGCTCACCCTTGAGATCGCGGGTGTAGGCCTCGGTAGCCCGAACGACCGACGCGGCCTTCACAACTCCCCGATTGGTGTGGACCACACCGGCCTGAACGCTTGTCACCGCCGTCTGCTCATAGACCTTTACGCCAGCCGCTTCGACCACTCGGGCCAGGCCCCGAACCAGCTTGGCCGGATGCAGAGCGGCTGTGGCATCAAAGTAGATCCCGCCGCGGACCTCGGTGGAGTTCACCATCTCACTGGCCTCGGCCGCCGAAAGGAGCCGAATCTCCTCTTCGGTGAAGCCTTCGGCTCGGACCTCGGCTATCTCGTCCACCTGCCGCTTGGCCTGCGGGGCATTGCGAGCGACACGGACGGTTCCACCCTTTGCAAAGTCGCAGTCGATACCTTCTAGGGCTGTTATCCGGCCAACCTCGTCCACCGAGTCGAAAACAGCTCGGGCCTGGCGCAGCGCTGCGGAGTGGTCGCTCAGCTTGGCGTACTTGGCGAACGAGCCGGCCAACTCACCAATGCACCAACCGCCGTTACGCCCCGAGGCACCAAAGCCGCAGTATTCCCTTTCCAGGATGGCAATTCGCAGTTTGGGGTCGTGGCGGACGAGGTAGTAGGCGGTCCAGAGTCCGCTGAAGCCACCCCCGACGATGGCAACATCCACGTCGGCGTCGCCATCCAGGTAAGGACGGGGGACGATCGGCTCCGAAAGTTGATCGATCCAGAGCGTTGTTGCTTTTGCGGCGTCGACGGATGCCGGGGTCATGCGAGGAAAGTGTTCATGGCGTGATTGATTCGGCCATTACGTCGATCATCTTCCCGATCTCCTCATC
>RCMY010006126.1_pt1 | contig 10106 bp, 8 predicted proteins | sample 2041341 | NCBI WGS metagenome assembly RCMY01 (sample SAMN09708234, study PRJNA481090) | Marine sediment metagenome, whole genome shotgun sequencing project.
GCATAAAATCATCAAGTCTTATTTGTCTGATAGCGTTCACAAGTGTAAGCGCAGTTAATGTTAATGCCGATGATAGCTATTGTGAATCGTTCACCGAGTTATCGATTGTCTTAGAACAAAATGCGACTGATGGCGACTCGGAAGTCGTGATGTTTGCAAAAGGTCAGGATATCGGTATGGATAAATTTATCGTACGTTCACCAGATAACCGTAAAGTCGCAAAATTTAATGGTGATAAACGTGGAGTAGGCATCAGAGAGTTTTTATTAGAATCAGCTGAGCCACCAGAGTTAGATAAAGTTCTGGCTTCATTCCCTCTGACCCGATCCGTCGCTGGTCGCGCATCCGACTGATGCAGCGCAAAGGCGTTGCGTCGCTCGCCGGCTTCCTCGCGCTCGCAACCGGCCTGGCCGCAGCCGCCCAGAAGACCGCCAAGCGGGCCAGCGAGTCACCACTGACCAGCCGATTCTCCCGGTCAGCGAAGATCTGGAAGATGTCGGCCCGGAACTCGACACGATTCGCCGTGTCCAAGGTCCGCGGCATCGCGAGCGACGAGGAACGACGGGCACAGCTCGACGAGCAGTTCACGATCCGGACCGCCGAGGACGTCGCCAAGGAACTCGGCGAGATGAAGGGCGTGCTGATGAAGGCGGGCCAGCTCATCTCGTTCATCTTCGAAGCACTTCCCGACGAAGCCCAGGCTGCGCTCGCCACCCTCCAGGCCGACGCCACGCCGATGGCTCCCAGCCTCGCTGCCGGCGTGGTCGAAGGCGACCTCGGCAAGCAGCCCGAACGCATCTTCCTCGAGTGGACCGACCTTCCCGTCGCGGCCGCATCGATCGGCCAGGTGCACCGAGCAACGACACCCGACGGCCGGGTCGTCGCGGTGAAGGTGCAGTACCCCGGCGTGCACGAGGCGATCGAGAGCGACCTCGACGCCGCAGAGGTGATGTACGCGATGTTCTCCGCGATGATGCTCAAGGGACTCGACGTCAATGCGCTCGTCGACGAGCTCCGTGGCCGGATGCGCGAAGAACTCGACTACACGCTCGAAGCCAGGAACGTGTCCGAGTTCGAGGACCGTTTCGCCGGGCACCCATGGGTTCGGATCCCCAAACTCGTTCCCGAGTACTCGACGGCGCGTCTGCTCACCACCGAGTGGGTCGACGGGATGAGCTTCGACGAGTTGCGCGCCGAACCGGCCGAGACCAAGCAGCGCGCCGGCGAAGTGCTGTGGCGGTTCGCCCAGCGCGCCATCCACCAGTACGGCATCTTCAACGGCGACCCGCATCCCGGCAACTACAAGTTCCACCACGACGGCAGCATCACCTTCCTCGACTTCGGCCTGGTCAAACGATGGTCACCAGGTGAGTGGGAAGGGCTCAAGCCGACGATGGACGCCATCATCGTGCAACGCGACCCCGAACTGCTCGTGCGCGAAATGGAGCGGTCCGGCTTCCTCAAGTCAGGCCACGGCCTCGAAGCCGGCCTCGTCTACGACTACGTGTCGAGTCCGTACGTCCCCTACCTGACCGACGAGTTCACGTTCACCCGGGAGTGGATGCGCGACACGCTCGGCACGATCCTCGACTTGCAGGGGCCGCACGCGCCCGTCATCGAGCAGCTCAACCTGCCGCCGAGTTTCGTGATCCTCGATCGCGTCGTGTGGGGCGTCAGCGCGATCCTCGGCAAGCTCGAAGCCCACGGTCCCTGGCGCGCGATGCTCTTGGAGTACACCGCAGACGGCGAACCCGCCACCGATCTGGGCGCCGCCGAAGCGGCCTGGTTCGCCAGTCGCTCCGTGACCTGATCGCCACCGCTACCGGTTGATTCGCAGCCGCTCGGTTCGCACGCGAGGCGACGAGATGGCACGATACGCAGGTCATTTCCCGATTGACCCTCTCATGCTCGGCTTCCGATTCGTCCCCACCACCGCCGAGAGCGGCCGACTGGTTCATCGACCACGCCTGACCGTCGCCCTGGCGGAACGCTTCGAACGGCGACTGACGACGATGGTGGCCGCGGCCGGTTTCGGCAAGACCGCCGCCCTCGCCTTGGCAGTCGAGAACAACCTGCTCGACCCGATCGGCCGTGACATCTGGCTGTCTGCGACGCCGAGAGATGCCGACATCGAGCACTTCGCCTCCGGCTTGGCGCGCGCGGTGGACGTCGACAACACCGGAGGGTCCGACCAGATCCTGGAACGCGTTCACGATGCCATCTGGGCACAGGCCCCCAACGAGGTGGCCATCGTCATCGACGATGCGCACCTCATCGACACCGACGACGGACGCTCCTTCCTGCTCCGACTCCTCGACGAGTTGCCGACCAACACCCACCTCGTCTTGGCCTCGCGCACACCCCTCGGCATTCCTGTGGCGCGTCTTCGCGCTCACGGTCAACTCCTCGAACTGACGGTCGACGATCTGGAACTCTCCGACGAGGAAGTGGACGCGCTCACCGCGCACCGACGCGACGGAGCGACCGTCGCTCCAGCCGACACCCACTTCGACGAGGCACTGCCCCGACATGCCGCCACGGCCGACCTCGCCTTGGCTGCCGGCCGGACCGCAGGTGCCGACTTTCTGTGGGAGGAGATCCTCACCCACATCGACCCGGACCGACTCGCCGACTTGCAGCGGGCGTCCGTCGTCGAAGTGCTCGACAGCGAACTGGTCGAGGAGCTGACCGATTCCAGATTCACCCTCGACGAACTCGTCGCCGACATCCCGCTGACCGAGCGGATCAGCACGACGGTTCGCTTGCATGCACTTCTGCGCGATGCACTCGGCGCACGCATGCCTGCCACGGAGCGGCGCAAGGCACAGGAGTTCGCTGCGGAGTTCGAACGGAGCCGCCGCCACTGGGCCGACGCAGTGCACCTGTTCGAAGCTGCGGGCAACCCGGTCGCCGCCTTCGAGACCATCAGGGAGTTCTGCGTGGCCCCGGTGCTGTTCCGCAGCGTCGAGGACAACATCGTGATCACCGAGGCAGTGGAGCGCATCAGGCCGGACAGCGGCGTCGCGCTGGCGGTCCTGAGCAGCCAGCAGTGGATGTCCCAGTCAACGCGCCCGGGCGCGTCGTCGGATTTCGCACGTACCGTCGCAGCATCCATCGACGCACTGCGCGACGAGGGCGAGGAGGACATCGAAGCCATCCAGGTCCACCTGCGCCTGCAGGCCGGATTCCTCGCCGCCTTGGACGTCGACGACAGCGACCTCGAGCGTCTCGCTGAACTCGCGGCGACCAGCGACATGGCCCGCCTGCTGCACGCCTTCAACCAATCGGCCCTCCTCGCTCAGATCGGCGAAGTCGACGAAGCAATCGCTGTGCTCGACGTCTTCGACCCGACGGGCGTCGGCGACATCGCCCAGTGGCGAAACGAACGTCTTGCCGATCTCGGCCGTTTCGAGGACATCGAGTGGGGAGGAGAAGTCGACGAGGTGCAGGACACCGCGATGATGAGTGCCTACGCGCGTTGGCTGCGGGGCGATGTCGACCCCGGGCTCGGCCATCTCGTCGTGAAGGATCTCCTTCCTCAGGTCCTCCGACGGGGATTCGACCTCGTCAGCGTGTCCACTCTGGGTGTCGCGGTCGCCATCGCCGCCGCGGCCGGCGAGGATGCGGCGGCTCGTCGATGGAGCGATCAGGCCGCTGGCTACCTTGGTTCAGGACTCATCCCGTCCGCCGAGTACTTCGCCCGGCTCGCTCGGGCGATCGTGGCGGCCAGCGCAGGCGACGAAGAGAGCGCTGCCGACGCCCTCGACCCCGTCGGAACACAGGTGACGTTCACCGGATGGCCGGCTCGTCCGTTGTTTCTGTCGATCCCGTTGATCTATCTCGTCCGCCCCGATGCTCGCAACATGCTTGATCAGTGCTCCTTCGGACACGCGCTCACGGTCGCCGTTCAGGCGGGGCAGGCGCTCGTCGCATTGCGCGACGACGATGACACCACCCCGGCAGCCGGTCTGCCGTGGGATGAGGTCAACCTGCTGCGGGCGAACATCCTGCCAGTGCACCTCGTCGAACTCGCTGCTGCCGCATGCAGCGCGGGAATCGACGCCGCCGGCACCGTCGCAACGACCACACCGCATCTCGCCGCACTCGCCCGGCTCGCGAACCGGCGGGCGACGGGGCCGACGCGCACCGCACTGGCCGAATTCACCGATGGCGTGGCACTCTCGGCACCGTACAAGCTGACCACCAGCGTGCTCGGTGACCCGACGCTGTACCGCGACGGCACCCGCCACGACGACGATCGATTCACCCGGCGCACGAAGGTCCGCGAACTGTGGACATACCTCGTCGTCCACCGTCAGACGACTCGGTACGAGCTGATCTCCGACCTCTGGCCCGAGAGCCGAGACGACACCGACACCGAACGCAAGGCATTGTCGAACCTCCGCTCGACGCTGTCGATGCTCATCTCGATCCTCGAGCCCGATCGGCCGAGCGACGTCGTCTCGTTCTTCATCTTCGCCGACGCCACGACGATTCGTCTGAGCGACGCAGTGATCTCTGACCTCGACCTCTTCCAGGAGGCAGCTGACTCCGGCCAGGCCGCAGACGGTGCTGGCCTGCCGTTGGAGGCGCTGCGACACCATCGTCGCGTCGTCGAGTTGTACAACGGGCCACTGGCTGCACCGGTCGACGCGAGCTGGTTGGTCTTCGAACGATTGCGTGTGTCGGCCCTCGCCATCGGGTCTGCCTGCCGCGTCGCCGAGTTGCACCTCGGACGCGGCGAACCCGAAACGGCCGCACAGTGGGCCCAACAGGCCCGGCAGCACGACCCACTCAGCGAACGCGCTGGACGACTGTTCGTCGAAGCGCTGGCAGCAAGCGGCGATCGACTCGGCGCCCGGACAGCCGCCGACCATCTCCGTGGTGTGACTGCTGCGGCCGGCCTCGAACTCGAACCGGCAACGCTGCGGTCATTCGAGCGGCTGTTCGGGCGCTGACCCGTGGCCGACGAACTGTCGACCGATGCCGGCGGGCGATGTCTGCAGGAGCACCGCCAACTCTGTTCCTGTCAGGCCCGACCACTACCGTCGCTGTGATGGGTGACACATCTGACGTGGCCGCTGTCGACACGAACGACGCATCGGCATCGACTGCTCGCGATCCGTTCGCACCGTGGGACCGTCGGGCACTGCCCGGCATGTTCGACGTCGCCGAGACGGCGCGTCGAGTCGGCATCTACAAGTGGACCGAGATGAAGCTGTTCGAAGCACTCGGCGGCTGGATCGCGACCATTCCCGAACTCGACATCAAGATGCGTCTCGGGGCCCACTGCTACCACCACGCCTGGCACGCCGACCTGTGGAACAAGCGTCTCCCCGAACTGCGCGAGATGAAGCCCGAGCGGCTCACGCAGCCGGCAAACGAGGCAATGGAACGCTTCATCGCCGCGATGACCGAGCCCGAAGCTCCCGAGCTCACGATCGAGAAGCTCGTCGGCGTCTACCGCGTACTCATCCCGCACTTCATCTCGGCGTACACGTATCACCGCAACAACACGAGTGAGATCACCGACGCGCCGACGATCCGGTCGATCAACTTCATCCTCCAGGACGAGTTCGACGACTGGCGTGACGGCGAGATGATGCTGCAGTCGTTGATCACCACGCCCGAGCACGTCCGGCGCGCCGCAGATCACCAGGCGGTCCTCGAAGCAATCATGGTCGAGGCCGGCGGCATCACCGGCCCCGGATCGATCGGCGGCAGCACCAACTGACCCTCCCCCGGCTCCGAGTCACTTCGGCGAGTTACTTCGGGGTCGGGAGCAGCAGTAACTGAGTTACTTCGGGGTCGGGAGCAGCGGTAACGCTCAGCGCATCTGGATCGTGAGTGGCGCTGCCGCTGCTGCTGCCTCGGCCAACGCAAACGCTGCGGCGAAGACCGGTTCGCTCCGATCGAAGGCCGTCTCGACGCTCGACAGCTCGACCTCGGTCACCGGGTGGCCGACGACGTAGTCGACGCCGTCGAAGGCCGCCGTGAGTTCACCCTCACCGACGCGCTCGCGCAGTGCATCCAGGTCTGCCTCGGCAAGAACGTCGCGCCATGTCTGCACCAACGCCGGATCGACCTCACCGACGACTTCGGGTTCGGTCGACACATCGACGCCATCTCGCGTCGTGTTCACCGTGCCGTCGACCGTCACGGCGTAGCGGGCGCAATTCGGTCCGGCCATCGCACAGCCACCGGTCTCGGTCCACACGAAGACCACACGATCGCCGGCGAGTTCGTCGGTGGCCGGGTCGGCCGGGACGTCGGTCGAGTCCGGTTCGCTCACCACGGCCGGGAGCGAATCGTCAGTCGGCGTTCCGGTCGGATCCGCGGTGGAGCCCGAGTCGGAGCCGCAACCAGTGGCGATCATGGACACGGCGGACAAGAGGGCCAGGACAATCGAACGCTTCATGTGTTCTTGGACGTACGTGATCCGGACGCGGTTCCCGACTCCTTCGTTTCATCCGGATTGCCCACTCCGACCGCCACCCGGAGACGGCCCACTGTTACTGTTCGGTGTAACGACAGTCACACGTCAATCCAGAGGGGTGCATCATGCGTCAGTTCTTTCCGGTCGAAGACCTTGCTCGCGACGAGCGGTTCGTGCAGACGAACATGGCAGAGCGGCTCGCAGACACGCGCGACGTGATCGAAGCCGAGGCCACACGAAAGTCCTCGAAGTCACGCTCGGCGAGCAACCGCTTGACCCCGGCTCGCCCTGATGCTTCTGAGCGGGCCCGCAGCCTGATGCACGGCATCATGGTCGGTGAGATCCAGGCTCTCGAAGGCGCCGGTCGCACCGCCCACGACTTCGAGGCCGGTGACGGCAGTGGCGACAGCATCCCGTTCGAGCTCAAGCTCGACATGGCTCGCCAGGCGTGGGATGAGGCCCGCCACGTCGAGATCAGCGCCAAGCTCGGCGACTGGATGGGCACCGAACTCGGTGAGTTCCAGGAGAACACGGTGCTGTTCGAAGCCGCCTGCTCCAACGACCCCGTGCTCCGTCTCGCCGGTGTCAACCGCGCCCTCGAAGGGCTCGCGATCGACGTGTTCACCCAGATGAAGGAATTCGGAGACCTGGCCGGTGACCCGTTCCTCGAGTTCTGCGAAGACTGGATGCTCGCCGACGAGGTCACCCACGTGAAGATGGGCTCCGACTGGCTCCGTAAGGTGACCGAGAAGGATCCCGAGCGCCGCAAGAGGGCCCTCGAGTTCCAGCAGGTCGTCGACAAGCTGTTCAGCTTCGGCGGCGCACGTGGCGACCATGAGGAGAGCAGCTTCGTGCTCGCACGTCGATTCCGCGAACTGGCCGGTTTCACCGAGGACGAGAACGAGACGATCAACCAGCTCGGAGTCGATGCCTTCAACGAGCGAAGCGAAGCCATCAAGCAGGCACAGACCGCAGCAGCTGCGTTCGCCGACGCCTGACCATGAGCGCACTCGTCGACGGGCAAGTGTCGGTAGAGCCGGCAGAGTTTCACCAGGTCAAGTACGACGCTGCAGAGATCGCTGCGATCGTCAGCGACCTCGCCGAACGTCTCGAGGTGAGCAACGCCATCCGGGTCGTCGTCGACGAGGCCACGGCGCTCGCCAAGATCACGTGCACGATCGACGCCGCGACCTCGGATGCCACGATCCTCGTGGAGGCACAGAGCGGGGCCATCGAGAACACCCAGCAACTCACCACGCTCGGCGTCCGCCAGACCCAGACCTCGATCGGACGGATGGTGCTGCGTGCCCGCGATCGTCTTCGCCCCGATTTCGCCGATGTTCCGCTCGATGTCGACCTCAGCCTTGCCGAGAACGCTGTCTGGGACACGTACAGCGCAGGCAGGTTGGCGCGTGTCGGGGTCGAGATCAACGAGCAGCGGTGGCGCTACAACCATCGCAACCGGCTGGGCTTCAGCGACGACGCCGATGCCGACTTCGACCGGTTGTGGTCAGCCGATGAACTCAGCTGGGCCGACGTCACCGCCGGCATCCCGAATGTTCCCGCCAGCTGACCTGCGACCGCATCGATTACAGATTCCTCGCCGGTGAGATCCAGGGCGCGCAGGTCGTCTCACCTCTCACCGCCGACCCACGCCACGCCACAGCGGTGAGATCCAGGGCGCACAGGTCGTCTCACCTCTCACCGGCGGGATCGGGTTGCGTAGCGTCGGGCACATGAGCCACACCGTGCGCCGCGTCCACACCTCCGACGAGTTCGGCGGGATCGACATCGAGGTGATCGATGCCGGCACTCCTGGCAACCCCGTCGTCGTTCTCTGTCACGGCTGGCCCGAGAGCTCGCACTCGTGGCGCCATCAGATCGATCCACTGGTCGCTGCGGGGTACCGGGTCCTCGTCCCCGATCAACGTGGCTACGGGTTCTCGTCAGCACCACGTGACGTCGAGGCGTATCGCAGCGACCGGTTGTCGGCCGACCTGATCGCCCTGCTCGACGACATCGGGGCCGAGACCCCAACGTTCGTCGGCCACGACTGGGGCGCCCTCGTCGTCTGGGACCTCGCCCGGTTCCACCCGGGCCGCGTGTCGGGCGTCGTCAACGTCAGCGTGCCCTACACGCCATGGCCGATGCAGCCCACCGAGCTGTTCCGTGCAACGTACGGCGACCGGTTCTTCTACATGCTCTACTTCCAACTGCCCGACCTCGCCGAGAACGAACTCGACGCGGACGTGTCGAAATCGCTGCGCACCGTGTTGTGGGGCGGCTCTGCAGAGATGTTCCGCCCGCCGCCCGACACGGCGTCGCTGCCGGCACTCGCCGATGCCGGCCTGCTCGACACGTGGGCAGGAGAGGCGCCGATCCCCGACGAGCTCCCGGCCTGGCTGTCTCAGGCCGACCACGACCGCTACGTCGCACAGTTCACGGCGAGTGGCTTCTTCGGCCCGATCAGCTGGTATCGCAACCTCGACGCCGACTGGGAACTCACCCGCGAGCTGCCCGCTCCCGCGATGCCCGTGGCGTTCATCGGCGGCGACAAGGACCTCGTGATCGCACACCGCATGGAATACGTCGACTCGATGCAGGCGACACTGCCGGACTATCGGGGCACCGAGATCGTCGCCGACGCCGGCCATTGGACCCAGCAGGAGCAGCCCGCCGAGTTCAGTGCGGCGCTCCTGCGTCAGCTCACCGCCATCGCCTGAGTCCCGTCGGGGCCAGGCACAGACGGGACTTCACCGGACGCGTGCAGCGATGCCCACTGGCCGATCGGGGCGGGCCACGGCGAACGGAGCACAGCAGGCACGCTGCCAGCCGAAGTCGGACAGCTTGTCCTGCGGCGGCCAGTAGTCGTCGCGGCTGTACGCCCACCACTCGAAGGGGTTCAGGTAGTACGCCGCTGATTCGATCGTGGCTGCGAGTCGGTCCCCCTTGCCGCGACGGTCGACCACCCAACGGACCGCCCCGACCGCCCCGCCGAACAGCATCCACCCGACGTACAGCGTCGGGTAGAACGGCCCGAACCAACGGGCCTGCCACACGTGCACGTCTTCGTGGTCGGTGATGAGCTTGGCTCGTCGTGGGCGTTCGACATCGGCAGCCCCGCAGATCACGTTGCCGAGCGTGATCGCGAACCCCTTACGCGGCATGAACCCGCGCCGGTAGACGTGCCGGTTCGATCGTTCGCTCAACTCGGGTACGTACCCGGCGTCACGTTGCAACAGCCCGACCGCATTGGCGAACAGCGCCGGTCCGGTCATCGGGAGCGCCCACGTCGAGTCGAGCGTGAAGGCCACGAGGCCGTTCGAACACGACCAGTCATAGATCCGGCGCCACCCCGAGATCGCTCCGTTGGCGCCCCCGATGATCGCGGCTGGGATCGCTGCGCCGATCACTGCGCCGGCAGCGCCGGCGAACGCTGCCCCGAGCGCGGCAACACCCGCCGCCTCGACGAGACGACGGGTGCTGTCAGCAGACATTCGGTGTGCGTGTGCTCAGAGCAAGATGCTCAGCGCTGCTGGAGCTTGGAGAGCAGGCGCAGCAGTTCGAGGTAGAGCCACACGATGGTGACGAGCAGGCCGAGTGCGGCGACCCATTCGTAGGCCTTCGGCATGCCGGCGGCGACGCCCTTCTCGATGCGATCGAAGTCGAG
>RCMY010006127.1_pt1 | contig 10105 bp, 12 predicted proteins | sample 2041341 | NCBI WGS metagenome assembly RCMY01 (sample SAMN09708234, study PRJNA481090) | Marine sediment metagenome, whole genome shotgun sequencing project.
GCGCAATGGCGACCTGCTGCTGGTACGCCCGGGTGAAAGCGTTCCCGCCGATGGCGTAGTGCGCAAGGGCTCCAGCGACATTGACGAGGCAATGATCACCGGTGAATCGCGACCCGTGAAAAAAGGCGAAGGCGACGAAGTGATCGCCGCCACGATCAACGGCGAAGGGTCTTTGCGCGTCGAGGTCACCGGAACCGGCGACAAGACCAAGCTGTCCGGCATCATGCGGCTGGTGGCCGACGCGCAGACCTCAAAATCCAGATCTCAGCATCTCGCAGACCGTGCAGCACGGCTTCTGACCGTTGTCGCGATTGGCGCGGCGGTCGTAACTTTTGCGGCGTGGCTGCTACTAGGGGCCGAGCTGGATTTTGCCGTAGTGCGGATGGTAACGGTCTTGGTCATCGCTTGCCCGCATGCTCTGGGGCTCGCAGTGCCGCTTGTGGTAGCCATCTCCACGACTCTGGGCGCCCGCAACGGCCTTCTGGTCAGGGATCGACGCGGGCTCGAGGAAGCCCGCAATCTCGACACTGTGGTTTTTGACAAGACTGGAACATTGACGCTGGGCGAGTTCCGGATCGTTGCCAGTTCTGTCGCAGAGGGCTTTGACGAAGTCGAGGCACTTCGCATCGCGTCTGGTATTGAGGCTGAGTCCCAGCATCCGATCGCCCGCGGGATCGTGAAGACGGCGGAAGACAAGGGCATCGAGGTCCCATCCGCCGACGGATTCCGAGCGATCACGGGCAAGGGCGTTGCAGCCACGATCGACGGTGTCGAGTATCACATGGGCGGACCCGCACTGCTCAAATCGGAAAACGTCGATGTTTCACCGACGCTTCAGGCAGCATCCGAAGCCGCGGCCAGCAATGGACAGGCAGCGATCTATCTCGTCCAGGCCGGAAAGGCCTTGGCCGTTTATGCCGTGGCGGATGCGATCCGCGAGGAAAGCCGCGAAGCCATCGCGGCGCTGCATGAACGGGGCATCGAGGTAGCGATGCTAACAGGCGACGCGCAGGCGGTGGCCGATGCTGTCGCCAAGGAGCTTGGGATCGATACCGTATTTGCGGAAGTGCTGCCCGATGACAAGGCCTCCAAGGTTCGCGAGTTGCAGGCGCAAGGCAAGAAGGTGGCTATGATCGGCGACGGGGTGAATGACGCACCCGCACTTGCCACTGCCGATATCGGAATTGCGATCGGCGCTGGGGCCGATGTGGCCGTCGAGGCCGGGCATATCGTACTGGTGCGATCCGATCCCCGAGACATCCCTCGCATCATCACGCTGAGCCGTGTCACATATCGCAAGATGAAACAGAACCTCTGGCTGGCCGCAGGCTACAATATCTTTGCTATCCCGCTTGCCGCAGGCATCCTTGCCCCATGGGGCATTTTGCTGACGCCAGCCGTAGGCGCGATACTGATGTCGGCCAGCACGGTCGTGGTGGCAATCAACGCGCAGCTTTTGAAACGGGTCAAGCTGTGAGTCTGTCAAAGAATGGTATTTTAGTTTCGCCACAGCATCCTTCGTCAAGAGGAGGAACCGCAATGTGGAGACAACGCTAGCCCACGGCATTTTCAACCTTAGATGGACCCGCGCCTAATTACTCGCCCTGACTAAGCAAAGCCCTGATCTGATCGCCCGACCGGCGCACGGCCATCACGCCCGAAGCAATGCAATGCCGCTTTAACCGAAATTCCAAGGTTCCTATGGTGCTGGAAAATTTCGGCCTGATAATCATATCGGCCCGATCAAACCGGAGTCGAGCATGTTCGTATTGACAGATTTCGATGGATCGCAACATCGCCTGCACCCCGTTGCGCGGAGCGATAACAGTTTCAGGCTGGCTTGGATCGACAGCGATCACCACATCGACGCCGGTGCTCCGCGCCACATCGATCGGCGCGATGTCCGCATAGGCACCGTCCATCAGAACATGTGGACCATCGATGAGCGGTGGCAGGATACCTGCAAGGGCAGCACTGGCATAGACATAGTCGGCAGCAGACCCTTGGTCGCGCACGACCCGTTCCCCCGACAAGACATCCGTCGCACAGACAAAGACCGGGATACGACCATCCTCCAGGTTCTTTCCCTTGGTCAGGACGGAAAGAACGCCCCGCCCCCAGCTCTCTGTGCGCGCTCCGGAGCCCCAGCCAAAATACATGTCGCGCGCCGCAAGCAACGCAATCGTGAGGCCCCTCATTCTTTCAGAAAGGCCCTTACCCTGAAAGTTCGGCGTTGACGGGAACCCGCTGGTATCCATTTCAACAAGTTCCCGGTACCAGTTTGTATTCAGCGCGTAGGTTGCACCAACGACCGCGCCCATTGACACGCCAACAATTGCACTAGGGAAAAAGCCCGAATTGGTCAGGGCCCTTAAGACGCCCACATGCGAAAGTCCCCTTGCGCCACCGCCGCTGAAGACCAAGGCGAAGGACTTGTAGTGGTCCGTCATTTGAGGTTTTGCTCTCATCTTTCGCGCCCTCCGGTACACGTGTCGGTTATGGCATTCGTTTTGTATCTGGCTCCAACGAGGCAACCGATATGTTCCTGAGCACATTGCTGATATTCACAGACTTCGGTCGACAAATCGATAAGAAAAACACCAATTCACCACAGGGGAGCGCCGATCAGAGCGGGTGGCTCAATACCCTTTTGGGTGACGATCATGACACCGGCAAGGGCAAGGCAAGATCCAATCAATTCCGGCCAGCCCAGAGACTCGCCATAGAAAAGCAAGCCCATTGTCAGCCCGAATACCGGCACAAGAAAGCTGAACGCATTGGCCTTGCTCAACGGCACTTCTACTAGAACGGAAATCCAGATGACATAGACCAGCGCTGAGCCAAACACTGCCAACCCAATCAGGGCGAACAGGAAACCGGGCGACCACTGGACTAGGGAGATATCTTCGGTCACGGCAGCAATAACCGCCAGGGGGATGCTGCCGATCAGCAATTGCACACCGATGGCCATCAGCGGATCGACCGTATCCGCGATCCGTTTGAGCATCACATTGCTGACTGTGATCCCAAGTGCCGCCAGAATGATATACGCAACGCCGTTGAGATAACTCTCCTGACCACCAGCAAACAAGCGCGGAGCGGCGATAACGACAATACCCAAAAAACCCAGAACCATACCATATTTGCCCCAATTGGTCAGGCGCTCACCCAAGACCACGCCAGCAAGGCCCGCCGCCATCAGGGGCTGGGTATTTCCGATGACGGTGGCAATCCCCGGAGAAACAAACTCGGCTGCGTGGAACATGCCAAAGTACCCCAGACTGGTGGCCCCGAAACCGATAACAGCAAGGGTAATCCATACTTTCCCTCCACGAGGAAGAGGGCGGCGCAATGCCAACGCAAGCCCCAACAAGATTAACCCGGCCATCATTGCCCGCATCGTCGCGAACGTTAGATGTGGGGCAAAGGCAATACCAATCGTTATCAGCGGATAACAACTTGCCCAAAGAAACATCACGAGGATGATCTTTGCTGTTGTCAGAATGTTCAAGAATTCATCAATTCATTGCCTTCTGGTTGAACAGCCATTTTCTGGTTGAAAGGTACAGCATATGTGAACCGTCTTTTCGAGTGATGCTGATCCGCGTTCTCCAGCCGCCGGGGTAACAGAAAGACCCAACGGGACAGATGCCCGCGCGCAGCCTTTAGTGCTCGGCTATCGCTTTCGGCGCTGTCCAGCGCTTCAGGTAAAACCGTTCGGAGATAAACACGGCTGAAACCGCGACACCCGCATATAGGACGATCATCGGATCCGATCCCAATTTCATTGTCGTGAACGCCGCCAGAACAAGCCCATCAAACGCAATCGCACAAAGCAGCACGGTCCCGTTCGCGCCAATCTCACGGCGCAAATGCCGAAACACGCCCCAATGCACCAGCATATCCATGATCAAATAGAAAAACGCCCCAAGTGACGCGATCCGGCTCAGGTCAAAGAACACTGCAAGCGTCGACGCCAGAGCAACCGTATAGACCAGGGTGTGGCTGCGGATCGGGCCCGACATCCCAAAATGGCTATGGGGTATCATTTTCATTTCCGTTAGCATCGCCAGCATGCGCGACACAGCAAATACGCTCGCCAACACACCCGAGGTGGTGGCAACAGCCGCCAGGACTACCGTCAGGTAAAAGCCGGCTTGCCCCATGGCAGGGGATGCGGCCTCGGCCAGAGCATAGTCCTTAGCAGCCACAATCTGATCGATTGACAGGTTCGCCCCGACCGCCAGAGCGACAAGCAAATAGACGACAACGCAGATCGCAATCGAAATCATGATCGTGCGACCGACGTTGCGGTGCGGATCGGTGATTTCTGCACCACTATTGGTGATCGTCGTGAACCCTTTGAAGGCCAAAATCGACAGGGCAACAGACGCAACAAAACCAGTAGCATCAAAGCCGACGGACTCACTGCTTGCCGCCGCAAACTGAAATCCACCCGACCAAAGTGCAACGATACCAAAAAGCGCAATGCCGCCGATCTTGATCGCCGCCATGATGATCGACAAAAGTCCTACAGACCTGTTCCCCGAGACGTTCACGAGATACGCGAACAGGATCACAGCGACTGCCAGCACCGGCACCAGTGGACCACCCGCGATATCAAAGGGACGCAACACATAGGTTGCAAAGGTCCGCGCAACGAGACTTTCCGATATGACCATGGACAGCGTCATCAACAATGCCGCCGCTGCGGCGATGGCGCCTGGCCCATAAGCCTTTTGCAGAATCATTGCGATCCCGCCAGACGAAGGCCAAGCATTCGACATCTTGATGTAACTGTACGCACTGAACGACGTCACGACAGCGCCAATTACGAAGGACAGAGCAAAATAGGGCCCGGCCAACTGCGCAATTTGCCCTGTCAGCGCGAAAATACCCGCGCCGATCATAACGCCGGTTCCCATCCCGACGGCTCCTGCCAAACTGATCGAGCCCTGTTTCAGGGTCTCGTCGCCATGTGCATGTTTCAATGGAATCTCTCTTTTCTCAATGCCGCGGATCAGAGTCAGGGTAGCGCGACCATCTGGTGTCCTTCACCTTCGATCTGGAATTCACTTCGAACCGTCATCGTTGCCTGATCAATTATCCAGATCTTTGGCTCGGCACGTGACGAAACAAAGAGCGTGTCGGTGCCAGGAATATTCGTCAAATGGTAAGGTTGCGGGGATAGGTCCGCGTATTGAATTTCGCCGTCAGCAAGAGTGATTAAAGCTAACTTGTCTTCACCGCGGCCGGCAACAAAGAGCGTTGCGCGGTCATCGGATAGATCTATCGCGTGCAACTCGCCACCAATGCCAAAATTTCGCAAGCTCGTTCCGTCGGTTATCGATACCTCGATCACATCGCCAGCGTCTGCGTCAGCCGCATAGAGAACTGCTGTGTCGGCGTCGATTACGATATGTTCCGGCGCGGTGCCGACAACCATATTGCGCCGCACAATCCCGCGTTCAAGGTCAACTTCGCTGATCGTTCCGTTGCCTGTGTTCGACACATAGACAACATTAGGATCGGACCCGAAGGCCGCGTAATTTGGCATGTTGCCCGTCGGAACATAAGCCGTCAGCGTGAAGGTTGTCAGATCAATCACCGATATTCCGCCGCCCGTCGGGTGGGTTGCGACGGCAAAACGCCCGTCGGGGGAAACGGCGGTGTGATGCACGGCACCCGGGACTTCGATCCGCCGAATAATCTCACCAGACGTTGCGTCCAGAATACTGATAATGCTTATGCCTGCATCCAAGGGTCCGATCGATGCATCTTCGGCCGTTGTATGATGTGCTGCATGCTCATCTTCGGAAACCCCTTCGGGTTGGGTCAGTTCCGCAATCGCCGTGCGATCGGTTTCGGCATAGCTGCCCGCGACCAAATACGGCACGCCGGGCGCACCCGAAAGCCCATGCACTGCTTCAAGTCCCGTAATCGACTTCACCGTTTCACCGGTTTCAGCATTAACCATGAGAATGGTATTGGCGCTACCCTCGGGCACAAAAACGATAGGCTCCGCTGCCGCGAAAGCCGTCGTAAGCACCAACGAAGCAGGCACTGCGAACATTAGCTTGAATGTTTCGAGCATTAAGAAAATTCCTTTGATGTGTCTGATGAATTGCGGGCACCGTTTTCAGCGATGGCTAACGCAACGATTTCGGACCGCCGTTGTTGCACATGGATCGCAATTATGAGCAGCAAGCCGCATGCAATAGCGAACAGGATGAGTGTCATTTCTATTTCTCCTCTTGGATCGAAACCCGGCGACGTTCGCCGAGACGTGTCGGATCAGCGAGCGCCACAGCACGCGCCAGTCTGGGTGCCGATGGCAATGTCATTTTCGACGCGGGTTGCGACCGGCGCGTCCTCACAGGGTGGTTCTGCAGTTTTGGCCTTTTGCTTGTTGGACGAGGATCCACAACAGCAGCCTTGTGAAGATCGGTCAGGGATTGCCCCTAGTGAGTTGACTTTTGAAAGCATTCTGTTTCCTTTATTAAAAAGTTTCTCTTGTAAGGTATAGACGCCTGAGGCGTCCCAACATTACTCAGGCACAAACACCCTCAGAGATTTGCTCAGTGCGCCAGATTGCAATCGCACCCGGCCAAGCCGTGTTCTGGGCAGATCCGGGACATCTCCGCGAACCGCCCCATTAGAGCCTGACGTCCGCATCCAAGTTGATAGGCTAGCGTGCTCGCGCTGAGCCCCAAGCTTCGCGCGACGTCCTCAGGCCGCTCTCCATCGACATCGATGCGCTGAAGAATGTTCGCTTCCTCAGTCGGAAGTGTAGACAGGAACACGTCGATACAATCGCATATCAATTCGTCGAGTTCAGGATCACTTGCCGCATCTGTGCCGGTTGAACGTTTCACGAACTCATTCCTTGGCGAGCATCGGATAGTTGTACATGACGACATCCGAAATTGAGGTCCTCCGATTGTGCTGTGGCGTATTCAGGGATCTTTGACCCGGATTTATTATTGAAGCTTCCCATATTTTCCAGCCTCCAGATCAGAAGACGCATTGCATGCGTAACTATTACACCGGCGTCGACATTTCAGACCGGCATGCGGTCGATAAAGGCCGCTTGTCTGAAGAATGGTCGCAGTCACAAATCATGAAGTCTCCGTCGCCACAGGTTGGGCAAAACTCCGCTATTTTCTCTTTCAATGCTGTTCTCGCGCGATGAACACGTACTCCCAGGGAGTTCGCACTCAGTCCAAGGTCGGCCGCAACCGATTTGCGCGACTCGTCTTTTAGATCGATTCGTGCCAGCAATTCGGACTGAGAGTGCTTAAGCATTTTCATCGCAGCACCGACGCAGGTGCAGGCGGGTGCCTCAAGGTCTTTGGACTCTTGCCAGAAGACTTTGGTCTCAATCGCATAGGCCTCCGCACCGCGATTTCGCGTCGCTTGCCGTCGGTAGTGATCGGTCAAAGCGTGCCTCAAAGTGATACCGAGCCAGGCATCAAGGCGTTCAGGTCTCTGGATCTGCGCATGGTGGCGCAGCACCTTGACGCAGAAGTCCTGAAAGACATCCTCAGCGTCCTGTGGCCTGCTCAGTCGTCGACGAAGAAAGCCGAGAAACCGATTTCGGGATTCAACGAGTTTTGCCTCAACGTCCCGGCGCGACACTTCTGTTACATAGCTATGTTGTTCAGCAAACATTTTTGTTCCTTTCACTTAGTTTCGTGCAGCGTCGGCAACCGATGCTGGCAATCAGACCTGTGAAAGGCGTCGCGGCGGATGAAAAAGCAGGTACTTTACTTCATTTGGCTTGACGCGTGCATCGGTTGGGCCTTCTGGCAAACTCACAAAACGCTCCAACTCCAAGCTACTGGTCGGAACAATTACACTTGAACAGTTATATCCGGGGTGACAGTTCGTGTTCGGGGATGTTTGCTTTGACGCATCAATATTGCCCCCTGCTTCAATCACCATTTCGTTGGCGGACTGGGTCGAAAGAATGCGGTGGTCGATCTTAGAATCCATCGCGAGTGCGGAAATGAGAATTGCCAGGATCACCGCAGCGACAGTCACCATATGCAACCGAACTGGCCACCATGTTAGATTCGATCCTGACATACGACGAACTTTTGCGAATTCCATATGCTCGTTCTATAACGGCTCGAACTAGCTTGCCTTGACTTGGATCAATCTCTGAGATCGCTGGGCGGAGGTTTGCGACATCCGGGTCGACGTTTTTATGTCCTGCCAATGCTGTTCACTTCCAGATCATAGAATTCTGATTACAAAAGATAAAAGAGGCCACACATGTCCACGCCAATAAGATACATCCGCCATTTGCCTCCGGAGGTTGACCTTCTTGTATTGTCATTCCTAGGGCATTTCGCATGGGAGATACTTCAGGCGCCCCTGTTCTCAAGCATGAATCAGGTGGGCCACTTTGCCGGGATATTTATTTGTCTGACGGCAACGTTCGGCGATTTGGCAATCGCACTCGCGGCGTTCTGGACTGCGGCCGTCTTGGCCCGAAATCGCATGTGGTTCACGCTCCCAGGCAGGCGTGCTCCGGCCATGTATATTGCAGTGGGGCTGTTGCTGACCGTTGGCTTGGAGTACCTCCACACCGTGATCACTGGACGTTGGACCTATGACGGCGCAATGCCGATCCTGCCAGTCATCGGCACTGGTTTGGCTCCGATCCTGCAATGGATTTTCGTCCCACTGCTGGTCCTTTGGTACTTGCGCAGATTAAACTCGGAAAATCGGTGATCTACGGTTTTCCTAGTCACCATTTACTGTCCTTGCGGGTCGGATTGAACGACATCTCGCCTTTTTGAGACCGGACATACGTCGAAGGTTGGTCAATGGCGGCAGAGAGTATCCGTTATGGTCAAGTGCCATTTGGAACCCATTCACGATCAGCTTTGACCAAGGTGTTTGCGAGTTCGATGAGCTTGCGCATTATGGCTGTAAGAGCGACTTTTTGTGGTTTGCCATTTTTGATCATGACTTGGTATTTGTCGCGCAAATCGGGGTTGTACCTGGATGCGACGAGAGCAGGCATGTAGAGCGCGTCACGCAGTTGCTTTCGCCCACCTTGAATGGTGGATTTGCCGCGCCACTTTCCGGATTGTCGGGTCATAGGCGCCAACCCAGTGAGGCTCGCGGCTTTCTTTTTTTGGAGCGTTCCAATCTCGGGCATTTCGATAAGAATGGTTGCAGCAGCGACTTCACCAATACCTGGAATAGATCGAAGAATTGTATTGACCCTGGCTCGATCTGGGCTGACTTGCAATTTTGTGTTGATGTCTTGCTGCAGCGCTTTCAGCTGACGCGTTAGCTGATCTATCCGCGCTTTCGTCTGCCGCTTTACGAGCGCAAGGCTCTGCGTGTGGAGACGATTGGTCAAACGGACGCGGTCCTTGATCAGGCCACTTCTGGCGCTGAATAACTCTTTGAGTTCAAATTGCTCTCCATCAATGGGTTGATCCGGCTCCAAGACGAGAGCATTGCCAAAACTTGCTAACATTCGTGCATCGACTTCATCTGTTTTGGCCCTGGTCCCGCAGGCTTGAGCAAACCGGCGTGCCTGCAAAGGATTAACCTTCACCAAGGGTAGTTTACCGGAAAAGGTCCGCTCAAAGCTCCGGTGATATGCGCCCGTGGCCTCAAACACGACACGGGTTGGCATGTCATCGCCTAACCATGTTGATAAGGTTCGGAAACCGGCAGGCGAGTTGTGAAAGCGCGCTGCCGCTCCATCGCTCAGTCGGTGGGCATCCAAAAAGTCCTTCGAAATATCAATACCAATGCTATTATCTGTCATCATCGTCATGTCCTATGCTTGTCATGCAAGCCCATGGCTTGCGTATCCGTTCAGGCCTCATGCGAAGACGGCGGCTGATCGTACTCTCTGACGGTCCATTACGACCAAGCCCAAATCGATCCAGCCGCCACCAGTGCCCGCCAAAACTGGCTTGGCGAGAACTGGCTCAATCTTTGCAGATCGATAGGGAAAACATAAGACAAGCCCATTGCGGATGTTTTTGACCACCTTCTCGGCGGCGTCTTTCGATGTCTGCGGTTTCTTTGTCATCTCGATCTCCTAATCGATAAGATGAACCAGAAATCCTCC
>RCMY010010229.1_pt1 | contig 10105 bp, 8 predicted proteins | sample 2041341 | NCBI WGS metagenome assembly RCMY01 (sample SAMN09708234, study PRJNA481090) | Marine sediment metagenome, whole genome shotgun sequencing project.
GGACTTAGGATTTGATAGCGTTAACCCTAAACTGACAGGACGCCCAGGCTATCATCCCGCGACCATGCTGAAACTCTACATCTATGGTTCCCTAAATCGTGTTCAATCCTCTCGCCGATTAGAAAAAGAGAGCCACCGCAATGTTGAATTAATGTGATTACTTGAGCGTTTAAAACTTGACTTTAAAACCATCGCCAACTTTAGGAAAGACAATGGCAAGGGGATTAAAAATGCCTGCCGTCAATTTGTTGAGTTATGTCGTCAACTCAACATGTTTGACGAGTCAGTCTTCGCCATTGATGGCAGTAAGTTTAAGGCCGTTAATAACAAATCTAGGAATTATACGCCCACTAAAGTGGAAGCGCATATCGAGCGAATAGAGAAAAATATTCAACAATACTTAAATAAAATGGACACCAAAGATGGGGATGAGAAAGACACCGAAACCGCTGTGTCACCTTCGAAGTTAGCATGGCTTGAGGCGCGTTTAGTCGAACTCAAAGCAATTGAAAAACAAGTGAATGAACATCCAGACAAGCAAGTATCACAAACAGACCCCGATGCAAGATTGATGAAGACGCAAAGTTGGGAAAGGCAGGTATGTTATAACGTGCAAAGCGCGGTGGATACCAAGCATCACTTAATTGTTGACCATGAAGTTACTATGACAACTGACCGGGGACAGCTCACCTCAGTGGCAAAGCAAGTCCAAAAAACATTAGGCAAAAAAGACATCACCATCATCGCCGACAAGGGCTACTTTAGCCGCATCGATATTAAGGCCACACAAGATTTAGGCATGACAGCAAACGTGCCACAAACTGACACCTCAGGCTCACAAAAGAAAGGCATATTTAACAAGTCACTGTTTAAATACGATAAAGACCGAGATCTATATGTTTGCCCCGCAGGCGAAGAATTACCCTACCAACGTAACGCTACAGATAGAGGGCTCAAGCAAAAGGTGTACGTTGATTTTTTTGCTTGTCGAGATTGTAATATTAGAGATAAATGCCGACATCAGCGAAAGAGCCAAGAAAAATGAGGCGATGGATTTACGAAGAAGAGATAGATACTATGCAGCAGCGGCTTGATGATGATCTAATGATATCGGTGCTAAGAAGACAAACCGTGGAGCATCCGTTTGGCACCATTAAAATGTGGATGGGTGCGCAGCACTTCTTAATGAAGCGCAAAAAGAATGTGAGTATCGAAATGAGCCTTCATGTGCTGGCTTATAACCTGAAACGCATGATGAATATAATGGGAACTACTGAGTTGATGGATGCTATCAGGCAATAGCGGCGAATATAGCACTAATTTACGCGTTTATGCAGCCTTTAATCTGCTATTAACACTTCTCCAGCCACCTTCTTGACGTAAAACTAAAATTCCACGCTAACAACCAATAATCAATTAGTGAGTCAGTTAAATATTAAGATGCCAGACAAAGGCAGATTGAGCTGTCGAGATATGAGTTTTTACACAGCCTGCCGACAAATAAGACATAACCAGTTATTAACCGGCAGTCGCAAAAAGTAACAAACAAGATTGTTTGTTTTATAAGGAAAGTACAATCTTGCCCTGACACCTCGAAAAGAAACTTTTATAATTGCCTAGCAATCCTCACGTGAACGTTCTATCGCTCGTATTTGACATGTAAACTTCACTGCCTATGATGCGAAAATCGACATTGAGAACATTAGTCAAGACACCAAGCCATGATTTTTGGACTGTAAGCGTGATAGGTAGAGCAACTCTAGTGTATACAAAAGAGCCAACTATGTATTATACATCACCTTACGATAATTATTAAAATACGCCATTGGCGTACAATCTATTTACTGATATAATCTCGATATGGTTATCATTGAAACACCAATTTTCACAAAACTCATTTCAGGATTAATGAGCGACGATGAATACAAAGATTTGCAGGAAGCTATCGTAGTTAGGCCGGATAGAGGGCCTATTTTGAAAAACAGTGGTGGCTTACGAAAATTACGCTGGGCTATGGAGGGTCAAGGAAAAAGCGGTGGCGCAAGAATAATTTATTACTGGGCAACTGAATACGATCAAGTCTATATGTTGCTTGCGTTCCAAAAAAATACAATGGAAAACCTTACAGATTCTCAGTTAAAAAGGCTCAGAACGATAGTCGAGGAGTGGTCAAAATGAACAATGATTTATTTGAACAGTTAATAGACAGTATTAATCAAGCAGACGGCATAATACAAGGCAAAGCAGAAGCATCGCGAGTCACTGAGTTTGAAGAGCCCCAAGTGAAAGCAATACGTGCAAAAACAGGGCTTACGCAAACTCGCTTTGCAGATGTGTTAGGTGTAAGTAAACGCACATTAGAGAACTGGGAACAAGGGCGTCGCCAGCCTACAGGCCCGGCTAGAGCTCTTCTTAAAATTTTGGATGCCAATCCGCAACAGGTACTGCAAACTCTTAATAATTAGATTTTTATGAAATTGAACTGTCTAAGAGGACTAAATTGCAAAATAGTTAATTGAGCTAGCTTTAAGCCTCCGATAAGGGTCATAGACCTACGAAAGTGGGGTGAAGTATATTGATACTTTCCCTGTCGCTTATGTCAAATCGGTACTTTTAGATAGTTGGACTCTCCCACATCCTTGGTGTGGGGGAGTCCAACTATCTTTATTATCGCCACACAACTGAAGACTAAACATTACCAATAGACGTCTGCATCCATTCCAACTTTGCGGGTTAGCTCCATTACTTTTATCACGTTATGCGTTTTATCTTCAATCCATTTTGTCGGCTTTATCTTCTAAGGCTAAATCATTAGCTGCATCATATAGTAGTTTTAACGCTTTAAGCTCTTTTATGCCTGTTGCTAAGTCAAGCCACGGCGCTCTAAACTGACCTCGGCTATGAACAAATAGGTCGCCAAGTAAGAAACCATTAACGAGCGATTGGTTAAGCAACACCTCAAGCGCGAGGTATTGTATATCATCCATTGAGGCATTGCGTGGTAACGATTGCTGAACTGTCTGCCACGATTGAGATAACCAACCGTTAGCATGTTTAATCACCGGTAGATCGGCTCCTGAGTTTTGTGCCCGCCACGGTTTCTCGAGCAATAGACGAGAGGCTGCTAGCTGCACGCCTGTGCTTAACACAGACATATTCTGCTCATTTGGTTGATGCGCATTTAACAGCCCTTCACGGCGACCCATTAAATAATTCATGATGTTTTGGCTTTTAGGAATACGGCGGCTGAACGGTCCCTTTTTGGAACGTAATTGATGAATACTTTCAAGCTGCTCTTGCCATGCCCAAGCTTGGGTTAAGCGCAGCAGCTGTTTGTGCAAGCTTAAAAGTTCGCTACATTGCAAGGTCGGTAAATAAAGCGCTACCCCCTGTAGTAACAAACTAAGACTTTCGCGAATTTCATTTAAAGCTTTCAAACTGCCGTTAAGTGCATACACATGCTGGTGATGTTGCCAATGGTTTAAACTAATTTGAATCGTTTTGCAAAATGCTTGTTCGGTTGTATCGTTGTTATTTAGGGCGAGAAACTTTGGTAGATAGGTAATTTCTGGTTCAACTGCGTGTAATAACTGATAGCCGCGTGCGGCCTTGGTGACATTACTGAGCCGCGAAGGTACGCAGGTAACAATTTGTTCGGCAATATTAAATAAAACAGACGGATCACCTTCGATTAATTCGAGCTCAATTTCGCAAATAGGTAAGCTATCTTGACCTCGCTTAACCTCACCATTATCAAACACAACTTCAAGCCGATAATCTGAACCTTTAAGATCGAAGGTGGTGCGTTCAAAATGAGTGGAAAATAATCCTTCTAGCTGATCATTTATCGCTTTTACGTCAAACGACTCGTTCCAAATATCAGACGAAAATTTAGTTAAATCGGGAGTAGTGGAATCGAGCTTAATATTATATTCTGGACGCTGGTGAAGTCCGCCTTCAACTTGGCCTTTGGTTTTGACTGTTTGTTCGTATTGCTGGTTTTTAGCACGTACACGGAAACCCATTTGACGCTTACCAAAAAATTCATCGGGCGTGTCGAAATATTCGTTATATAAGTGTGCTTGAGATCGCGAAACCTCAATCTTTTTAGCGGATAACAACGGCAATACTTTGCTTTCAAATAATTCAACAGCGTTTTGTTGACAGGCAAGTTTTAATTCAATTTCCATAAAGTGACTATTATTTACTGTATTAATGAGAATAACTAATTAAGAAAAAACTATAACACATTCAGCGTCTTGTTATTTGATTAACATAAGCTTACCATTCACAAATACTTAAACACGAGGTGACAACAGCCCTTATGCGATTACTTGGTTATTTTTTTTCAATTTTAGGCATTTTCTTACTAATTAGCGAGCCTGCATTTGCACAGCAAGATACAAGCGAGCCAAACGCGACGACTCAAGACCAACAACAAGAACCGAATGATCAAAGCGGGGACTTTAGATATATTTCTGATGATTTGTTTACCTATCTTCGTTCAGGACCCGGAACAAACTATCGACTACTAGGCTCGGTCAACGCTGGGACTAAAATTCAGCTATTACAAGTTGACAACGAAAAAGGCTATGCAGAAGTTATCGATAACAGACAGCGCACAGGTTGGATTGAAACCCGCTTTATTAGCCCAACGCCTTCCATTCGTAATGAGTTCAAAGCATTGCAAGTTGAAGTAAAAGAAAAAGAACAAAGTCGCCTAGACATGCAGAAGAAATTAGAAGCTGCCACGCAAAACTTAAGTAAATCTGACGAGCAAAAATCTAGCCTTAATCGTCAAGTCACTCAGCAATTAGAAGATATAGCGAGATTAAAAGAGCAATTTGAACAGCGAGAACGCGCAAACAGTATGGAATGGTTTACCCGCGGCGCTATTTTGGCCATTATTGCATTAGTATTAGGTTATTTTATGGGCTTAATTGGACGCAAACGTAAAAATAGCAATCGCTTAATGTAACGCGTAAAACTTCGGCATTACATTAGCGATGTGAACTGCTAGCTATTCGTCATCCTCTGACAGCGTCATTAACGACGTATTGCCACCTGATGCAGTGGTGTCGATACTGATTGTTTTCTCTGTAACTAAACGCTGGATCATATTGTCATTATGTTCAGCGGTAATTACGGGTAAAATAGCCCCTTCACGCATGGCCATTTTTTGCACAAAAATAGCCGTTCTAGAAGTACTACTGTCCACCACCATTCCCGCTACGTCTTTATGGTCCAGTAAGGCTTCTAGATGCTTTAACCGAGCAACTTGAAACACACCTTTTGCTGCGCCTGAGCTTTCAAACTTAGCTTTAAATGCCAAAGCTTCTTCATAAAATAAATCTGATACTACAGCAACCACTAGATTACCTGTGGCTAATGCGGTAACGATTGATAGCGTCCAATATTCAAAGGTAACCTCTCTATCTGCAAAGGTCACCAATATACCGCGTGGCTCCAAATGAAGCGTGTTGCTCTCGCCCGTAGGTCCTGGCAATATTTGTGGCTTTTTAAGGCGCTTCTCTATAGCCAGCAACTGTGAACGTGCACTAGCAAGTGTAGCGTTTAAATCATCAGCCAGTTCTTCAACAATATCAACCGTGGCTATTTTAGCTAATAATTGTCTAACCGCCGACAATCGTTTGGTAAGGCTCGTTAAGCGCCATTCTTGGACGACGGCATTGGCCGACTGCATCATTTCATTTACATCTTTGATGGATGCTTCGTCACTCACTAGGGCTTGATCGTTTGCAAACTCATCGCTACTGTCAATTAAGTCAGGGGTAACTTTTTCCATCATTAGTCGCGGCAAATAGTTAGGTCCACCGGCTTTTGGTCCAGTACCTGATAGTCCGCGACCACCAAACGGCTGCACACCAACAATGGCCCCTATCATATTGCGATTTATATATAGATTACCCGCGCGCGAAAGTTTAGCCAGCTCATAAGCTCTTTCCTCTATTCGGGTATGAATACCCATGGTCAATCCATAGCCTGTGCCGTTAATTTGCTCCATCACCTTGTTTAGCTCTTTACCTTTAAAGCGAACTACGTGCACACAAGGCCCAAAAACTTCTTTCTTCAACACACTTAAGTTATCTATTTCATATAGATGCGGGGCAAAGAAAGTACCGTTTAAATCAGGATCCATCTCACATTTATACAGCAGCTTTCCATGCTCTTGCATAAATTTTTGGTGCGCAGTTAACGCTGACAATGCCTTTTCGTCAATAACAGGACCTAAGTCAGTCGATAACCATTGCGGGTCACCTATACTTAATTCTTTCATTGCGCCAATAATCATGTCAATAATATCGTCGGCAACCACATCTTGCACAAACAAAACGCGAAGCGCTGAGCAGCGTTGCCCAGCACTTTGAAAGCCAGAAGCAATAACATCATCGACGACTTGTTCAGGCAGCGCGGTGGAGTCTACGATCATGCAGTTTTGGCCACCGGTTTCAGCAATCAGTGGCACTTGCGTGCTAGAACGCTCGGCCAACACACGTGAAATTAAGGTGCCGGTTTGAGTTGAGCCAGTAAACATAACGCCACGAATGCGCTCGTCGGGTAGCAAGGTTTCGCCAACGTCAGAACCTTTAGCAATGATGAGTTGTAATACCTCATTTGGCAAACCAACCGCATGCATAAGCTCTACCGCTCGGATAGCAATAAGGCTGGTTTGCTCTGCGGGTTTAGCAATGACGGTGTTGCCGGTAGCCAAAGCTGCCACTACTTGGCCTAAGAAAATCGCTAGTGGAAAATTCCATGGGCTTATACACAAAATAACGCCGCGTGGTGCAAGACGATTATCAGGGTCAAGCTTTAGTGCTTCAACCGCATAATAGCGTGCAAAATCAACCGCTTCACGTACTTCATCAATGCCGTCTTGCGTGACTTTGCCGGCTTCTTTAATACAAAGCCCAATAAGCTCGTCTATATGGCGTTCTAAAATATCAGCAATGCGCATTAAGATTTCAGCGCGTTTTTCTACCGCTGTATTTGACCAATCGGCAAATGCGGTGTGCGCCGTATTGAGTTTTTCTCGCATATGAGCTGGCGTGTCAAAATGGTGATAACCCACAATTTCTGACACATTTGCTGGATTTCGTACAACATGATCGGCCTTTTTATCGATATTCTGTTTGGCTAACTCCTGCTTATGCAGTTCAAACCAAGAGCCAATACTTTGCGATAGCTGGATCAACTTATTGGTATCATATATATCAATGCCTTTTGAATTTGCGCGGCTTTCACCATACAAATTATGCGGCATCACAATTTGAGTGTTTTCACGCTTTTGTAAACGCTGAGTATGCTCTACAGGGTCGGTCAACAACTCTTCAACTTCTTTCGTATCGTCCACTATGGCGTTAACAAAAGATGAATTAGCACCGTTTTCTAATAAACGCCTTACTAAATAAGCAAGTAAATCTTCATGTTGACCCACTGGCGCGTATACACGACATTGTATATGCTCTTCGGTCACAATTTGATCGTATAAAGTGTCGCCCATGCCATGTAAACATTGAAACTCAAAGCCTTCTTTATCATCACCAGCAAGCTCAAGTATTACCGAGGCCGTGTAAGCATTATGCGTCGCAAACTGTGGATAAACTGAATCTCTGTAGGCGAGTAGGCGGTTTGCACATGCGTGATATGACACGTCAGTTGAGGCTTTGCGAGTAAACACAGGAAAATCTTCAAAGCCACCTTGTTGGGTATGCTTAATCTCTGTATCCCAGTACGCACCTTTAACTAAACGCACCATCATCTTTTTATTTACGCGCTGGGTTATTTCGCGTATCCACTCAATGACAAAAATAGCCCGTTTTTGGTATGACTGAACGGCAATGCCAAAACCACTCCAATCGCCCAAATCAGGATCTGCAAATACGCGCTCAATTATATCTAAAGATATTTCCAAGCGTTCTGACTCTTCGGCATCGACAGTTAATCCAATATCGTATTTTTTAGCTTGTAAACATAGTTTTTTTAAGCGCTCACTGATTTCGGGTACCACTTTTTCACGTTTTAAAAAGTCATAACGCGGATGAATTGCCGACAGCTTAACGGAAATACCGGGGCTTCTGCGTGGCCCTTTGCCTGCGCCTGCTTTACCAATCACTTCAATCGCATCTTCATAGGCTTTGTAGTAACGGTCGGCATCGGCAAACGTTCGAGCGCCCTCGCCTAGCATGTCGTATGAGTACACATAACCTATTTTTTCTTTTTCTTGGGCACGTTTTACCGCATCTTTTATATTTTCGCCCATTACAAACTGTTTACCCATAACTTTCATGGCGATGTTCATGGCGCGGCGAATAACGGGTTCGCCCATTCTACCAAGCGTTTTTTTCAATAAGCCGAATTGCTTGTTATTGCGTTCATTTGCGTAATTCACCATATTGCCTGTGAACATAAGTCCCCATGCCGATGCATTGACAAATAATGAGTCACTATTACCTAAATGTGTAGACCACTGTCCTTTGGATAGTTTATCGCGGATTAACTCATCTTGCGTCGACTTATCTGGCACTCGCAATAAGGCTTCGGCCAAACACATCAGTACAATCCCCTCTTCTGAGGATAACGAATACTCGTTCAATAAGGCGTCTACGCCACCATGCCCAGCTTGCTCTTTACGAATACGCAAAACTAAGGTACGCGCTCTCTCCCAAGCCCGGCTGCGCGCGCGCATGCTAACCTCAGCTTCAGGTAAAAGATGCTCAACAACTTGCGCCTCATTAATTCGATAAAAATCTCGAATTTTTTGACGAATAGGAGAGTCTGTAGCAAGTTTGCTGTTAAGTAACATAAAATACCTCTTTGACTGTCTCAGCTTTTTACAAACTGATGGTTAAGCGCACTGGAAATTTTCGCTACAATAATAGGAAATGAGCGAATATGCTACCGTAGTCGCAAATTAATTTGCAACTTGCTGGCAACACAAGTTTAACTTCACTAGTCTAAGCTTTATTGAGCATACACCGTTGGTTTTCCATTGTAAAAACATGTGTATTAAATCATAGAGGGACTGTATATGACTTGGCTTACAAACGAACTTAGTCCTTTTCCAAGCTATCGAAATATGGGCCGTCAAACAGGCTGAAGCGGCAGTGCAATTAGGCATCCCACTCTAGCAACTAGACGATCCCTGCTTGACGTCGCGAAAGGTGACACCAAAGCACAAAAATATAGCAAGGGTTCTGCGCGCAAACAATGCACCCGCGCATTTTTGTGATATTATTACGTAAACTCTATTTCATTAACAAACGTTCAGTTGTGCGTGTGCATAATAAAGTCAACCCGAGGCATCTATGAAAAATAAATGGATTGCATTACTACTGATACTGCTGCTTGGTGCATTGCAGTACCGATTATGGTTTGGCAAAAATAGTGTGTCTGATTTTAAAGGAATGCAAAACCAAATTCAGACATTAGTACAACAAAACGCAAACTTACGACAACGAAATCAATTGCTGCGCGCCGATATTGACGATCTACAACTTGGCATAGAGTCTATGGAAGAGCGCGCGCGTAATGAATTGGGCCTAATAAAAGAGGGCGAAACCTTTTACCGAATATTGCCTAAAGAGTAACGCTATTGAAATCTTCGCAATGCTTTCCTGTGATCATCCCCGCGGCAGGTATAGGGAGCCGAATGGCTGCAACTACTGCTAAACAATACATCAAAATAAATAATAAAACGATATTAGAACATACACTATTAGTGTTTTTAGCGCATCCTAGTATTAGTAATATAGTGGTGGTGCTGCACCCTGATGATCACATTTTTGAGTCATTGCCTGTGGCCAAGAACGAACGGGTTACAAGCGTCGTTGGCGGCAGTGAACGGGTTAATTCGGTGTTGTCGGGGTTAGAGTACTTGCGCTGTGTGTCACTTGATAATGCAGTTAACCAGCAGTTTGTAATGGTGCATGATGCTGCGCGGCCCTGCCTATCTCATTGTGAATTAGATAAATTAATAGCCGCCTGCATAGCTCTGCCGTCATTGAGCTTAACGGCGAGTGTAGGTGCTATTTTAGCCATTCCAGTAGCGGATACAATAAAACGGGCTCAATACGGTAACCCT
>RCMY010012136.1_pt1 | contig 10105 bp, 10 predicted proteins | sample 2041341 | NCBI WGS metagenome assembly RCMY01 (sample SAMN09708234, study PRJNA481090) | Marine sediment metagenome, whole genome shotgun sequencing project.
AGCTGTTGCACCGTGATCGAGATGGCAATCGTCGTGTGACTGAACGACACCCACTGCGCGCTGATGGCGATGGCGCCCGTGACGCCGCCGACCATCATCCATCGATAGGCCAAACGTGACGGTGGCGGGTGTTTCCAATGACCGGAGAGCGTGAGGCCCACAGCATGGAGCACGAGGGCAACTGCGAGGCCGACCGTCAGTCCGAGGACCGGCTCGTCGAGATCTTCGAGTCCTTTTCGGATGAATATCGGCGATATTCCCCACAGCGCAGCGACCGCAAGGGCGTACCACGGCATCGACCACGTTTTCGTGTCGCCAGGTCGGCTCAGCGAGATGAGCACAACACCGGCCACGGTGGCGGCAATGCCAACGAACGTCACCAGTGTCAGTGACTCGTTCAGCACCGGCACCGCCAACAACGCGCCAACGATTGGAGCCGCAGCGACCAGCGCTCCTGTACGAGCCACACCGATCCGCTGTTGGCTGAGGGCGACGAGCGTCCATCCGCCGACGTAGTGGATGATCGCACTGCCTGCGAAGTACGCGAGCGCACCAATGGGTGCGTCGGGGAGGAGTTTGAAGTCTCCGGTGATGATGAGGCGCACCAGGAGGATTGCCTCGACGCCCATCAACATGCCGAACGAGGTGCGAAACGCATCGACGAGCAGATTGGCTTTGCGATTCATCAGTTGGGTCGCGCCGAAACCGAGTGCAGCCACAAGTGCCCAGAGGGCGCCGACGTCCACTACGAAACCAACGATGTAGCCATCGATCCCTCTCTGCGGACGGTGCCAACCACTCGGCATCCTAGGAGGTGGGACAACGAAATACTGCAGACCCGGGCGAGACCATACATAATGCACAATCTTGTTCGTTGACTGACCATTATCCCAATTTGTGGTCTAGGTTACGTTTCGCGAGTTACGCAATGGGGGTTGCGATGGATGATGGTGATGTAGCAGTCGTTGATGCCGACAGGCGGGATCGACAGAAAGTGCTTCTCATCACGGTGCTGGTGACGATTCCGTTCGTGGCGTACACGCTCACTCAGATGAGCCTGCTGTCCTTCTGGACGCAGATCTTGAACGGTCTCAGCTTCGGAGCTTTGTTGTTCTTCCTGGCCGCCGGGTTCACCATGATCTTCGGCCTGATGAGAATCGCCAACCTCGCGCATGGCGGTTTCTATCTGATGGGGGGCTATGTCGGGATCACCACCACCCTCGTGACCGGTCAGTTCTGGCTCGGCATGATCGCTGGCGCTCTCGCCGTCATGGTCCTCGGACTCTTTGTCGAGCGAATCTTGCTCCGCCGGATCCGCGGGATGGAAAAACCCGAGGTGCTCCTGACGATCGGTATGACCTTCGTCATCGGCGACCTGTCGCTGGCCACGTGGGGCGGAGATCCGAGACAGATCGAGAAGCCCGGTTACTTGCGGGGCGCATTCCAAATCGGCGATTCGTTCTTCTATCCGAAGTACCGCCTGTTCGTCCTGGCGCTTGCAATTCTGCTGGGTGCAATTCTTTTCTACATCGATCGGCGGACCAAGATCGGTGCGATCGTTCGGGCCGGCGTCGATGATCGCGAAACTGTGGCCGCACTCGGCATCAACATCAACGCTGTGTTCACCGGGGCGTTCATGTTCGGTGCCTTCATTGCGGGCATGTCGGGAGTGATCGGAGCCGGCTTTCTCTCGCTGCTCCCGGGCTCAGACTTCGAGATCCTCCTCTTTGCGCTCGTGGTGGTGATCATCGGCGGCCTCGGCAGTCTCGAAGGGGCTGCGCTCGGCGCCGCCGTCGTCGGTCTGATCGACGCGTTCGCGAAGGCGCTGGTCCCGGAACTGTCGTTCTTCACCCTGTTCGCACCAATGGCGATCATCCTCATGATTCGCCCGAATGGTCTGCTGGGGAGAGCACCGTGACTTTGATTTCGAGACTGTTGGACGCACGACGTAGCCTGCCGTTGACGAGCCGGGTGCAACTCGCCCTGTTGGTGGCGGCACTGATTGCCGGCGTCCTGATGCCATACCTGGTCGGAAGTTTCATCCTTCGCCTGGTCACGCTTGCGCTCGTGTCGGCCCTGTTTGCCATGAGCGTCGACCTCATGGCCGGTTATGCAGGTTTGGTAACACTCGGGCATGCCGGGGTCTTGGGTTCGGCCATGTATGGCGTTGGATACGTCGCGTCGAAGACCGATGGCGGGATCGGCCTACAGCTCCTGGTCGGGTTCGCCGGCGGCATGACCGCCGCCGTCATCTTCGGTCTGATGGCGATGAGAAGCAGCGGGGTCTATTTCATCCTGATCACGATTGCGCAAGGCATGATCATCTGGGGACTCGCCTCGCTGCTGGTGAAAATCACGGGTGCGGAGAACGGGCTTCCCGGAATCCGCCGACCCGTCATCATCGAGACGGGATTCCGGTACTACTACGTCACCTTGGTGGTCGTGCTCATCGCTACGTTCGCGCTGTTCGTGGTGGTGCGGTCGCCTTTCGGCATCGCGCTCAAAGGGCTTCGCGAGTCAGAAACCCGGATCCGTATGTTGGGTCACAACTCCACATTTCTCAAGTTCTACATGTTCGTAATCTCCGGGTTCTTCGCAACCATCGCCGGGATTCTCCTGGTGTACCTGAACGAGTTCGTCAACCCCACCGATGTCATCCTCGCCGCATCTGCGCTTCCTGTTCTCATGGCAATCCTCGGAGGTATCGGGACGCTCGTCGGCCCGTTCATCGGCGCGTTCGTGATCGTCTTCCTCCGCAACTACGTCAGTCTTCGCGTCGATCGTTGGCAGACGATAATGGGCCTTACGTTCATTCTCGTGGTGTTGTTCGCTCGCGAGGGTTTGATAGGTGCAGTCAAGAAGGTTTGGTACAGACGCGTCGCCACCGATGGGCGCGGACGAGAGGGCCCTGGTGACGACGCGGCCATGTTGGCCACACAACCCCTCGAATCGGGCTGAGGCACATGACAGCCCACGTACGAGTCAAATCAACAACGACAAAAAATTACAAAAACCACAAACAGGAGAATCGTAAGATGATGAAAAAGTTACGGATGGCGGCAATGCTGTTCGCTATCCTCGCCCTGATTGCTGCTGGATGCGGGTCATCTGACAGCACTGATGAAACTGGAGGCGGCGCTTCGGACACGACAGCCGCTCCCGACGACAGCGGGTCGGACACGACAGCCGCTCCCGACGACAGCGGGTCGGACACGACAGCCGCTCCCGACGACGGCGGTGCAAACGTCAGTGCAGAGATCAAGATCGGCGCCATCTTGCCATTGACCGGCGGAGTTGCCGGGCCTGGCGCAGATGCCAAAGACAGCTTGGATCTCTTCTTCAACACCTTTGGTGATGGCACCTCGATGACCACGAGCAATGGTGTGAAGATCAGCATGGTCATCGAAGACAATGCATCGGATCCCGCAGTTGCCTTGACCGCTGCGACGAAGTTGCTCGAGGTTGACGATGTCGACATCGTCCTTCCCGGAATTCTTGCAAGCACCGGAACCGCAGTGGGTGACGCATTGGGCGACCGAGACGATGTTCTGCTGCTGTCTCCATCGTCATGTAACGACGACTTCACCCAGCGCACGCCACTCGAGGGTTACGCCCGACCGGCCGGTTGGGCGTGTAGCCAACCAAGCCACGTGTTCGGCAAGTGGGCCTTCGAGGAGAAGGGCCTGGAAAAGATTGCCACCGTCTGCACCGACTACACCTTCGGCTACGAACATTGCGGTGGATTCGCCGATGGCTTCACCAACGCCGGCGGCGAAATCGTCGATCAGATTTGGCACCCACTCGGAAACTCCGACTTCGGCACGTATGCAACACAAATGAACGACATCGATGCTGATGCGTTCTTCGTGCTTGCTGTTGGCGGTTCGGTGAACCCGCTCGTCACTGCGTACGCAGACTTCGGCCTGAAGCAGAAGGTCCCGATGCTCGCCGGCGTCACGACGATGGACCAGTCAGCGCTTCGCGCCATGGACAAAGAAGTTGCGATCGGAACGATTGGACACAGCCACTGGGCCGAGGGCGCCGATATTCCTGCGACCAAAGAGTTCGTTGCATCGTACGAAGAGGCGACAGGCAAGATCGCGTCGTACTACGCAGCCGGCTACTACGGAGTCATGCAGTGGATCGTCGCGGCCACCGAAGCAATGGACGGTGAATTCACCCCAGATCTCATGTTGACCACAATGAAGGACGGCCTCGTCGTCGACACGCCATTTGGTGCTCAGGAGATGGACGATGAAGGCGCCATGGTCTTCAACGTGTACATCACCGAGGTCCAGGAACGTGAAGACGGCAAGCTCTGGAATGTGCCGATCTTCACCTATGAAGGTGTCGATCAGTACTACCAGTTCGATCGGGACACCTATCTGCAGCAACCCACGTACACGAAGGACTTCCAAGGCGAGGGCGTCGGCTAACGCCGAGACCGTACTCCCGCTACCCGGAAACAAACCGGAAGAAAGAAGGTCTGTCCTGAGCACTATTTTGAACGTCGACGATGTAACCGTTCGGTTCGGCGGCGTCACAGCGGTCAACCACGTCTCCCTCAAAGTCGAGGGAGGCCAACGGTGGGCAGTGATTGGCCCGAATGGCGCCGGGAAGACCACATTGTTTCGCACGATCTCGGGAGAAGTTCACCCAACCGAGGGATCTGTGGAGCTCTTCGGATCCGACATGAGCCGCGCTGCGCCCTTCCAAAGGGCCCAGCGCGGCGTCGGCCGTACCTATCAAGTGACCGAGTTGTTCATGGAACTCACGGTCGAAGACAACCTGATCATCGCCGCGCAGGCGGTCACCAAATCTCGTTTCTGTTTCTGGTCCCCGGTTCGGGTCACCGGGGAGCTCGACGAGATGGTCCTCAACGCACTCGAGGCCGTTGGTCTGACCGGTGAGCGATACACCCGAGTGTCCGACATGTCACATGGGGCTCATCGCCAACTCGAAATTGCGATGGCTCTGGCGTCGAATCCCAAACTGCTGCTGCTCGACGAGCCGGCCGCCGGATTGTCGGCTGCAGAGCGCAAGATGATGAAAGGATTGATCAACGGACTGCCCCGAGACCTATCGATCATTCTCATCGAACACGACATGGATATCGCCCTCGAACTGGTCGAGCAAGTTCTCGTGCTCGACAACGGTTCTAGGATCGCCGGTGGCGCTCCTGACGATATTCGTCATAACCAAACCGTCCAAGACGTGTACATGAAATTCGACTGATGCTGACTATTGATAACGTCCAGGCCTACTACGACACGGCGCACATTCTCGACGGCACGAGCCTCGAGGTCGCCGACGGGGAGGTCCTCGGCTTGCTGGGCCGCAATGGTATGGGCAAAACCACCTTGGTCCGCACCATCGCCGGGATAAATCCCCCGCAGCAGGTTGGCGGCACGATCACCTGGGAGGGTGAGGACATTACCCATCTCGAATCGTACGAGATTGCCCGTCGGGGCATTGGCTACGTGCCCCAGGGACGACGGACATTCGGAAGCCTGAGCGTCATCGAGAATCTCGAAGTGACCGCCCGCGAAGGAAACCACGGTACCGGCGAGGCGTGGACCGTCGAGCGCGTCTTTTCGTTCTTTCCCCGACTCGAAGAACGCAAGACGAGTTATGCGCGAACCCTGTCGGGTGGGGAACAACAAATGCTCGCCATCGGCAGAGCGCTGATGACGAACCCGTCCTTGTTGCTCATGGACGAGCCGTCGGAAGGTCTCGCCCCGATCGTTCTCGGCGTGATTCGGGACACACTCATTTCACTCAAGGGTTCTGGGCTGAGCATCTTGCTCGTCGAGCAGAACTTGGGGCTTGCGCTCGCGCTGTCCGACAGACTGCTCCTCATGAGTGAGCATGGCAAGATCGTCTGGGAGGGTACGCCCGACGAGTTGAAGGCCGATCACGTGGCGATGAGTACACACCTCGGCGTCTGAGGATTGGTCTCAGTCGAGCGCTGCGAAGAAGCGTGCGGGGGATCCTTCTGCACCGGTCACGTTCAAAAAGGCGCCGAAGAACTGGAAGCGCTCGTCGACCGGGACTGCCGACAGGTTGGTCAGCGACTGCATGAGAATCGCGCCCGAGTCGCCGATGATCTGGTGCACGACGAATTCGTACGGGAGGTAGCTCTGCTTCTTCGCCGCACCCTCGGGGAAACAGTCGAAGCCGATGGCCTTTGCCCCGGTGTCGGCGAGCCACTGCGCGGCCTCGGGTGAGCACGACGGAGATCCGACGTAGTACCGAGGAAATTCGCCCCACGCGATGTCGGTCCAGCCGGTTTTGACCAGAACGATGTCGCCGCGTCGAATTTCGGGCGCAGCCGCTTCGAGGTCGGCAGGGGTGATGTCGTGTTCCGGTTCGATGGGCGTGAGATCGATGACGACCGCCTCGCCACAGGTGCGATCGAGCAGAATGTCGCCCGCGACCTCGCCGTCCTCGCGGTAGTGCTTGGTGAAATCCACGTGCGAGCCGGCGTGGAGCATCATGTTGATTTCGGTCACCATCCAGAACCCGGGTTCCTTGAAGTGCTGGGTGATACCGATCGGTTTGTTCACCGACGGCGGGCTGTAGGTGTCCGAACCGATTGCAACGGTGAGGTCGACTATTCGCATGGTTCTCCTAGTGGTGGTCGCACGAGCTCGAAAGACGGTGTCACTTCACTCGTCGTTTCTCCACTTCCGGCCCGGCATGTGGTTGTAGATCGAGGCGACGATGCCGCCATCGATCACCAGTGCGGTTGAGGTGACCCAACTCGAGTCTTCCGAGGCCAGGTACAACGCCGCCGACGCAACATCGGCCGGCTGCCCGATCCGCCCGAGTGGTGTGACCGCGGCGCGTCCGGCCCTGATCTCCGGATCTTGGAGGTACGCCGTGAGTGGGGTCTCCACGTGGCCCGGGCAAATTGAGTTCGACCGAATTCCATACTCGGCCCACTCGATGCCCTGCTGTTTCGACAACATGATGACGGCCGCTTTGGTCGACGAGTACGCACCCGCGCCCGGGTACGGGGCCAGGCCTGCATTCGACGACAGGTTGATGATCGAGCCACCTCGGCCCTGCTCGACCATGTGTCGAGCGACCTCGCGTCCGACGACGAACGTGCTGTGCAGCCCGACGTTCACCAGTCGTTTCCAGTCGGCGGTGCTGAGGTCGAGGAGTGGTCCGGGAGCCATGGCGATGGCCGAACACACGGCCACATCGAGTCCACCGAATCGGGCGGCCGCGTCGTCGATCGCCTCGACGACGTCGGACTCGCTCGTCACATCCAACACATACGGCACCACTGCATCGCCGAGCTCAGCAGCCAGTGCGGCAGCCGCTTCGGGGTCGCGATCGACGATGGCGACCCGAGCGCCCTCGGACACGAACACCCGAGCGATCTCCGCGCCGATCCCTGACGCACCGCCGGTGATCAATGCTCCCTTGTCTGCAAGTTTCATATCGGCTCCAGCTCAGATGGCAGTGCTCAGACCTTTGGTGCTGATCGTGGGCGACACGGGATTGGTCGGATCATCGGCGGTGACGAGTTTGGCGAGCGTTGCATCGATGTCCTCTGCATGTTGCCAGGTGTTGCTGTACACGACGTGACCACTTCGGTCGATGACGTAGGCCATGTTCGGAAGGTTCCCGATTGCGGCATGTTGTTTTTGGCTCATGTCGTCGACGCCGATGGTGATCTTCACATTCTTCAGCTGTTGCAGCTCGACGGCTCGTTCCATCTTGTCGGCGACATCGGTGTGGTCGTGATAACTGGGGAAGCCTCGTTCACCGGCGTGCGGTTCGCGGACGTACATCGCGACGAACTCGACGTCGCGGTCTTTGTACTTGTCCTGTAGTTGCTCCATTGGCGACAACTGCCGCCGGAAGGGCGGTCAAGTGATTGCGCCGGTGAACAGCACCAGGTGTTTGTGACCAACGAGATCTCTGGTGTTGAAGGTCGACCCATCGGTCGTCGTCAAGACTGTTTCGGGGAACGCCGAACCTATTGGCACTGCCGACGGGAAGTTCTCGTAGAACCCCCTCACGCGCTCAGAGGTGATCATCCGGAACGTCTTCCAGATGTTGAGATGTTTCCAACTCCACATGCCAGCCTGTGGTCCGGGAGGGCGTTTGAAGAAGCCCTTCGGTTTGGCCATGACCAATCTCCTGCCTCGGAACTCATGATGTTGGGTGTGATGTAGGTTTATCGCAGATTCAGTCGCGAGGTAAAGCCTCGCCACCAGTTGAAGGAAACCACATGAGCGATGTCGCTGACTTCGAAAAAGTACGGCTCGGTTTGGTCGGCCTTGGAATGTGGGGAGGTGTGCTCGCCGACGGTGCCGCCGACGGCTCGGAGGCAACGATCGTTTCGTGTTTTGCCCGCACGCCCGAAACCCGTCAGAAGTTCGCTGACGAACGGGGGTTTCGACAAGCCGCCAGCTTCGAGGAAATGCTAAACGACGACGAGATCGAAGGAATTCTTCTGGCGACGTCTCACGTGAGTCACGCCGACCTCATCGAAGCCGCTGCCGGTGCGGGAAAACACGTTTTTGTCGAAAAGCCGTTCACCCTCGATGTCGCAGACGGCAAACGCGCCATCGCCGCTGCGGAGGCCGCAGGGATTGTGCTCCAGGTGGGACACAACCGTCGCCGGCAACCTGCGAATCGCCGAATCAAGGAGCTGATCGACACCGGCGAACTCGGTTCTGTGATCATGGTCGAGACTCACCAGAATGCGCCGATGGCGCTGAACTTCAAGAGCGAGTACTGGCGGGCGAGCCGCGAAGAAAGCCCGCTCGGGTCGATGACCAGCCTCGGGGTGCACATGCTCGACACGATTCACTATCTGCTCGGCCGCGTGGAGCGGGTGTTCGCGTTCTCGAACAGGGTCCTCGACGCCCCAGCCATCGACCATGTCACATCGATCGTCCTCGAGTTCGAGTCCGGTCAGCAGGGGTATCTGGGAACGTCGTTCGTCGTGCCGCCAACGGTCGCGGTGACCGTTCGTGGGACCGGGGGCACCGTGTGGAACGACGAGGACGGCACGAAATTGTTCCGACAGGCTCCCTCAGAAAAGACCAAAACGTCTGAAGACATCGACGTGATCAACACCGTGGCCGACGAGGTCTCTGAATTTGCCCGGGCGATCCGTGGCGGCCCGGCACCGGAGACAGGTGGCGCGGAAGGGCTCGAGGTCGTCTACGTGCTGAGCGCCGCCACGGCGTCGGTCGAATCGGGCAAGGCCGAGTTGGTGTCCGACTTCCGTTAATCCTCGGCAAGCGTGCCCATGAGATCGAGTAGCAGCTTGTCCTGACCAGGGGCGGCGAGCAAGCTGAGTCCGATCGACCGCCCTGCCGGCGTGCGGATGCTCCAGACGGCTTGCGGAGCGCCGCGAAGACTCGATGGTGCAGTGAGACGAAAACAACCGGTCCGGAACTCGACGCGCTTCTCGGGGGTCCACGATATTTTCGGGCCGTGCTCGGGAAGGGTGGGAAGCAGGACGATGGCTCCCTCGGGTACCGCCGCGTCGAATCGATCGCAATAGACCCGGCGCGCGTCCAGGTCGGCGGTCCGGACGGCAGGTGCGTCACCGCTCAACATCTCGCACCGTTCGAGTCGGGCGCGCACATCTGCAGCGAGATCTGTTCCGTGGGCGGTCACCCAGTCGGCGTGATGATCCCAGATCTCCCGGCTTTGGAGCCTGGCGAAAAGATCGCCGACCGCGGGATCGGTGAACGACTGGAACTCGATTTCTTTCAGCGGGCTGTCGAGACAGTCGGCCATTCGTTCGGCGAACTCACGTGCCACATGCACAGTCTCGTCGTCGACCATCGAGAACACGTCGGACGCGAAGTGAACGGTTGTGTCGTCGTCTCGCGCGGCTAGTTCGGGCACGAGGACGTCCATTGCCGCGGCGAGCGTCGCCACATTCGAAGCCAGCACCCCGACGGCGTCGAACGACGGAGCTAGTGGAACAACGCCGTCGCTGGTGATCGCTCCATGTGTGGGACGAATACCGAAAACACCACAAACGGCCGAGGGCACACGCACGGATCCAGCGGTGTCGGTCCCGAGTGCGAAGTCGGCAAGCCCGCTCGCCACCGCAGACGCCGAA
>RCMY010006130.1_pt1 | contig 10100 bp, 8 predicted proteins | sample 2041341 | NCBI WGS metagenome assembly RCMY01 (sample SAMN09708234, study PRJNA481090) | Marine sediment metagenome, whole genome shotgun sequencing project.
GCCAGAACACGGATGCGGTTCTTGCGCATCTTGCCTGCCGTATGTGCGATGATCTCATGGCCGTTTTCCAGCTCGACCCTGAATGTCGCATTCGGCAGGAGTTCCTTGACGACACCGGGAAATTCGAGCGTATCTTCCTTGGCCATGTGGTCTCCTGTAGCAGCGTTTCCCGCCCAGCGGCGGAACAGCGCCTTAAATGGCCCCATTCCCTGCCTTTTTCAAGGGCTATTAAAGCGTTTCGGATCATACCTGAGACAGGGGTGGTCCGTAATGCGGTGCAGCGAATGAACGTCGCGCGCGTTTCGCCAAAAACTGTGTCTCAGATTTTTGTCAAAACGCCTTAGCGCAAGGCGACGACGGGCGGCGAAGCGTCGCGCCCACCCTGATCGGCCCAATGCGCGCGGTTCAGCACGCCGCCATCAGCGCGCACATGCGACACGCGCGCCAGGTCGATCTCGCCAAAGGTCCAGCCGGGTTGATTCAGCACGCCTTCGGCGATCACGCCGGTCTCGGGAAAGCCGATATCAGGTGGGCCAAATATGCCGCCCATGCCGACGTTTACATCAACGGCAGGCGACCATGGCGCGTCCCCGACTATGGACGACATGACACTGACGCATTGCGCCTCCAGCGCGCGCGCCATAGCGCCGATTCGCACGCGGCTGTAGCCTGCCAGCGCCTCAGTGCAGGACGGCACCAGCAGCAGTTCGGCCTCGCTGACCGCGCGCGCCAACAGCGGGAATTCGCTGTCATAGCAGATGAGAATCGCGACCTTGCCCAAAGCGGTATCGAAAACCTGCAAAGGACCGCCCGGCGCCACATCCCATGGCGTGCGCTCGAAGCGCGTCATGATCTGCTTGTCCTGAACGCCGCGTCCTCCGCCCGGCGCGAACAGGCGCGCGCGGTTCACAGGCCGCGGGCCGATGGCGTCGTCGAACACAGGCGCAGAAGCAGCAAGGATGTGAACACCATGCGATGCCGCCAGATCAGCGTGCAAATCGTCTACGTCGATCATCAGGTCCGACACGGCGCGCAGGCACCCCTCCAGATCACCCGCCACAGCAGGCCCGGCCAGCATCGACAGCTCGAGCGAGCCATATTCGGGAAAGACCAGCAACTCGGCCCCCTGCCCTGCGGCACCAGCGACCCATTCAGTCAACTTGGCCTTGTAGGCCGCCCAATCGGGCAGCGGATCCAGCGGGTATGCGGCAGTTGCAATCTTCATATGGGCCACAGTATCAGCGCCGCGCGCGCCGTCCAGCCCCCAGCTTTCACCGTTCGGGCAAATACTCCCCCCGGAGGGCCGGCCAGCCTCAAGCTGCGTCACCGGTAAATTGCAGCTTGGCCAGCCGCGCATATAGCCCGCCCTCGGCCACCAGGCTGTCATGCGTGCCGGTGGCCACGATGCGGCCCGCCTCCATCACGATGATGCGGTCGGCCTTCTTCACGGTTGCCAGCCGATGCGCAACGATGATCGTGGTGCGCCCCTCGGCCAACTTGTCCACGGCCAGTTGCACCGCCCGCTCGCTCTCGGCGTCCAGCGCGCTGGTTGCCTCGTCCAGCAGCAGCACGGGCGCGTCGCGCAGGATGGCGCGGGCTATGGCGATGCGCTGTTTCTGACCACCCGACAGCATCACACCGCGTTCGCCCACCTGACTGTCATAGCCCTCGGGCAACGCCGTGATGAAATCATGCGCGGCAGCTGTGCGCGCCGCCGTCTCGACCTCGGCGTCGGTGGCATCGAGCCGTCCAAAGCGGATGTTTTCGCGCGCTGACGTGGCAAAGATCACCGGATCTTGCGGGACCAGTGCCATGACGCGGCGAAACTTGTCGCGCTGCATATCGGCCAGCGCCACACCGTCCAGCAGGACGCGGCCCGCAACCGGATCGTAGAAGCGTTGCAGCATCTGGATCACCGTCGTCTTGCCCGCCCCCGAAGGACCGACCAGCGCCACCGTTTCGCCCGCCTGAATATGCAGATCAAAGCCATGCAGCGCAGGCACGTCTGGCCGTGCCGGATAGACGAAATCGACATTTTCAAACCGGATATCGCCCGTCACATCGTCAGGCAGTGCTTGGGGCTCAGACGGATCCTGCACTGGATCGTTCGAGCGCAACAGCTCGACCAGACGCTCGGTCGCACCAGCGGCGCGCTGCAATTCGCCCCATATCTCGGACAGTGCGCCCACCGCGCCCGCGACCATCACCGAATAGATCACGAACTGCACCAGCGCGCCTGCGCTCATGCCTCCGGCGCGCACATCGCGCGCGCCGATCCACAACACGCAGACGACACCCGTGAATACCAGAAAGATCACGATCACCGTCATCGCTGCCCGGACACGAATCCTCTGGCGCGCGGCGTCATAGCTGCGCTCGGTCGCCGCGCCGAAATCTGCGCGCGTCGCGCTCTCATGGGTAAAGGCCTGCACGGCCTGAACGCTTAGCAGCGCCTCGGACGCCTTGCCCGAACTTTGGGCGATCCAGTCCTGATTATCGCGGCTGAGGCGGCGCAATTTGCGCCCCAGCGTCAGGATCGGCACGATGATCAGCGGCACGATCAGCAGCACCAGCCCCGTCAGCTTGGGCGAGGTCGCCAGCATCAGCACCATCCCGCCCGCGAAAATCAACGCATTTCGCAGCGCGATAGAGACCGATGAACTGATGACGCTGAGGATCAGGGTCGTGTCGGTCGTGATGCGACTCAGCACCTCGCCGGTCATGATCCGCTCAAAGAACACCGGGCTCATGCCGATCACCTTGTCAAACACGGCGCGGCGGATATCGGCCACCACACGTTCGCCCAGCCGTGTCACCAGCGCGTAACGCAGCCCGGTGCCGATCGCCAGCAGTGCCGTGATAACCAGTGCGGCCATGAAATACTGATCGAGGATCTCGCCGTTTTCCGCGCCAAAATTGTCGATCACCCGGCGCACCGCCAGCGGCAGCATCAGCGACACGCCAGCCGTCAGCATCAGCGCGGCGATAGCCGCCGCCATCAGACCCTTGTAAGGTATGAGGAACGGGGCCAGCGCACCCAGCGCTCCGATGCGCTTGGAGGGGTCTCGGCCCCGCATCTCTGCGGCGCTTGCATCGTTGCGGGCCATGACGTGCTCCTGTAATCGGCGTTGGCTCTGGGCGTTCTGACCCCGCCGGGCGCAAGGGTCAAGCGGCCTTTCGCCGCAACCCCTGTCTTGCGGTGTCACTCAGACTGGGTGCGCTCGGCCTCGATCTGGCGCCACTTGGCGACGTTGGCGTTATGCTGCTCCAGCGTCTCGGCAAAGGCGTGACCGCCGCTGCCGTCGGCAACAAAAAAGACAAAATTTGTCGCGGCTGGATCGACCGCCGCCTCGATGCTGGCCTTGCCCGGATTTGCGATAGGTGTGGGCGGCAACCCTTCGATCACGTAGGTATTCCAAGCGGTTACCTTGCGCAGCTCGCTCGCGCGCAGGCCCCGACCCAGCACACCTTTGCCCTCGGTGATGCCGTAGATCACCGTCGGGTCGGTTTGCAGGCGCATCCCGCGCTTGAGCCGGTTCTCAAAGACCGAGGCGACCTGACGCCGCTCATCCGGCAGGCCGGTTTCCTTTTCGATGATCGAGGCCAGCACCAGCATTTCCTGCGCGTCCTTGAGCGGCAGACCGTCCACGCGGCTGGCCCACGCAGCGGCGACCAGCACCTCTTGCGCGTCGGTCATGCGCGCGATCACGCTGGCGCGGGTGTCGCCGGTGGCGACCTCATAGTTGTCGGGGGCCAACGTTCCTTCGGCGGGCAGCTCGGCAACCTCGCCCTCCAGCACGTCGACCAATTTCAGTGCTTCGACGATCTGCCAGCTGGTCGTGCCCTCGGCGATGGCGACGCGGTAGCGCGTGTCGTTCTGCGCGCGCACCTCGCCAAAGACGGCGGGCGCTTCTTCGATCGCGGGATCGAAGGCGGCCTTTTCCACGTAGCGGTTCGTTTCCAGATCCAGTTCGCGCAGCTCAACCTCATTGCTGATCACGCCGATGCGATAGACCACCTCGGTGCCGCAGGTGCTGGCTCCGCCGCGCGTGATGAGATGCGTGATCTCGCCCATGGTGGAATGTTGCGGAATCAGCCAGCTACCCGCCTTGCGATCACCCGACTTGCCCGAATAATCGGCTCCAATGCGAAAGATCATGGGGCTGGTGATCGCACCCTGCTCGGCCAGCTGATCCGAGATCGTGCGCATGGACGCCCCCCGTTCGATCCGCAGGCAGATGGGCGCAGTCGATGGCCCTTCGGCCTTGTAGGTGTTCTGCCCCCAGACGATCACGCCGCCCACAAGGAAGATAACAACGACCAGAAAGCTGATCGCGCTGGATGCTATATTACGCCACATCAGTGCACATCGCCAAAGCAAACGCTGGCGTTCGTGCCACCAAAGCCGAAGCTGTTGGACAGCGCGATCTTGACCGACCGCTCGACCTTTTTGTTGGGCGCGAGGTCCAAGGGTGTCTCGACCGCCGGGTTGTCCAGATTGATCGTCGGCGGCGCCACCTGATCGCGGATCGCGAGAATGGCAAAAATACTTTCGATCGCGCCCGCAGCGCCCAGCAAATGGCCTGTGGCGGATTTGGTCGAACTCATCGTCGCCTTGCCAGCCGCATCGCCAAGCAGACGCTCGACCGCCTTCAGCTCGATCGTGTCGGCCATCGTCGAGGTGCCGTGCGCATTGATATAATCGATATCCGCAGGCTCCACGCCCGCATGGCCCAGCGCCATCTTCATCGCGCGGTAGCCGCCATCACCGTCCTCGCTGGGGGCGGTGATGTGATAGGCGTCGCCCGACAGGCCATAGCCCAGAACCTCGGCATAGATCTTGGCGCCGCGCGCCTTGGCGTGCTCGTATTCTTCCAGCACGACGATGCCAGCACCCTCGCCCATGACAAACCCGTCGCGATCCGCGTCATAGGGGCGGCTGGCCGCCTGAGGATTGTCCGCGCGCTTGGTCGATAGCGCCTTGCAGGCGTTGAAACCCGCGATGCCGATCTCGCAGATCGCGGCCTCGGCCCCGCCTGCGACCATGACATCGGCATCGCCGAAGATGATCAGCCGCGCAGCATCGCCGATGGCATGCGCGCCAGACGAGCAAGCCGTCACGACCGAATGATTCGGCCCTTTGAAGCCATGGCGGATGCCCACCTGCCCGCTGATAAGATTGATCAGCGCGCCGGGGATGAAAAACGGCGACACGCGCCGCACGCCCTTGTCGCGAATGATCAGCGTGGTCTCTTCGATCGAGCGCAGACCACCGATGCCCGACCCGATCATCACGCCGGTACGCTGGCGCGCCTCTTCGTCCTCGGGCATCCAGCCGCTATCCTCGACCGCCTGTTGGGCCGCCGACACACCATAAAGGATGAAATCATCGACCTTGCGGCGCTCTTTGGGCGCCATGTAGTCGTCGGCATTGAACGTGCCGTCCGTGCCATCGCCCAAAGGCACCTCGCAGGCATATTTGGTCAGCACGTTCACAGGGTCAAAGCGCGTGATCGGGCCTGCGCCCGACTGGCCGTCCAAAAGACGGCTCCAGCTTTCTTCGACGCCCGAAGCGAGCGGTGTGACCAGTCCAAGGCCTGTTACGACGACACGGCGCATTATGCAGCCCCTCCCACAAGTTCATCGACGCCGCTCTTACCCCGGCTTGGGGTCGGGGGGCAATACCGCGCTGGCAGCGCGGCGGCGGGGCGCTGCCTTACTGAAAGGCGGCGACAGGCTCGTTCGGGGTGGTGGCCATGGCGATCGCCTCGGCCAGATCGACATCATGCGCCAGCAATGCGCGCCCAATCAGCGTCCCGGCGATGTTGGGCACGTATTTTAGCCGCGCCACATCATCAACGCTGGCGACCGTGCCGCACGCGATGACCGGATGCCGGGTGGCGGCGGCGAGGCCGGTGATAAGGCTGAGGCTAGCGTCGCGCTGGTTGATCAGCCGGTCCACGTCGGTCACGATAATCCCGGCCAATGGATCGGCCTCGAACGCCTCGAGAAAGCTGTGGGGCGTGATGCTGGAGCGCTCGCGCCAGCCATCGGTGACGACGGCCCCGTCATGGATGTCCAGCGCCAGCACGATCTGGTCAGGATAAAGCTTGGCCAACCGGCGCAGTAGGTTTGGATCGTGCGCCGCCATAGTGCCGATCACGATGCGTCCGGCACCCCGGTCGATCCAGCGTGCCACCTGATCGTAGCTGCGAAATCCGCCGCCCAGCTGGACGGGGATATGCGCGGCGCGGATGATCTGCTCAACCAATGCATTGTTGTCGCCGTCTCCGCGCAGGCCGTTGATGTCGGTCAGGTGCATCCACTCTGCGCCCGCATCCGCAAAGGCGCCCGCGGTCTCAACCGGATCGACATGCCACAGCACAGGCTCGTCCAATCGCCCACGCGTGAGCGAGACGCATTTACCGTCCAGAAGTTCGAGAGTGGGATAGATGATCATGGCAGTCACCTCAGGCTTGTGCGCCCGCCCATCGCGGGATGGCCTACTGTGCCATGCTACACCATGCGTGCGATGTTCCCAAATCGGCATCGCCGGGCAATTCGCGCCGCCTTGCGCGATTGAGAGGGTCGACCACTTAGACGTGGCACCCATCAACACACGGAAAAAGGGCGCGAGGATGATCCCGCGCCCTTTTGCATGTCGAACCGTCTCTGCAGTCATCGGGCGCCCACTCGGGGCGCCATCAATGGCTCAGGACGCTTCTTTGATGAACTTGACCGCATCGCCGAAGGTCTGGATATTCTCGGCGGCGTCGTCGGGGATCTCGATGCCGAATTCTTCTTCGAAGGCCATGACCAGCTCGACCGTGTCCAGGCTGTCTGCGCCCAGATCGTCGATAAACGAGGCGTTTTCGACAACCTTGTCCTCTTCGACGCCCAGATGCTCTACAACGATCTTCTTAACGCGGTCTGCGATATCGCTCATGTCATAATCCTCATTTCTCGATGGGCGCCTGCGCCCGATTGTGCCTCCGCCCGGCGGACGGGTGGCGGCCTGAATGGAGCCCCTTCGGGGCGTTAAGTCAATGCCCCTGAGAGCAGGCCGGACCGGGCCGCGCCAAGCGCCCCTCCGGCAAATCTGCGCCGCCTATAGCATATGGCGCGGCGCCTGCAAATGTTTTCCCGGCCCCGAGTCTGAGCGGCGAATCGCTGGATGGCAAGGGCAGATCGCGCATCTCTGCGCCGAATCGCATGCCCCGTCAGAGCATCGCCATGCCACCATTCACATGCAGCGTCGCGCCGGTGACATAGCCCGCCTCGGGGCTGGCGAGGTAGAGCACGGCGGCCGCGATCTCATCCGCCTCGCCCATGCGCGCGGCGGGGATCTGGCCGGTGATCTTGGCCTTCTGGTCGTCCGTCAGCTTGTCTGTCATCGCCGTGGCGATAAAGCCCGGCGCGACAGCGTTGGCGGTGATGCCGCGGCTCGCAACCTCGTAGGCGATGGATTTCGTCAGGCCGATCATGCCCGCCTTGGACGCCGCATAGTTCGCCTGTCCGGGATTGCCGGTGGACCCGACGATTGAGCTGATATTGACGATGCGGCCCCAGCGCGCCTTCATCATCGGGCGCATCACGGCGCGGCACAGGCGCATGGTGCTGGTCAGGTTGACGTCGAGCACGCTCTGCCAATCCTCATCGGACATACGCATGAATATCTGATCGCGCGTGATCCCGGCGTTGTTCACAAGGATATCGAGGCTGCCCATGGCCTCGATCGCCTGTTTCGGCAGCGCCTCGACGGCGTCCTTGTCACTAAGGTTACAGGGCAGCACATGCGCGCGCGCACCCAGTTCCTTGGCCAGCGCCTCCAGCGGCTCGGTCCGCGTGCCGCTTAGGCCCACCGTGGCACCCGCACCGTGCAAGGCGCGCGCGATTGCGCCGCCGATACCGCCCGAAGCGCCGGTTACCAGCGCCGTCTTGCCCGTCAGATCAAACATTTCGAATTCCTTTTCCTGCCTCATGAGCCGCGCGAGATCTTTCGCAAAAAATCTCGGGCCGGCATCAACCGTTCTTGAATGCCTCAACTGCGGCAACGACATCCTCGGGGGTGCCAATGTTGCGCACCGCGACGTCACGCGCAATCCGGCGCACCATGCCCGACAGCGCCTTGCCTGCGCCGATTTCCCACGTCTCGGTAACGCCCTGCGCGGCCATGTAGCCGACGCTTTCGCGCCAGCGGACGGAGCCGGTGACCTGCTGCACCAACAGCGCACGAATCTCATCGGGGTCGGTGACAGCCTCGGCGCGCACATTCGCGATCAGCGGCACCGCGGGCGCGTCCATCGGCACCTCTTCCAGTGCGGCGCGCATCACTTCGGCGGCGGGCTGCATCAGGGCGCAATGGAACGGCGCGCTGACGGGCAAGAGCATCGCGCGCTTGGCGCCGCGCTCTTTGGCCAGAACGACGGCCCGCTCGACCGCGGCCTTGTGGCCCGACACGACGACCTGACCGGGATCGTTGTCATTTGCAGCCTGACACACCTCGCCCTGCGCCGCGTCATTCGCAATCGCCGTGACCGCCGCGAAATCTAGCCCAAGGATCGCCGCCATCGCGCCCACGCCCACCGGAACCGCCTGCTGCATGGCCTGCCCGCGGGTGCGCAGAAGGCGGGCAGTATCGGCAATGCTGAGTGCGCCAGCGGCGGCCAGCGCAGAATATTCGCCCAGCGAATGACCGGCAACAAAGGACGCGGCATCCAGCGTGACGCCCTCGGCCTCAAGCGCGCGCAGGGCCGCCAGCGACGTCGCCATCAGCGCGGGTTGCGCGTTCTGCGTCAGGGTCAGCTGCTCCTGCTCACCGTTCCAAATCAGCGCAGACAGCTTTTCGCCCAGCGCATCGTCGACCTCGTCGAATACATCGCGCGCGGCTGGATAAGCCTCGGCCAGCGCCTGGCCCATGCCTATTGTCTGCGCGCCCTGCCCCGGAAAAATGAATGCTCTGCTCATGCTGGCCCTCCCCTCGTCCCATTGCCCTCTCGGATAACGCGCAGAGCCGGGCGAGGCAATGGCGCAGGCCCATTGTCCGCAGCCGTGGGATTGCCCGTCCTGCGAGATGCGCTACTCTGGACAATCGCCAACCGCAAAAGGACAGCCCCATGCCCCTCGGCAACACAGCGACCAGCTATGGCACGATCACCAAGTTTTTTCATTGGACGATCGCGTTGATGGTCCTCACCATGTTCGCGCTAGGATGGATCGCCAGCACCCTCGCCGGATGGATCAAAGCACCAGACATCGCCACGACGGACGCCACTATCACCTTGGCCAAGCTGCTCTTTTCCATCCACAAGACGATGGGCGTCACAATCTTCGCGCTCGCTGTTTTGCGCATCCTCTGGGCCATCTCGCAGCCAAAGTCGGGGCTGCTGAACGGCGATAAGTGGCTGGAATCGCGTCTGGCCGAGACGGTGCATTGGTTGCTCTACGGCTCGCTCGTGGCGGTCCCACTCAGCGGCTGGGTATATCACGCGGCAACAACCGGATACGCGCCCATATGGTGGCCGCTGGGGCAAGGCCTGCCGTTCGTGCAGAAGAACGCGCAGGTGGCCGAGATCAGCAGCGCGCTGCATTTCATCCTGCAATGGGTGCTGGCGGGGTCGATCGCGCTGCATATCGCGGGCGCGGTGAAACACCACGCTGTCGACCGCGATGCGACCCTGCGCCGAATGCTGCCGGGCCGACAGACGGCCCTGCCGACCGCGCATCAACCGGGCCATGCGCTGCCGATCCTGGCCGCGCTGGCGATCTGGGGCGCGGCCATCGGTCTGGGGGCATCGCTGGGCTGGCTGACCCCGCGCGAGGGCGCGCAGGCCGAGGCGTTGGCCGAGGTAAGCAGCGAATGGCAGGTCGAGAACGGTGCGCTGAACATCGCCATCGTGCAGAACAACTCCGAGGTCACAGGCAGCTTTGCCGACTGGACCGGCGATATCACTTACGGCGAAATGCCAGATGCCGAGGGCAGGCACGGTGTGGTCACGGTCACCGTCTCGGTCCCGTCGCTGAGCCTGGGCAGCGTGACCGATCAGGCGATGGGCGCCGATTATTTCGCCTCCGAGCAGTGGCCGACCGCGACGTTTCAG
>RCMY010006131.1_pt1 | contig 10100 bp, 11 predicted proteins | sample 2041341 | NCBI WGS metagenome assembly RCMY01 (sample SAMN09708234, study PRJNA481090) | Marine sediment metagenome, whole genome shotgun sequencing project.
CCCGGTGGTTGAGCCTCCCCGGTGGTTGAGCCTCCCCGGTGGTTGAGCCTCCCCGGTGGTTGAGGTGCGAGGAGCCGCTAGGCGACGAGCCTCGAAACCCCAGCGACCCCTACGCGAACCCGGCCGTGGGCGGAACCTGGTTTCGAGGCTCGCTGCGCTCGCACCTCAACCGGCGTTGTTACAGCAGGCCTTCGGACTCCAAGAAGTCGCGGGCCACATCAGCGGACTCTTCGCGCTCGACCGACACCCGACCGTTGAGCTCGGTGAGCGCCTCGGTCGTCAGCGCCTCCATCAAGGGGTTGAGGATGTCAGCGATGTCGGGGTTCTCAGCCAGGAACTCGGCAGAGACCGCCGGGACTAGGTTCTGAGCCGGCTGGATCTCGCGGTCGTCCTCGAGGAGCACGAGCCCCTGGCCTTCCAAGGTGCCGTCGGTGGTGCTGGTCAGTCCGAGCTGTGACTCACCGTCGATGACCGACTTGTAGGTCTGGTCGCTGGCGAAGCCGAGCGGCAGGACCTTCTTCACGTCGATGCCGTAGGCGTTGGAAAGACCGCCCTCGCAGTCCAGTCGACCCTTGCAGTCGGGCGCCGCGGCCAACACGATGCTCATCCCCTCCAGGTCGGAAAGGGCCGAGACGTCGTTGGTCTCGGCGAACTCCTCGGTCACGAAGAAGGCGTTGGTGTCCGTGGCCTCGGAGACCTCGAGGAGCTCGATGCCGGCTTCGTCCAACAGGTCCGCACCGTCTTGCGCCAACTGCGCACCATCGCCGCTCTCGAAGGGCTCGGCGGAGTCCCCGTTGGCGCGGGAGTTGAGGAAGTTGACGATGCCGCCGACGTATTCGGGGACGATGTCCACATCACCGGGGAACGTCGCCATGTAGGCGTCGCGGGCGTCGACGAGCTTGACGTCGACGGAGTAGCCGGCGTCCTCGAGCAGCTCTTCATACATCGCAGCCATCAGGGTGGCTTCGGGGAAGCTCTGCCCGGACAGGCTGACCTGGCCCTTGTCGCCGCCGCCGTCACCACCCGCCCCGTTGGACTCAAGGTCGTCTCCGGCACAGGCGCTCAGCGCCAGCAGGGAACCAACGGCGAAGAGAGCGGCTGCGTTGCGGCGAATCGAGGAGCGAGTCATGAGAAGTCCTTGTGTGTCCCGCGGCGGTTCGCCGCGCGTGTCCGGGTGAGTGATCCTCGGTACCCTAATCGCCCGCGCCGACGCTCCCGCGCGACCGGTTCGCAGTTTGGTCGCGCGGCATGGGATCCGCCCATCTGGCCGCTGCTGCCGCCATCATCTCCAGCACCAGCGCCAAGACCGCGATGATCAGCGCCCCGGCCAGTGCCTTGCCGTACTGGGTCCGGGCGAAGGCGTCGGTGATGATCCGGCCCAGACCCGGGCCGGCTACCAGGGCGGCGATGGTCGCGGTGGCCCACAACTGGACGAGCGCCAGACGAATTCCACTCATCACCAACGGCGTGGCGAGCGGCATCTCCACCGCCCGGAACTTCTGCCAACCGGTCATCCCCATGCCGTCGGCCGCCTGCTTGACCTCGTCCGGCACCTCCCGCACGGCGACGTAGGCGTTGGTGATGATCGGCGGCAACGCGAAGAGGGTCAGCGCGATCAGCGTGGCCAGACCAGCGCGACCGTAGGGACCCACCGTCGAGGTTCCCGGCCAGTCGAGCTTCACCAGGAGAGCCAGGAGCGCGAAGGTGGGGATGGCGCGGCCCACGTTGGAGATGTTGATCGCCAGGAAGCCGTACCTGCCCAGGTGACCCAGGTAGAGCGCGGCGGGCAACCCGACGGCCAGCGCGAGGGCGAGCGCGGTGAAGGTCAGCAGGAGCTGCTGAACCATCAGCTCCAGGATCCCCCCGCCCATGGTCCAGTTGGTGCCGTTCGACAGATAGGTCCAGGCATCGACGAAGACGGTCATGAGCGCACCCCCTGGGTCCAGGGCGTCAGCAGGCGCTGCGCGATGACGATGAGTACGTCGAGCAGCAGGGCGAGCACGACGCACAGGACCGCGGCGACGAGCAGTTCAGCTCGGAAGTTGCTGTTGACGCCATCAGCGATCAGGTTGCCCAGTCCCCCGTAGGCGACCAGCGAGCCGACCGTGGTCAACGCAACCGTGGAGACGGTGGCGACGCGCAGCCCAGCGAGCATCACCGGAAGAGCCAACGGCAGTTCGATCCGCCACAACATCTTCTTCGGCCCGTAGCCGAGGCCGACCGCGGACTCGATTACGTCATCGGGCACCGCCCGGAAGCCCTCCAGCATGGCTCGGATCAGGATCGTCAGGGCGTAGAGCGCCAAGCCGATCACGACCGTGGTGGCGCTCAGGCCCGTGAACGGCACCAGCAGGGGGAAGAGCGCCAGCGACGGGATCGTGTAGAGACCGCTGGACAGACCTAGGATCCCACTCTCGAGCCGCGTGTGGCGTCGTGCCAGGAGCGCGAGTGGGAGAGCGATCGCGACGCCGAGAACCACCGCCGCCACGGTGATCCAGAGGTGCTGCACGGTGGCGTCGGTGATCTGTTCGCGCCGATCGGTGACGTACTGCCAACAGAACCATTCGTTGACGGTGCGGCTATAGCAACTTGGCCCATCGGCGGCCGCTTGTAGGGTCACGCGCATGGACGCTACCTCGCCGATGATCCGACTAACGGGTGTGGGCAAGACCTACGACGACGGCACCGAGGCGGTTCAGGCCCTAAACCTCGAGGTGCAACGCGGCGAACTGGTCTGCCTGGTGGGGCCGTCCGGCTGCGGCAAGTCGACGACGTTGAAGATGATCAACCGGCTCATCGAACCATCGAGCGGCACGATCGAGATCGACGGCGAGGACGTCACGGGGGTGGATCCGGTGAAGCTGCGTCGCTCCATCGGCTACGTGATCCAGCAGGTCGGCCTGTTCCCGCACCAGACCATTCTGACGAACGTGATGACGGTCCCGATCCTGCTCGGGGAGTCGAAGAAGACCGCTCGCGAACGCGCCAGCGAGCTGATGGAGACCGTCGGACTCGACGTCGCAACCTACGGCGACCGCTACCCGCACCAACTCTCCGGCGGCCAACGGCAGCGGGTCGGTGTCGCTCGCGCGCTGGCCGCGAACCCGCCACTGCTGCTGATGGACGAGCCCTTCGGTGCCGTCGACCCGGTGGTCCGGGGTCGCCTCCAGGAGGAGTTCATGCACCTCCAACGCGACCTGGGCAAGACCGTGGTCCTGGTGACCCACGACATCGACGAGGCCGTGCGGATGGGTGACCGAGTAGCGGTCTTCGCCCCCGGCGGTTCGCTGGCTCAGTTCGCCACGCCGGCGGACCTGCTCGGGCGACCGGTCGATGACTTCGTGTCCGACTTCGTGGGGTCCACCCGCGGGCTGCGACGCCTCGCCGTCACCCCCATCAATCCCGACCACCTGGAGCCGCTGGAGGGCGTCAGCGCCGGTGAACTCGGAGCGGCCATTGACGTGGACTCCTCACTCGAGGAGGCGCTCGCGCTGATGATGCGCGACGACAAGTCCATGATCGGCGTGAAACAGGGCGCCCGGTTCCTGGGAGTCCTCACGCCCAACGGCGTACACCAGGCGCTGCGCGCCTCCCTCGCCGAGTAATACCCCTCGCTGGTCAAGCCGGTCGAGACCACCCCGACCAGCGAAACCGATCAGTCGATCGGAACGTCGCGGTGCCAGGACTCGGTGATGTACTTCGTCTTCCACCCCATGGAGGAGTACAGCGCCTGCGCTCCGGTGGAGGAGTCCGCGTCGACCTCGAGGCCCACACGGTTACGGCCGCGGGTGGCTGCGTCGGCGATGATCGTGTGGAGCAGACCCTTGGCCACGCCTCGCCCGCGGGCTGCCTCGAGGACCCCGATGTAGGACACGTAGGACCCATCGGGCCCGGTTGAACTCTCCGTCGCGGTGCCGACCAGGGCCCCGACCGGCTGCGGCTCGGAGCCCTCGGTGAGTTCAGCCAACCACCAGTGTTCCCACCGGTGGCCGGGGTCCTCACGCAACCGGAACAGGAACTCCTCGTAGGTCTCTTCCCAGTGATTGAAGTGATCGACGAAGGCACCCTCGATGATCCGGTGCATGCTGCGCAGGTCGTCCGAGTGGGGCATGCCGTCGGACTCGCGGCGTATTAGGCGGAAGGTGACATCGCGCCCGTCCCAGTTGGTCGGGTCCGGGACCAGCTCTGCTTCTTCGGGTACGACGACGCGGCTCATCTGCCACCAAGTGCGGACGCGCTCAAACCCGTTGTAGGAGAGCCAGCGGTGCTGCCGGTCGTCATCGGCGAAGGCGCCAGTGTCGATCTGTTGGACTTGCAGCCCACGCGCCGCGCCCACGGCCTTGGCCTGGGCCACCGCCCACTCGAACAGCACGTCGGAGCAGGCTCGCGCCACGGGCGCCTTGAGGAAGTTCTCCACGATGTGCACGAACAGCATCCGGCCGCCGGCGCGGTCGTGCACGCTGCCCCAGGCCCGGATCCGACCGCCCTGGTCACGCACCACGATGTTTTCGCGCATGCGCAGGCCAGACTCGGACACCTCCACCAGCACGTCGTCCTCGCCGGCGCCGGCCCAGCCGCGACCAGCAGCCTCGTGGTCGCGCAGGAGCTGGGTCAGCTGGCGGACGTCGTCGGGGTCACCCGGGTTGGGGTTATCCACGGTCCACCTGTCCGGCATCGAGGCCGGAAGGTCGACGAGGTCGTCAGGGTCACTTTCGAATCGCGAGTCTTCGGGGATCACTGGTCCAGTATCCACTGCTCGAGGAACAAGTCGTGCGCCTGTGCACCACCCGAACGTCGTCGTCGGGCACACGTGTCCTCGAGTGACCCGCTCCGGCGCTCGCGATGGTCGTGTGCCTCACAACCACCCGGTACTCGTCCCCAAGCACACAACCCGGCGCGGCCGGGTCAGCGTGGGTTCGTTCAGGCGTGCCTGCGGCGCGGCTCGGACGCGGTGGCGCGCCACTGGGCCAGCAAGACGTCAAGCTCCTGCTCCAGCTCGGCGACCCGGACGATCGCCTCGGCCGCACGGGACTCCGCATCGGTGAGTCGTGCCTCGAGCCGGTCCCGGGCGTCCTGCGCGGACAGGGCGCGGTCCTGCTCGATCTCCAGCAGACGAGCGGCCTCGACCGACTCGGCGGCAGCCTGTGCCAACCGCTCCTCGAGTCGACCGATGGTGGCCTCGTGGCCGGCGATCCGGTCAGTGGTGAAGGCGATGAAGGTGGCGTTGTTGTCGGCCTGCAGATCGGTGACTGCGCGGTACTCCTTCGCCAGCGTGGCGCGTTCGCGCGCGGCATCGCGACGGGAGTCGGCCAGTTCGGTGAGGGTGATCCGAGTGGCGGCGATGCCCAGGCCGACGCCCAGTACCGCTGCGGCGACCAGCATCGGCCAGGAGCCCACCAGGATGGCGGCGATCACCAGGACGGCGGCGACCGCGAGCAGCACGCTCGCGACCACGACACGGGCGGAACGCTGACGGCGCCGCGTGGGCGCCGAGGAGGTGCTGGTCGAGGAAGTCATGACAGCAATGTAGGCGTCCCACCAGCCCCACCAGTCACGCCGCGCCGTACGTCCCGAGGGGCCGTTGACCTGCTGTGGGCTCCGCGGCAGCGCCGTACGGCTTCTCAGCCAGCGCTCAGAACGTCATCATTCGGTCTGCAGGTCATCGTCGACCCGCACCCGGCAGGCCCGCTCCAGGAGGAGCGCTGCCACCACGATGGCGGCGCCAGCAGCGGCCGCGACAAGGCTACGGACCTGCCACTGGGTGGCCGAAGGCGCGGACGAGCCCACCCACGACAGGGCGTACCCGAGGTAGCCCGCGCCCACCAGCGCCCCCACCAGCGCCGAAGCGCGAGCCAACAACAGGCGGTTGACCGCCTGATGGGGGAAAAGAAGTTGCCGCTCCCGGACCTGCCGCCAGGTCACCCAAGCGGCGTACCCGAGTACCCCGGCCATCACCCACAGCGACACCGGGGCCAACCAGGTCACGCTCAGCGGCAGACCGAACGCCCAGTTGCTCACGGGGTGCAGCAACCACCCGAGCACGAGACCGGACAACGCCCAGCCGACCAGCACGGTCGGGGGCGTCGTACCCATGGATCCACCAACTCCCCCGCCAGGAGGACCAGCGTTGGGGGTTCTCTGGGTCACCCGACCTCGAGGGTGAGGTCCTCACGCAGAGTGACGCCGTCGAGACCGATGTCTGCCAGTAGATCCGCGATGGGGCCGCGGTCGGGGAACTCGGCGTCGGGTTCGAGATCGAACCACGGCTTGAGAACGAAGGCACGTTCGGCGGCGCGCGGGTGTGGGAGGACCAACGAATCGGTGTTGCTACGGCGGTCGCCGACCACGATGAGGTCGATGTCGAGGGTACGGGGCGCGTTCACGACCTCGCTTCGATCGCGGTCGTAGGCCTCCTCGATCGAGAGCGCACGGTCCATCAGACGGTTGGCGGCCAGCGTGGTGTCGACCAGCACGACCGCGTTGAGGTAGGGCCGAGCCCCCTCGGGAGAGTCGACCGGATCGGTTTCGTAGACCGGCGAAACGCCGGTGACCCACACATCAGGGGTGTCCGCGATGGAGTTGACCGCGCCCTGCAGGCTCGCCATCCGCTCACCGAGGTTCGACCCGAGGGCCAGCACCACCCGCCGGATCGGTCGCATCTCACCGGTGAGGGTGTCTGCGTCGATGATGTGCGGATTGGGGGTCTCAGTCACGGTCGCCTCGCGTTTCGGGTGATCGTCAGGGCCACGTCGGAGAACGTGGCGGCAATGGGGGCATCCGGCTTGTGCACCGTCACCGTCGCCCATTCAACACGAAAATCCAAGAGACAGACATCCGCGATGCGTTGAGCAAGCGTTTCGATGAGGTCGACCGGGTCGGTCTCGACCGCGGTCTTGACCGACGACACGAGAGTTCCGTAGTCGACGGTGTCGCGCAAGTCGTCCGAGGCCGCAGCGGCACTGGTGTCCAGCCCGAGGACGAGATCGATCAGGAAGATCTGGCCCTCGCGACGCTCGAAATCGAAGACGCCGTGGTATCCGAAACACTCGACACCGCGGATGGCGAGTTCGTCAGTCACGGACGCTCCTCTCGGCTGGCTTCGGGGAATCCTGGGTCTGGCTCATCGTCTGGAGCAGGCGAAGCACATCACGGGTCCCGCGAACATCGTGCACCCGGATCCCCCAGACGCCTCGTTGCGCCAGAAGCAGGGTCAACGCGTGCCCGGCCACCTCACGCTCCTCGACCGGCCGCGGGGTCCCGTCGTGCGCCGCGAGCAGGGCACCTAGGAAGGACTTCCGCGAGGCGCCGACCAGCAGGGGGTAGCCGAGGTCGGAGATCGTCTCGAGGCCTCTCAGGAGCTCCCAGTTGTGCTCGCCGCGTTTGGCGAACCCGAGCCCGGGGTCCAGCACGATGCGCTCCTCAGGGATCCCGGCGGCCCGGATTGCCGTCACCCTGTCGGCCAACTCCGCCCGGACGGCCTCGACCACACCGCCGGGTGCGTCGTACGTCGCTAAGTCGGCCATCCGGTCGGCGTGGCCCCGCCAGTGCATCGCGACGTACGTCGCCTCGGAAGCGGCCACAACCTCCAAGATGCTCGAGTCCGCCAGTCCGCCGGACACGTCGTTGACCATTCGAGCGCCGGCCTGCAGCGCCGCGGCAGCCACCTCGGAACGCATCGTGTCCACCGACACGATCACGCCCTCCCCCGCCAACGCCTCGATCACGGGGACAACGCGATCGATCTCCTCACCGACCAACGGGCGGGTGGCGCCCGGACGGGTGGATTCCCCGCCGATGTCCAGGATGTCGGCGCCGTCGGCCAGCAACTGACGTCCGTGAGCGACCGCCGAAGCGGTGTCGGAATACCGCCCACCGTCAGAGAACGAGTCGGGCGTGACGTTCACGACCCCCATCACCAGCATGGGTGGACGCTATCGGTCGTCGGGAAAGCGAGCGGGACTTGGACCCTGAAGCAGGACACCTGGTCTCACTGCAGTTCGCGTAGTACGCCCTCCAACCATCGACCCTCACGCTGGTGGTCGAAGGTGAAGTCGGACTGGTAGGCAGCCGCGTTGAACTTGCTTCCGGCGGGCACATCGGGTCGGCAGTGGACGAGGTCGAGGCGGTGTCCGACCACCGAGGAGATCATGTATTCGTTCGTGGCGACGTAGGACTCGGACCCGATGAGAATCACGTGTTTCGGGGCCCCGGCGAAGGCGATCTGGAACATGCCGCTGCCGGCGAACCCGGCGACCACCTCCGCCTCGCGGACCAGCCGGATCTGGTCAGGCAACGGCAGATCCTCGGGGTGGACGACCTCGAACCCCGCCGCTGCGAACAGGCCCTCGACCTCGTCGGAGTTATGACACGCCCGCTTACGGACGGCGCGCCGGGAACAGAACACCTTGCGTGGCCAGACCCGATCGGCGGCTCGCGCACCCAGGGCCTCCCCGAGTTCGGCGTACGTCTCCTCGATCTGGGGGTGCAGCACTTCGGGCATGGCGAACGTCGGCGAGGACCCCAGTAGCCGCTCGACGCGGACGGGGGCGGTGATGACATCCACGTCATCCCGGTCGATGCCAGCTGCGGACAGCAGGTCCCACTCCCAGGGCGAGAGTTCGCGTCCCTTCCACTCCCCCACCAGGACCCGCAGCGCGGGATCGGCTTCCTTGGCTCGCCGCCAGGCCCACAGGTGGGAGATTTGCTCGGTCAGGGCGTGGCCGAAGTGTCCGCGGACGTGGTTGTCGAGGTAGAAGTACGAGCCGCTCAGAGCAATCGGGGGAGTCTCAAACTCAGGGGCCAACACGAATCCGGGTGCCCACTCGATGAAGGCGGCGTTGCGCAGACGCTCGCGAAAGTTGTGGCGGAAGCTCTCCGGAAGAACCACCCCCTCCGCGGACACGGCCGCCTGGCGGGGCCAACAGATGACGTCGCGGTAGACCCGCAACGAGAGTTCTGGCGCGTCGTACGCCGCGGGCAGGTCAGCGGGTTTGTCGGCCGGACTCTGACGGAGCGAGGCCCGGGACTCCCAGCGTCCACCCGGGATGGTCTCGGCCGCTGACCCGATCTCCGGCCTCTGCGCGAGCAGGTCGTTCATCGCCGACTCAGCAACGATGGGAACTGCCTCCACGGTGGAGGCGCACACCAGGAAGCCATCGATGACCTGCACCTCTCCCAGGCTCTGGGCCAGTGCATGCCGGTCCCGTTCGGCGTTGCTGCGCTGGTCGCGACGGGTGAAGGGCGGGTCGAGGTCCTCCGAGTCCCCCAGCGCCATCAGGTCCTCGACCAGTTCCATCAGCCCGGGGTCGTTGGGGATGCGAGTGATCAGGGTTCCACCGTTGCGCAAATGAAGCAGCAGCTCCGGGAACCGGCGGCGAGTCCTTGGTCCACCCGCCAGATCCAGGATCAGGTCGCACTGTCCCACCGCGATAAGTTGCTGATGGAGTTTCTCGACGCCTCCACCGGGCTCAATCTGACCCACGTCGGCGGTTCGGTGAGTGAACCGAAAGCTCTGGGTGAGGGGGTGATCAGGCTCCCTGGCCACCAGGCGGACCACCGGCGAGGAGCACCCGACCAACGCCGTCCCGATCGCCTGCCACACATCGTCCGGCAGCGTCTTCAGCACGCCTCACCCCCCACGATCTGAATCATGGTCGTCCTCTGGTCAACGACGAGGTGACTCTAGACCGATCAGTGCCCGCGGTTGATCAACGACATCGCCTCGGCCCGCGTGGGAGCGTTGTGCATGATGCCGCGGACCGCGGAGGTGATCGTGCGGGCACCCGTCTTGCGGACGCCACGCATCGTCATGCAGAGGTGCTCGGCCTCGATGACCACGATCACCCCACGCGCTTCGAGGATGTCCACCATCGCGTCGGCGATCTGGGTCGTCAGCCGCTCCTGGACCTGAGGCCGCTTGGCGTAGACGTCCACCAGACGAGCCAGCTTCGACAGGCCGGTGATCTTGCCGCTCTCCGCCGGTATGTAGCCGACATGGGCCACCCCGGTGAACGGCACCAGGTGGTGCTCACACATCGACCACAACTCGATGTCGCGGACCAAAACCATCTCGTCGTGGCCGATGTCGAAGGTTGTCGTCA
>RCMY010006132.1_pt1 | contig 10100 bp, 13 predicted proteins | sample 2041341 | NCBI WGS metagenome assembly RCMY01 (sample SAMN09708234, study PRJNA481090) | Marine sediment metagenome, whole genome shotgun sequencing project.
ATGCTTTTTTATCGATGAAACACACATTGGTATACATATTTTTCTTACATTTGTCTCATAGTTGTCCGATTTCTAACTAAAAACCTATTGAAAATGAAAAGACTAATATTTGGCCTATTGGCATGTGTAACATTAATGGCTGTTTCTTGCGAGCCAAATTCAACCGCAGACGAAGATCAATTATACGAACAAGGAATTCATAAAGATAAACTTACTAAGAAAATTTAAACTGGTTTTTTAAACCGTTTATCGAGGGACAATGTAAATTGTCCCTTTTTTTATACTATTTAAAGATCTGTTGCGTTAGCGAATTACAGATTTTTATAGATGATGAACGATTTTAATTCGAGAAGAAAGGCAAAAAGAAAGATTCTGATAGAATCTTCTTTTGTGTTTTTTATTGCTATTTCTCCATTTTTATACAAGCTTTACGATTATTTCCCTGAGAATCCAGAAGCCACAATTTCATTTTTAGGAATGATCATCGACAATAATGGATTTCCTGACATTTCAACTTACGTTTGGTTTTTGATGAGTAAAATAGTACCACTATACTTAATGATTTTTTGGTTTATGACCGCAAAAAATTGGTGGTACCATATCATCCTTATTCCAATCGCTATGTATGCCTTTCAGGTATTTGAAGTGATATTTGATTCAGATGACTACGTGGATACAGCAAATTTCTGGTGGCTTATTCCTATTTGTATGACAATCATACCTATAGTTTATTTTATACGTATAAAGCTATATGACAAATATGTCCATGGAATTGATTTAGAAGCCATGGATGCTGAATTAAAAATCTTAAAAAAAACAATTCCAATAGAAGACAAATCTTCGACCCATGATAAAGGTAACCAAGATAATGAAGACAAGGCGAATGAGCCTCTAATGGGATACCAATCTTTTTCTGAATATATAAATACGAAATTTTCTACTGAAAATATCGAAAGGCAGTTTAAGCGCTTTCAAAACAACTTAAAAGGTTGGCTACATTTAAAATTTTAATGTTATTCTAATAGTATTTGCCTCGACACAACTTCAAAGTTAGGATTTCATTTTAAAATTGTAATTTTACTTTTAATCGTAGTTTGTTCGATTAGAAGACCTTTATATGAAACAACCAACCTCGCCATTTAGCAAACAACAATTACTGCCACAGGAAGAAACCCTAGAGGTCCTAAAACAAAAAGGGGAGCTCTTTATTGGCATTCCCAAAGAAAACCAATACCAAGAAAAACGTATCTGCTTAACTCCAGATGCGGTGAATGCAATAACAGCCCATGGCCATAGGGTACTAATTGAGGCTGGTGCTGGTGAAGGTGCCCATTTCTCGGATACCGACTATTCTGAAGCTGGAGGAGAAGTAACCAAGGATGTAAAGAAGGTATTTGGTTGCCCATTAATATTGAAGGTTGAACCCCCTACCCTTTCAGAAATAGAAATGCTGAATCCCCAGACAACTATTATCTCGGCACTTCAGATCAAGACACAAAAAAAGGCGTATTTCGAGAAAATGGCGAAAAAACGTTTAACAGCAGTTGCTTTTGAATTTATAAGGGATGAGGATGGAAAATATCCTGCTGTTCGTTCTTTAAGTGAGATTGCTGGTATTTCTTCAGTTCTTATTGCCGCTGAGCTTATGGCCGCTACCAATCAAGGTAATGGACTTATGTTTGGAAATATTAGCGGTGTACCGCCAGTAGAGGTCGTCATCATTGGTGCAGGAACAGTTGGTGAATTTGCAGCAAGATCCGCCATAGGACTAGGAGCAAACATAAAGATTTTTGATAACTCAATAACCAAACTAAGAAATATACAAACGAACTTAAAACAGACAGTTTATACTTCTACCATACAACCCAAGAATCTTTTAAAGGCTTTAAAGCGCTGCGATGTAGCCATCGGTGCGGCCCGCGGTAAAGAGCGATCACCAGTTGTAGTATCGAGCACCATGGTAGAGCATATGAAAAAGGGGGCAGTCATCATTGATGTTAGTATTGATATGGGCGGTTGTTTTGAAACGAGCGAAATAACGGATCATAATAAACCTACCATCGAAAAATATGGGGTAGTACATTATGGAGTGCCTAATATACCCTCACGCTATCCGAAAACAGCATCAATTTCCATCAGTAATATTTTCACCCCATACCTTTTAAAATTGGGAGAAGATGGCGGATTGGAAAACTCCCTTCGTTTTGATAAAGGTCTTCGCAATGGTCTCTATATTTATCATGGTATACTTACAAGTAAGGCCGTTGGTGAATGGTTTGATCTTCAATATAGCGATATTAATTTCTTGATTTTTTAAATTCCAGATTCCGTTAAAATTGCAATTCATTCCAGAACAAAAGCATATCTTCGGCTTTAATTTAAATTTCGGAAACTGATTTTATGGCATTTCTAAAACGCTTGGGATTTTATCTTTTTGGTCTAGCAATAGGCCTTATTTTCCTAGCTATTTTTTTTAAGAATAAAACAGAGGAAACCGGAGTGGAATTTTGTTACTTCCCTAACTGTAGAACACTACAGGATATTCGTTCTAAACCTCTTTCCTATTCAGATGATGTGAAGGAACTAATGAATGGAAATCAATTGGATTCATTAAAAATCGCTTATTTTCTAAGGGAGGGCAAAGTTAATTTCAAAATAAGTGAGACAAAATCAAAACCCTGTAAAATCTATATCATCGAAGTGGAATTTAATGAAAAGCCCGCTGTTATGACAGTTCAAAATTGTCTGGACAAAGCCCTAATAAAAAACGTGGACTTTAATTAGTGGTTTATTCCAGATTTAACACAAAAGCTTGTTTTTAAAACCCTCGCATAGTTTGGCCACTCCTTACTGACTACTGACTAATGACTACTGAAATTAAATCTTCCTACGCTTACGCTCTTTTTTCAAAAGGGATAGTTCGCGACTTGTCTGACCAGCCACAGAAGTATTTTCCTCGGCCCTTCGAATTAAATAGGGCATTACATCCCTTACGGGTCCAAAAGGAAGGTATTTTGCCACATTATATCCTTGAGCTGCAAGATTGAAAGATATATGATCACTCATTCCATATAACTGACCAAACCATATTCTTTCGTCATTATTGGCAATCCCTTTTTTTGCTAAGAGCTCCATCAAATGATAGCTACTTTCTTCATTGTGTGTTCCTGCAAAGAAAGAAATGTCGTTCAAATGCTCTATGACATAATCTACACAAGCATCAAAGTTCTCATCAGTAGCCTTCTTATTGAGGCAAATGGGTGACCTATACCCTTTTTCTTCCGCACGTACGTTTTCCTTTTCCATATATGCCCCTCGCACTGCTTTGATCCCAATTTTAAATCCTTCCGCTTTGGCCCTTGAATGCAAACCTTCAAGATAATCCATCCGATCCCAGCGATACATCTGAAGTGTGTTGAATATAACAGCTTTTTCTTTATTGTATTTACACATCATTTCTTCAACCAACTGGTCCACAGCGTCCTGTATCCAGCTTTCTTCAGCATCAATCAATAAAGATACATTTAGGTCATGTGCCTTTTTACATGTTGCCTCGAAACGATTGACTACTCTTTTCCATTCAGCCTGTTCCTTTTCAGATAGGGATTTTCCTGAATCAATTTTTTTATAAAGCGCCAATCTTCCATATCCAGTGGGCTTAAAAACTGCGAAAGGAATTGCGTCCTTCTTTTTGACAAAATCCAAAATTTCTAAGGTCTTGGCCAAACAGTGATCCAAAGGATCTTCATCTTCGTTGCCTTCAACGGAATAATCAAGAACAGAACATACCCCCTTTCCCCACATTTTATCTACCACAGGCATACAATCGGCCTCATTTACACCACCACAAAAATGGTCAAAAACCGTGGCGCGAATCAATCCTTCAACTGGAAGATGGGCTTTTAAGGCAAAGTTGGTCATTGCCGTGCCAATTCTCACTAGTGGTTCATTGGCAATCATTTTGAATAAAAAATAGGCACGCTCTAATTCAGAATCCGTTTTTAAAGCAAATGCTGTTGAAGTATCCTCAAAAATATGCTTCATTATTGTTTATTATTTAAGGATTCAAAGATAAACACAGAATTTGTATTCTTATCATTAAAAATAACGTTTATTTTGTGTTATAGATTTAATTTCAAAATGGATTCAATTACCACTTCTAGCTACGCTATACATTTCAATGACCAGGCATTTGAAGCAATGAACAATTTCCTTGCCTCCAAGTCATATTCAAAAATATTTGTTGTGGTCGATGAAAATACAAAAGCCCATTGCTTACCAATCTTTAAGGAGCAATTATCCGAAACCGTTTCTTTTGATTTAATTGAAATAAAATCGGGTGAGGTGAATAAAAATATTGATACGTGCAATGACGTTTGGATAGCTCTTTCAAAAATGGATGCTGATCGCAAAAGCCTTCTGATCAATCTCGGTGGTGGTGTAGTAACAGATTTGGGTGGCTTTGTTGCATCGACCTATAAAAGGGGTATTGATTTCATAAATGTACCCACTACCCTTTTGTCAATGGTAGATGCCTCAGTGGGTGGTAAAACCGGGGTTGACCTTGGGTCTTTAAAAAATCAAATTGGTGTTATCAACCAACCTGAGATGGTATTGGTCGCTTCAATCTTTTTAGAAACACTTGAAGATAGACAAATGCAAAGTGGGTTTGCTGAAATGTTGAAACATGGACTAATTCAAAATGCAGCCTATTGGCAAGAGCTGAAGGCATTAAAAAATCTTCAAGCTATTGATGATCACATTTATAAATCTGTGTCAATAAAGAATGGTGTAGTTCTTAAAGATCCTACCGAACAGCATCTGCGTAAGATATTGAATTATGGTCATACACTTGGTCATGCCATTGAATCTTACTTTCTTGAAAACGAAGAGAGGGAAACGCTTTTACATGGCGAAGCCATAGCCGTTGGTATGATATTAGAGGCATATCTCTCGAACAAATTGACCGGACTTGCGAAAGAGGAATTGGATAATATTAAATCCACTTTTTTAATGAGGTATCAAAAAATTGATTTCACAGAAAATGATATCACCGCTATTTTGTCACTACTGAAATTCGACAAGAAAAATTCCCATGGTAATATCAACTTCGTTCTTTTAGAATCTATTGGCAAACCGATTATTGATGTGAAAATACCTAATGAATTATACCTTGAGGCATTTGCATACTACAAAGAACAATAGCTTCATATACTAAAATCAGCGATATACAACACTTTGAACTTTTCAAAGGAAAAAATATCTAGTTTAGGTTATAGAAATTATCCATCTGAGGGTAATCTTTAAAAACCAAACCACTACCATGATTCGCAAACTTGTAGATTACAAAAAACTTGACCACAAACTTGCTGCTAAACTTATCGAAACATATCCTGACGGTTATGGGGATGAAGATATCATCACGTTTAAAAATATTAAGGGTGAAATTATCGAAACCGTTGAATTAAGAACTAACGACACCTTTTATTTGGTAAAAATCAGTAAGAGTTTGGCTAATTTTATTTCGAACTTCGAAGAAATCTTGGAAAAAGGATTAGATGCCAATGTAATAGCTTTAAACGAGGAAGAACACCCTACAGCAGAACTGGAGCTACAATCGGAAGAAGAGTTCGATGAGGAGTCTTAAATAGACAAGGCTTACAGATATCTTTCCCTAATCACATTTCTGTGATGCTTTTGATGGCCACAAATAATGAATCCCAAGGCAGCAACACTCATTGGGGAATCACTTGCTATCCCCATATTATGAAGCGTCTGACCCTTCATATTAGAGAAAAGGGCAATTGTTGAACGCCTAACAGTCTTATATTCTTCAATAATGCTTTCTTTGGTTCTTCGATCAGCGTTAGAATTAGGCACAAATAAATCCTGATCAAATCCTGGTAATGGTGTTTTATCACCACGCATAAATCGCAATGCCCTGTACTGAAAAACCCTTTCAGTATCTAACACATGTATTAATGCTTCAGCAATTGTCCACTTGCCTTCAGCGTAAGCATAATTTAGCTTCTCATCCGGTAGACTTTCCAAAAATTGTGGAAAATTTTTTAGTTGACTTCTTAAAATATTAAACAATTCCACATCACCTAAAACATCAATATATGTTTGATAAAAGGGATTGTATTCTTCTTCTTTTAGTTCTGCTATTCTCATATGGCAATTAATCAAAAAATCCCAAGGGCATTACCTTTGGGATTCATATTTTAAAAAACAAAGGCATTACATTTCGTTAAAAATCTTATGCATTAAACGTTTTTTATCGTTAATACTTTCTTCAAGTGAAATCATAGTTTCAGTTCTACTGATTCCTTCTATATCATCAATCTTAAAGATAATGTTTTTAGCATGATTCGTATCTTTCGCCCTAATTTTACAAAAAATATTGAATTTACCTGTTGTAATATGGGCTACGGTAACATAAGGAATTTGCTCCAGACGTTCCATTACAAATTTGGTTTGATGGGTCTTTTCCAGAAATATACCTACATAGGCAATAAAAGCATATCCTAGTTTTACATAGTCCAAGGTGAGCGAAGAACCGCGAATGATTCCTGCTTCTTCCATCTTTTTGACACGAACGTGAACCGTACCTGCTGAAATTAAGAGCTTTTTTGCTATATCTGTAAAAGGTGTTCTGGTGTTATCAATTAACATATCCAGAATTTGGTGGTCTATTTCGTCTAATTTAACTTTTGCCATGGTAATCATATTTTTGCCAAAAATAAGTAATTAAGAAATTAAATTTAATAAAACTTGAGTTTTTTTAACAAAAACGTAATAAATAATTGTTTTTGGGAACTATTATTTAAAAATAGAATCGAAACAGTAAGCTTCTATTTTAACTATTCTTGTATTCAACGGAATGGGATGATTTTTAAACTTAGTAATATTCAGAAACTTACCCGAAGCATTTTTTCCAAGAAATTAGACTGCTCAGTGATTAACATTATTATATATATAATTTGATAGTTTAATGATGTAGCATATTCAGCTACAATTGATATTCATCGAAAATAGTTTTTATAAGACGTTTTTTATCATTTATACTTTCTTCAACAAAGAACATTGCCTCTGTTTGTTCAACACACGCCAGGTCCTCAATGTCGAAAATTATATTTCTTGCTTGATTAATATCCTTTGTCCGGATTTTACAAAAAATATCGAACTTTCCCGTAGTAATTTGGGCTACTGTTACATTGGGTATTACTTCTAGTCGCTGTATTGCAAATTTTATCTGATGTGCTTTTTTTAAATAAATCCCAACAAAAGCGACGAATCCATATCCTAGCTTCTTATAATCCAATAAAAGCGAAGAACCACCTATTAGGCCAGCTTTTTCAATTTTGCTTACATGTAGATGTACGGTGCCTGCAGATATGTTGAGATTTTTGGCAATATCGGTATATGCTGTTCTCGCATTCTCGATTAAAATTTCAAGAATTTGATGGTCAATACCATCAAGTTTTATCTTTTTCAATTTAATTATTTTAAGTAAAAATAACAAAATGAAGTTTTTTATTCAATGATTATAGAGTTTCATTGAATGATATATAATATAAATACGGTATTCAAAGTATTTGATATGAATAATGCATTATAATATATTCCAATAGGGCTGATTTCTCAAATCCTCAAGATTTAAATCATTAAGGCAGTCAAAGGTTTTATGGCCAAAATAACCTTGTAAATCTCCTTTCCTTTCAATTTTTGGCTTGAATTTTATAGAATCGTTATCCATAGTTTCTTTAAAAAGAATACCTATCGAGTCCTGCTTAGCATAAGAAATTGAGTTAATACTGTGGGCATTTTTAATGAGAATATCATAGAAAAGCTTTTTGTTCTCGGGTATTTCAAAGTATTCTTTATTGCTGAATTCACCGATTGAATTTGTCGAAATCACATGTAAGGCAGTAATTAATGCCTTGAAAATATACCGTCGCGTACTTTCCCGCTCATAGTCATCTGGGTAGTGTCCCGCTTCAAACAAAATAGTAGGCGTACCCAACATCTGAAATGTATCCCCAATACAATTTGCATTAAATCCATCATCATAGCGACCCACTTGGCTCGGGATTATTTTTTGAAGTTCTCGGTTCATTGCAACAATCAATTGCATGCTAATAGCCCTTGATTCTGAAATAGAACGTTCTTCATCAAATGCTGGCGCCAAGAATGATACTGTCGCTGGTTTTGGCGTACCTCCCACGTTAAAAACGGTTCTTTGATCATGTAGGTTGAAACAAAAGTCAGGTTTAAACTCCTCAAAACAATTTCTTAGTATCTTACTTTCAGGCTGACTCCTGTCTTGGGCATCTCTATTTAAGTCTATGTTATTTGCATTAACACGGGTATATGCTTTGGCTCCATCAGGATTCAACATAGGAATTATCTTGATTGTACAATTATTTAAAATTGAATTGGATAATGTACTTTTTGTCCTAACCCAATTTATTAAATCAAAAACCGCCTTTGTGGTGGTTGATTCATTCCCGTGCATTTGGGACCACATCAATATTCTTTTTGACCCTTTACCAAAGGTTACAGATTTAATGGGAAGCTCATTAACAGATTCGCCCATTTTATCAACTTCAAAACTAGCGGGTAAATTTTTTAAAATCCCCGAAATATGATCGTAGGTTACATACCTTCCTTTTATTCTTTTCTCCTTAATAGATTGATGTTCAAATTCAGGGAAATCCATTTTTAAAGTTTTGTATGGTTACAAATGTAACATCAATATAAATTACATTTGTAACCATGTATTTTACATTTGTATACTTTTGAATATCCTTTGCTATGTTTTCTTCTATACAATTGTAAACAGATTGGAAATGATTCGTTAAAGAATATCTTTTTTAATATATATTACTTAATACCAGTATTTTACCCTATTTTAATTAAACTATTATTATAGATAAAAGTAATTATTATTATGCGTTTTAGTCAGATTTAATCCTTTCTTTTATTAATTTTACAAAAATATTTGTTACAGTGGTAAACTCAGAGGATTTTATAAAACGGTTGGAGAAAATACTTCGATATTACGACTTATCGGCCTCTGTCTTCGCGGATAAAATCAAAGTACAACGTTCTAGTATTTCCCATTTACTTTCTGGTAGAAATAAGCCAAGTTTAGAGTTCGTGTTGAAAGTAATCAAAACCTTTCCCGAAGTAAATCTGTATTGGCTGTTAAATGGTAAGGGGACCTTTCCCGCACCTTCTACAAGTCAATCAAAAACAACTGCCCCTACCCTGCATCCCATTTTGCAAAAAGAACAGGAAACGGCTGTCAAGTCAATTAAGGAAAAAACGATTGAAAAAATCATTATTTTTTATAGTGATGGTAGTTTCAAATCGTACAAAGAATAAGAATGCTGATAAAATGAGTGTTATTTTTAATTACAGCTGTTCTATATGCCACTAAATTCTTTATTTTGTGTTTATGAACAGAAAAATTGGAATTTCAATAATTACACTTATAGTTTTAAGTTCTTGTTATCAACCCCAAAGGGATTGTAAGGCATTTAAAGACGGTGAATTTAGTTTTACAACGACTATTAATAAAGAAGAAGTGACCACTACCTTCATGAGGAAAGGGAACTTGGAAATTGACTATTTTAATGGTAAGGTAGATAGTTCATCAGTTCGTTGGATCAACGATTGTGAATACATCGTAAAAAAACTCCATCCAAGAAATAAAGCAGAGGAGAAATCTGTTCATATGAAAATATTGGTGACAACTGATAATTCATATACATTTGAATACAACATTGTAGGAGACAATAATAAATCTAAAGGAATAGCTATAAAAACCAACTAACTATGTTCGAAATATTTTCAAGCCCTGATGCTTGGGTGGCATTGCTAACACTAACGTTTTTGGAAATCGTATTAGGTATCGACAACATTATTTTTATATCGATAGCAGCAGGGAAATTAGAACAACAACAACGCAAAAAGGCAACCAATATAGGATTGGTACTCGCAATGGTCATGCGAATTATATTGTTATTCGGAATTTCATTGCTTACCAGTATGAAAAAACCTTTTTGGATTTTGGATAGTGAATGGGTTTCTGG
>RCMY010006133.1_pt1 | contig 10100 bp, 16 predicted proteins | sample 2041341 | NCBI WGS metagenome assembly RCMY01 (sample SAMN09708234, study PRJNA481090) | Marine sediment metagenome, whole genome shotgun sequencing project.
ATGTTTCGCAATAAAACGACGCGGACAGTGCTGCTGGACCAGCACCGCGCGATTAACGCAGCCTTGCAAGCGCGCGACCCGGTTGCTGCGCGTACTGCAATCAATGCACATTTGGACTTTGTTGAAGTGGCGCTGGCAGATCAGTTGAAGGCCGAAAAACACGAGGCGGTTGCGCGCCAACGCTATCAACACGAGGTGTCGCGCTAACCAAAGGCTTTCGGACAAGAAAAAACCCGGCTCAAAGGCCGGGTTTTTCAAATTTCTAGGGCGCCACGCGTCAGTGCATCTTTGCGCCGACTTGCTTGATTGCCGCATCAATCGAGGCTGAGGATGTTTCTGCGGTGGCCTGCTTGGCCAACACGTCACCCGCCGCTGCAATTGCGATGGCAACCGCCTGTTCACGCACAGCCCGCACAGCGCCTGCTTCGGCAGAGGCAATCCGCTCTTCAGCCGCAGCCAAACGGCGTGTGATGGAATTGGCCAAATCGGTTTTGGCTTGTTCCGCCGCTGCAGTCGCTTCTTCCTTGGCAGAAGAAACGATACGGTCGGCCTGCTCTTGGACCTCTTTCTTCTTGCGCTCGTAGCTGGCCAAAACGGCCTTGGCTTCTTCGCGCAATGCACGGGCCTCATCCAGATCAGCTTTGATCTGTGCGGCGCGTTTGTCCAGCATCCCGGTCAATTTGCCCGGCACGCCAAACTTTAGCAGCACGCCGATGAACAGCAGGAACGAGAGCAGCACAATAAAGTTGGTGTTGCCAAGCGAGAAGAACGGGCCAGTTGCAGCCATGGCGGGACTTGCCGAGACGCCTGCCAAAAGGACTAGCTTTTTCATCGCGTTATCCTTTCAAACGGGCGGTAACCGCCGCAGTGATTGACCGTGCATCCGCAGACCCACCCAGAACCGAAACCAGTTCTTTGGCAGTGTCTTTGGCCACTTCGGTGACGCTTTCCAGCGCATTGGCCCGAATTTCACCAATCCGCTGTTCGGAAACGGCGGTTCTGGCTTCGATATCGGCGTCTGCCTTGGCGGTGGCTTTGGCCAGAACGGCCTCAATCTCGGCACGGGCGGCGGCGACGATCTTGCCAGCCTCGGCCCGCGCAGTTGCCAACGCTTCATTATACGCCGCTTCTGCTTCGGTCGCTTTTTGCTTCAGCTCTTCGGCTGCGGCAAGATCATTGGTGATCGTGCCACGGCGTTCAGCCAAAACAGCGCTGATACGGGGCAATGCGACCCGCGTCAGGATAAGGTAGATTGCGGCCAACGTGACCAAAAGCCAGAAAATCTGGTTAGGCCAGGTCGAAAAATCTAGCTGCGGCATACCAACGGCTTTTTCAGCACCGTGGGCCCCTGCGGCAGCGTCTTGCGCTTCAGTCGCCATGTCGGTTCTCCAGCATCTTAAAGACTTGGCCGGACAGGCATCATGCCCCCCCGGCCGAAAGTTCAAAAAGCGTGGATCAGACTGCGAACATCAACAGCAGAGCGATCAGGAACGAGAAGATGCCCAGTGCTTCGGCAAACGCGATGCCGACGAACAGGTTTGCCATCTGGCCCGGTGCTGCCGAAGGGTTGCGCAGAGCGCCCGACAGGAAGTTACCTGCGATGATGCCCACGCCAACGCCAGCGCCGCCAAGGCCCATAGTTGCCAGACCTGCGCCGATGAATTTGCCCATTTGTGCGAATTGTGCTGCTGCTTCGAGTTCCATGGAAAGCTCCTTAGGATATTGTAAGAGTTGATAGGTTGATTAGGTACAAGGCCTTAGTGATGCGCGCCGCCGACAGCGTCCCGCAGATACACACAGGTCAGGATGGTAAAGACGTAGGCCTGAACGACGGCCACCAGCAGTTCCAGCCCGTAAAGCGCCGTAACCGCACCAATCACGACCGGAGAGGCCACAACCAGCGTTGCAAAGCCCGCGATCACTTTGATCACGGCATGGCCCGCCATCAGGTTCCCGGCCAAACGAATGGAGTGGGACACTGGACGAACAAAGTAGGAAATAACCTCAATCAAAGCCAAGACAGGGCGGATGGCCAGCGGGGCCGAGGTGACCCAGAACATGCCCAAAAAGCCGATGCCATTTTTGACAAAGCCAAGGATGGTAACGCCTAGGAACACCATCAGCGCCAGAACCACGGTCACAGCCACGTGGCTGGTTGTGGTAAAGGACATTGGCAGCAAGCCGAGGAGGTTGGAAAACAGGATGAACAGGAACAACGTCATAATATAAGGGAAATACTTGACCCCTTCGTGACCTGTCACTTCTTCAACCATGTTATGGATAAAGCCGTACATCAATTCGGCAACGGACTGGCTGCGCGATGGTACGATGGCGCGGCGACGGGTGCCCAGCACCAACAAAACCGCGATTACCACGACAGCAATGGCCATCCACATCGTGACGTTGGTCACGGTGTAAAATGCAATATGGTCGCCGCCAAACAATGGCTTGACGATGAACTGGTCCATCGGGTGGATGGCGAACCCTGTGCTTGCTTCTTCAGACATCGTTGCCCCTGTCACTATCGGGGCGCGTGTCCCCGTTTGTTTTGTCATGATCTGCGGCCATGGTTTGTGCGGTTCTTAACATCGTCCGCACGCCTGCCGCAAAACCGAGCAGCGCAAAGATCACCAGAAAGATTGGTCGCGTGTCGAACACAAAGTCCAACCCGAACCCGATCGACAGCCCCAGCAACATGCCGGCCACCAATTCGATCACCATCCTCCAAGCCATCTCGCCCTGCGAGAATGCTTTACCGCTCTCGGTTCGCGCCGCGACGGGTTTACCTTTTATCTGCGCAATGCGGGCCTCTAAGGCCTTTAGTCGCGCCGCATCAGGTTCTTCCGTCATCACAAAGACGCCCCTTAAACAGTCGCTGTCTAACTACGCACCCCGGCGCTGTGAGTCAAGCAGGCATAGACGCAAGGAGGCGCATGCAACACATTGATTCAGTTATAATTTTCAAATTCATCACACATCCTATAGCGCCAATTTTGCCTGCACTTTCAAAAACCGAAGGCTTTGGCATATTCAACCAATCGGTTGACGATCCCCAAGCGTCATTGCACAACATCCCCATGGCCCACACACTTGACATCACCTTTGCCGCTTTGGCAGACCCGACCCGCCGCGCGATCCTGTCGATGCTGCTGGAGGATGATATGGCCGTGACCGATGTTGCAGCGCCGTTTTCCACCTCGCTTGCCGCGATTTCAAAGCACCTGCAAGTGTTGGCCGATGCCGGGCTGATCAGCCAAGAAAAGCGGGGCCGGGTAAAGTGGTGCAAGCTGGAACCGGATGCTTTGCGCGCGACCACGGTTTGGATGCAAAGCTTTGGCCAGTTTGAACCCGTCAATCTGGATGCGTTTGAGAGGTTCTTGGCGATAGAGCTGTACGATCCGGACGCATAGTCGAGTTATATCGTTTGGGTTTGCATCAAACGAGAGATGATACGCTTTTTGCTGGCACTTTACCGCCATATTTGCGCCCCGATCCTGCGCTTGATTAAGCATACAAGCCCAGTAAAGGAGTTTCAGCCATGACGACCGCCCGCATTTTGATTATCAACCGTCGCCGCCGCCAGGTCCAATTGGGAGATTGCTTTTTAAATCGGTTGTTTCGGCTGGACCGCAACCGGGGGGCAATCTTGTCCTACCCTGCCCTGTTCAAAAATCGACCTTCACGCCCGGCAGCCTAAGCTCGCCCATCAGATCCCGCAGCTCTTGGCGGGCGGCGAGGTTGGACATGTTCAACTGGTCCACGCCAGTATCTTTGAGGTCGAGCAAGGTCAGACCGCGGGGAAACAGCTCTCGGAAAATAACCCGTTCGGAAAAACCGGGGGCCACGCGAAAGCCGATGCGGCGCGCGAGGTCTTCGAGGGCGGCACCGACCTTTTTCTTATTGTGCATCTGCTGGGCACCAAGACGGTTGCGCACCACGATCCAATCAATCGGCTTTAATCCGGCCTGCGCCCGCAATTGCCGCGCTTGCCAGACCATTTCTGAATAGATCGATGGGCCGATCACCTTGGAGGTTTCCGCATCCACCCGCGCGAGCAGATCAAAATCGATGAAACTGTCGTTCAGCGGGGTGATCAAGGTATCGGCAAGGCTGTGGGCAACCTGGCTAAGGCGCGTGTGCGAACCGGGGCAATCAATGATAATAAAATCTGACACGGCCTCAAGGGCCGCTACGGCGGCTGACAGCCGCGCATCATAAGGGTTTTCGCCGGGCGTCAGGGTTTCCGGCGCAATTTCCGGCAATACTCGGTAATCAGGCGTCGGAATATCAAGGCCGGAACGGGCCAGATAGGCAAGGCGGTTTTCAATATAGCGGCCAAAGCTGCGTTGGCGCAGGTCAAGGTCAAGCCCGCCAACCCGGTGGCCCATCCGCACCAAGGCTGTGGCCACATGCATCGAGGTGGTGGATTTACCCGAGCCACCCTTTTCGTTTCCGACAACGATAATATGCGCCATTGCGTTCCTCTTTCCCTCCGGCCTTTGGCCGTGGGGCCTAACGTGGGTTTGTCCTCTTTTCTAATGACAATGTGGCGGGCAAAGGGGAAGCCCCTTTTGGTAATATTCAGACCATGTGACGGAACTGCTGCCCTTGAACCAATAGGGCGTGATGGCGGCAAGCCTGCACAAAGCGAACATTTTGGCGCTAAAACGGAAAACGCCGCCCCAAAGGGACGGCGTTTTGGTCGCATCGCGTGGTGCGTGGCTTAAAAACCAAGACCTGCGTACTTGTTCTTGAACTTGGACACGCGGCCGCCGGTATCCATCAGCTTTGCGTTGCCGCCGGTCCAGGCTGGGTGTGCCAGTGGGTCGATATCCAGCGACATCTGGTCGCCTTCTTTGCCCCAGGTGGTAAAGGTTTGGAACACAGTACCATCCGTCATTTTGACGTTGATCATGTGGTAATCGGGGTGGATTCCATCTCTCATCGGTCCGCTCCTTATGCCTTGGGCGCTTTGTAATTGGTGTCTTCGGCGATACGGGCAGATTTGCCGCGACGATCGCGCAGATAGTACAGCTTGGCGCGACGAACGCGGCCACGACGGACGACTTCGATGCTGTCGATATTGGTGGAATAGAGCGGGAACACACGTTCTACGCCCTCACCGAAGGAAATTTTCCGAACGGTGAATGAGGCAGCCAAAGTGGCGCCGCCACGGCGAGAGATGCAAACACCCTCATAATTCTGAACACGGCTACGCGTGCCTTCGGTCACTTTGTAACCGACTTTGATGGTATCACCGGCTTTGAAGTCCGGGATCGTTTTGCCGAGTGCGGCGATTTGTTCCGCCTCGAGTTGTGCGAGCAGGTTCATACCTGGTCCTCTCAATTGCTCGTGGTTTGCCCACGAAGATGATGCCGCCCTATTGCTCTTGGTCTTCAACCGGGTCCCTACCATGCTTTGCACAGTAAGCCCGCCAGAGATCAGGCCTGCGTTCCTTTGTTAGCCTTTCGGCCATAGCCTGCCGCCAGTTCGAGATATTCCCGTGATGGCCGGATTGAAGCACTTCCGGTATCTCAAGCTCGTTCCAACGACTAGGTTTCGTAAACTGTGGAAACTCTAAAAGTCCATCCGAAAAGCTTTCCTCTTCGGTGGACGTTTGATTCCCAAGCACGCGCGGTATAAGCCGCACAGTTGCATCTAGCAAGGCCGTTGCGGCAATCTCACCCCCTGTCAGGACAAAATCGCCCAAAGACACTTCTTCAATGGCGTAATGATGCAAAACCCGCTCATCCACGCCTTCAAATCGACCACAGAGCAAGGTCATCCCTTTGGCGGCAGAGAATCGGCGCGCCATGGCTTGGTCAAACGGTTTTCCACGGGGTGACAAATAGATCACCGGCCATTCGCTGCGGTTCGCAGGCGCATCCGCTGCCGCCGCATCCAAGGCGGCGGCCACGACATCGGCGCGCAAAACCATACCTGCACCACCGCCTGCGGGCGTGTCATCGACGTTTTTATGTTTGCCAATGCCAAATTGGCGTAGATCAAGGGTTTCCAGCGCCCACAGGCCAAGGTCCAGCGCCTTGCCTGTCAGCGACAGGCCCAGAACGCCGGGAAAGGCGTCGGGGAACAAGGTGATCACCTTGGCCCGCCACGCGCCGGCCACGCGCAAATCAGACATCAGGTCGCGCGGCTTTAGGTTGGTCTGCACCGAAATGCGACCATGCGATTTTTGTTTTGGTGGGTGCGTGTCATCATCGGTCATGCAGCGCTGTCTATCTGGTTCGGCGCTTGTCGAAAAGGGGGCCTTATCGCAGGTATCTAGTCGCGCGGGGCTTGGGTCAAAATTTCAGCCTGCAACGCGGCAATGGCAGGTTTTGCGCTGGGATGTTGTGCATGCAACGCTTCCAAAAAGCCCATGTTCGGGCAGTTCTGCCATAAATTGGGGTCTTGGCGCAGCGCGGTAATCAGACGCTCGGCCATGCGCTCGATCAAGGCTGCATCGGCCCCCAGCACATCCATCACTTGCATCGGAACCCGCGGCTTTGCCAATCGGCCCAAGGATCCAGCATCGGAGGCCATCAGCATAAGCGCGCGTTTGCCCGCCAGTGACGCTGCATTGGTTTGAACCCGCGCCAGCAACACCTCATAGGTCATAGCTTCATCCACAAGGGCGCGCATGGCTGACAAATGGCTTTCCAACTCAGCCTCGGTCACATCATCGGACAGACCGATCAAGGGTGCGGTCACCGCCTCGGCATAGGCGTGGTCGCCTCCTTGCAGGGTGTCTGGGCCGGATTCGATTTTTGCCAAGGCATCATCAAGCAGCTTGTCCATCTCTGCGGCTTTGCGCGGGTCCCAAAGCAGACGCGCCAAGGGAATTGCCAAGAAGGAAATTCCGATAGGCAACATGGCAGGCATGTTTGGCATGCTGCCCAACACGCCACCAATGCCGCGCCCGATTCCGAACAGTACCAAGACCAGCAGCAGTTGTACCGCCATGCGCGCACTGGCGGCGACCAACGCCTCGGGTCGCGTCCAATCAGACAGGGTTTGCGGAAACTCTTGCGGGCGCATGACGACCAGCCACACCAGAAAAATCCCGGCAAAGACCGGAACAATTGCCCAGCCAGCGCCGCCCAAACCTGCAAGTAAAGGTCCAAAATACAAAAGCGCTGTCGCAGCTTTCACCAATCGCGGCTGATTTTGCACTTTAAGCCTCCAAAATATCCACTGCGTTAACGTTTACCTGTCAGCGGTGTTTAGTCCAGCCCTTCCGGCATATTGATCACAATACGACCTGCGGTCAGGTCCACTGTCGGCACAGTCGCCAAAGTGAAAGGCAGCAAAAGCGATGGTTTGCCACCGCCGCCAATTTCCAAAAGATCGCCTGCGCCGTGGTTGTGAACGGCCGTGACCGTGCCCAGCAAAACGCCCCCGGTATCGCGAGCCTCTAGCCCGATCAGGTCGGCGTGGTAAAACTCATCATCGGGCAGGTTTGGCAGCTTGTCGCGCCCCACATAGAGGCTGGTGCCGCGCAGCGCATCGGCCTCTTCCTTGGTTTCAACCCCTGCCAGCCGCGCGCCAAGACCGCCTGCCACGGGGCGGGTCAGGGTAATTTTGAAACTACGCTTGCCGTCTTCGGTGAACAGCGGGCCGTAGTCGGCAATCGCAGTGGGTTCGGCACAAAAGCTTTTCAGCCGCACCTCTCCCTTGACCCCGAAAGAGCCAGAGATGGCCCCCACGCACAGCCGGTTGTCCAAATCAGGGTTTGCCATTATCGCCGCTCCACAAACAAGGCTGGGCTGCGTTTTTCCCAGCCTGCACGTTCCAATTCAGGGGTTTTCTGTTCAGTTTCGGGCCAGCCAACGCACAAATAACCAATCAGTCGCCAATCACTTGGCACGTCCAAATCCTGTGTCAATTGCACAGGATCAAGGATCGACACCCAGCCGATCCCCAACCCTTCGGCCCGTGCAGCCAGCCAAAACAAGGTGATCGCACCGACCACCGAATAGGCCCGCGTTTCCGGCATGGACTGCGCCCCAAGATTGGACCCTTTGGCCGTGCCATCATCGCTGAACACGGCCAGATGCACCGGGGCCTCTCGCATGCCCGACAGTTTTAACCCCGCATAGAGTTTAGCTTTATCAGAGGCATAGCCTGCCAAGGCCTCGGCATTGGAGGCCTCGTAATTGGCCAAGGCCTTTGCTCGCGCCTCTGGGGTTTCCACCGAAACCACCCGCCACGGTTCGGACAGGCCCACAGACGGGGCCAGCATAAACGCAGAAAGGCAGCGGTCCAGAACCGCTGCCTCAACCGCGTCGGTGCGAAAGCGGCGCACATCGCGCCGCCACCGCATCAAGTCGCGCAACTCGGCCTGAAAAGCCTTGTCATACTGGCCTTGCACAGCGTTACCTGACCGGGGCCGTGCCGATTATTCAGCGTCAGCAGCAGCTTCTACAGCTGGCTCTGCCGGGGCTTCAACAGCTGCTGGGGCTGCCGAACGGGCTGCCTTTTTCGCTGTCAATTCAGCCATACGCTTGCCGGGAACAGCTGCCTTTGGGTTGTTGCGGACTTTCTTTTCACGCAGGCCAGCGGCCTCGAGGAAACGAGCCACACGGTCGGTTGGCTGTGCGCCTTGGCCCAACCAATACTGAACGCGCTCGGCGTTCATCTTCACACGGTCTTCGGAATCTTTGGCCAAAAGTGGGTTATAAGTGCCCAGCTTTTCCAAGAAACGGCCATCGCGTGGCATACGGCTGTCAGTCGCTACGATCGAATAGTGAGGGCGCTTTTTGGAACCACCACGGGCAAGACGGATTTTCATGGACATAGTGTAGTCTCCTTAGGGTTTTGGGTAGGGTGGGTGAAACCCACCGATCTGGTTATTTCTGCAGTTGTTCGTGATGCCTGATGACTTCGGAAATGATGAAGGTCAGGAATTTCTTGGCAAATTCGTGGTCAAGATCGGCCTCTTTGGATAGCCATTCCAACCGCTCAATCTGACGACTTTCGCGGCTGGGATCTGACGCGGGAAGGTCATGTTCGGCCTTAAGCTTGCCAACGGCTTGGGTTTGCTTGAACCGTTCGGCAAGCGTATAGACAAGGATCGCATCCAGCCGGTCAATGCTGTCGCGGTGGTCCTTTAGCAAGGACGCCGCACGGGTTGCGTCAGTGATCATTGAGCACTTCCTTGGGCCGAAATGGGCGTATTTTTTGCGTCATACATCCGTATTACAAACGTACATACATTTTTCGGGCGCGAGAGAGGGTAAAACAGGGTCATTTCTTTTTCATCAGCCCGGATAGGCCGGATGGCAGTGACATGCCGCCGCCCATGCCTGGAAACCCACCGCGGCCCATACCAAGGCCTTGCTTCATCCCGCGCGCGGCTTCTTCCATCTGCTCGGGCGTCATTTTCGACGGGTCGGCCATGCCTTTACCGCCGATCATCTGCTTGATGGCGGCTTTCATCGCACCACCCTTGCCCATCTTTTTCATCATATCGGCCATTTGCTTGTGCTGTTTCAGCAAACGGTTCAGTTCTTGCACCTCAAGCCCTGCCCCGACGGCGATCCGCTTTTTGCGGCTGGCTGCTAACAGGTCGGGGTTGGCGCGTTCTTTCTTGGTCATGGAATTGATCAATGCGATCTGGCGGCGCAGCAAGATATCGTCAAACCCCGCAGCCTCGGCCTGTTTGGCCATTTTGCCCATGCCCGGCATCATGCCCATCAGGCCCTGCATGCCGCCCATTTTCAGCATCTGTTCCAACTGGCCGCGCAGGTCGTTCATGTTGAACAGACCCTTGGCAAAGCGCCGGGCCATACGCTCGGCAGCTTCGGCCTCAAAGGTTTCTTGGGCTTTTTCGACCAGCGCTACAATATCGCCCATGCCAAGAATACGGCCGGCCACACGCTCGGCCTCAAACGTTTCCAGCTGGTCCAACTTTTCGCCAACGCCAACGAAACGGATCGGTTTGCCGGTGACCGCGCGCATCGACAAGGCCGCACCACCGCGACCGTCGCCGTCCATCCGGGTCAGGACCACGCCGGAAATCCCAACCTTGCCGTCAAATTCGGTCGCCACATTCACGGCATCTTGGCCTGTCAGGCCATCGACGACCAACAAGGTTTCAC
>RCMY010006134.1_pt1 | contig 10099 bp, 6 predicted proteins | sample 2041341 | NCBI WGS metagenome assembly RCMY01 (sample SAMN09708234, study PRJNA481090) | Marine sediment metagenome, whole genome shotgun sequencing project.
GGTCGCGGTAGGAGGCGTCTTCATGCAGGCCGAGCAGCGCAATGCGCGGTTTCATGCTGCGCCAGATGAGCAGTGACAGCGACAGCAATAACCCGGTCAGCACGCCGTTCTGAATGTGCGGGGCGAAGAACAGAGTGGCGCAGAAGGTGACAACCGCGGCAATGCCGTCGTCGGTGTCGATGCGCCAGGCGCGCAGCATTGCCTTGAAGTCGACCAGATTGATGACGGCATGCAGGATGATGGCGGCGAGCACGGCACGCGGCAGATGGTGCAGCGTGTGTGCGAGGCTGAGCGTGGCCGCGATGACGATGGCGGCGCTGATCAGTGGCGCCAGCCCGGTGCGCGCGCCGGAGGCTAGATTGAGCGCCGAACGCGAAAACGACCCGCTGGTGGGCATGGTGCTGACGGCCGCGGCGGCGAGCTTGGCCAGGCCCTGGCCGATCAGTTCCTGGTCCTCGCTCCAGGGTTGGCCGGTTTTTTCCGAGATCGGTTTGCAGCTCGAGGCCGCTTCGAGAAAACTCACCAACGCCAGTACGAAGGCGGCCGGCAGCAGGGTGGATATCATGTCCCATGACGGCCGCGCCGGCAGCGACAGTGAAGGCAGCGCGTTCGGGATATTGCCGACCACCGCGCCGCCGCTCGTCTCGAAGCCAGTCAGCGCCGAGATCACGGTGCTGGCCGCGACGATCAAGAGCACACCGGGCATGCGTGGCAGCAGGCGCTTGAGGAGAACCAGCACAGCGAGTGCACCCAAGCCGAACGCCAGCGTCGTCACATGGGGCTGCAACAACGCGTCGGCATAATGTGTAAAATTTTCCGACAAGTCTGCACTGCGAGGCATATCCGCCCCGAGCAGTGCCGGGATTTGTGAAATACAAATGAGCAAGGCCGCGGCATTGATGAAGCCGACGAATACCGGCCGGGAAAGCAGATTCAGGACCCAGCCCTGGCGCAGCGCGCCGAGGATGATCTGGATCAGGCCCGAGAGCAATGCCAACCACACGGCTAGGTGGATATAGGCGCTGCTACCGGTCGCGGCCAGTGGCGCGACGCTCGCCGCGGTCAGCATGCCGGTAAGCGCCACCGGGCCCGTCGACAATTGCGGACAACTGCCCCACAAGGCGCCCACGATGGCGGGGAGCATCGCCGCGTAGAGGCCATAGTGCGCCGGAAAGCCCGCCAGTTGCGCATACGCCAGCGCTTGCGGCAGCGTGACCAGCGCGACCGTGACGCCCGCCACCACGTCACCACGCACGCCGGCTTGCGCCAGCGTATGGCGCCAGCGCAGGAAGGGAAACAAACGTTCGGCTAGCGACGTGGGTTGGCGCATTGTGCGGTTCGTGAGTGGGCGCTTCTGAATCCGTTGGCGCGTGCGCTCCGCCTGGAGCGGCGGGCTTCAAGCGCCCACGGTGGCTGAGTCTCTATGCATGGTAGCAAAGCGCGCTGTATTTGTTGGGCCGCTCGCCAGTGTGGCGTGCAGGTCGAGGATCACGGCCATTGTCTCGCGGGAGACGTGAAGTATGCGGCCCACCGCTGTACACCCGCCCAGGTTCGACGACCGTTTTCAGGACGATATTTTTACGCTTGCGGACGCCATCAATGCTCAAGTCATCTTCCCGTGAGTCGTTATCGGTGGGTATGACAATTCCGGTTGGCGGCGTCCACCAGCGGAGCGGGAACGTGAAGGCGGCGGGCCAGTGTGGCCGGTCGCTTTCGTGCGTTGATGCGTCCGGTGATGCGGCCGCAAACCTTCAACGCACGCAAAAAGCGGATTCGGCGCTTGCCCAATCAGCAGCGGGTTGCTGGTCTGCGTCCAGCGAAAGCAGTGACATCGGCGTGGCCGGTGCAAGAAAGCCGCGGCCAGACGGGTGCCGACAGGTGTCTTGGCTCGCCGGTCGCGTTACCATGCGCCCTTGGCGACGAGCTGACAGGGCTCGATCAATAATGATCAATAACAAAAGATGCATCCCGACATCATGGCGCTGAAGGTGCAAACGTGTGCGGCCCATCATCTGGGCGACCGGCTCGAGCAACAGGATCGCGTGGCCATTTTCGTTGACCCGAAGAAACCGGGGATGGTGATGGCGGTGCTCGCCGACGGTATGGGGGGACATACGGGCGGCGCGATGGCGGCCGAGCAGGTGCTGCTCAAGTCCAAGCAGAACTTCGAGTCGTTCACGCCGCGTGACGAAACGACAGAAGCGCTGCTGGCCGAGGTGATAAAGGACTCGCACCTGGTCATCAAGCTGACGCGCTTCACCAGCGAGCAGGATCCGCACAGCACCGCGGTGGTTTTTCTGCTGCAACCGAAGCGCGCCGACTGGGTGCATTGTGGCGATTCACGCATCTACCATTTCCGTAGCGGGCGTCTGTTGCACCGCAGCGGCGATCATTCGCTCGTCGGCGAACTACAGCGCAAGGGCCGCCTCAGCGACGCTGCAGCGATGAAGCACCCGCACCGTAACGTGCTGATCTCCTGTCTGGGCAGCGAGCGCGAACCGCGAATCGACATGAATGGTGTGCGGCCGCTGATCGGAGGCGACTGCTTCGTGTTGTGTTCCGATGGCGTGTGGGCGTATTTCGACGACGAGGAGATGGGTCGAATCGTCGACTCGATGGATGCCCGCGAAGCCTGCCAGGAGATCATCACACGCGCACGTGAGCGCGCAGCGGGTGAAGGAGACAACCTGTCGGTTGCCATCATCCGTCTCGTCGAAGTCCAGCCCGATGGCACGGACTACCCGAAATTCAAACACTGACGCCGGGCGCTATTCGGAACGCAGCCAGGCGCGCCGCCAGAAAATGGCCGCGAGTATCGACGCGGTGACCCCCATCAGCGCGATCGCCAGCCAGAAGCCGTCACTACCGCGCGAGAGGGGCAACGGCTCGAAATTCATCCCGAAGATGCCGGCGATCAGCGAGGCGGGCAAGAACAGCATCGTCAGCACGGTCAGCACGCGCACTTCTTGATTGAGCCGGTTGTTGACGCTCGACAGGTGGATTTCGAGCACATCGCCCAGCAGATCGCGCACGTCATCGAGCAGTTCAACTACATGCAGGGTGTGATCGAGCACGTCGCGTAAATACGGGCGAATGTCCTCGCCAAAAAAAATGCTTTCGGTGCGGACCAGCGTGCCGAGCACTTCGCGCAGCGGCCACACCGCGCGCCGCACGGTGATGATGTCATGCTTGAGGGCGTTGAGCCGTTGCAGCACGTCGGACGTCGGCGTGCCCAAGGCTTCGTCTTCCATCGCCTCGGTGACGCCCCCGAGCGCGTCCACAACCGCGAAATAACGATCGACGGCGCTGTCGAGCAGCGCGTGGGCGAGGTGGTCGACACCGCGCAGCCGCATCGGCGATCCGCCGCTGCGCAGGCGCTGGCGCGTCGGCTCGAAGACGCCGGTGGGCCGTTCCTGGAACGAAAGCACGAAGTCCTTTCCGACGACGATGCTGATCTGGTCGGCCACCAGGCTTTGCGCCGTCTCATCCCAGGTGAACATGCGCACGACGAGGTACAGGTAGTCGCCGTAGGCGTCGATTTTCGGTCGCTGCCCGGTATTGAGAATGTCTTCGAGCACCAGCGGGTGCAGGCCGAAGCGCTGGCCAATCGACTTCAGCAACGCCGCGTCCTGCAAACCGTATACGTTGAGCCACACGCGTGGATACTTGAATCGATGATCCGCAATGGCCTCGGCGGTCGGCAACACTTCTTCGGACAGGTTCGCAGCGTCAAAACTGAGCGCGGTGGCAACTGGCTGCGGCGTGCGGATCTCACCGACGTGGACGAGGGCGCCGGGCGGCAGGCCCGCCTTCTTGCTTGCGCTGGGTCGCGTTTTTCGTACGGAGTGTTTCCTTTTTTGTTTCATTTTGATGCGCATGTGACGGTCGAATAGTTAAAACCAGAGGTTGCGGTGCGTGAGTCTTTCAGTATGATGCAGCAGACGGGGATCAGTCGCTCGCAACGCCGGCAAGAGGGAGAGCAGCCGCAGCAGAAGTTGACGGACCCGAAAATCCGAAAAACCAAACACGTCCAGGGAGGACACCCCATGCCCGTGGTTATTGGCGTGCCCGCAGAGACCGTCGCCGGCGAACGCCGGCTGGCTGTCGTGCCGGAAGTAGTCAAGAAATACATCGCGTTGGGCGCCGAAGTCGTGGTGCAGAAGGGCGCCGGAGAAGCGGCGCATTTTCCCGACAGCAGTTTTGAATCCGTCAAATGGGTGGACACGCAGGCGGAAGTGTATGCGGCCGCCGATGTGTTGTTGTGCATTCATCCGCCCAGCCACAAGGCAATCGGGACGCTCAAGAGCGGTGCGGTGCTGGTTGGCATGCTCCAGCCGTGGTCGGATGCCAAGCGCGCCACGCTGTTCAAGGAGAAGAACATCACTTCGTTCTCGCTTGAGCTGCTGCCGCGTATCACGCGTTCGCAAAGCATGGACGTGCTCTCGTCGCAAGGTGCGGTGGCGGGTTACGAATGCGCGCTGATTGCCGCGGATCACTCGCCCAAGTTCTTCCCCATGCTCACCTACGCGGCCGGCACCATCCGCCCGGCCAAGGTGCTGGTGATCGGTGCTGGGGTGGCCGGCCTTCAGGCAATCGCCACCGCCAGGCGCATCGGCGCCCAGGTCGAGGCTTACGACGTGCGGCCTGAAACGCGCGAGCAGATCGAATCGCTGGGCGCCAAGTTCGTCGATACCGGTGTGTCGGCAGCGGGCACCGGGGGTTACGCGCGCGAACTGACCGAAGAAGAAAAGGCCCAGCAGGCCGAAAAACTTGCCAAGGCGGTGGCGCAGTGCGACGCGCTGATCACCACTGCCGCCATTCCCGGACGGGCGGCACCGAAGATCATCACCGATGCCATGGTGGCGCGCATGAAGCCGGGTTCGGTGGTAGTCGATATGGCCGCCGAGAGCGGTGGCAACGTCGAAGGCACCGAGGCGGGCAAGAAGGTGTGGAGTCACGACGTGCTGCTGATCGGCCCCACGCACATTACCAGCCGCATGCCCATTCACGCGTCCGAGATGTATGCCAAGAACCTCTTCAACTTCATCAGTCCGTTCATTAAGGACGGTACGCTCGCGCTCGACTGGGAAGACGAAGTGGTGACCGGCTCGTGCCTCACCCACGAGGGTGAGATCCGCCACGACGGCGTCAAACAAGCGCTCAAGCTCTAACCGGAGGATTCGACCATGGAAGGAATAGTCTATCTATACGTCTTCATACTGGCCGCGTTTACCGGCTACGAAGTCATCTTGCGTGTGCCGGTCATCCTGCACACACCCCTCATGTCCGGCTCCAACTTCATTCATGGCGTCGTGCTGATCGGCGCCATGGTGGTGTTGGGGCATGCCGATCCGGATAGCCCGCTTCAACTGGCCATCGGCTTCATCGCCGTCCTGCTCGGCGCCGCCAACGCGGCAGGTGGTTACGTGGTGACCGAGCGCATGCTCGCGATGTTCAAGTCCGGCAAAAAGGGAGGTGCATGATGACCGTGAAGTGGCTCATTGATCTCTCGTATGTCGCCGTGGCGGTGGTCTTCATCCTCGGCCTGAAGGCCATGAGTTCGCCGGTCACGGCCCGCAAGGGTATTATCTGGGCGGGCTGGGCGATGGTCGCCGCAACAGTCATCACCTTGTTCTGGCCGGGCATGCAGAACTTCTTCCTCATGTTCGTCGCGATGGCGATCGGCGGCGGTGCGGCGTGGTGGTCGGGCAAACGCGTCGCCATGACCGACATGCCGCAAATGGTGGCCATCTACAACGGTATGGGCGGCGGCGCGGCGGCAGCGATTGCGTTGCTGGAATTCACCCGCGGTGAAGTGCATAGCACTGCCGGTATGACGTTGGGCATTCTCGGCGCGCTCATCGGCTCAGTGGCATTCTCCGGTTCCTGCGTCGCCTTCGCCAAGCTGCAGGGCATCATGAAGAAGGCCTTCCGCCTGCCCGGACAGCAGCACGTCAATGTCGGGCTGGCCGCAGTGGTTGTCATCCTCGGGCTGGCGATCATCACCTCCGATGCACCTGGAATGGGCGCCATTGTGGTGTTCTTTATCCTCGCGCTGGCGCTCGGCGTCGTCATCACCGTGCCAATCGGCGGCGCCGACATGCCGGTGGTGATTTCACTGCTCAACGCCTTCACCGGCCTCGCAGTGGGTTTCGAGGGCTACGTGCTGGGCAATCCCGCGCTGGTCGTCGCCGGTATCGTCGTCGGTGCGGCGGGTACCTTGCTGACCCAACTGATGGCCAAGGCGATGAACCGCCCGATCCTGAACGTGGTGTTCACGCCGATTACCGGCGAGGCGATCGACGGTGAGGCGATCGAGGGTTCGATGCGCGAAATGGGTGCGCTCGACGCGGCCGCCGTCATGCGCTACGCCAACAGGGTCATCATCGTGCCGGGGTATGGCATGGCGGTGGCTGGTGCGCAGCACAAGGTGTGGGAGATGGCGCAACTGCTCGAAGAAGCCGACGTCGAAGTGGCCTTTGCCATTCATCCGGTGGCTGGCCGCATGCCGGGCCACATGAACGTGTTGCTGGCCGAGGCGGGTGTGCCTTACGAGAAGATCTTCGACATGGAAGACATCAACCCGGAGTTTGCGCTCAGCGATGTAGCCCTGGTCATCGGTGCCAACGACGTGGTCAACCCCTCGGCGCGCACCGACAAATCCAGCCCCATCTTCGGCATGCCGATTCTCAATGCCGACAAGGCGCAGAACGTCATCGTCATCAAGCGCGGCAAGGGCACGGGGTATTCGGGCGTCGAGAACGCACTGTTCTACGGCGAAAACTGCCGAATGCTCTACGGTTCGGCGCAAAAGGCCGTCGGCGATATCATCCAGCAGATCAAGTCGATGGAAGGCTGAACGCTTCGTTTTTCAGCCCAAGAAAGCGCTCCCGATCGGGAGCGCTTTTTTTTATGCCCGTGACACCCAGTGAGCCTTACAAAAGCTGGGCGAAATCGTCGGCCGGCAGTGGGGGCGCATAAAACCGCCCCTGCTGGCGCTCACAGCCCAACTCCAGAAGCTGTTGCGCCTGAGCTTCGGTTTCGATGCCGACCGCCTGAACCGAACGCGATAGCGCCTTGATCGCCGAAATCGTCGCCGCGAGCACCATGCCGTCGCCAGTTCGACCCAAGTCGCGGATCAATTCGCGATCGAGTTTGAACGTACCGATCGGCAGCCGGTGCAAACGGCCGATCGGCAAAGGGCGGTTGCCGATGGCGGTGATGGCGAGCCGAATACCCAGTCGATCGATGGCAAGCAACGTCCGTTGCAGACGGTCGGTGTCTTCGCACAGGCAGACCTCCGGCAGGTTCAGCTCGATCGCCGAGGCGGGCAGCGTAGTATCGCGCAGTGCGCTGCCAAGGCGGTCGAGAATGTCGTCCTGCGCAAGCATGTGTGCGGATATGGCGATGGCCACCGGAATCGCCACCCCGGCGCGATGCCATTCGGCCGCATGCGAGCATGCGAGCCGCAGTGCATGCCAGCCGATGGCGAGACCATGGCCGGCATCTTCCGCGCTGTTCATGAAGTCGCGCGGACTGAGCTGACCGAGGTCGGGGTGATTCCAGCGCAGCAGCGCTTCCGCCGCCACCAGGCCGCCGGTGCTGACATCTCTTACCGGCTGGAAATGGATCGACAGCGCGTCGTGGTCAATCGCCTGCGCCAAAGCACTATCCAGCGCGGCGTGTTCGAAGCGGGCGGCATTAGTCGCGGCATCATGAAACAGGCAGCCATTGACGCCGTCGAGCCGGGCGCGCTGCATCGCTGCGGTCGCGCGCTCGGTGAGAAGTGACAACGTGGCGCCGTCAGCGGGGTACACCGCGACGCCGACGCTCGCGTTAAGCGCCAGCGCCTTGGTGTCGACGGTGAACGGTGCGGCGAGCGCACCGCGCGCACGGTCGACCGCGCGGCTCACCTCGCGCATCGACGCAACATTGGTGACCACCGCCATGAAGCGGTCCGCACTCACGCGCATGCACTCGACCGATGCCCCGCACGCGGACATACGCGCGGCAAGCTGTTGCTCCAAGGCATCGTCAGCGAGGCGATCGACCGGAGCAACGTCCTGCGTTAATCCGTCGATGTCGAGGCACATGAGTGCACACACCTGTTGCCCACGCGCGGCCGCTTGCGCAGCTTCATCGAAGCATGATTGAAGCCGATGTGGTGCAGGGGTGGCGCCGGGTGAACCGCGCTCGGTCCGGGACTCTGCAGTTGTTTTGCGAAACGCCGCGCTGACGCTGGCATCGATGGGCATCAGGGGCGCCCGGTCGCTCAGGAGCAGGATGCGCCAGCCGGGCTCGGGGCCGGGGAGCAGGCGGCCGCGCATTGCCGGCGAACCGTCGACAGGCTGAACGCTTACGGGGCCGCTCTCACGCGCGGGGTCGGACAGTGTGCACAGCGCGCTCAAGGGGTAGCCGGTAAGCGACGTGTCGGCCGCGCCGAATTTGTGGCGTGCAGGGGCGTTGGCGGCGATGATGTGACCGCGCGCGTCGATCACCAGTGCGGCTTGATCGAGCACCGCGGCAAGGCGTGGCCAGACCGTATCCGCCGCCCGTGCGGCTTGCGGGGAAATACCGGTGACCGGATCGGCGCTGAGAATGAGGGCGTGCACGCCGGGCCGGATACGTGCCGCGGCAACATAGGCCAGGTCACGCTCACGTCCGCCGGGTAGCGTGACCCGCAGGCTGCCGCGCATTTCACCCTGAATGAACAGTGTGTTGCGTGCCGACAGGAACGCGTGCTCGGAAGCAAACAGCGTCGTCAGCGGCTGGCCGGCGAGGTCGCGGTAACTTCGCTCCATCAGGCGGCACGCCGCGCTGTTGACTTCGAGAATGGTCTCGTCGCTGGCGATGATGAGCCCCTCGTTCATCAGTTCGAACAGGGACAGATAGAGCCCCGCCTCGGCGCCTTCGGTCAGATCAGGTACGAAGAGGTCGTAGGCGTCTTTGGGCAGGGGAGCCAGTTCCATCGGCGGACGCAAGGGAATGATCGGGATGAATCATCATAGCGGCCGCGCCGAGGCGATCTTGACGTCGAAAGCGGGGCGTTTTGCCCCTTAATCGATCTTTCGTGCGAACGATTGTAACGCGGTGTTAACGCTTGCGGCCAACGCCGCCAAGCAGGAAGGCCACTGGCGGGCTACCACGCTTTGCCGGGCTGGCAGGCGCTTTTTGGTTGCCAGTATTCTGCGTCTCACTCGTTGCCGACGCCTGATATGGCTTGCTGTAGTCGAAGCCGTCGGGTGCAATGGTCGATACCCGCTTGCGCCCGCCACGATCACGCGGCGCCGGGCTGCTGCTGCGTTCCCGGTTGCCACCGCTGCTGCGCGATTCGGTGGTGCGCGGGCGCGATTCACGGCGCGTGTCGTCCGCACCGCGGCGGCCCGGCTCGAAACCTTCCACGCTGAGCTGCGGAATCTTCAGCCCGATGAGCTTCTCGATCTCGGTGAGCCGGTTTTTTTCTTCCCCGCTGACCAGCGAAATCGCCTTGCCGGTCTTGCCTGCGCGGCCGGTGCGGCCAATGCGGTGGATGTAGTCTTCCGCAGTGTGCGGCAGTACATAGTTGATGACGTAAGGCAGATCATCGATGTCCAGCCCGCGTGCCGCCACATCGGTCGCGATCAGCACGCGCGTGGCACCTGACTTGAAGGCGTCGAGCGCTTCTGTGCGCTGCTGCTGATTCTTGTCGCCGTGGATGGCATCGGCGGGAATGTTGCTGGTGTTGAGATAGTGGGCCAGCCGGCTGCAGCCGAATTTGGTATCGACAAACACCAGCACCTGGGTGTCGATCGAAGTGCGCAGCAGGTGAGCGAGCATCTCGCGCTTGGTATTTGCGTCGACCGGGTACATCTGGTGTTCAATGGTTTCGCTCACCATGTTGCGCCGCGCCACCTCGATAAGCTGGGGCTCGTTGAGCATCTGGTCGGCCAGCTTCTTGATTTCGTTCGAGAAGGTGGCGGAAAAGAGCAGGCTCTGGCGTTGCGACGGCAGCAGCGCGAGGATACGGCGGATGTCGGGGATGAATCCCATGTCGAGCATACGATCGGCTTCGTCAAGCACGAGCACTTGCACCTGCCCCAACTGGATGCTTTTTTGCTGG
>RCMY010006135.1_pt1 | contig 10099 bp, 8 predicted proteins | sample 2041341 | NCBI WGS metagenome assembly RCMY01 (sample SAMN09708234, study PRJNA481090) | Marine sediment metagenome, whole genome shotgun sequencing project.
GCGAGGTCTGCGGCGAGGGCCACGACGGGGCTGCCGGCGCCCGCCGCCACCACGGCCGCACGAGCCTCGCGGACCTGGGCGGGAACGTCCTGCTCGAAGGTGCAGGCGTCCTGGCATGCGTGACAGCCGGTGCAGGCCTCGAGGCGCTGGGCAGCGTGGCTGTCAGGTTCCAGCCGTCCCGTCGCGAGGTCGGACACGGTGCGGTGCAGGCTCCACGGGACGGCGTCGTCGCGCCCCGTCGCGATGGTGACCGGGCATGCGAACGTGCACATCTTCGGGCAGAAGGATCCGTGGATCGCCGCGGTGAGCGTCTCGTCGGCGATCTGCGGCAGCAGGCTCGTGACGAGCGACGTCTCGGTGCTGGTCGCAGCCATCAGGGCCTCGGCTGCGGACGCGCCCTCGATCGGTGCGGAGGTCTCGTCGTTCATGCGCCTGCTCCCGAGGTCGTTCCGAGGCCGAGCTTGCCGGGGTTCGCCAACCCGGCGGGGTCGATCGCATCCTTGATGCGCTCCAGCAACGCGAACGCACCCTCGCCGAGCTCTGTGGGCAGGTGCGGGGCGCGGACCAGGCCGACCCCGTGGTGGTGCGACATCGTCCCTCCGACCCGCAGCGATGCGCGAGCGCCGGCGTCCCATGCCGCGTCGTAGCGACGCAGGGCAGCATCCTCGTCACCGCCGGTGATCCCGCCGAACGTGAAGTAGATCGACGAGCCCTGCGGGTAGACGTGGCTGATGTGGGCCATGACGAGGTCCGCGTGCTCGCTGAGCGCGGCCTTGACCTCGGCGTACAGCGCCTCGATCCTTGACCAGGTCGCCGCGACCTCCATGGTGTCGAGCATCAGCGCGTCGCCGAACGCCCCGCCCGGCTTCATGTAGTCGGCGTAGCGGTACGAGACGCGGTGCCGGTTCTCGCGCCAGTGCTGCCCCGGGCCCTCACCGAGGTCCTCCGCACCGTGCTCCATCATGATCCTGCGACCAGTCTCGGCGACGAACCCGGCGATCTCCGGCGTGCCCGAGGCGCCGAGGATCGAGAGGCACCCGTCGGGGACCTCAAGCCCCTGGCCGCTGAAGACCATGGCCGTGTCGGTCTGGTCGTAGAGGCGGAAGATGTGTGGGCGGAGGCCGGTGCGCATCAGCGCACGGATCGCGGCGAGGCCGCTCGGGATGTCCGGGAAGAGGAATCCTCGGTCGACGTCGACCTCGGGTGCCGGCCAGATCCGCAGCGTCGCTTCGGTGATGATCCCGAAGGTGCCTTCGGAGCCGAGAAACAGGCGCTTCAGGTCCGGCCCCGACGACGAGGAGGCCGTCGACCGCCAGCGCGCCACGGTGCCGTCCGGGAGGACGACCTCCAGCCCGTCGACCATGTCCTCCATCTTCCCGTAGAACGACGACTCCTGCCCCGCGGAGCGGATCGCGAGGAACCCGCCGAGCGTCGAGCAGTGCGCGGAGGACGGGTGGTGGCCAAGGGTCCAGCCGCGGTGCAGGAGCCGTTCCTCGAGGTCTTGCAGGATGATCCCCGGTTCCGCGGTGACGAGCCCGGAGACCTCGTCGATCTCGAGGACACGGTTGATGCGCTTCAGGTCGATGGTGATCCCGCCCGGCACCGGTGAGGCGCCACCGCAGACGCCGGTCCCCGCCCCGAACGGCACGATCGCGATGTGCTGCTCGTGGCACCACGCGACGACGGCTGCGAGCTCGTCACGGTCAGCCGGAGCCACGACGGCAGCCGGGAGGTCGAGCGTCTCCCCTGCACGGCGTCGCATGATCGAGCGTGACCACCAGTCGTGGGCGTGTCGGTCGACGTCGGCAGGATGCGTCTGGATGCGGGCCGTCGGCGCGACGGTCTCGAGCGCGGACACGAGGGAGGGAGCGAGCACAACAGGACCACTCGTCGGAGGGACCCGGGCAGCCTAGGCGTCGACGACGCCACGCCGAAGCTTGTCGACGGACTTCCGCGCCTGCGGGTGGAGATGGCTGACCGCGTGCAGGTGCGGGATCTGACCGACGAGATCGGCGATCTGCTTGACGTTGCGGACGAAGTCGCCGCCGGTGATCTCGAGGTGCCCGAGGGAGGCGTCCAGCGACGCCCCGCCAGCCCACCGCCACGCCGGTGCCACGAAGCCGGCATCGAACGTGGGCGTGGGTGGCACGCCGACCTCGATCTCCAGCTTGCGAAGCTCCGCCGCGATCTCCTCGACCTCCGCGATGGTCCGCTTCAGGCCGGGCGTGGGGATCTCGGGGTAGTCGGTCTCGACACCGCCGCGTGGCTCGTACATGACGTACGCCGCGATGCCCGCCAGCTCCGCCGCGTCGAGTCCGTCGAACACGCCACGCAGGAGACACTCGGCCATCAGCAGGTCGATCTGCGCGTAGATGCCGGCGAGCGTGATCCCGCGCTCGGTCGGGCGGATGTCGCCGTCCGTGGTGAGGTGCTCGAGGCGCTGGAGCACGGAGACGTGACGATGGAACGCGCGGACGAGCGATCCGGTCTTGCGGGCCACGTCGTCGCGGAGGCGACGGGCCTTGCCCGCCAGCTCGTCCGAGCGGTGCTGCCACTTCTCGATCTCGGCGCGGTTCGGATCGTCGTGGCACGGATGATCGCGCAGGGCGGCGCGCAGCTCGGCGATCTGGGGGTCGACGACGTCCTCGACGCGGATCGGCCCCCCTTCGGACCGGACCGGGCCGTCACCCGGTGGGGTCAGGGCACGCAGCCGACCGGCGAGCTTCGCCCGGAACTCGACCTGCCGAGGGTTGCCGGCCGGGAGGTCGACCTTGCCGACCACGACCGGCAGCTTCTCGAACTCCCGAGGTCCGGCCTTCGCCTGATGCTTCGAGTCCGTCACCAGGTGCACGATCGGGACGCCCTTCGACGTCGGCTTGATGCCGGTGACGGCGACGAGCCCGCGGTTGCCCATCCACGGCAGGTGCAGGACGTCGCCCGGCCGCAGCGCGTTGATCGCGTCGCGGGTCCGGGCGTTGCGACCTCGGCGCTTGGACTTCGCACCGTCCTTCTCGAGCCGCGACAGCTTCGTCCGGAAGCCCCAGTACTCCGACCAGTCACCGAGGTCGGACGTGAGGTGGCGCGCGTAGCCTGCGATTCCCTCGTCGTAGGCGCGGAGCTTCTGCTCGGTCCCGGCGACGGAGCGGTCGGCCTGGAACTGTGCGAACGAGGCGCCGAGGAGGCGCTCGGAGTCCGCGACCGAGTGCTGCCGGAGCAGGTTCACGACCATGTTGTAGGACGGTGTGAACGACGATCGCAGCGGGAAGCTGCGGGTCCCGACGAGACCGGCCACCTGCTCGAACTCGAGGTCTCGTTGGTGCAGCACGATCGCGTGGCCACGGTCGTCGATCCCGCGGCGGCCTGCACGGCCGGTGAGCTGGGTGTACTGGCCCGGGGTCAGCAGGACGTGCGTCTCGCCGTTGTACTTCTCGAGCCGCTCGATGACGACGGTGCGCGCCGGCATGTTGATGCCGAGCGCCAAGGTCTCGGTCGCGATGACGACCTGGAGGTGGCCGCGCTGGAAGCAGACCTCGACGGTCTCCTTGAACGCCGGGATCATCCCCGCGTGGTGGGCGGCGATCCCCTGCTCGAGCGCCGCCATGAACTTCGAGTAGCCGAGGGCTCGGAGGTCCTCCTCCGGGATGTCGGCGAGGATCGTGTCCGCGAGGGCGCGGATCTCCTCGCGGTCGCGCTTGTTGGTCAGGCGGATCCCGGCGCGCAGGAGCTGATCGACGGCGTCCTCGCAACCCCGACGTGAGAAGACGAAGATGATGGCCGGAAGCCACTTCCGGTTCGCGAGCTCCTCGACGGCGTCCTCGCGTGACGGCCACCGGAGCCGGATGCCTGCATGGGAGCGGCCGCGCTTGTCCCGGTGTCGTTTCGCTGCACGCTTGGACAGCATCACGAGCTCGGGGTTGGGGACGCCACCGCGGGCCTGGCGCGCCGCGGTCTTGGCGGCCTTGCCGGAGCTGCGGGTCGTGAAGGTGTCGTGGATGCGATCGTTGACGTAGTAGTGGTGGGTCAGCGGGACGGGCCGGTCCTCGGAGATGACGACCTCGCACCCACCTCGGGTCGCGTCGAGCCAGTCCCCGAACTCCTCGGCGTTGGAGACCGTGGCCGACAGCGCGGCGAGCGCGACGTCCGGTGAGAGCTGGACGATGATCTCTTCCCAGACACCACCACGATCACGGTCCGCGAGGTAGTGGACCTCGTCGAGGACGACGTACTGGAGTCCTTCGAGCGTGGAGGAACGCTCATAGATCATGTTCCGCAGGACCTCGGTGGTCATCACGACCACCGGGGCGCCTCCGTTGATCGCGCGATCGCCGGTCAGCAGCCCGACGTTGGCAGCACCGTGTCGGTCCTGGAGGTCACGGAACTTCTGGTTGCTCAGCGCCTTGATGGGGGTCGTGTAGAAGCACTTCCCGCCACGCTCGAGCGCGGCGTGGCAGGCGAACTCCCCCACGATCGTCTTCCCGGCGCCCGTCGGGGCGCAGACCAGCGTCGATCGTCCCGCGTCGAGCGAGTCGATCGCGTCCATCTGGAAGTCATCGAGCGCGAAGTCGTAGTGCGTCAGGAACGACGCGATGACGGGGCTGACGTCGTCGTGGTCTTCGGGATGGGTCATGTGGTGGCCACGGTGCGCTTGGCGCGTCGTCGTTCGATCAGCCAGGCGGCAAGGATCGAGATCTCGTAGAACAGAAGCATCGGTCCTGCCATGAAGAACAGGGTGAGCGCGTCGGTCGTCGGGGTGACCACCGCAGCCACCACGACGTTCAGCACGATCGCGTAGCTGCGGAACTTGCGGAGGGAGGTCGAGGTCACCACTCCCAGCAACGCCAGGAAGATGAGGATGACGGGGAGCTCGAAGACGATCCCGAACGCCACGCCGGTCGTGACGACGAACGAGACGTAGTTGCCGGCGCTGAGCAGCGGCGTGATCTGGTCGCCGCCGAACCCGAGGAGGACCGTCAGGCCACGCGGGATCACGAACGCCGAGAAGGCCAGGCCGGCCCCGAACAGGAGCTGCGAGATCACGACGAACGGCAGCGCGAGACGGCGCTCCTTGGTGGTCAGACCCGGCGAGATGAACCGCCACAGCTGGTAGAAGAGGATCGGTCCCGCGAAGAACGCGCCGGTGATCAGGGAGACCTTCATGCGGGTCGAGAAGGCCTCGAGGACGTTCTGGGCGACGAGGGCGCACTCCACGTCGGCGTTCGGTCGAAACGCTGCAGGCACGTCGCAGTAGGGCCCGAGGATCGCTCCCAGGATGTCCGGGAACAGCACGTAGCCGATGATCGTGCCCACGGCGAGGGCTGCGACGCTCTTGAAGAGCCGGTCACGGAGCTCGGCGAGGTGTTCGAAGAGCGTCATCTCGCCGGCGGGGACCGGGGATGACGTGGCGCTCACCGGCTCAGGACTTCCCGTCGGTGGCGGACTCGTTCACGTCGTCGCCGTCGTCCTCGGTGGCCTTGCGGAACTCCTTGATGGAGACTCCGATCGACTTCGAGAACTCGGGCAGCTTCTTCGCGCCGAAGAGCAGCACGACCACCGCGAGGATCGCGATGAGTTCCCAACCTCCGGGCATGACGGTCTCCGAGCTCGATGCATCTGGAACGAGCCTACACCCCGGTCGGTTCCCCACTCCCGCGGGAGCGTCGTCCGGGAATTGGAACGGGACCTCGCCGTGATGGCGAGGTCCCGGGTTGGAGATCTGTGGCTGGTCAGCGAACCGAGGCGAGCATCCGGTCGAACCAGTGGGGGCTGTCGAGCAGCAGGTGGAAGTCGAGGAGGTCGTCGTGGGTCAGGATCGGGCCTGCGACGGGTGCCTCGGGGTGCGGCGGGAGCTGGGCAACGGCGGGCTCGTCCTCGATGGCCTCGACCGGCTCGCCGTCAGAGAAGATGCGGACGCCGCCGGAAGCGAGGAGCCGCGCGATGCGCTCATCGGCCGGCTTCGTGATGATCTGTTCGCAGATCGGGCAGCAGAAGCGGTAGCAGCTGCCGCTGGAGACGCGCTCAGCCTCGCTGCGCACGAGCTCGAGCTCGATGTCGTTCGCCGTGAGGTCAACCTCACCACAGGTGGGGCAGGTGGCCCGGATCTTCGTCATCGCCGTCCCTTGCAGTCGTACTCGCTGTGTCCTGTCCAACATTACGGCCAGTAATGCTGGGAACTTGAGGGACATCTGCCCCATCCTCGCTGGGAAGGTGCCCGGGACGGGGGTTGCCCATCCATGCGGGACCCGTCGGCCGCGAAGTCGAGATCGTTACGTCGCGGCGTGGAGATCTCGGGCTCGCGTGGCCATTGTTGCAAGTCGCGTGCGCAGATCGGCCGGTTCCGAGACCTCGATCTGCTGACCGGTCGAGAGCAGGAGCCGAGCAACCCAGTCCAACGCGTCGGTCCGGAAGGTCACGTTGCGCGTTCGGTCGGGACCTTCGGTGAGCTCATCGACGTCGAGGGCCTCGATCACCCACCCGGCGGCCGGGGGCACAGCGAGCGTGACCACCGTGTCGTGGTCCGCCGCCCGGTAGCGGGGAGGCGGCAGCTCCCCGGACGGGGCTGCCTGCTCCGACGGCTCGTGCAACACCTCGAGATCTGAGACCCGGTCCAGCCGGAAGCTCCGCAGCGCGTCCGCGCCGTGGTCGCGACCCTGGAGGTACCAGTGCCCCTCGACGTGCAGCCGCCAGGGGTCAACGACCCGCGATCGGGGCTGCGCGTCCGTACGTCCCTGGTAGGAGATCCGGACCTGCGTTCCGGCGTCGATGGCTCGACGGCACCTGCGGACCAGATCGATCGTGGCCGGGGCGTGGTCATCGTCGGCTGACAGCCCGTCGGGGAGTCCGGCGGCTCCGCGCACCTTGTCGAGCGCCGACCTCAGCGACGGCAGGTCATCGCCGAAGGCGCTGGCGAAGACCTCCAAGGTCAGCACGATCCGCAGCGCCTCCTCGTCGGTGAGCCGCAGCGGTCGTCGGAGCTCATCGGCCATCGAGACGTAGACGCCGTCCCCCTCGATGTCCACCTCGATGAACGACGCCCCGAACCCGCCGGGAAGCCCGCACCAGCGGAGCTTCGCGAGGTCCGACTCGATCTGAGCCCGGGTCGTCACGAAGTGCTCGGCGAGGGTGTCGAGGGTGGTGCCCGGGCGTTCGAGGAGGTACGGCACGAGGAGCAGCAGCCGTCGGGTGTGGTCGAGCGCGCTCATGAGGCCGGCTCGGCGAGGCCCAGCACACGGTCCAGCGCAGCGAGGACGTCCTCGCGGACATCGGCGGGCCCGCGCAGCGCCGCTTGGTCGCCGAGCCCCAGGACGAGGGTCACGGCGCGCGATCGTTCGATGTCGTCGATCCGGAACGCCAGCCAGCTCTCCGGCACGACGTCCGGGCGGGCGAGGTCGTCCACGTGCCATCCACCCGCCGTCGAGACGAGCCATCCCTGCTCGGGCGCGACGAACAGCTCGAGCGAGACACCCGGGCTCTTCGGGATCGTGAAGCCCCGCTCCTCCGGACGGGTCGGCGGTGGGAACGCTCCGGGGTGGGCCCCGACCTCGACCGTCCCGACGACGCGGTCCAGCCGGAACGTCCGCAGCTCGCCGGCGTCCACGTCGTGGCCGCGCACGTACCACGCACCGCGACGCTGCGCGACGCGGTAGGGGTGCAGGTGCCTCGCCCGCACCTCGCCCCGGGAGTTGCGGTAGTGGAACCGCAGCTGCCGACGTTCTCTGGTCGCGGCGAGCACCTCGACGGGCGGCTCGTCGACCGACAGGACCGCTGGGAGCCCGCTGCCGTCCGAACCGTCAGGATCCGGCGCACGGGCGGTCAGCTTCGCGAGCCCGTGCGTGGTGGCGCTGTCACCTGCTGCACGCAGCGCGACGGAGAGCGCGGCGACCTCGTCCGGCGCGAGCTCGATGGCCGGCAGCGCGTAGCCCTTGCGGTCGATCGTGTATCCGGTGCCCTCGCCGAACGGGATCGGGCCGACCGTGAGCGGCACGCCGATGGCGAGGAGATCGGCCTTGTCACGCTCGAACTGTCGGCGCGCCGCCGCCACGTCCGGCTGCTGGTAGTAGCCGGTCCGCGTCCGCAGCTCGTCGAAGGTCATGCGCCTCGAGGTCTCCTTCAGCGCGATCACCAGGTTGACGAGGCGTTGCTCCTTGGGGTCCGTCATGGGGCGAGAGCACCGTTCACATCGACGCGATCAGCTTGTCGACACGTTCGTCGTCGTGCACGAACGGGTCCTTGCAGAGCACCGTCCGCTGCGCCTGGTCGTTCAGCTTCAGGTGAACCCAGTCGACGGTGTAGTCGCGGCGCTTGGCCTTCGCGTGGCGGATGAAGCGCCCGCGCAGCGCCGCCCGCGTGTGCGGCGGCGGCTCGGTCTTGCCGATCTCGATGTCGGCCTCGTCGAGCAGACGGGTGACGCGACCCTGCCGTTCCAGCAGGTAGTACAGACCCCGCTCTCGGGCGACGTTGTGGTAGGCGAGGTCCAGCATCGCGACGCGGGGATGGGCGAGCGGAAGGTCGTGGCGGGAGCGATAGGCCTCGACGAGCCGGTACTTCGCGACCCAGTCGAGATCCCGGTGGAGCTGGAAGGGGTCCTCGACGAGCTGCTCGAGGACGCGCTTCCACTCGCGGACCACCTTCGCGGCGTCCTCGTCGTCGGGCTGCGTCGTCTGGATGTACCGCTCAACGCGCTCGAGGTAGGCCTGCTGGATCTCCAGCGCCGACATCTCGCGTCCACTGGCGAGCCGGATCATCCGGGTTCCGGTGATGTCGTGGCTGATCTCGCGGATGGCCCGAATCGGGTTGTCCAGCGTCAGGTCGCGCATGACGACCTGGTCCTCGATCATGCGCAGCACGAGGTCCGCGGTCGCGACCTTCAGCCACGACGTGAACTCGTTCATGTTCGAGTCGCCGACGATGACGTGCAGCCGACGGAAGCGCTCCGCGTCCGCGTGTGGCTCGTCGCGGGTGTTGATGATGGGACGGCTCCGCGTGGTGGCGCTGGAGACGCCCTCCCAGATGTGCTCGGCGCGCTGCGCGAGCGAGAAGATGGCGCCGCGGGGCGTGGTCAGGATCTTCCCGGCGCCGGCGAACACCTGCCGGGACACGAGGAACGGGATGAGCGCGTCGGCGAGGCGCTGGAACTCACCGACCCGGGTGACGAGGTAGTTCTCGTGACAGCCGTAGGAGTTGCCGGCGGAGTCGGTGTTGTTCTTGAACAGCGAGATCTCACCGGCGATCCCCTCCTCGTGGAGTCGCTCCTCGGCGGAGCGGACGAGGTCCTCGAGGATCCGCTCCCCCGACTTGTCGTGGGCCACGACCTGGAGCGGGGAATCGCACTCCGGCGTCGCGTACTCGGGGTGGGATCCGACGTCGAGGTAGAGGCGTGCGCCGTTCTCGAGGAAGACGTTCGAGGACCGTCCCCAGGAGACGACGCGACGGAACAGGTACCGCGCGACTTCGTCCGGGCTCAGCCGACGCTGCCCGCGGAACGTGCAGGTCACCCCGTACTCGTTCTCGATGCCGAAGATCCGTCGATGCACGCAGCACGTCCTCGGGTTGGCGCGTCGCCGCACCCTAGCCCCCTGACCACGCGGATCGCCGCGTACTGCTCGCCATGGTCAAGCAGGGTGACGAGGTTGCCGATGACGTGGACAACGACGACCACGACCGAGGCTGACGATGGACACCACCACCGCCCTCTGGCGTGGCCGGGCCGCCGTGCAGGCCGGTCGCTGGGACGACGTCGAGTCCTTGGCCGCACGACTCGCCGATGAGGCTGCCGTCGAGCTCCCGTCGATCTCATGGCTGGCATCGCCGGTGTCAGAGATGTTCGAGCAGGTGATCGCTCGCTGCGGCCCGACCTCTGATGCGGTCTGGGTGGAGCTCGACACCTCGATGGGCGGAGGCTGGCAGGTCAGCGCGGGCCCCGCCTTCGGGTTCGATCAGTTCGATCCCGACCTTGAATGGGCAGGACGCCATCCCACCACCGTGCTGGGGCCGCGCCTGTACGAGCACGAGGGCCTCGCCGACGGTCTGGACGACGACGACCCCGGGCTCGCCCCCCTCGTGCTGCACGCCCTCGCCGCGATCGGCAGGGGGGGCTGGGGCG
>RCMY010006136.1_pt1 | contig 10099 bp, 9 predicted proteins | sample 2041341 | NCBI WGS metagenome assembly RCMY01 (sample SAMN09708234, study PRJNA481090) | Marine sediment metagenome, whole genome shotgun sequencing project.
GAGTACAACCGAGGAACCGGATGCGGGAAAACCGCACGTCCGGGTCTGTGCAGGGGGCGCCGGGCAACCGGCGTTCCTACTGTAAGACGATTTCACGCCGGCACACATGATGTATCAGATTGAAGGGTACAAAACCCCCGTCTCGGCTAAAGATCCAACCGCAAAGATCGCGGCTTAATTTTACCGCCGCACACAATCATTCAGGTCAATCAGGCTGCGATTTATGTCGCGGCTGCGACAGATACGTTGCACGACGCTCCGTTGCGTGCATTCGACCGTGAGCGAAGACCAAACCGGCAGCGCAGCAGCTATCGGTCAAACTGAGAAAATACAATGACCGTCGAACTGACAAACCGCCTCCATTCCTGGTGGCGGCGCAGCATCAATCTGTTTCGCGAAGCATTGCAGTCCAGCGAACGTGACATGACCGCAGGGCGGCCATCGCGGTTGGTGATATTGCTCGCCATTCCTATGATGCTGGAAATGTCGATGGAGTCGCTGTTTGCGATAGTCGACATCTTCTTCGTGGCTAAATTGGGGGCGGCCGCCATCGCCACCGTGGGGCTAACCGAAATGTTGCTGACCGTGCTGTACGCGATGGCGATTGGCATGACGGTGTCGGTCACGGCCATGGTGTCGCGGCGCATCGGTGAAAAAAATCCACAAGCCGCCGCTGTTGTAGCGGGTCAGTCCATCTGGATTGCCGGCATTCTGGCGCTATTCATCGGTGTGGTTGGTGGTTGCTATGCGCCCGATCTGTTGCGCTTGATGGGCGCCGAGCCGGAGGTGATCGCTATGGGTTCCAGCTACACCAGCATCATGCTGGGTGGCTCTGCTACCGTATTCTATTTGTTTCTGTTGAATGCTGTATTCCGCGGTGCGGGTGATGCGACGATTGCTATGCGCTCGCTGTGGCTGGCCAACGGCATCAACATTGTGCTTGACCCGTGCCTGATATTCGGCTTGGGGCCATTCCCGGAAATGGGCGTGACCGGTGCAGCAGTGGCGACGACTATTGGCCGCGGCGTTGCCGTGTTGTATCAGTTGTGGGAGCTTGGTGGTCACGGTGGACGCATACGCGTGCGGCTCAGGCATCTTAAAATCGTGCCTAGTGTCATGGGCCGTCTGCTGCGTTTGTCTATCGGCGGCATTTGCCAGTTTATGATTACGGTGCTGAGCTGGATATTTCTGATGCGCATTATCGCCACTTTTGGCAGCGCCGCTGTGGCGGGTTATACCATTGGCTTGCGGGTGATCGAGTTCGTGCTATTACCGGCTTGGGGGTTGGGCAACGCCGCGTCCACGTTGGTGGGGCAGAATCTGGGAGCGAAACAGCCACAGCGGGCTGAGGAGTCGGCGTGGATAGCCACTCGCTACAATGTGATTTTCCTGAGTAGCGTCGCCGTGATATTTGTGCTGTTTGCCGAGTCGATTATTCGCGTGTTCACTCAAGAGCCAGCTATCGCCGACGTAGGCGTGCAATGCTTGCGCATACTGAGTTTCGGTTATCCGCTTTACGCTATTGGCATGGTGCTGGTGCAATCTATCAATGGTGCGGGCGATACCTTCACGCCGTCGATTTTGAACCTCATCTGTTTTTGGCTAATTATGGTGCCGCTGGCCTGGTGGCTGGCCCACAATACTTCGCTGCAGGCCAACGGCGTGATCTGGGCCATGGTAATTTCCGAGTCGTTGCTTACGCTGTTGGTTGTGCTGGTTTTTCGTCGCGGCAAATGGAAGTTGCGGGAGGTGTGAGGGTACGACTAAGTAATTTTTTCTACTGAGGCAGTGCTACTTGGGCCGATCCGATTCGTCGTTTAGCGCACTTAGCTGAGAGGAGTTGCCTATTTCTCGAATCGTTTCCAGGCGCACCAGTCGCCTTTCGTGGTCCAGCAATCGCTGGCTAAATTTTTCGACGCCGTCAGTCAGCGCGTCTATCTTCTGCTCCATCACAAGCAGCCCACGAACTGCTGATAAAACCCGGTCGATTGTGCTCATTGTGCCGACCGCGCGGCGTCGATTGCATTGAAGTTCGCCTGGATGCTCGCCATTTTCGACAGGGCGGTATCCAACTTTGCTGTGGTTCTGTCTTTGAAGCCTTCGAGCTCTTTAGCGATGATAGCTAAATCCTGATCGTCGTCGGGATTCGGATCGTAGCTTTCAAAAGCGCGCCTTAGTAGTTCTCCGGCTGAAATATCCAGCTGGGCGGCCAGCTGGTTCACGCGTGATTTCATATCGCTTTCGACGAGTATTGTCATACGCTCGGATTTAGCAGCCATCTTCGGACCCTTACAAGTATTTACATGATAAGCATATTGTAATATAGGTTGATCCTGTTAGCTAATTTAATGAAAATAACACTATCTGACTTGACTCGATCAAGCTGCAAGATCTTCTACGCCCTGATGTGCTGCGTTCACCGCTCCGAGAATAGCCCGCAGCGACGCTTCGACAATATCACTGCTCCGGCCCACGCCGCAGCAGCGCTGGCCGTCGATGTTAAGTTGTACATAGCAAATGGCATCGGCGTCGGCGCTCTGGCTTAAGGCGTGTTCGCTGTATTCAACCAATACCAGTGCCTTACTTGTGTGCTGTTGCAAGGCAGCGACGAAGGCTTCTACCACACCGCTGCCACGCGCATGAACATCGATGCTGCCGTTGCTGTAGTCCAGCTGGGCATGCAATTCGTCTTCGTTGTTGTCGCGGCTGATTTGATAGCTCAGCAGTTTGTACGGCGCAGTTTGTTGCAGATAGTGTTGCTCGAACAACTGCCAGATTTGCCGCGCGGAAATCTCTGCAGCGCTCTGCTCCGCGTTACGCTGCACAACGCCGCTAAAATCTATTTGCAGCCAGCGCGGTAACTGCAGGCCATTTTCGTGCTCTAACACGTAGGCTATGCCGCCTTTGCCCGACTGGCTGTTAATGCGAATGACCTCCTGATACGAGCGGCCCAGGTCCGCAGGGTCTATCGGCAGATAGGCCACCTGCCAAGGCTGGCCGGGCTGGTAGCGGTCCAGACATTTTTTGATCGCGTCCTGATGGCTGCCGGAAAACGCGGTGAACACCAATTCGCCGGCGTAAGGGTGGCGAGGGTGCACCGGCAAGTTGGTGCAGGCTTTCACGCAGCGAATAATGTCGTCCATATTGGATAAGTCTAACTGCGGGTTTATACCCTGGCTGTACAGGTTCATCGCCATAGTGACAATATCCATATTGCCAGTGCGTTCGCCGTTGCCCAGCAGCGTTCCCTCCACGCGGTCGGCGCCGGCCAGCACGCCCAGTTCAGCCGCAGCGACGGCACAGCCCCTGTCATTGTGCGTGTGCAGACTGATGAGCAACGCGTCGCGGCGGGGGACGTGAGTGCAAAACCACTCGATTTGATCGGCATACACATTCGGCGTGCTCATTTCCACCGTCGCCGGCAGGTTGATAATCGCTGGCTGCTCGCGTGTTGGCTGCCATACGGCGGTGACGGCATCGCAAACCTCAACGGCAAAGTCCATTTCAGTGCCAGTGAAACTCTCCGGCGAATATTGAAACCGCCATTCAGTATTGGGGTAGCGCGCGGCGCATTCCTGCACGCTGTTCGCACCTGCCACTGCAATGGCTTTAATGCCGGCGCGATCAAGCCCAAACACCTGCTCGCGCTGCACCGTGGAGGTGGAGTTGTACACATGCATAATTGCGCGCCGCGCACCCTGCAATGCTTCAAACGAGCGTTCGATAAGTTCCGGCCGTGCCTGCGTTAAAACTTGTACGGTCACATCGTTTGGTATGAGATTGTGCTCAATCAAATGGCGTACGAAATCGAAGTCGGTTTGCGATGCGGCCGGGAAGCCGACTTCGATTTCCTTAAATCCGACCCGCAGCAGCAAATCGAATAACGTTAGTTTTTGCGCAACGCTCATGGGCTCAATCAATGCCTGGTTGCCATCACGCAAGTCGACGCTGCACCAGCGCGGCGCGGCGCTTAGTACTCGATTCGGCCATTGCCGGTTAGGCATTTTCAGCGCTGTAAACGGGCGATATTTATTGTGGTCAAAAGAACTCATGGCTGGCATTCCTGGGTTACACAGAAGCAGACCGGCGCTGAGCTGCACGTGCCAGGGTAGGGCAGTGGCCTGCTTTTTTAAACGCTACCCTTGTGAGGTACCGCCTGGCAGAAGCTCAGCTACAGCGCTCGGTCTACGTAGAATTATAGAAGCAACGCAATAGCGATAGTGTGCAAACTTGACCGCCAAATTGACTTAATACGCCATAATTCGCTAAAAATTATCCAAAAATAGGTGATTAAGTCTGCTGAGTATAAATCTTGTAAGGAATGTCGCTAAAAATTATTAGAATTCTTCGACAGTTTAGCTAGCATCAAGAGGTTGCATGCTGGCTCTAACGCACAGCAATAGTCGCCAGTTTAATCGCTCTTGAAAATTTGTTAGATTGATCTCCATCAAATGGAACAGGGTGACACAGTATGGCTGGAATTTTAAAAAGAGGCGTGACCGCAGGCATATGCATATTGGTCGTTGTCGTTTTCTCTGGTTGCGCCACTCTCAACGAAGAAGAGTGCCAGCATGCCGACTGGGTTGAAATCGGCTACCAGGATGGCGCGAAAGGCTACCCTGATCAGCTGCAACATCACGTTAAAGCGTGCAGCAAACATGGCGTCGTCGCCGACGCTGATCGCTATCGACGCGGATATCTTAGAGGCCTCACAGAGTACTGCGTACCGGCAACTGGCTACCAGCTTGGTGTGGACAAGAAAGAATATGGCGGCCAATGCCCGCAAGCGCAGGAAGCTGAGTTTGTCGCAGAGTATGTATATGGTTTGAGAGGGGCAATGGATTCGCTCAAAATTGAGCAGGAAGCAGTGGACGGCGATCTGAATATGGAGCTTATGGCTAAATATGGTTTCGACGAAGATCAAGACACGCGCAGAATAGATGACCGAATCGAAGACTTGCGCTATCGGCGCGACCAACTGCTTGATCAGCGACGAGAAATCAGCGGCTGGATTCAACAATGGGATGGGTGATCTAGCTTGGCGTTGCTTTTATAATATTTAGCGAAATATAGTAAATTTTGACATAGAGATAGTTATTATCTCTATTTCTCATTTAGCATGTAGCCATGGTTCAAACATGAGCGCTGGCTAGCAATGCACCTCGACCGCATCGACAGACGCATACTCACGTTAATGCAAAAAAACGCCCGCATCAGCAACCTTGAACTTGCGGACCAGGTTGGCTTGTCGCCCACCCCATGCTCACGGCGCGTAAAACGGCTCGAGGAGTCCGGCATTATCGATCGCCACGTGACGTTGCTTAACCAGTCGGCGCTGGGGTTAAAGATTACAGCCATGATCACCATCAGCATGGACCGGCACACGCCAGAGCGATTTGAGAACTTTGAGCAGCGGGTTAGCGAGTTTCCCGAAGTGGTTGAATGCAGTATTGTCACCGGGCAGTCTGCCGACTACCTGCTCAAAGCCGTGCTACCCGACATGGAATACTACGAAGAATTTTTGCTCGGCCGACTGACGCGCATAGAGGGCGTTACCGGCGTGCATTCCAGTTTCGTGCTGCGCAAAGTGATAGACAAAACCGAACTACCGCTTGATCATATGCAGCATACTCGATAAATAATAAAGGGAGCGTTATGCAAATGTTGCGTACTACCCGCCGTTGGCACCGAACGTTTTCTGTGCTGCTTGCCACAGCTGCTGCTATTCCCATACTGGCGCAACAGACCGAAGCGCAGCCAGAAGATTCATGGACTGCCTTTGTCGATGCGCTGCGCCCGGCCAGTGAGTTGATCCATCGCCAACGCACACCGCAGGATGAGCTGACCCAGGCCGAAGGCTACCGCTATCTTGCGCGCAGTATTCGCCTGGGTATGGAAATGAGCCATGAATACGCCAATACCGACCGCCCCGTATTTTTTGATGCGCAAACGTCGACCATGCTTTCGGGTGGGGTCAGCAGTGATGGTCGTTATCGGCAAGCCCTCATCGATGGCGGCAAAACCTATCGTATAAGCGGCCGTCGTGGCAGTGCAGCATTGCTCGAACTTGGCGTGTATGAAGGCAGAATAGGCGCGCAGAATACCAGCAAGCTGGTAGGCGTATTGACCGAAAAAAACCTTAAGCTTAAAAAACATGGTCGCTTCGAAGTAATTTTGAGCCCGCAGAAACACAACGGCAATTGGCTCCGCACCAGCCCCTCGACCGACCTGCTTGTGGTGCGCCAATACGCGCACGACTGGAGCAATAGCAAGCCTGCGCAGCTGACTATTGAACGGCTTGGCGAAGCGTCTCCTGATGTGGAATTAACGCAATACAAGATCGAACAGGATTTGCTGGAAGCGGCTACTTTTGTACGCAGGCTAACCACCACCTGGGCCTATCTTCTTGAGCGCATGGGAATGGGGCCAGCGAATAAAATGTTGGCCATACCGCAGGACCTGGAACCGTTTATGGCGGGCGGGCATAAGCTGGCCATGGCTAAATTCGACGTGCCGGCCGACCAAGCGCTGCTGGTGGAATTCAAGCCGCCCGAGGCTGCGTACTGGGGCCTGCAATTGACCAATTATTGGCTGGAACCGCTGGACTTTGGTGCCGAGGGTTCGCATCTGAATAACAAAACCATGCGCTACAACAAAGACGGCAGCGTACGAGTGGTTATATCGAACGAAGACCCGCAGGTCGCCAATTGGTTGAATACCAAGGGCCATGTCGCTGGCACACTGCAGTTTAGAATGGCGCGCTCGAACGAGGAGGTGCCTGCGTTTAAAGCCACACTCGTGCCCGTTAGTGAAGCCAGCCGTTAATCTCTGGTTAAAACCAACAGAACGACCATTGCGAACATTGGCATCAGGCACAGCAATAACACGTTATCCCAACTGATAGCATTCACCGCCCACCCGGCTGACAACGACGCGACTGCCTGCGCGGAAAACATCACCCCATCATTTAAGGCCTGGGCGCGATACTGCTCGCCGGGTTCGAATGCGCTAGGCAGCAACGCCGTGCCAGAGACAAACAAAAAATTCCAGCCTATGCCCAGCATCACCAGCTGGCCCCAGAAACCCAGTACCGATGCATCCACAAGACCGATAGCAATAGTGACCGTGTAACAGCAAAGTCCTGCAATCATCAGAGCGCGAATACTGAGCAGCTTGAATAGCCAGGGCGTGATAAGAGAGGGCAGAAACATCGCGATAATATGCGACTGAATAACCCACTTGGTGTCTTCCAGGCTGTGGCCGTGATGCAGGTGCATGCTAATTGGCGTGCCGGTCATAATGAACGACATGACGACGAAAGCCACGGTAGCACTCGTCAGCGCCAGCAATAGTGTGCGGTTTTTCAGCATTTCCCGTATTGGGCGAGGCTTAGTTTGCGTGTGCGCAACTCGCCGTGCCGTAGGTTTGTAGGTGGTCAGTATCAGCATGGCACCGGCCATCAAGCCGCCGGCCATCCAGAACGAGCCTTGGTATTCGGTAGCCAGCGTATGGCGGCCGAGCACTGCCAGCTCCGGGCCAACAATCGCAGCGATAATACCCGCGCACATAATAATAGAAGCGGCAGTTGGTCCCTTCTCCGGCGAGACGGCTTCCATCGCAGCAAAGCGTATTTGTTGAAACGCCGCATTGGCAACGCCAAACAGAAAGCCGGAGAAACATAGCAGCGAGAAACTGCCCAAAGTTAACGCGTGCCCCGCCAGCCCACTATTAAGCAGCGCCAGCAGCATAAACAGAAAGAATGTCGGCTTACGCCCCAGCCAGCCCATGCAGCGCGCCGCCGGCCACACGCCGGCGGCGGTGCCGATGACCATCATCGCAATCGGTAACGTTGCCCACTGTGGCGCGGGTGCCAGCTGCGCACCTATTAAGCTGCCGATCAGAGTAAGCAGCGGCAACACGGAAAAAGTCAGCGCGCTGACTAGGGCAAGTATCCATACGTTGGTAAATTCTTTTAGCATTCGTGAACTCAGTAAAAGTAGTGGCTGAGGTTAACCCAAATACACCATGACTACTTGTACATTTGCGCCTAAAATATGAGGCACTGAGCAGCAGGTGAGCTATGCAGAATCTGATTATCGTCCTCGTTTTTTTAATGCAAAGCACGGCAGTCCTGGCGGCCGATAAGAACTCCGAGCACGCGCAGAAAACCCTGGAAATCTACCGCGCCATTGTGGAGATGGATAGCTCAAAGAAAACCGGAGACGTGTCCAGGGTCGCCAACTATCTCGCCACTGAACTACGCCAGGCGGGCTTCCCAAAAAAAGATGTGGAAGTCGTGCCTGTGGGTGAGGCCAGCGCACTTGTCGCTCGTTACCGGGGCAATGGCTCTAGCGGCAAAGAGCCCATTCTGTTGTTGGGGCATATGGATGTGGTGGAGGCATATGCCAAGGATTGGGAGCGCCCGCCGTTTAAACTAACGCAGGATGATACTAACTTCTACGCTCGCGGTAGTCTCGACAACAAATTTGGTGTGGCGCAGCTTACGTCAACGTTCGTCCGTTTGAAGGCAGCGGGTTGGACGCCAAACCGCGATTTGATTATTGCCTTCTCCGGCGATGAAGAAACCGATATGCAAACTACCCGTTACCTGGCCAACAAACGCCCGGACCTAGGTGCTGCGGAGTACGCGCTGAACTCCGATGCCGGTGGCGGCGCGCTGAACAAGGATGGTAGGGCGATTGTCTACAGTATTCAGGCGGCCGAGAAAACCTACGCCACCTGGGAAATCACAGCGCGCAATGCGGGAGGGCACAGTTCCCTGCCGCGTGCGGATAACGCGATATACGATTTAGCCGACGCCATCAAAAAAATTCAAGCCGAGCAGTTTCCCGTGCGCTGGAACGATATGACGCTGGCGTACTTTCGAGTAAGCGGCGAGCAACTGGGGGGCGAACTGGGCAAGGCCATGCTGAGTTTTGCCAATGACCCTAATGACCAGCAGGCGGCTAATCGGCTGGCGACCGAGCCTTCTTATGTAGGCACAACCCGCACGACCTGCGTGGTCACCATGCTGCAGGCAGGTCATGCGGAAAACGCCCTGCCGCAATCTGCAACCGCGACGGTGAATTGCCGTATCTTTCCCGGCATCTCGGTAGCGCAAATAGAATCTCGCTTGCAGGCGGTGGTAGACAACGACGCTATCGAGTTCAAGCTGCTGGGCTCTCCGGTTGAAAGCCCGGTGTCGGAGTTACGCGAGGATGTGGTAGCCGCCGTAAAAGAAGCGGTACATCAGCGCTACCCGGATGTACCCGTCATTGGCTATATGGCATCCGGCGGTACCGATGGTATGCATTTTCGTAGAGCGGGTATTCCTACCCTGGCCATCAGCGGTGTGTTTATGAATCCTAACGAGAAGTTTGCCCACGGCCTTAACGAGCGGCTGCCTATTGATGCGTTTTATGGCGCGTTGGACCATTGGAGTATTATTCTCAAACAGCTGGCGGGGAAACAGCGCAAAATTCCACTCTCACCGGAATGACAAAACAAGCTGTTTAAATACCGATTTACTTTGTAACGCCTATTCGACTTTTCATTACTTTACGTAAATAAATATTCGAATGTCCTACGAAAGCAACACCATACTAGACAAACTGCCCAAGCATTTAGAGCAGTATGTCAAACCTCAAAACTATGAGGACTATACCGCTATCGACCAAGCGGTCTGGCGTTACGTAATGCGGAAAAATGTGGATTACTTGGGCCGCGTCGCCCATAAGTCTTATCTCGACGGGTTGAAAAAAACAGGCATTTCTATCGATCATATTCCCAATATGTACGGCATGAACCGTATCTTGAAGGATATCGGTTGGGCGGCAGTGGCGGTCGATGGGTTCATTCCCCCATCCGCCTTTATGGAGTTTCAGGCGTATAATGTATTGGTCATCGCTTCCGACATCCGCCAGTTGGAGCATATCGAATACACTCCCGCCCCCGACATCATTCATGAGGGGGCCGGTCATGCACCAGTCATTGCCAATCCGGAATATGCAGAATACCTTCGCCGTTTCGGAGAAATCGGTTGTAAAGCTATTTCAAACGCCAGGGATTATGAGCTTTATGAAGCCGTTCGACATCTATC
>RCMY010006137.1_pt1 | contig 10098 bp, 7 predicted proteins | sample 2041341 | NCBI WGS metagenome assembly RCMY01 (sample SAMN09708234, study PRJNA481090) | Marine sediment metagenome, whole genome shotgun sequencing project.
CGAGATTAGGCGTTTGATAGGAATCGCTCCCGTAACAACTCAGTCCTTCAATCCCGAGGTCATCAGCCATGATGAAGAGGATATTGGGCTTCTCCACCGCACTAACGGAAACAAGAACAAGTCCCAGAGCGCTGACAATCGATATCGGTAATTTCATCTTCGGTTTTTAAATCAGTCACGAACAACCCGAATCGAGCTTCATTTCTTGATTTCCTCCATCTTTTGAAGAGAATTTCAAAACACAAAAAAACTGACTCATTCACGTCACAGCGTGCGTAAGATACTGTCAGAGTGATACTGAAATACAACTCTCATCGTCATGACTTTTCGATCCATCATCATTCCCCGACTCCGACTTTTTTCCATCATGGACGGGATCTCATATCTCATTCTCCTGGGAATCGCGATGCCCCTGAAATACCTCGCCGATATGCCCCTCGCCGTTCGAATCGTCGGTTCGCTTCACGGATTTCTATTCCTCGGACTTTGCCTGTTTCTCTTTCTCGCGCTGATCAAAAAACGCCTCCCTTTCAAGTGGTGCGTGATTACCTTTCTCTGCGCCCTCTTCCCATTTGCGCCCTTCTTTCTGGATCGCAAACTGAGAACTTTCGATGTGCCCTATCCACAGGGCCATTGAGGCTGAGTTTCCTCAATTCCGTCAGTTTGAGTATTGCCACAAGGCTCGATAGCAGGAAAAATGGCTAAATGAAATTCGGCATGTTCCTTTGGGGCTTTCTCTCCCTGTTCCTCTTCGTCAACGTCTCAACAGGTGAAGGAAAAAAACCGAATGTCATTTTCATCCTAACCGACAACCACGGGGCCTGGACCCTCGGGTGTTACGGGAACAAGGACATCCAGACACCGAACCTCGACCGCATGGCGTCCGAGGGAACTCAGTTCATGCGGGCGATGTCGAGCAACCCTGTCTGCTCGCCAACACGTGCGACCTTTCTTACGGGATTGCTTCCCTCCCAACACGGCATCCATTCGTTTTTGGATCAGAAATACATGATGGGCGATGAAGCCTACTATGCGCTCGAAGAATTCGAAACGCTTCCGAAGATTCTCCACTCCGAAGGATACGTCTGCGGCCTGAGCGGCAAATGGCACCTCGGCGACAACATGAACCCGCCGGATGAATTTTCCTACTGGGCGACGATGCCCCGCGGCGGCACAGGCAGCATGTATGACGATCCGGTCATTCTCGATGGCGAACTCATTGCAAAGTCCCCCAAATACATGACCGATCTCTGGACGGAGCGCGGCATCGATTTTATTGAGCAAAACAAGGACGGAGAAAAGCCGTTCTTTCTCTACCTCGCCTACAACGGCCCCTACTGCCTGAGCAATCTGCTTCTCCGCCCTTCCCAAAATCGCTGGGCTGAATTCTATGCCGACAAGTATTTGCCGTCGTTCCCACGCGATACCGCGCACCCCTGGCAGTATTCCAATCTTAACTATCACAACAACATCAATAGCATCAGACGAGTCGCCGCTGAAGTGAGCGGCGTCGACGATGGCGTCGGCGCGATTTTCGAAACACTGAAGAAAAACGGTCTCGACGAAAACACGCTCGTAATCTTCGCGGGCGACCAGGGTTGGATGGGTGGCCAAAACGGTTTCTTTGGAATGGGCGACCATACCAGACCGATGGCGGCGCATGACATGATGATGCAGATCCCCCTGCTCTTCTGGCAACCCGGCGGCGTCGCCCCGGGCCAGCGAAACGAGATGGTCACCAATTACGATTTTATGCCGAGCGTCCTCAGTTACCTCGGACTGGATGAACGGATCCCTAAAGAGCCGGAACTCCCCGGACGCAACTTTGCCCCGATGCTGCGAGGTGAGGAAATCCCATGGGAAACAGAGATGTATTACGAAATGGAAAGTTGTCGGTCTCTCCGGACCGAAGACTGGAAATTTGTCGAAAGGCGTTCACCTGATGGCCCCGGTGAATTCTACGACATGAAAAATGATCCGATGGAGCGATTCAATCTTTTCGGCCAGACCGAGCATGCAGAGAAGCAGGCCGAACTCTCCGAGCAACTGATGCACTACTTTGATTACTACGCCGATCCCAAATACGACATCTGGAACGGTGGAGGTTCGAAGGCACGCCGTCATCACCCTCCCAAGGGACATCCCGATTACCGTGAGCCAAAACCAAAGCCATGGCTTCCGACAATCGAGAAACCTGCGTTGTAAACTGCCTACCCGGTCACCACGCAATTCCTAAATTCCTAAATTCCTAAATTCCTAAATTCCTAAATTCCTAAATTCCTAAATTCCTAAATTCCTAAATGACTGAAGCCACCGCCGCCGTCCTCTACGAAGCGAATACCCCGCTGTCGATCGAGAAGGTCACTGTCCTTTCTCCCAAAGCCGGTGAGGTGCAGGTTCGCATGCACGCCGCCGGCGTCTGCCACAGCGACCTCCACGTCATGAAAGGCGACCAGCCACTCGGTATGCCGATCATCCTCGGCCACGAAGGAGCTGGTATTATCGAAGCCGTTGGCGAAGGCGTCACCTCGGTTCAGGAAGGTGATCACGTCATCCCCATTTGGAGGATGTCCTGCGGAATGTGTGAATTTTGCCTCGGTGGAAAGCCGGCGCTCTGTGACGTCGGAACCGCAATGCGATTCACAGGGAAAATGCCCGATGGCGAAACGCGTTTTCGAAACCAAAAGGGCGAACCCATCCTCCACTACGCAGGCGTCTCGACCTTCTCTGAACTCTCAACCATGCCCGAGGGTGCCGTCGTTAAAATTGACAAAGACTTTTCTCTCGAAAAGGCCGCGCTCATCGGTTGCGGGGTGATCACAGGACTGGGTGCCGTTTTCAATGCCGCCCAGCTAAAGCCGGGATCAACCGTCGCCGTATTCGGTTGCGGAGGCATCGGATTGAATGTCATCCAGGGCGCCCGAATCGCCGGCGCCTCGAGAATTATCGCAGTGGATACGACCAACTCAAAATTGGATTACGCCCGCGAGTTCGGAGCGACCGAAACGATCAACGCGGTAGACGACGATCCTGTTGAGGCGATCAAAGATCTCACCAACGGTGCCGGAGTCGACTACGCTTTCGAAGCAATAGGGTTAACCAAACCAATGGAGCAGGCCTACGACTCGACAAAGAAGGGCGGCACCTGCGTCATCGTCGGAATCGCCAGTCCCACCGCGCGGGCACAGATCAATGTGAACGCACTCGTCTACGCGGAGAAAACATTGAAGGGATCGATCTACGGTTCGACCCGGCCCCGCATTGACTTATTGAAATTTATCGACATGCATCAGCGAGGGCAGATCGAACTCGACAAGCTCCTCACAAAAACCTATCCGCTTTCGCAGATCAACGAAGCCTACGCAGCACTGGAAAGAGGCGAAGTCGCCCGCTCCCTCGTCCTCCCTCAGGAATTCTGATCAGCTAAAGTGGCGGCGAGCACCAGCGAGTGGAAGTCAGAGCCTACCCGCCCGAACCACTCGCTGGCGCTCGCCGCCACACATTGAAAACTTCTCGAGAATTGACATTCTCAGCCACTTATCCATTCTCATTCCGATGGATGGCAGCGAAAATACTCCAAAGAAGAACCTGCCCCGTTTAATCCGTGACGCTTATCAGGGAACCGCAGTGGTTCACTGGGTCTTCAATATCGAAAACAGAAAAAGAGGCTGGCTCGACGATGTGTTCTTCCTGAAGTTTCAACTGATCACCCTCCACGCCTTTTCGAGATATAGAATTATCTCTCCGTGCATTTGCCTGATGCCCGACCATATCCATTTTCTGTTAATGGGAACTTCAGATTCAAGTGATCAAAAACTGGCGATCCCTTTTCTGCGAAAACAGTTAAAACCGCTACTCACTCAAGATTACACTTTGCAAAAAACTCCTTACGATCACGTCTTACGACCAGGAGAGAGGAAGCGAATGGAGTTTGCGAAAATGGTAAATTACATTCGGGGCAATCCAGCGCGATCCGGGTTACTGAAAAGTGAAGATGAAAGTTGGCCTTACGAGTGCTGCCTCATCCCCGGCTATCCCGAATTGAACCTCAGGCAAGATGATTTCTGGGAGCGATTCTGGCGCATCTACTATTACGTCCTTGAGAAAGAGCCAAGTTAGTGGCGGCGAGTGCCAACGAGTGGATGTCAGAGCCCAACTGGCACTTCTCCACTCGCTGGTGCTCGCCGCCCCACTGCCCCGCCACCCGTCAATCGACCTTCCTCAGGGCAATCCAGCACAACGCGGTATTGGATCCTCCTTCCGGTCTCCCAATCGTGAGCGTCAGGTGCCCGTCTGATACCGAAACCGTGGCGGTCGCTTCATGAAATCGTCCCGTCGTTGTGTCTACGTCCGTGACTACAGAGTTGCCCTCAATCCTGACATACTGCCCCTTTTGTTGGTGACCGGAATCACCGACACAGACAGTCACTTTATAGTCGCCATTTTCGGCATCCACCTCCCAGATATCCTCTTCTCGAGTAAAGAGAAAGGCATCACGTTCGGGCTCCGGCATCTTATTTCGAACGCGACCGTTCGCAGAGATATCACGCGCCCAGCCGAAACCGCGTTCCTTCGAATATACCATTCCGCTATCACGAACAAATCCTTCCGCAGCCGGAACACCCTTCCCCGCAAAATCGAAGCGCTTACCCGCCGCCTTTGCGTCGTCATCAATGAGCCCATCGTTCTCGGGTAGAAGCGGAGCCATTTCCACTTTCCAGACAATAGGCTCATTCGCAGTGAAGAGGAGCGCATCGTCTACATCTGGAATCCCGTCACCATCGGCATCGGTTTCCGACTTCCTTACAAACGGTTCCTGCCCGGCGCTGGCGATCAAGCGCCAAGCATTACCAGCAGACTCACCTCGAGTCGCACCCGACGATCGATCTTCATGAAGCCACTTCAAATCGCCTTCACCGACCTTCAATTTCGCATCACCACGAAAATCAACATCCTGCCCATTCAAACTAAAACCACCTTGCGCAGAAAGCCGATTCACGGCAACAAACCAGGGATCCTCCGGCTTCAAATCGCGCCATGGATAAAGCAAGAGCGGCACGCCATCCGTCCCTCCGCAAAGCCCATCCCTGACCTGCTCCAGCAAACTGCGATCATAGACGATTTCACGGGGCTGAGCCTTTTCCAGCAAACTCACCGCCGCCATCGCACCGCTCGCCTGACCGACATGAATGCGCTGATCATGAAGCCGAATCGCGGCACTGACGATGCTGCTGTTTCCCACATTGCCCTGTGCCCCGAGTAAACCGTCCATTCGAATCGGGACAAGACTCCGCGCAGGAAAAACACTCCGATCACTCACATTTCGAGTGTGACGCCCCGGGGTTTCGTAATCGATCCACGGGCCATCTTCGCCCTCCTCTTCAAGATAGGTTCGCCCCGTGCGATGAAAGTCGTAATGAAACTGCCACGCAAAAAGACCGTCCGGATACATCACCTTAGCAAATCGCTCCACGGCAGACTCTTTCGTTTCCCCGTCCCGATTCCGACCATCCTGCTCCCGCATCATATACATCGACTTCAAGCGAAGCGACTCACGAATATAGGGCTTCGGGGGAAGGTTATCAGAGGTCCCGAACTCACGACTGAGCCGAAACTTCCGAAAGGAGTTCGATCTGTCAGAAGCGTTCTCGTGAACAAAATTCTGCATGTGATAGAGCACACCGAGTGAATGATTCCTCGAGTCCTGAAAAATGATCTCCCGCTGCTCTCTCGTCATCTCGACGATATTCTTCTCTGAGGCCCCGACTTCGGTCCGCTCCAGCGCCTCGGTGACTCGCTGAGGCAAACGCATCAGCGGGTAATCCTGACCGTTCATGTAATTCAGGAGGATGCTTGTCTTTCCATCCCGACTCGTGAAGCCGTCGACAATTCGACGGACCGTAAAAACACTCAGCTGTCTCGGCGAAGTGTTCGCTGCCCCGCCGTCCGGCCAATGAGGAATCGCACCACCGGAAGCCTTTCTATCCCATTCCAGATCCCCGAACTTTGCCCGGCTGAGATGAGTCGCCCGCGGATAATTCCTATCGTCAAAATTGGACGGCTTTAAAATCGGCGTATCAGTCCCATCCGGCGATTCTTCGACGATCATTGCCCACGTCAGAGGATTCATCTCATTCGCTATGACCGTTTCAGAAGCACTTGGTTCATTGTATCGGGATTTAGGATCCGGGCCCACTTCATATTCCGCACCGGCGACTTGTATCACCTCGCCCCAATCCGAAGCGTCAATCGTCATTGGTGCCTTCACGTTTAATGCGGGCGAGTCCCCGCCAACAGGAGCAAAACCAACACCGGTCAATCGATTGCCATCTTCTTCCACCGTTGCCGAAACCGGGTAGTGATTCCACACCACCGAGACCTGACCAGAGTCGAGGTAGGGCTGAATGATAGCCCGAAAGGCCTCCTCAGCCTCCGCTGGTCGGAATGTCGAAGGCCCATGATAGGGACGTCCCGGCATTTTCGATCCATATCTCGCCACGTTCTGACTTTCGATGCTATCCATCAACTCCTTGAAAAGTCCACTGCGATGAAACGATCGCTTCATAGGATGCCAATCGACACCCCAGCCCACTTTGCCGTTGCCTTTGTCCTCATCGACACACGCGAGAGCCTGCTCCGTATACTGGCCACCGAACCATTCGCCATCATGAACGACGACAACCTTCTCCACGCCCATGCGCGCGGCCTGAATCGCGGCAGCCCACCCTGACTCGGTCGCCCCAACAATGAGGAGGTCAGCCTCAAGAACACGAGGTTCATCCGCACTAACTAAACCACAGGCGAGAACACCTAACACTGGAAATAAAAATCGCTTCATCTTACAAAAAATACTGAACACTTCCATGAACTTGACTCAATCATCCAGCCGGTCGGAAGTGAGCCAAAAATTTGACCAAAATCGGTCAACCTCACATCGAAATCCGCCCCTATTCGCGGCATTGTCTAACGAGCCGATTTTCAGTACTTCTATAGGGATGAAACTCCTGCTCCACTTGCTTGCCGTATTCTTAATCTGCTGCACCCCTCTCCTCGCGAGTGAGCTATCAGGCACCAGGCCGAACATTGTCCTCATCATGACCGATGACCAGGGTTACGCGCCCGTTGGAGCACACGGCCACCCCTGGTTGAAGACCCCTAATCTGGATACTCTCCACGCCACCTCAACTCGATTTGATCGCTTTCTCGTAAGCCCCACCTGCTCTCCCACCCGGTCAGCAATCATGACAGGGAGACACCCGATGCAAAATGGCATCACTCACACGATTCTGGAACGCGAACGAATGACTCTGGACGCCACAATCCTTCCGCAGATTCTCAAAACAGCGGGTTACACCACCGGGGTTTTCGGCAAGTGGCACCTCGGCGATGAAGAACCCTACCAACCGCACCAACGCGGATTCGATGAGACCTTTATTCACGGTGCCGGGGGAATCGGGCAGGCCTATGCCTGCTCCTGTGCAGACGTGCCGGGAAATAAATATTTCAACCCCGTGATTCGTCACAATGGATCCTTTGTCCAGACGGAAGGCTACTGCACCAATCTGTTTTTCGAAGCGGGCCTCGGTTGGATCAAAAAAATGAAAGGCAAAGAGGAACCCTTTTTCGCCTACATTACCACCAACGCGCCACACGCACCTTTCGTGGCCCCACCCGAAAACGAGAAACGGTTCACTGACCTGGGTTTCGAGAAAAAGACAGCCGGGTTCTACGGGATGATCGAGAATGTCGATACCAACGTGGGCCTTCTATTGGACAAGTTCCAAGAGTGGGAACTGATGGACAACACCGTGATTATTTTCATGTCCGACAACGGCATGACAGGCGGCGGATCAGGAAAAGTAGGCGAGGAACTCGGGACCGATGAAAATGGATCGCCCATGTTCATCTACAACGCAGGAATGAAGGGCCAAAAAGGAAGCGCCGACGAAGGTGGCGTTCGCGTTCCCTTCTTTGTCCGGTGGGACGGGAAAGTCGCCCCTGACAAGCAGCTCGAAACCGTGTCCGCACACATCGACATCTTACCCACACTCGCCGATCTCGCCGGAGCGGCTATTCCGAAATCTCAGGTCACAGGGCGCAGCCTCCTTCCTCTCATTGAAAATCCCAATGCCCCGATGGAGGATCGCTACCTCTTCACCCACAAAGCACGCTGGAAGACCGGCGAAGATCCTGAGAACTTCAAATGGATCAACTATGGAGTTCGCAACGACCAGTATCGCTTCGTCGGAGGCGGAACCCCCATTAGCAAATCAGAGAAACAGCGTAAGCAAAATGTCTCGTCGAAGGATGCTCTCTATGACATGAGAAAAGATCCCGCCCAAAAGAACAACATCATCGACCAGCACCCGGACGTCGTCGAAGGAATGAAGAACGCCTACGACAAGTTCTGGAAAGAAACGAGACCATTGATGGTGAACGAAGAGGCTCCGATGTCACCGACCAAACCCTACCACGAACTTTTCAAAAAACAGTCAGCTGAAGGAGGGATTCCGGCTTGGAAATCCCCTTCGTTTTAAAGCAACTCCTCCAACCCATCGACCACCATTCACTATGAAGAAAATGCTCTCCATCCTAGTCGTATCGATCGGTGCGACTTCACTACTGCATGCCGAACCGGCGAAAGGCCTACAAGTCGGCACCGCTGCTGTCGACATCTCACCTACCGTTTTCCCGATGCAACTTCGGTCAGGCAAATCGGACTACGTGCATGACCCGCTTCACGTGCGGGCGATCGCTTTCCAAAACGGAGAAGGACGGGCCGTCGTTGCCCTCATCGATGCTATCGGAGTGGGACGGGAGATGTCAGACGAAGCGAAAGCAGCGGTCGCCGAAACAACAGGGTGGAAAGTCGAGGAGATGCTCGTGAGTGGAACTCATACCCACACCGCGCCAAAAGGAGGCGACACCTCCCCCGGCCGGATCGCCTACGAGGCCCGGCGCAAGGAGGGACTCGTCGAAGCACTCACTAAAGCAATTCAATCACTGGAGCCCGCCAAGGTCGGATTTGCCTCCGATGAAGAGCCTTCTGAAGTCTACAACCGCAGGTGGTTTCTCAAACCGGGAACGATGGATCCCAATCCCCTCGGAGGACTCGATCAGGTCCGGACCAATGCCCCGCGTGGCAATCTCGTCAAACCGGCAGGACCCACCGATCCGGAAGTGTGCGTCGTCGACGTTCGGACGAGAAGAGGAAAAGCCCTCGGACTCATTGCGAACTATTCGCTGCACTATGTTGGAGGCATCCCCAAAGTCTATAAAGACGGCAAGGAATTCGGAATGGCCTCGGCCGACTACTACGGAGAATTTGCACGTGTCATGCCCTTTCGCATCGGAGGTTCAAAGCCTCCCGAAAATTTCGTCGCAATGATGACCAATGGAACGAGCGGCGACATCAACAACATCGATTTCTACAGCAAGCGCGCTCCTCGAGCCCCCTTCGAGCAAATCCGGGTCGTCGCGAATAAGACCGCCGACGCGGCGTGGCGGGCCACCCGAAAAATTGAAAGCTACGACGAAAATCCCCTTGTTGCGATGCGCCAGCGGGAAGTAAAACTCAACTATCGGGTTCCAAACGAAGCTGATCTCAAAAAAGCGCTGGAACTGATGAAACTCTCATCGAAGGAACGCAACGCAATCAACGGGCGAACCAGTTCCGTGGCCACGAATACCATCGCATACGCTGATCCCACTTCACCAAAAACGGAATCCGTCATCATCCAGGCAATACGCATCGGGGATCAGGCAATCGTATCGATGCCCTTCGAAGTCCTCGTTGAAATCGGGCTCGAGATCAAAGCCAAAAGCCCCTTTCCGCATACCTTTACAATCGAACTCGCCAATGGTGGCTACGGCTACCTCAGCGAACAGCTCTTGTTCTTGCCCAACATATTGCTGCATGACTTTGACTAAATCAGATGTGAGATCGGCACGGCGTTGATATTGGTTGACGACCTCCAACCAATAAGTGGTGACTTTCTTATCTTCTGCTTGGGAAGCACTCAAATACGCTTCTTTATCAGTAAGTAAAAGCTCAACTGGCTGCTGGGACGCTAAAGATACCTCTGCTGATGAAGATGG
>RCMY010006138.1_pt1 | contig 10098 bp, 9 predicted proteins | sample 2041341 | NCBI WGS metagenome assembly RCMY01 (sample SAMN09708234, study PRJNA481090) | Marine sediment metagenome, whole genome shotgun sequencing project.
TCGCGTCCGGTACAAGTAGGTACTCTGCCTGCGCGCCGTCGATCGTGTTGCCAAAGCGCCAGCCCCCCATCGCCTCGTAACCGCCGGGTGCCGCCCGACCGCATTGCGCGTGATCGCCGCTCAGACTGGCGTTTGACCAGCCGCATGGCGTGATAGCTCCTGCGATGACGCGCTGACCTTCCTCGTAGCCAATGACGGCAGAGCCAAGCTTCTCGATCACGCCGACCGGCTCGTGCCCGATGATGCGGCCGCTTTCGACGGGATACTCGCCTTTCAGGATATGGATATCAGTGCCGCAAATTGTCGTCGTGGTGACGCGCATCAGGGCATCGAGCGGCCCGATTTCGGGTATTGGCCGATCCTCTAGAACGATCCGCCCCGGTTCGATGTATACCGCTGCTTTCATCAGTTTCGACATGCCAGCTATCCTCCGTCTGTATCTGTTTGGAATGTATGATAATGTAAAAGTGGGCGTTGGGGTTTAATTTGGGTCAAAGAGCCAACGATGACTACCGGTTCCATATTTTTAAAACTCGCCAGCTCTGTCGTATCAAGCGGGCCTTGTCGATTCTCGAAGAAGCAGATCAAGGCGCGTATTCGTCAACGCAGTGGCTCCGCCTAATCACAGCCCACTGCGCGCCAAACCCTGCCTCTCGCCCATTCTTCCGCAGCATTGTTCAGGGTCTTCCCGGTGTCGCAGGCGATAGGATAGTCTGAACAGGTCAATGTCACAGCTACAACAGCGTCTTCCAATCATCTCAGATACCGAGGAATACGCCGCAATTGATCGAGCTTCCAGGCTAAGGTGCCGTAACCCCTAGCACGGACCAGATACGCTTGCTTTCTGATATGCATATGGCGGCGCATGCAAATAATTGAGGAAGGACCGCGGGATGATCGACCGCGAAACACTGTCCGCTCCACCCGAAATACCTGAACCCGAAAGCGATCCAAAGCCCTTGCGCCAACAGGTCAAGGACGCGGTTGACGCGCGCGATGGGACGACATTGGCAGCGCTTCTGGAGGCGTTGCCACCGTCCGCCGCGCTGCGTCAACTACTGCTTTTAGTTGCCAAGGATCGTGACGTTGTGCTTGCGCTGATCCCTGCCGAGCTGGCCGCGAACCTGATCGTGGAGGCGCCGGTGCAGGCGGCTACCGATCTGTTCGAACGCATGGCAACCGACCGCGCCGCAGAGGTCTTGGGCCAGCTGAACTCCGACCTTCAGGCGGATATTATCGGCAATCTCGGGGTCGAGGATGCCAATGCCATTCTGGCCCGATTGCATCCGGACGATGCCGCCGATGTCCGCCGTCTCGTGGTATACGAGGATGGCACCGCGGGCGGCCTCATGGCTGCCGAGGCCTTCACCTTCCCCGCGACGGCAACTGTCGGCGCCGTCTTGCGCGAGATTGTTTCAGAAGATGCGGATTTCGAGCGATATCGCGGCCAGCATCCCTATGTCGTCGATGCCGAAGGCCGCCCCGTCGGAGTCGTTTCGCTGCGCAATCTGCTGACCACCAAGCGTAGCGAAAGGCTGGCCGCGATCATGGTTCCGCCGGTCACTGTCGGTGTGGACACAACGCTCGATACCCTGCAGGACCTCTTTGACCAACACAACTATTTTGGGATCCCGGTGGTGGAATCCGATGGTCGGCTGGTCGGCGTCGTCTCACGCCAGGCGGTCCATGCCGCCGCCTTGGTCCGGTCCGAACGCGAAGGTCTGAAACGACAGGGTGTCGTTGGCGACGAACTGCGCTCGATGCCGACCTGGCTGCGGTCGCGACGTCGGCTCGCCTGGCTCTCTGCCAATATCGTCCTGAACATAGTCGCCGCGTCGGTGATTTCAGCCTACGACGAAACCCTGGCGGCGGTCATTGCAATCGCGGTCTTCCTGCCGATGGTATCGGATATGTCAGGCTGCTCAGGCAACCAGGCGGTCGGTGTCACCATGCGAGAGCTAGCCCTCGGCATTGTAAGACCCAAGGATGCGTTTCGGGTATGGCGGAAGGAGGCCACTATAGGGGTCATCAACGGTATCGCGCTAGGGATCTTGATCGGACTTGTCGCCTGGGCCTGGAAGGGCAATCCATGGTTGGGTTTGGTGATCGGCAGCGCTCTCGCCGCAAACACACTGATCGCGGTATCGATCGGAGGAGTCGTGCCGCTGCTTTTGAAAAGGGTCGGCCAGGATCCAGCAGTGGCGTCGGCCCCTTGCTCACGACAATCACCGACATGGCGGGATTTTTCCTGGTGCTAAGTCTGGCGAGTCTGATGATGCCATTGCTGATCTGACCCAGCCAGAAACGGTTGTCATTTGTTCAATGGTTGAGCTGTCCTGTCGCTCAATAGCTTTATGCTGAATCAATCCCAAGGCGGTTACTCGATGGGTCTGGGCTCAAGCACTAAATCGCGCCGCGATACTGGCGCTTGCGGCGGGCGCTGGGCCGAGCAGGATTTGTTGCGCGGGTTTTGGTGTCGGGTGTGTGCTGTTGGTCGAGGTGATTTTGCCTCGATTGACAGAGGGTTTCCCCATGAACATTCAGCATTCCACACCGACAACACTTCTTAGGGCGCGCATGATCGCCGATATGTCCGTCGTCAGGGTTTCTGGCACCAATGGCGGCTTAAACTAAGAGAGAGCTTGGCTCATCTGGTTGGTATCATTCAAACGCCGCGCGTGGCGTCCAAGAAACCTGCGCCCGAGCGGACTTGCGGCGTGAAGTCACAGGGAAGCTGATAGCGTTGAAGCCAGCGTTAGAGATGAACGAATTCTTACTGTCCAAGACCGTCTGCCAATGCTTCAAAAACGAGCCGAATTCGTAAGTTGTTTCTTAGTTCTCGGTGCGCAACCAGCCAAGTCTCGATCTTGAGGTGTTCGAATGCGGAGAATGGGTTTTCGAGCTCTGGATATGCCTCGCCAATATCAAGCGGAAGCAGTCCAATTCCGAAGCTTTGCCGAATAAGAGCGAGCGAAAGTGTCACGCTCGCCGTGAGAAAGTTGAAATTCGCAGTTGTAAGATTGATCCCACTCGATGCCATAAGCCCGAGCCGCCATCCTGAGAAGTCAGCGAGCGAAAGCCACTTAGTAGAAACCACGCTGACCGGATCGCGAAGGATGAGAAATCCACTATTTTACAACGGTTTCAGAATCAAAAGCTGCTGCCATTTTGGTCAGAACCCGTTCGGCTTCCTCAGTATCGAAATCGGTCTGGTACCGCTTCCTGACGCCATGATCGGACAGAAGGTGGTATTCTGTCGGCTCGACACCGTGGCGAGCGAGGCAATTGCGAACGCAGGCAAGCGCGCAACCGTCAATACCGATGATCCGGCGTCCGGACTTTGCAATGCGCACCAGTTTGGGCACATCACCACCGACACCTGCGATGCATGACATTTCGGCCAACCCACGCCGGTCCAGCCCGATCGCGAGATGATTTGCCATTTGCGCCGCGCTGGAACAGCCGGAGCAGGAATAGACCAAAGGTAGATGGGCGCGTGATGACATAACTGGACTCCGAAGTTATTGGTGAAATTCAATCACGCGCCTGATGGATAGTCGATGGACAAGGTGTCGCAGCGGACCCACGGCGTTGTAGACATGTTAGCGGATTGAACCCAGCCCCAAAGCGAACCCGGTGCCGAACACATCGAACCACTTTCCAGGGCGCAGCTCACCAAGACCTAGCGACTGCCGCTGATCGCTTCGCCGACAAAAAGCACTCGTTCGGCGATTGGTTCGGCCACAATGTATCAGGCGCCACAGCGACCGGGGCGCAGTGCGACAAATGCGCGATGGGTCAGTGGATTGGTCGCCCGGTCGGTGGCTATACCTTTTACAAAGTGCTTTCTGGCATTGCTAACAACCTGCGTGACCATCTTCTCAAGCGAGAAATGGATCCCGACGTCCCAGCCTTTCGCGCGACTTCCCTCATCCGAACGGGCCTCCAATATTTCTAAACACGCAGTTTTAGCCAAAAGGCCGCGATATCACTGGGCTTATCACTTGCCGGGTCGACCTAGCAGAATATGGCTTGGTTGCATCAAAGGCATCTGGATGTCCCGCCCTGAGACGACGAAGACGCCCTCGTCTTTTAAGCGCTTGAACAGACGCGACATCGTCTCTGGTTGTACGCCGATCAAGTCGGCCAAGTCGGATCTAGAAAGCGGAAGTTGCATATGTATCTTGTCGCCGACCTGTTCGCCATGCGCCTCCATCAAACGCAGGAGCAAATCAGACAGCCGTTTTTTGTTTGATCTGGTGGCCGCGGAAATGATGCGGTCATGGTTGCTGTCAATCTCGGAAACGCAGCGCGCCGCCATCCTTGTCAAGACGGACGGGTTTCCGCGAACGACGCGATCTGCATCACGATGCGCAACAATACAGACCCGAGATGGGAGCAGCGCACGCGCTTCGGTTTTATGGCGGGCGTTCGCCAGAAAGGATCGAAAGCCGATGACATCTCCGGGATAGGCCAGTTTGAGCAGTGTGGAGGTTCCGTTGGGATGGTGTGTGCGTAGCGCCAACAGCCCGGCAGAAACGCAGAATACTCCTTCGTTCTGGTCGTCCTGCTCGAATAATACCTCATCCGCGATCAGGCTTTTGCGGGTAAATCCATGCGTCAATACTGACATTGCGCTGCGCTCAACCGGTTGCCAGATGCTACCCTTGGAGAAGGCGCATTTTGCACAAGGATGTTCCATGATTCGGGGTTCTGGCATTTGATCCTGCTGCCACTCTCTCGCCATCATGTCAGGCGCCAGTGCAACATAACGTCTGCCGCAGCCTTGATCGACTGCGACCTAAAGTATCAGGCGACATTCGGCAAAATGCCTTCGTTTCTTAGCAGTATACGGCAATCGTCTACGGGACAGGACAGCGGCGGCGCCATATCAACGCTGGTTGACCCTCAACCACTCCAAGATCGCCTCTGGCTGCGGTGCGACCGCCTCGGCCAGACCGCCGCAAAAGCTTTCAAAGGCCGCTTTGCTGGCGTGGCCGACACCGACCAAGACGGGAACACCCCGCTCCAGCGCCGCCCCGATGGCGTTGCAAAATCCCCGGCCGGCAGCCTCTTCGGGTCCGAATTTATTCACGATGAACAACTCAGCGTCCTCGAAACTGCCGCTTTCAACAGTGGCGACGGCCTGTGCGATTGCGCCAGGATCAAGGCGGCACGCGTCCGAGCCTGCGCCCAGATCCTGCGTGATCTTGATCACCGGTCCGCCCGGCAGAACGCGGACCTTTACGTCGCAGCCGTTTTCATACGCGCCGGCATGGCCCAGATCCTTGACGATACCGGCAAGTACTACGCCCTGTTGCTGTAACTGGCTGGCAATATCGCTTAGCAACCGGTCGGTTCCGCCCCGTTCGGCTGAGGTAACGCATGCGATCTTCATATCCACTCCTGCCCTAGCTTCAGATAGGCGCGGGATTGCCTGACCAATCTACACCGCGCGCCCCGATCAGAAAACCATCGGACAGACGGATGTTCGCGTCAATGTGGCGTATTGCAGCGACCACTCTTTCCGCATCCTGATCGCCGTTCAAAAGCTGCCGGTAGAGCCCGCAAATCTCGGCAAAGCCCTTTGATTGCGGCGAAAGGCGCAGCGCGTTGACACCGGCATCTGCCAGCTCATCAATCTGGTGCGCGGCGCAAGCATAGCTGTCGGACAGGGTCTGCACGCCGTTCATCGCCAGAAACGGCTGGTCCTCCAACGTGCGAACCTCCAGCCCATCCGGGTCATCCTCGCAGGCGAACTGGCAGTTATCCTTGGTGCGCTTGTGCAATCGCGCATGATAGCACCGTCCCGAGATTGCGAGAGGCAGGCGCCCATGACCCCACACCTCGATTTCGACGCCCAGATCGGCGGCAGCTTTGGCAATAGTCGCAACCGAGGCCAGCGGCAATTCCGGCGGCAGGCAAATGCGACGCGCGCCCCGCGACGCCAGCCAACTCAAGGTGCCCTCATTGTAGACATTGACCAGCGGGCCGACCGAGAACGCCGCGCCCTCGGGCAAATGCGCAAGGGCGGTCAGATCGTTCACTTCGACCTCAACCCCCATTTCGGCCAATTCCGCCGTTTGCTTTCGTTCGCGTTTCAGCGTCACCAGCGCGAGGCTTGTCAGAGCCACCTCCTTGCCCGCCGCAAGCAAAGTCTCGATCGCGCCCGGTATACGGTCCTGAAAGAACGGCAGCCGCTTTGAGCAGACCGCTTCGCCCAGGACTACGCGTTCAACCGGCATCTGGGCCATTTCGTTGTAAAACGAAGTCCAGCGATCCGCCGGCCAGAAAAATTGGTTGGGTCCGATTGTCAGTTCCATCAGTCTACCTCCAAGTCTTTTTGTATGCGCCGGTGGTCATGGCCTGCCCCTCGGACAGCCGTGCCAGCATGCCTTCGGGCATCGGCTTGCCCGCCTCCAGCGCATCCACCGCTGCGCGGAAATTGCGGACGACCTGTGCCACGTAGGAGCGCGAGCGCTGTCGGCCTTCGATCTTGAGGGCGGTGACGCCTGCCTTTTGCAACTGGGGGATCAGCTGCTCGGCGTTCAGGCTAACCGGATCTTCGAACAGATGCCCGGTCTTGTCGCCTGTGCTGAAACAGCCTTTGCACAGGGTCGGATAGGGGGCCGGTTCATCCTTTTGAACGCGGTGGATGGTGTAGCCGCCCAGCCGCGCGTTCAACACCCCCCGCTCATCTTGGTACTCCACATGGCTGGCGGGCGAGCAAACGCCATCCATATTCGGCGACAAACCGGTGGCATAGGACGATAGCGAACAGCGCCCCTCGGCCATCACGCAAAGGCCACCAAAGACGAACACTTCGGTCTCCACCTCCGTCTCGGCGTTGATTGCGGCGATTTCAGGTACTGACAGGACGCGCGGCAGCACCACGCGCTTCACCCCAAAAACGTCGGCGTAGAAGTTGACCATATCGGCATTGGCAGCCGCCGCCTGCACCGACAGATGGCGGCGCATGCCCGGATGGCTACGCGCGCCGTAGTCCAGCAGGCCGATATCGGCCAGAATGACCGCATCCGCGCCGCAACCTTCGGCATCGGCAATCGCCCGATGCCAAAGCGCCTCGTCGCCCGCGCGGGGAAAGGTATTGATGGCGATCAGGATTTTCGCGCCATGCGCATGGGCAAATTGAATTCCCTCGCGCATCTCGGCGCGGTCAAAGTTCAGGCCGGGAAAGTTGCGTGCGTTCGTCTCGTCGGCAAAGCCGCAATAGACGGTATGCGCCCCCGCAGTAACAGCAGCTCGCAGGGCCGCGGGCGTGCCTGCGGGGCAAACGATTTCCATCACCATGTCTGTGTCTCCATGGCCCGGGTCAGGCTGTAACCACTGCGCCGCTCAAGCACGGCAATGACCCATTGGAGCGGGGCGGCGAGCGGGCCGGAAACCTGCGTGATTTCCCGGCTCAGGTCCAGTTCGGCGTCATCGATCGCATTGCGCAGGGCCAGCGCGGCTGAGGTATCGCCCTCGACCACCAGATCGCGCGAAAAGAATAGCGCGTCGCCATCGAATTCCCCATGCACCAGCCCCAACAATGCCGCCAGCGGGCCGGCAATGCGCGCCGCCCCTGTCCCGCGCCCACGCCTCACGGAAACGCGCGGCTGCCCACCATTGGCGTCAAGGCAAATTACAAATGGCAGATCGGTTGGGTCCAGCACGAATGTTGCGTGATCATACGCGCCAAGCCTGCGAAAAAGGCCTGGATGGCGCCGGGCAACACTGCCCGCATAGGCCGTCAGCGAGACAGACAAAGGGGCAAGTGGCAACAGGCGCATCGCAACGGACAGCGCCACCGGAAAACGCGGGATCTGCTCAGTGGGGTTGGTCAAGCGACATTCCTTTCGCCACGAACGGATCAGGTGCCCCCCTCTTAGCGCCAAGTTAATGAGAACAAATTGACGATCGTCAATTTCGCTGGGCTTTGTTGCTGTTAGGCGCGAGCAGAGCGATAAGTCAGGACATTCAGTGCGTGATCTACCCCCCTTCCCCAGCCTGCGCAGCTTCCTAGACTGGTGCGAGACAACCGATCAATTGCAAATCGTTCCGGATCCGGTGTCCGTATGCCACCAGATGACAGCGGTTCACCGGGCCGTGCTGGAACAGGGCGGGCCGGTCCTACGGTTTGATCATCCGGTACTGGCGGGCGGGGCGAAGGCTGCGGTTCCGGTCGTGGTCAACCTCTTTGGCACGCCTATTCGTGTGGCGGCAGGGCTTGGCATCAAGTTGGACCGGCTGGATGATCTGGGCGCGTTTCTTGCCGCGCTGCGCTCGCCCGCGCCGCCGGGCGGCATGCGCGATACGCTGTCGCGTTGGCCAATGCTGAAAGCCGCGCTGGCAACGCGCCCCAAATTCACCAGCTCCGCGCCAGTTCAGCAGATCGTGTCGGAAGGCGCGGATGTCGATCTAGCCGCCTTGCCAGTGCAGACGCATTGGCCCTCAGATGCAGGGCCGCTGATCACCTGGCCTGTGGTCGTGACGCGCCCCCACGGGTCCGACGTGGCCAATATCGGTGCTTATAATGCAGGCGTTTACCGCGCGCAGGTTCTGGCGCGGGACAAGCTGATCATGCGTTGGCTGCCCCATAGGGGCGGCGCTGCCCACCATCAAAGCTGGGCGCGCGAGGGCGAGAGAATGCCGGTCGCCATCGTTCTGGGCGCTGATCCGGCGACACTCCTGTCCGCCGCCCTGCCCCTGCCCGAAACCGTGTCCGAGCTGACATTTGCAGGCGCATTGAACGGCGCGCGCCCGCGCCTTGTCGCGGCCAAATCGGTGCCGCTTATGGTCCCGGCCGATGCCGAGATCGTGCTGGAAGGATGGGTGTCCCCGACCGAGATGGCTCCCGAAGGCCCATTCGGCGACCATACCGGCTATTACAATCAGGCCGAGCCATTTCCCGTGATGCAGTTGAGCGCCATCACGCATCGCCGTGATCCCATCTACCTTTCGACCTACACAGGCCGCCCCCCGGACGAGCCCGCGATTATCGGACAAGTTTTCAGCCGGCTGGCCCTGCCCACCATCCGCGCCCAGATCCCGGAAATCCACGATCTGTGGCTGCCGCCCGCCGCCTGTTCTTACCGGATCGCTGTCGTCAGCATCAACAAACGCTACCCCGGACAGGCCAGCCGCGTGATGATGGCGCTGTGGGGAATGCTGCCGCAGTTCAGCTATACCAAGATGATCATCGCCGTGGACCCCGACATCGACCCTGCCAACTGGGACGATATCGCATGGGCGCTCGCCACGCGGATGGACCCTGCGCGCGACGTGATGCTGCTGGAGAATACGCCGATGGACTATCTTGATTTCGCATCGCCGCGGGCGGGGCTGGCGGGGAAGATGGGGATCGATGCCACGACAAAGATCGACAGCGAAACCAGTCGGCAATGGGGTCAGGTGATGCAAACCTCGGCGTGTGATGCGGCATTTGCGGCGGATCTCGTATCACGATTGATGCCGGGATCTGCGCCATGACCGCGCCGCGCGTCGTCCTGGGGATTGCGGGTGCATCGGGCGCGGCACTTGGTCTGTCCGCCCTGCGCCAACTGACCCGCTTGGGTGCCGAAGTTGATCTGGTTGCAAGCGCCGCCGCGCAGCGCACGCTGGCCGCAGAATGTGGTGCCGGCGCTTGGTACGAGATTCGCACGCTGGCCACTCGGGTACATGACATCACCGATATCGGGGCAAGCATTGCCTCCGGCTCGGTCCCGGTGACGGGTATGATCGTCGCGCCCTGTTCGATGCGCACATTGGCCGCGATTGCGCATGGCCTGGACGATAACTTGCTGACCCGCGCTGCGGGCGTCCAGCTGAAAGAGCGGCGACGCCTGATCCTTCTGGCCCGCGAAGCGCCCCTGACGCTGGCGCATTTGCGCAACATGACAGCCGTCACCGAAATGGGCGCAATCATTCTGCCGCCCGTGCCAGCATTCTATCTCAAACCGTCCAGCCTGTCCGAGATCATTGATCAGATCGCCACCCGCGCAATCGACCTACTTGCGATCTCGCCACCCTTGGCCCGCCAATGGAGCGAATGAGGCTGAAGTGGTCCGGCAGAATTGGACAGCGTGCTAAGATGTA
>RCMY010006139.1_pt1 | contig 10097 bp, 10 predicted proteins | sample 2041341 | NCBI WGS metagenome assembly RCMY01 (sample SAMN09708234, study PRJNA481090) | Marine sediment metagenome, whole genome shotgun sequencing project.
TTAGATGGACGAAAAAGGGTTAATTGATCAGGAAGAAATTTTTTCTCAAGTTTTAAGAGCGGGCAGAAGAACCTATTTTTTTGATGTAAGAGAAACAAAAGCGGGAGATTATTATTTAACCGTTACGGAGAGTAAGAAATTTACGCATGATGATGGCTCATTTCATTATAAAAAACACAAGATTTATTTATACAAAGAAGATTTCGAAGAGTTTAATGAAATCTTGAAAAAATCAACTGATTTTATTGTAAATGAAAAAGGAGAAGAAGTAATTAGTGAACGTCATCAAAAAGATTATCAAAGACCGGTTGGCGAAGACGAAGATGATACGAGCAATAGTAAAGAAAGCTCAACAGATAGTTTTACCGACTTGAATTTTGAAGATATTTAATATAAAAAAGCCACTCGATTGAGTGGCTCTTTTTGTTTTACACAGCAAGCTTTTTATGCTGCTTTGCTAGATTTGGAAATAATCCTTTATTAAGCAAATTCAAAACATTTATTTTATCGCTGGTTTTTACTAAAAACGACAAATTGTAATTACTTCCTCCGTAAGAAATCATTCGAATAGGTACATCTTTTAGGCAATTAAAGATAGATGCTGTAACGCCTTTTTTATTTTGAGCCAAATCACCGGCAATACAAATAATACTCAAATCACTATCTACCTCAATTTTACCAAAAGCTTTTAATTCTTCAGTAATATTTTCAAGCCTGCTCGTATTATCGATAGTGAGAGAAACCGCTACCTCAGAAGTGGTAATCATATCAATAGGAGTTTGATTTTTTTCAAAAATTTCAAATACTTTTTTCAAAAAACCATATGCCATCAACATTCGATACGATTTAATCTTTATTGCCGTAATATTATCTTTGGCAGCAATAGCTCGAACATTGCTACATTTCGCCTTATTATGAATTAAAGTTCCCTTTGCCTCTGGTTTAAAAGTATTTTTTAACAATACCGGAATATTTTTATCTCGTGCCGGTATAATACTTAAAGGATGTAATATTTTTGCGCCAAAATAGGCTAACTCAGCTGCTTCATCAAAAGAAACCTCCTCTACCGAAAAAGTTTGGTCTACATATCTCGGATCGTTATTATGCATACCGTCAATATCAGTCCATATTTGGATTTCACTGGCATCCATAACTGCTCCAATAATTGATGCGGTATAATCGCTTCCTCCTCTTTTCAAATTATCCACCTCCCCTCCCGGGTTTTTACAAATAAATCCCTGTGTAATAAAGGTCTTAGCTTCTCTATTTGATATTATTTTTGATAATTGTTCTTTTATAACATCCATTTCTGGTTCTCCATTGGAATCGATTTTCATAAAATCTAAAGCCGATATCAAATTAGAATCCTCACCAATTTCTTCCATATACAATTGAAACAAATTTGTTGATACTATTTCTCCTTGTGCCAAAATATCTTTTTCTAAACTTTCTGTAAATTCTTTCTCTAGGTAAGAAAGCATCAAATTATTATTATAGGTCAACATACTATTTGCTTTATAAAAGCTTTCATTCTGCTCATACAAATCTTGAATTATGCCTTTGTATTTGTTGCTTAAAAGGGTAATCTCTAAATTAGCTTCTTCCAAACTATGTACTTTCAAAAAATCAGCAATCTTTTGCAAAGCGTTCGTTACACCTGACATTGCAGATAACACTACAATATTTGGTTTTTTAGCTTTATTTACAATTTCTGCAACTTTTTTAATGTTTTCAACACTACCGACAGATGTTCCTCCAAATTTTAAAATTATCATATAGTTAGTCCATTTTTTTGGCAAATATTTAATTAAATCTAGTTGCAATAAAATTTTTATAATATATTTACAAATTATAACTTTTTGTTTAAAATATAACAATGAAAACAATTCAAGAAACGGTAGAAATTATCATAAAACGCACTCCTTTCATTGAGGAAGCCATGCAAGAGAAATTAATTAATGTGTCATCATTAGCAAGAATTATTGAGCCTGAAGTATCCCAATTATTAGGTAAAGAAGTAAAAACAGGCGCGATTATGATGGCAATTAACCGACTTTCACCAGTGAAAATTTTACAAATCAGAAAGCAGTTTAAATCACTATCACTTAAACTGGGCGATTTTATCGTTCGTTCTGACTTATATGATTATACCTTTAAAAATTCAAGTACTTTATTTAAAAAAATATCATTGCTTTTTGCAGAAATCGGTAGTAATAGAGAATCATTTTTTACTGTATCTCAAGGTATTTTTGAAACCAATATTGTAATCTCGTCCGATTTAAAACTTCATATAGAAAAAAACTTTGCGGAAGAAAAATTACTTTATTCCATGGAAAAATTGGCTTCCATTACCATAAAATTACCTAAGACTAATTTAGAGCAATCTGGTATTTATTATTTCATTTTGAAACAATTGGCTTGGGCAAATATTCCTGTTCAAGAAATTATTTCAACCACACATGAAATGACTTTGGTAGTAAAAGAAAAAGATATCAATAAAACATTTTCTATTTTAATTGATTTAAAAAAAGGATAGTTTATTTTACTATGAAAATTATTTTTTCAACAATTTTTCATGTTTTTCCTCAAAAAATTTGAAGTACATGAATAATTCATAATTTACGTCTAAACCATAGCGTTTATTTGGTTTGATCTCATAATTAATGGTATGCGAATATAAATTAGAATCATACATTTTCGGATTTGCTACCCGATTATTCCATTCGGCAACATACTGAGAATTTTGAATTTCTAAAGAACTTTCGTAAAAGTTTTTTTTGGGTTCTTGTTTATTTAGCCAGGCGTAAAACCCACTATCTTTAAATACAACATCAAAGCCTTCATTATTGGTAATGTGGATGGTTTCAATAACAGGAGTAACCTGTGTTGTATTCGTTGTAACTATTGATGTAGCTGTAGTTCCTGAAGAACAACTCAGTACAAAAAATAATACGATAAATAATGCTAATATATGTTTCATAGTGCTTTTTAATCAAGTTTTGATAAAACGAATTTTTTATCAAAATAGTATGTCGAAAAAATTATTGCCAATTTATTTTTTATTTACAACATTTTAACAATTGGAAAAATAAATTTTTTCATGTAAAGAAAACATTTGTTTTTTACATAATGGTAATTTTTTTGAAGGAATTTCTTTTAAAAACGCTGTCTGTATTTTTGCTGAAAGAATTGAAAATACTGATATAAAGGGTAGTTAACTTCTATACCGTAATCAATACTAGGGTCGTAATTAATTATCTGCTCGTACAAATTGGGGTTGTATCGATGTGGTTGTTGTACCCTTTGATTCCATTCCGTTACATAAAATAGATTTTTAACGCGCAAGGTTTCATTCGTATAGTAACTCATTGGTCTTTGGGTAACCAACCAAGAATCAAATCCAATATCTAAAATAATAATTTCATATTCTAGTTCTTCATTTACTATTCGAATAGTATCTTGTTTTTCGTTTGTTGCAACAATTTCTTCGGAATTTTGCACCGATTTTGATGTGTTGCAACTATATAAAGCAATAAAAACAACCACAATCAAGAATAGATTTTTCATTTGAAATGGATTTAATTTTATATTTCTACGTCAAATTTAATGCCAAAAAAAGCCTTCTTACTATGATTTTATTGGTATTAATTCTTTAAATGCTCCTGGCAAATAAGTTAAAACATCGGAAGCGATAAAAGTTTCTTGGCTACAATCATTTTTTATGGCGATATCTGCCGACCGACCATGCAAATAAACTCCTAAAATACTTGCTTCAAAAGAAGAATAATTTTGAGCTATTAGTCCAGTAATGATTCCTGTTAAAATATCGCCACTACCTGCGGTTGCCAAAGCAGGATTTCCGGTGGTATTAAAATATATTTTATGCTGATATGCTATTGCAGTATATGCTCCTTTTAAAACCACAACAACATTATATTTGGCTGAAAATTGAAGCAATTTATCTAACTTTTCAAAATCATTTTTCCAAGACCCTACCAATCTCTCAAACTCTTTTGGATGCGGTGTTAAAACAGAGTTTTCTGGCAGATACTTTATAATATCTTGATTCTCAGATAAGATATTCAACGCATCAGCATCAATAACCAATTTTTTATCGTTTTCTTTTAAAAAATTTTCTAGTCCGAGTTGTGTTTTTGCATGCGTACCTAAGCCCATTCCAATTCCGATCACCGTAGGTTTCATTCTAAAATTAAAATAGTGTAAATATTCTTCATCCTCTACTTCTACCATGACCTCAGGATTTGTAGCTTGAACAATTTCATAACCACATTTTGGAAGATATGCTGTAACCAATCCTGACCCAGATTTCAATGCTGCTTTTGAAGCTAAAACCACAGCTCCAATTTTACCAAAACTTCCACCAATTAGTAAACTATGTCCGAAAGTTCCTTTATGCGAAAATTTTTGTCTAGGCTTATAAATAGATTGTACCATACCTTTATCAATAGTAAGATAATCGGTAGATAGCTTATTGATGAAATCGGTATCCAAACCAATATCGAGTAGCTCCCAATTATTTGAAAAACACGCATTATCGGGCAATAAAAAAGCTAATTTCGGATTCTGAAAAGTTAAAGTATTTGTTGCTTTCACAACAGAATCTTTATCTGTAACCTGTGAATCTGCAAACAACCCAGAAGGTAAATCAACGGAAATAACTTTTGCTTTTGTTTGGTTGATCTTTTTAATAATTTCTTTTACAAAACCTTCGGGAGATTTAGTTAAGCCGATACCAAAAATTGCATCAATTATAAGCTCTTCTTTATTCATTTCTGGAAGTGAAGATTCTTGGTATAAATCTAGCATTGGATGGTTTATCTCTAACAGTTTATTGTAATTTTCAATAAAATCACCACTGCGCTTAACGCTGAAATTAACAATATAAGTTTTAACTTGGTAATACTCTTGAATCAATTTTCTGGCAATCACTAGTCCGTCACCACCATTATTTCCGATTCCGCAAAAAATATGAATAATTTTATCCTTTTCAGGGAAGTTATCTACAACCCAATCAAAGCATTTTGTGGCCGCATTTTCCATTAAATCAATAGAAGAAATAGGCTTGTTTTCAATCGTAGCTTTATCGGCTTGATACATTTGATCTGCATTGAGTATTTTCATTTTCTTTTGTATTCAGCTTGTTTAAAGTTACTGAAAAATAGTCTCAACCCAAATAAAAGCTTAGATGAAATTTTGCATTTTTTTATGTAAAGAGTTTCTGAGAAAAGAAAAAAAACCTCGAAAGAGAAGTAAAATAAGAAAGCTATCTTAGCTTTAAGATATATCTATGAATTATAAGTTATTGAAATTTAACCAATATTTATTTGCAACTATCCGCTATATACTCCCATGTCGGTATATTTATCCATACGGTATTTTACCAATTTTTTTATCGGGAGGTCTTTTAACTCTTCAAAAGCTTTTTTGATTGTCTGTTCTACTATTTTATATGCTTTTTCGCGATCGGAGTGCGCACCTCCAAGAGGTTCTTTGATAATGCCATCAATCAATTTTAATCTGGACATGTCTTTCGCTGTAAGTTTTAAGGCTTCGGCAGCTTCTTCTTTATACTCCCAACTTCGCCATAAAATGGAAGAACAAGATTCTGGGGAAATAACCGTGTACCACGTATTTTCAAGCATATAAACACGATCTCCTACACCGATTCCGATTGCTCCACCTGACGCTCCTTCACCAATTACAATTGCAATTATAGGAGTTTGCAATCTAGTCATCTCGAAAATATTTCGTGCAATTGCCTCACCTTGGCCGCGTTCTTCAGCCTCTAAACCAGGATAAGCACCGGGAGTGTCAATTAAAGTAATTACCGGAATATTAAATTTTTCAGCCATTTTCATCAATCGTAAAGCTTTTCGGTAACCTTCCGGGTTTGCCATACCAAAATTGCGTAATTGACGCGTTTTTGTATTGTAGCCTTTTTGCTGTCCGATGAACATAAACGATTGGTCACCTATCTTACCTAAACCACCAACCATAGCTTTGTCATCTTTTACATTTCGGTCTCCATGTAACTCCATAAAAGTACCTTTTGTAAGTGCATTGATAAAATCTAAAGTATAAGGTCTTGATGGATGCCTGGAGATTTGAACCCGTTGCCAAGCAGTCAAATTTTTAAATATTTCTTTTCGGGTGTGTTCTAATTTTTTTTCAATTTGATGGCAAGTTTCACTTACATCAACTTCACTTTCTTCGCCTATCATTCGGCATTTAGTGAGCTGATCTTCTAAATCTTTTATAGGTAATTCAAAATCTAAATATTCCATTTTTTGTCTGTTTAAAAGAACTGAAATTTTTCATTTCTTGGCTCTCTATTTCGGATTTATGTTACAAATATATACTTTTTGACCAATTATTTTTGTTTTTTGAACCGCAGTTTATTCAAATTATTTTTTAGAAATGCGTTTACTAATACACTGCATAAAATCAATATAGCTCCCAAATAAAACTGTAAACTCATTTTTTCTTTATCTCCAAAAATTAGCACAGCCAATACGATTCCGTAAACCGGTTCTAAATTATTGGTAAGAACAATAGTAAACGGACTCATTTTTTTTAATAAGTTCGTTGCAACAACAAACGGAAATGCGGTGCAAATAACGGCTAAAACTATAATATATATCCAGTCGGTTTGCTGCAGATTAAAAAAATCTTTCGAAAATTCGCCTTGAACTATTAAAATTACCGAAATAAATAGCGTAGCAAATACTAATTCATAGAATGCAATTTTACTTCCCTTATATTTCTTTATTAAATTACCATTATAAATCGAAAAAACCGCTACCAAAAACGCTGAAATCAATGCGACAAATAATCCCGAAGTGTTTACTTTTTCAACGTTAAAAATTATAACAAATCCAGCAACGGCAAACACTGCCAAGAGAAGTTCATACCATGTAAATTTTTTGATGCCGAATAATGGCTGTAATAAGACAACAAAAAAAGCGCTTGATGACATGGTTACCAAAGTAGTTGAAATGGTAGATATTTTGATGGCATGAAAAAAAGTTATCCAATGGATTGCAATTAAAACACCTCCAATAAAAAATTTAAACAGATCGCCATAATTTTCATGAAATGGTACTTTTTTAATCTTAAAAAATAAAAACAAAGTTATAGATGCAATTAAAACGCGATACCAAACAAGTGTCATGGCATTCACAGTAATTAACGCTCCAAGAATGGCAGTAAATCCCCATATAAAAACAATGAAATGAAGATAAAACTGATTTTTAAGATTATCGTTTAGCATTGAAGTACAAATAAAGAGCTAATATTCCGAAGGTTATATTTGGCATCCACACCATGAAAAACGGATATGACTCGGCTGTTGAACCCAAAACTTCAGATACTTTCATAAAGAAAACATAAATAAACATTAATGTAATTCCAGCAGCAAGGTTTACCCCTATTCCTCCTCTTCTTTTTTTAGAAGATAAAGTAACTGCAATCAAGGTTAAAATGAAAGAAGAAATTGGTAAACTAGTTCTTTTGTACAACTCTACCTTATAATTATTCAGGTTTTTAATACCTCGATTCTCCGATTCTTTGATGTGATCAGATAAATCAAAAGAAGACATTTCTTTTGCCAAATAATCAACATATAACAAATCTTTCGGATTGAAATTATAAATAGTATCGAAATAGGTTCCACTGGCTATACTATCGTTTCCGGAAAGGCTTTTTATATATCTTTTTTTATAATTTGTCAGCCTGAAAATACTATCTGTATCACGCCATTTTATATTCTGTCCTTCAATTTTATAGGTTAACCTATTATTTTCGAAATGCTCATATGAAAAGTTGTAACCGTTATTCGATTGTAAATTATAATTCCCAAAGTACACGTAATCATTATCACTCAATTGAAGACTCACTTTTTTAACGGAGTTTTTAGTCATTTTTTTTGAAGCTGATCTCAAATAATCTTCTTGAAATTTTTCAAAGGTTTTATTCGATTTCGGAACGACAAAATGATTCGCATATAACGAAACTAATGCAATTATAGTGGCACCAACAAAATAGGGTCTTAAAAATCGATTAAAAGAAACTCCCGAACTGTGAATAGCAATAATTTCGCTATTACCTGCGAGTTTTGAGGTAAACATAATTACCGAAATAAACAGTGCCAAAGGCATAAAAGTATTGCCGTAATTTATGATAAAATTGACATAGTAGTCATTAATAATTTCTGCATTAGTTAAATTAGGATCTTTTAAGAACTTTCCAACTTTTTCAGAAACATCAATGGCTATCGCTATTGGGATTAATATCAATAACGTAAAGAAAAACGAAGTAAAATATTTTTTTAATATGTATCTATCGAGTATTTTCAAGTAGTGCCCCTATTTTTTGAATTACGACTGTTTTGCAATAAAAAATTTACAATCGTTTATCCATTTGTTTTACCATACTATTTTTCCATTCGGCAAAATCTCCTGCTAAGATATGCTTTCTTGCCTCACGAACCAACCACATATAAAAGCCTAAATTATGAATTGTAGCTATTTGTTTTCCCAAGTATTCATTTGCAGAAAAAAGATGTTTTAAATAGGCTTTTGAATATAAGGTGTCAACAAATGTAATTCCTAATTCATCAATCGGTGAAAAATCGTCTTCCCATTTTTTATTTTTGATATTAATGGTTCCGTGCGCTGTAAAAAGCATGCCATTTCTTGCATTTCTCGTTGGCATGACACAATCAAACATATCAACACCCAATGCAATATTTTCCAAAATATTTATAGGTGTTCCCACTCCCATCAAGTAGCGAGGTTTGTCTTTTGGAAGGATATCGCAAACAATTTCGGTCATTTCATACATTTCATCTGCCGGTTCTCCAACTGAAAGTCCGCCAATTGCATTCCCTTCCGCTCCAGCGTTAGCAATATACTCTGCAGATTGTTTTCTTAAATCTTTATAAGTACTCCCTTGAACAATCGGAAAAAAAGTTTGTTTATAATCGTACTTTTCAGGATTCTCACCAAGATATTTTATGCATCTATCTAACCAACGATGCGTCATATGCATCGATCGTTTTGCATAATTATAGTCACATGGATATGGGGTGCATTCATCAAAAGCCATAAAAATATCGGCTCCAATTTTTCTTTGAATTTCCATAGAAAATTCCGGAGAAAAGAAATGACTTGAACCGTCGATATGCGATTTAAATTTTACGCCTTCTTCTTTTATTTTTCGAGTTTCAGATAAGGAATATACTTGGTAACCACCCGAATCGGTCAAAATTGGTCGATCCCAATTCATGAATTTGTGCAGTCCGCCAATTTTTTCTAAAATTTCCGTTTTCGGACGTAAGTATAAATGATAGGTGTTTCCAAGAATGATATCGGCATTAATTTCATCTTTCAACTCTGTTTGATGCACTCCTTTCACAGTTCCGGCAGTTCCTACAGGCATAAAAATAGGCGTTTCAATCAAACCGTGATCGGTAGTTATAACTCCAGCTCTCGCCTTGCTTGCAACATCATTTCCTTTTAGTTCAAACTTCATAAATCTCTTTTTTCGTTTAAAATTTTAATCTTTTTTTAAACCTAAACATTAAACCTAAAATTCATCATATCACCATCTTGAACGATATATTCTTTTCCCTCTACGGCTAGTTTACCTGCCTCACGGACTTTTACCTCACTACCATATTGAATAAAATCATTATATTTAATCACCTCAGCACGAATAAAACCTTTTTCAAAATCGGTATGAATTACTCCGGCCGCTTGTGGCGCGGTATCGCCAATATGGATGGTCCAAGCCCTAACTTCTTTCACACCTGCAGTAAAATACGTTTGTAGATTTAATAATTTATAGGCAGATCGAATTAATTTAGAAACCCCAGGTTCATCCAAACCTAGATCGTCTAAAAATAGTTGTCGTTCTTCATAATCATCCAACTCCATTATATCCGCTTCCGTTCCAACGGCAAGCACTAATACTTCGGCATTTTCATCTTTAACAGCCTCCATTACCTTGGTAACATAATCATTTCCGGTAACGGCAGAACCTTCGTCTACATTACAAACATACAAAACCGGTTTATC
>RCMY010006140.1_pt1 | contig 10097 bp, 9 predicted proteins | sample 2041341 | NCBI WGS metagenome assembly RCMY01 (sample SAMN09708234, study PRJNA481090) | Marine sediment metagenome, whole genome shotgun sequencing project.
GCGCTGAGCCCGGGACCGGAGTCCACAACCTCCACCGAATCGGAGTGCAAGCGCACCACCACGTCACCGCTGTGGGTGTATTTCACTGCGTTGCCGATCAGGTTGCCCAATGCAACCGCCACCGCCGATTCCGGGGCATCGATCATCAACCGCGCTTCGCCCTCAAGACGCAGTTCAATTGGCTTGTCACCGAGCTGCGCACGATGGTTGTCCAGCAGTTGTCTAGCCAGTTTGGCCACGTCGCAATTGCCGACTGCACGCTCGTTGCGCGACAACAACAACAAAGCGCTGATCAGGTCGGTGCATTGCAGCTCGGCGCGCTCGATCCGCTCCAGGCGCTTGCGCGCACGGTCATCCAGGTCCGGCTTTGACAACAGCAATTCCACCGCGCCACGAATCACTGCCAGTGGCGTGCGCAATTCATGGCTGACATCGGCATTGAACTCGCGGTCGCGCTGCACGACTTCGGTCAGGCGGCCGGCGTAATCATCAAGTGCCTTGGCCAGCTCACCCACTTCGTCCTCGGCAAAATGCGGTGCCAGTTTGTCAGGCTCCGAGCTCATACCGCTCTGACGCAACCGCCGTGCAAGTTCGGACACCGGCACCATCACCCGGGATGCCGACCACCAGCCCAGCAAGAGCGAGAGCAGCGTGAAGACAGGCACGATGATGTACATGGAACGCTCGAACTTCTCGCTCCGTCGCACGCTTTCCTGCATGTCGTAGGCCAGGAAAAACCATTGCTCTGGCGTCTTTCGCACGGCCAGCTTGTAGGCGAAGGGCGTGCCGTCCACGTTGCGGCCGACCATGGGGTAAAGGCCGTCTCCCAGCCTGTACCAATCAGGTTGGTCAACCTTCAACGCCTCGAATTTCTCGCGAGAGACCACCCGTCCACGCATCTGTTGCACGGGCAGGCCGATGTCCCGACCTCCGCTCGCGTAATACCTCTCCGCATACGTGTTGATGTTGCGATCCATCACATCGGTGATCAAGTCCTCCTCAACCCGACCGCGAACCCAATTGGTCGCGAATGCCAGCAGCAAGGTCAGGCTCAGGCCCAGCAACGCAAAGGACAGGATGATGCGTGTGCGCAGCCGATGCCGGCCACGGGTCAACGACCGCTGCGGTCCCAGGTCAGCTTTCGACATCTGGCACGGCGATCCGGTAACCGATGCCATGACGGGTCTGGATCATCGGCGTGGGGAACGGCTTGTCGATCATCGCGCGCAGGCCATGGATATGCACCCGCAGGGAGTCAGAGTCCGGCAGTTCCTCGCCCCACACGCGAGTCTCCAATTCCTGCCGGGTGACCACCGCAGGCGAGGCCTCCATCAGTGACTGCAGGATCTTCAGCGCCGTTGGATTGAGCTGCAGGAACTTGCCATCGCGACGCACTTCCAGCGTATCCAGGTTGAACTCAAGCTCGCCTACGTTGAGTATCCGCGCCTGCGGACCACGCCCGCGCCGGGCAAGCGCGTTCAGGCGTACGTCGACTTCCTGCAGCGCGAACGGCTTGATCAGGTAATCGTCCGCACCGGAATCAAAACCGGCCAGCTTGTTGTCCAGCGAATCGCGTGCGGTCAACATCAGTACTGGTGTTTGCTTGCGCGCTTCGGTGCGCAGCTTGCGGCAGACCTCCAACCCGTCCATCCCGGGCAGGTTGAGGTCCAGCACGATCGCATCGAAGTCGTGCACCACGGCCAGGTGCAGGCCGGTCACGCCATCAGCGGCGAAGTCCACGGTATGCCCGTGGTCTTCCAGGTAATCGCCAAGATTGGCGGCGATGTCGGGATTGTCTTCAATGACCAGGATGCGCATGCAGGGTTCCTTGCGGGGGCTTGCAGCACGGATGCTGTCATCTGTGTGACCTGCACTCGCGTCTATGGTTCAACGATGGTTCCACGATTCTGGCACAGCCGGGCACAGGCGGCGGTGCGCATCCTGCCGAAACGTGCAGACAAAAAAAGCCCAGGCGGGGGAACCACCTGGGCCGAAGCTCACGTTTTACTGCCCTGTATGGCGAGCTCTGGAGATAGAAGCGGCGCCACATCGACACATTATCGATAATTCAATTAAGAACGCGTCAAATCCATGTTGGGTGGGAGTTGGCCGCAGGGCGCGGAGACGCCGCAGCATGCTCGATGATGCAGCCAGCCACGTCGATGCCCGTTGCGTGCTCTATCCCCTCCAATCCCGGCGACGAGTTCACCTCAAGCACCAGAGGTCCACGGTTGGAGCGAATCAGGTCGACGCCTGCCACGCCAAGCCCCAGCACCTGCGCGGCACGAACCGCGGTTTCCATTTCCGCCTTGCTGGCACGTACCGCCTTGCCGGTGCCCCCGCGATGGATATTGGAGCGGAAGTCCCCTTTCGGAGCCTGCCTGCGCATGGTTGCGACCACCTGGTTGCCAACCACGAAACAGCGCAGGTCCGCGCCTTTGGCCTCGCCTATGAATTCCTGCACCAGGAAATTCGCATACAACCCGCGCAGCGTCTCGATCACCCCGCGCGAAGCAGAGAGTTTCTCGGTCAGCATCACACCGTTGCCTTGGGTGCCCTCATTGAGCTTGATGACGTGTGGCGGCGGACCAAGCATGGACAGCAGATCGCCGGTGTCGTCAGGATTGTCGCCAAACACGGTCACCGGCAAACCAATACCCTGGGCCGCAAGCAGCTGGTGGCATCGCAGCTTGTCACGCGAACGGGCAATGGCATCTGCGGTGTTTGCAGTGAAGCTGCCCATCAGTTCGAACTGGCGCAATACCGCGCAGCCATAGCGGGTGACCGAGGTGCCGATCCGTGGCACCACCGCTGCATAGGTGGCGATGTTGGCGCCCTTGTAGCGCATCTCGAAGCCTTCGGCGCTGATCCGCATGTAGCAACGCAGCGGATCGAGAACGCGCACGCTGTGGCCCCGGCTGCGTGCGGCTTCGACCAGTCGGCGCGTGGAATACAGTTTGCGGTTGCGGGACAAGATCGCGAGTTTCATCTGGGTTGCTCGGGGGAGTACAGCGCAGCAAAAACGGCGGCACCCATTGAAGAGTGCCGCCGTGTCGTTATGGAGCGGGTGAAGGGAATCGAACCCTCGTCAGTTGCTTGGGAAGCAACAGCTCTGCCATTGAGCTACACCCGCCGACCATCGATTTTATGCCGCCCGCCACGGCCCACGCAACGCGCGTGCGCCATCGCTGCGATCAGAACTTGCTGCCGACGGTCAGGAAGAACGATGCGTTGTTGCCATTGTTCTGGTTGACGGTGATGCGCGTGCCGGTCTGCATGTCCAGTCCGAATAACTGGGTACGCACACCGAACTGAGCGGTGCCGTAGTCACGATCCAGCGCCAGGCCCGGAACCGCGAAGGGCTGGGTGCCGGGCATCGACTGGGCCATGGCAAACGCTTCTGCAGCCGGCTTCTCAAGTTCACGATCCCAGGTCAGCTTGGCATAAGGCGTGATGTTCTGACCCAACGCCAGGCTGGCCTGCCAACCTGCACTGACAACCATCGAATCAAACGACTGATCCATATATGCGAGCGAAGTTGACAGCGCCGGATCGGATTCGGCAAAGCCGTCCACGTCGATCCGCTGCGACACCACGCTGACCAACGGACCGTGGCTCAACATGCCGTGGCTGAAGGTCCAGCCCGCGCTGCCAGCAGCCGTGAGATTGCTGCCATCGGCGGAGCCGTAGTGGCTACGCACCGCCGGGCCGAGCACGATATCGCGCTGGATATCGAAGTCCAGCCAGGTGTAGCTCAGCTGTGCATTCGCCCACGGACCATCGCCATACCAGCCAACGAAACCGCCAAGGGTGGTATCGGTCTGCTTGAAGCTGCCGCGGCGCAGGCCCCAGTCCATGTCGGTCTTGCCATAGGCACCGAACGCGCCGTAGGTCATGTTGCCGGCCGCCCATTGCACGCCACCGTTGAGACTGGGCGCATCACCATCGAAGCTGTTGGCAGTGCCGTTACGCCCGAAGCGCTGGTTGGTATTGAGGAAACTGGCCCACCAGCGCATGCCGTCTTTTTCCGGGCGATTGCCCAGCCCGGTCGCCAGCATTTCAGTGCGGGCGCGGCCAATCGTGGCCTCGGCATGCGGCAGGATCGCGATCTGGCGCGGCCCTTCAATGACCGATACCGCGAACTGCGAGAGCAGCTTGTGCGCACCTGTGGTCGGATGCACGCCATCGGCGAACGCGTAGTCATACGGTGCGTTCGGGCTGACCAGCGAGGTCGGGTTGCAGGTCAGGGAAGAGCTACCTGCTGGCAGGCAGGCGGTACCGGTGACGTTGACGAAACCATAAGTAGACGGGGTACCGGTGATTTCCTGCAGGAAGTGGAACGTATCCAGCGGGATCACGCGCATGTTGGCCGATGCCAGCGCGCCAAACAGCGCGTTGTTGTAGCTGGTCGTCAGTGCAGTGCCCTGCGCCATCGCCACTGCGCCACCGGCGCGCGAGGACGGGGTCAGGCCAAGATCAGGAATGGTCGGCACGAGGACGTACTTTGCGCCGGCAGTTGTCAGGCTACCGACGATGCCGACTTGCGCAGACACCGCGCCGCCGATGATCGCCTGCGCATTGGCAGGATTGGCTTGCACGGCGAACAGATCATTCGCGCCACCCCACACGGTATAGAGCGCACCCGGATCGGCTTTACCGCCATTGCGGGACAAATAGTCCGTCACCTGTGCCGCTATCGAAGGCGTGTAGCCCAATGCACCCACGGTGGTCTGGCCGACGCGCGCGCCACCGACCGCCCAGTTGTTGCCAGTACCCGGCCGTGCACCGGCACCGGTGCCAAACCACGCGCTTGCGGCATTACTGCCGTAATAATCGGCCATGTATTGCGCCCAGACTTGCCCTGGGTTGGTGGTGAACTGGCCAGTGACCGGCTGCACGTTGAGCGGCAGCAGCGGGCGGAAGAAACCGCCATCGGTCAGGCTGTCGCCAAAGAACACGGTCTGGGTAAAAGTCGGCTGGTCTTGCGCGTAAAGCGGCATCGCGGCCAGAGCCAGGGCGGCAGCCAGCACGGTGCGGGAGAATTTGGTTTTCATGGCGTTTCTCGGAGGGGGCAGGATTCAGGCGGTCGCTGCTGCGAAAAAACACGCCACAGCGACAGTACGACACCGAATGGTGACGATGGTTTCACGAAATTCTAACGGTCACAAGGTGCGCCGCCGCACGCGCGGCCGCCATTTCGGGCCAAAATGATCGTATGCAGATCCAACTCAATGGCGAAATGCGCCAAACCGAACCCGACACCACCATCGCAACCCTGCTGGCCTGCGAGGGCCTTGCCGAGCGCCGGGTTGCAGTCGAGGTCAACGGCACCATCGTGCCGCGTGACCAGCACGCCACACATTTGCTGGGCGACGGCGACCACATCGAAATCGTGCATGCGTTAGGCGGCGGCTGATCCATCGGCAATAATGGCGAGATGACACAGACCTCCGACCTGCTCCATATCGCCGGCAAGACATATGCCTCGCGCCTGCTGACCGGCACCGGCAAGTTCAAGGACCTTGAAGAGACCCGGCTTGCGACGGAGGCTGCTGGCGCGCAAATCGTCACCGTTGCAATCCGCCGTACCAATATCGGCCAGAATCCCGGCGAGCCAAACCTGCTCGACGTGTTGCCACCCGACCGCTACACCATCCTGCCCAACACCGCCGGCTGCTACACCGCCGATGATGCGGTGCGCACCTGCCGGCTGGCGCGTGAGCTGCTCGGCGGCCACAACCTGGTGAAACTCGAAGTGCTGGGCGACCAGCGCACGCTGTATCCCGATGTCGTCGCCACCCTTGCCGCAGCCGAGATCCTGGTGAAGGACGGCTTCGACGTCATGGTCTATACCAGTGACGATCCGATCCTTTGCAAGCGCCTTGAAGAAATCGGCTGCGTGGCCGTGATGCCGCTGGCCGCGCCGATCGGTTCTGGCCTTGGCGTGCAGAACAAATACAACCTGATCGAAATCGTCGAGAACGCCAAGGTGCCGATCATTGTCGATGCCGGCGTTGGTACGGCATCGGATGCCGCGATTGCGATGGAACTCGGCTGCCATGGCGTGTTGATGAACACGGCGATTGCCGGCGCGAAAGACCCGGTGCTGATGGCCAGCGCCATGCGCAAGGCGGTTGAGGCCGGACGCGAGGCGTTCCTGGCCGGCCGCATTCCGCGCAAGCGCTTCGCCAGCGCGTCTTCTCCAATTGATGGACTGATCGGCTGAAATGACGGATCCGTTCTCGAGCGCCGGTGGCAAGGTTCCACCGAAGCCATTCACGATTACCGAAGGCCAGCGCAAGGTACGCAGCTTCGTGCTTCGCCAAGGCCGCTTCACCGACGCACAGCAGCGCGCGTTCGATGAACTCTGGCCGCGCTTCGGCCTGGACTACGCGGGCATGCCGCGCGACTTCGATGCTGCCTTCGGACGCAAGGCGCCGCGCATCGTCGAAATTGGTTTTGGCAATGGCGAGGCCCTGCGGTTCTCCGGGCAGCACGACCCGGCACGCGACCACATCGGCATCGAAGTCCATGCACCTGGCGTCGGCCGCCTGCTCAATGCGCTGGCCGATGATGATGCCGGCAATGTCCGCGTGTACCACCACGATGCGGTCGAAGTACTCGAACACGAGATCGCCGACGGGACCCTGGACGAAGTGCGCATCTACTTCCCTGATCCCTGGCACAAGAAGCGTCATAACAAGAGGCGACTGGTGAATTCCGCGTTTGCGGCACTGCTGGTACGCAAGCTTGCGGCGGATGGCCGCTTGCACCTCGCCACTGATTGGCACGACTATGCTGAGCAGATGTGGGATGTGCTGGATGCAACGCCGGGTATCGTCAATCGTGCCGGTCCGCGTGGTTCGGTGGAACGACCGGACTGGCGCCCGCAAACGCATTTCGAGACTCGCGGCCAGAAACTCGGCCACGGTGTTTGGGATCTATTGTACGACCGCTGCTGACCCGGCGATTGCCGGCTTAATACAGGGAACGATCGTCGCAGATGGATACCACCCTCACGCTCACCACCGACATGCAGCTGGTGCTGGGGCTAGTGGGATTCACCATGGCGATGTTCCTGTTCGAGCGCATCCGCGCCGACGTGGTCGCGCTGGTGGTGCTGGTGGTGCTGGGCCTGACCGGCCTGATTGCACCCGAAGATCTCTTTGGCGGTTTCTCCTCGGACGCGGTGATGAACGTCATCGCGACCATGATCCTGGGCGCGGGGCTGGACCGCACCGGTGCGCTCAATCGCTTGGCCAGCTGGCTGCTGCGGCGCGCAAATGGCGTTGAAAAGCGGCTGCTGTTGCTGGCATCGGGCGTTGCCGGCATGAACTCGGCAATCATCCAGAACACCTCGGTCACCGCGCTTTACCTGCCGGTCGCCTCTCGCCTCGCGGCGCGTACCGGCATCAGCCTGTCCAGGCTGCTGATGCCGATGTCGGCGGCGATCATCATGGGTGGCAGCCTGACCATGGTCGGCAACTCGCCGCTGATCTTGCTCAATGACTTGCTGGTTTCGGCCAATGCCAACATGCCTTCTGGTGCGGCAACGCTGGAGCCGCTGAAGATGTTCGCACCGCTGCCGATCGGGCTGGCGCTGCTGGCCGCATCGCTGCTTTATTTCCACTTCTTCGGCAGCAAGCTATTGCGTGAGGACGTAGACGAAGCGGTCACTCCGGCGCGCACGCAAAGTTACTTCACGCGCGCGTATGGCATCGATGGCGACGTGTACGAACTCACCGTTACCGCCGACAGCCCGCTGGTCGGCATGAGTGTCGGCGAGGCCGAAACCGGACACGGCTCCCCACTGATGCTGGCACTGCTGACCGGCAATGAATCGCGGCTGGCACCGCCGGCGGATGCGCGGATCTGGGTCGGCAGCGTGATTGGCGTCATGGGCTCGCACGAACAGGTGACCGACTTCGCGCAAAATAATTTCCTGCGCCTGTCGACCCGCCTGCGCACATTTGGTGACCTGTTCAACCCGAGCCGTGCCGGTATTTCCGAGGCCGTGGTGCCACCAAACTCGCACTTCATCGGCAAGACCCAGGCCGACCTGCAATTGCGCAAACATTCCGGCATCAGCCTGCTGGCGATCAATCGCGACAAGCAAGTCCTGCGCGAAGACGTGCGCAACATCGCCATCCGGGCGGGCGACATGCTGGTCATGCACAGCATCTGGACCGACCTGGCGGAGGCGTCCAAGAGCCGCGACTTCGTGGTGGTGACCGACTACCCGAAAGGCGAGCAGCGCCCGCACAAGTTCAAGATCGCCATGGCGATCTTCGCGGTGAGCATGATGCTGGCGCTGTCCTCGCGCATCCCGACCTCGATCGCGCTGATGACCGGCGTTGCCGGCATGTTGGTCAGCGGCGTATTGAAAATGGACGAGGCCTATGCGGCCATCAGCTGGAAAACCGTTTTCCTGATGGCGTGCCTGATTCCACTGGGCTGGGCAATGGACTCCAGCGGTGCAGCGGCCTGGGTAGCCGGGCACAGCATCGACCGCCTGCCGCAGGGCATCCCGATCTGGCTGATCGAACTGGCGCTGGCACTGTTCACCACCGCGTTCTCGCTGGTGATCAGCCATGTTGGCGCGACGATTGTCATGGTCCCATTGGCCATCAGCCTGGCACTGGCGGTAGGTGGCAATCCCACGGCGTTCGCGCTGATCGTGGCGCTGTCCGCTTCCAACAACTTCATCACCGCGTCCAACCCGTCGATCTCGATGATCACCGGCCCGGCGGCGTACACGATGCGTGACATGTGGCGTACGGGTGGCCCGCTGACCTTGATCTACACCACGATTATTGTGTTGATGATCAACCTGCTCTATTAAGAGGCAGCATCGTCAAGAGGCAAGGTCTGGCGCAGGGCCGAGATGCACGTCGCCTTCCACGCAATGCAGCGCAATTTCGCGCAGGCGCTCACCGCGGCACGGGCCGGCCACGCACTCGCCACCGGCAAGCTCGAAGCTGGCCCCATGCACCGCACATACCAACAAGCCGTCCTTGCTGCGCAAGAACTCGCCGGGCGCCCAATCCAGGCGGCGGCCAGCATGCGGGCATACGTTCAGCCACGCGCGCATTCCGCCTGCGGCATCCCGATGCACGATCAACGATTCTGCATCGCCATCAAGCACGGCCTCGATCTCATGCAAGCCATCCAACGCAACGCTTTCGACGCGCAACAAGACATTGTGCGCGGGGTCGATTTCATCGTCATTTAACGAACTACTCACAACTGAAATCCAAAGCCGTTCGATACTTGTCGCCATTGTTGCATGGCGCCTCCGCGCCTCGGGAATCCAACCCAGATATGTCTGTATTCCGTGCTCGTACATTCCAGGGCTTTCGCTTCGACCCGTTCAAGGCGCCGCGCAGGCCGCGTCATCGCATCCTGCGCTGGGTACTGGGTGCAGTCGGCGTCGCCCTGTTGCTGGGCCTGTTGTTCGTGAGTGTGTTCGTCGGTATCGCGATGCTGGCCGTGGGGTTGCTGGTACGTCTGTGGAAACAGCGCAGCAGCAAACCGATTACCCATGGCGATACGATTCCCGGCGACTACCGGGTGCTGTCCAAGGCCGAACTGCCGCTGGGCCGCTGAGTGGCCGATCTGATTACTGCCGCGGCGACGCCGCGAATACCTGTACGCAACACAAGCGGCAGCGCGCTCGGTGATTTCCCGGTTCGCAGGATTTATTGCGTCGGTCGCAACTTCGCCGACCATGCGCGCGAGATGGGCGCGGCTGCACCGGCATCCAAGGACGATCGCGGCTCGCCTGTACTGTTCTGCAAACCGGCCGATGCGATCGTCATAGATGGGCAAGTGCCCTACCCACCGGGCACGCGCGAATTGCACCATGAGGTGGAACTGGTGGTTGCACTTGGCCGCGACGCACCTGCCGGTGTGCTGGCACCCGATGCTGCGATGACCCTGGTGTTCGGCTACGGGATTGGACTCGACCTGACCCGCCGCGACTTGCAGGCTGCTGCCAAAGCCAAGGGCCTGCCGTGGGATACAGGCAAAGGCTTCGATCATTCCGCGCCTGTCAGTGCGCTGTTGCCGACCGCAGAGATCGGTGACTACGCCGCGCT
>RCMY010012288.1_pt1 | contig 10097 bp, 7 predicted proteins | sample 2041341 | NCBI WGS metagenome assembly RCMY01 (sample SAMN09708234, study PRJNA481090) | Marine sediment metagenome, whole genome shotgun sequencing project.
AGGCACCCATGTCTGAGTGCAGCGAGTTTGGGTGCCGTGCCGCTTTGGGCGAGGAGCGCAGGGCACCGGGGACAGCTTCATCGTCCCCGGCGCAGCGCCCGTCGCGAACGGTTTTGGTTACTTTTGCCTAGACAAAAGTGACCCGTGCGACAGCGCGGAAACGTTTGACTTTAAAACCGCCACGAGCACCGACATGCGCAAGACCCCGCCTTCGCGGAAATGACTATCCGACCCAACATTGCCCACAGACGCACTCGACGCCGATTTCGCGACGGGCGTCCGGTCACCGCACTACCACCGCAAAACCCTGTTCATTCCCGCCCGGGTATAGTCCCGGCCATGTTGCCCCGCCTCCCCACCCTCTTCGTCGCCGGTGTGCTCGCGTTGTGTTCGTGCAACGCATTCGCCCAGACCACATCCGCCCCAAAGCCAGACCCGTTGCTGCCGCAGGTCCGCGCCGCGATTGACGACGCCGGACGCGGACAGGCCGATACCGCGCAATACGCGCGCCTGGCCGGCCATCCGCTGTATGGCTGGATCGAATACGCCTCGCTGCGGCGCGATATCGACACCCTGCCCGATGCGCGTGGGCAGTCGTTCCTGGCGCGTTACAAGGGCCAGCCCGTGGCCGAGGCCTTCCGCGAAACGTGGCTGGCGTCGCTGTCCCGGCGCCAGGATTGGCCGGCGTTCCTGGCCGCGTGGTCGCCATCGATCACTTCCACCAGCTTGCGCTGCGCCCAGCTCGATGCCCGCCAGGCCACCGGCCAGGTCGATGCGCAATGGATCAGCGCCATGCAGGCCATCTGGCGCAGCACTGGCAAATCGTTGCCCGACAGCTGCGACCGGCCGATCGTGGCGCTCGCTGCCAAGGGTGGCCTGCCGCCTGAGCTGCGCTGGGAGCGCATCGACAAGGCCGCTGGCGAATGGAACACGGGCGTCATGCGCACCGCCGCCACAGGGCTGCCTCCCGATCAGCGCGCACTGGCCGATCAGTACGCCGCTTTCATGGGCGCGGTCACCGAGCAGGCACTGACATGGCCCAAGACTGACCGCAGCCGCTGGATCGCCTCGCAGGCACTGGCACGGCTGGGCAAGCGCCAACCCGACGCGGCCGAAGCACAGTTGCCCAAGTACGCAAAAGCATTGGGCTTCACCGAAGCCGACAGCGGCCGCGTGCTGTACCAGATCGCGCTGTGGACGGTGGCCTCGTACGACCCCGGATCCAAACGCCGCCTCGCGGCCGTGCCCGCCGCGTCTTACGATGAGCGCCTGCACGAGTGGCAGGTGCGCGAAGCGCTGTCGCGCTCGGACTGGCCGACCGCGCTGGCCGCGATCCGCGCGATGCCGGACAAGCAGCGCAACGATGCGCGCTGGACGTATTTCGAAGCGCGCCTGCTGGAACTCACCGGCGACAAGGCCGCCGCCAAGACCGCCTACCAGCGTGCGGCAAGGATCCCGGAATTCCACGGCTTCCTCGCCGCCGACCATCTCGACCAGCCGTATGCGCTGTGTCCGTGGATCCCCAATGACAGCGCCGCAGCCAAGGCCGTCGTCGCCCGCGACCCGTCATTGGTCCGCGCCATCGACCTGTATCAGATCGAGCACAAGGGCTGGGCGATCCGCGAATGGAAGGATGCCCTCACCCGCTTCGATGACACCCAGCGACGAATCGCTGTGGAGGTCGCCCAGGACCATGGCTGGTTCGACCGTGGTGTGTACGGCCTGGGGCGCACGCCCGATGAGCGCCGTCTGTATGCCTTGCGCTTCCCGCTGCACCACGACCAGACCATCCGTCGCGAAGCCGCAAGGAACGGCCTTGACCCGGCCTGGGTTGCCGCCGAGATCCGCGCGGAAAGCATCTTTGACATCCGTGCGCGCTCGCCCGCCAACGCGCGCGGCCTGATGCAGGTGCTACCCGGCACCGGCGCCACCGTGTCCCGCCAACTTGGCCTGTCCTGGGGTGGCGCCGAAAGCCTGTACGACGCCGACACCAACATCGTGCTGGGCAGCGCCTACCTGCGGCAGTTGCTGGACAAATACGGCGGCCGACCGTACTGGGCCATCGCCGGTTACAACGCCGGCCCGCGTCCGCTGCAACGCTGGCAGTCGGAACGGCCGGACATGGATCCGGACTTCTGGATCGAAACCATCAGCTATAAAGAAACCCGCGAATACGTCGCCCGCGTGCTCGCCTTCAGCACGATCTACGACTGGCGCCTCAATGGCGATGCGGTGCAGCTGACCGATCGCATGTGGGGCCGCAGCGACAGCAAGCGCAAGCAGTTTGCGTGCCCGTTGGCGAAGGCGAAACCTGAGGCAGGAAAGTCCTCGACCAAACCGCAAGGCAAGTAGCCCCCGACCAGCCATACCGTCATCCCGGCGAAAGCCGGGATCCATCGTGCTTGCGTCCTTGCTTGCGCCAACATCAGGATCAAGATGGATCCCGGCTTTCGCCGCGATGACGTGCAAGAAAGCGTACAACCTCGTCGGCTTGTTCCTGCCATCCTGAGCGCGCCCTGCTGTCATCCTGAGCACGCCTCACTGTCATATTGAACGTGCCTCACTGTCATCCTGAGCGCAGCGAAGGATCTGCTGTATCGCTTTACCTGATGCCAGTAAGCAGACCGTTCGCAACGCTCGGGATGACAAGTCGATATGCTCACTGTGTCCAGTCAACAAATTGCCACCGAGCCCATGAAAACCTACCTCGTCGGCGGCGCAGTCCGTGATCGCTTGCTTGGCCTTGAACCGGGCGACCGGGATTTCGTAGTCGTCGGCACGACACCCGACGCCATGCTCGCCGCCGGCTTCAAACCGGTTGGCCGTGACTTCCCGGTATTCCTGCATCCCGACACCGGCGAGGAACATGCGCTGGCGCGCACCGAGCGCAAATCCGGGCGCGGCTATCGTGGCTTCGTGGTCGATGCCGATCCTTCGGTCACGCTGGAAGAAGACCTCGGCCGCCGCGACTTCACCATCAACGCCATCGCCCAGGACAGCGACGGCCAGCTGACCGATCCTTTCAACGGGATCCGCGACATCGAGGCAAAGGTGTTGCGCCACGTCAGCCCGGCCTTCAGCGAAGATCCGCTGCGCGTGTTGCGCGCAGCGCGCTTCATGGCGCGGTTTGCATCGCTAGGCTTCCAGGTTGCGCCCGAAACGATGGTGTTGATGCGAACCATGGTCAACAGCGACGAGTTGTCAGCACTGGTCCCGGAGCGCGTCTGGCAGGAGCTGTCGCGCGCGCTGGCCTCACGCACACCCTCCGCCTTCCTGCGCACGCTGCACGACAGCCATGCGCTGGCGGTGATCCTGCCCGAAGTCGAGGCGCTGTACGGTGTGCCGCAACGTGCCCAATACCATCCCGAAGTCGATACCGGCGTCCACGTCGAACTGGTCTGCGACATGGCCGCGCGACTCGCGCCAGGAGATGCGGTGATCGGCTTCGCAGCACTGACCCACGGCCTGGGCAAGGCACTGACGCCTGCCGATGTCCTGCCCCGACACATCGGCCACGAACAGGCCGGGCTGAAACCACTACGCCCACTACGCGCGCTCTGCGAGCGATTGAAGGTGCCGACCGAGCACCGGCAACTGGCCGAAATGACCTGCCGCGAACACCTCAACGTGCATCGCCTGGCCGAGCTACGCGACAGCACCGTCCACGACCTGCTGGCGCGCTGTGACGCGTTCCGCAAACCCGAGCGGATTGCGCAACTGGCGCTGGCCTGCGAAGCCGATGCACGTGGTCGTACCGGTCACGCCGAGGACGCCTATCCGCAGGGCGCGCAATTGCAGCGGCTGCTGGTCGCGGCGTTGACGGTACGTGCCGCAGATGTCGCTGCCGGGCTGCAAGGCCCCGCCGTTGGCGAGGCAATGCGAAATGAGCGAATCAGGGCGATTGCGACCGCGCGCGACCGCACGCAATGAAGCATGGCCTTTGGGACGAACCATTGCCTTTTGCAGGAGCGGCTTAAGCCGCGAGCTCTTTATTCGGCTCTGGCCGTTGTAGGAGCGACGTAAGTCGCGATCAGGATTTCCGGATACCTTGATCGCGACTTACGTCGCTCCTACAACGGCAACCGCAACGGCAACCACAACCGCAACCGCAACCGCATGATCAAGAGCTCGCGGCGAAAGCCGCTCCTGCAATAGCCACGGCCCGTTCAAGATTGGATCGCATCATCACGGCCACATCCATGCATCGATCCGCAGCAGCACGTCGCGCCATGGCGTCCACACGCTCGCCATCCCCAGCAGCACCCCGCAAGCATCGGCCACTGCGTCCCAGGCATCCATCGACCGTGTACTGGTCAGGTTGCCCTGCGCAAATTCAATCGCGATCCCCAGCGCCACCAGCCCAAGTGCCGCGACAACCAGCGCGCGCCGGGTCGCATACAACTGCACCGCGGCCACCGCGAGCAGGGCGAAAGCCAGCAGGTGTTCGACCTTGTCGAAACCGCGCGGTACCTTCGGCAAATCCTGTCCCGGCAGCAGGCAGGCGACGATGACCAAGGTGATCGCCAACCACCACAAGCCCAGCCACGGCCAGGGCCGCCGCAGTGGTTTCAGGTGCCGTTGTTTCATGTCGTGTAGTTCCTGTGCCACCGATGCGTTGGTCGCGCGGTTCAAAGCCGCCAGCTCAAGTCACCTGCCAGGAACGCGGCCGCAAACTCAACCTCCAACGCAAACCCCATCACCTGGAAGCGTTCGCCCATCGCCTCGGGCAAGGTCAATTGCTTGACCTCCTGTCGCAGGCGATAACGCGTGGCCTCGTCGCGTGCCTTTGCCTCGGCTTCGACCAACCGCTGTTCCAGTCCATTGCCAATCAAAAAGCTGGCCTGCGAGCAGTAACCGGCAAAGTCGAAACCGGCGCCGGTCCCGGCTTCGGCCAGCGCGGTGAAGTCGACCGACGCGGTCAGGTCCTGCAGGCCGGGCAGCGCATACACGTCGTTGCCGACCTGGTGCCGGTGGAAGGCACGCAATGTGCCTTCGCTGCGTTGCGGCTGGTAGTACTCGCGACGCGGGTAGCCGTAGTCGACAAACAGCATCGCACCACGCTGCATCCGGCCGACCACCGCCTGTATCCAATACGGCAGTTGCGGCAGCAGTTCGGAGCGGTAGCCGTCGGCCAGCGGAGCCTCCAGCTGCCGTTCGATGTTGCGCACCGCGGCGACCAGCAACGTATCGGCGGGCCGGTCCTCGCGGATGAAGCGCCCCTCCCCGTCCAGCGCCACGCATTCCTCCAGCACCTGGCCATCGCGCAGCACGAAGCGCGGTGTCGGCAACGCATCGATCACCTCGTTGGCAAACAGCACGCCGTCCCAAGCATCCTGGATCGGTGTATCGACCCACTCGACCAGATCGAAAAGCAGCGGACTCAAATGCTCGCGCAGGCGCTGCTGCTGGCGTGCACGCAGGTCGGCGCTGGGCTCCAGGATGGCGTAACGATCAGGCAGCGCATCCAGCGCCAACAGACGCTTCAAAACGACCTGCGCGAAGGCGCCGCTGCCGCCGCCCAGCTCCATGAACTGCGCCGTGGGGCCGATCTGCTGCAGCACCGGTGCCACTGCATCGGCCACGCACGCGGCAAACAACGGACCCAGCTCGGGCGCGGTGACGAAATCCCCGGCCGCCCCGAACTTCTGTGCCCCGGCGCTGTAATATCCCAGCCCAGGTGCGTACAACGCCAACTCCATGAAGCGCGAAAACGGGATCGCCCCACCCGCGGCGATGACCTGTTCCTGGATGACCTCGCGCAGGTGCTCGCTGTGCGCGAGCGCGTCGTTGTCGGGAGCCTTGGCGGCTGTGGGGGATTCGGGCATGACTGTGTTCCGTGGGCGAAGACACAGGATACGCAACCCTGATCCACGACTGCAGGTTGGGCGTGCCGCCGTTTGGCTCGTTCACTACCACCATTCCCGCGAAGGCGGGAACCCATGGACGTTGATTTTCATACGACCAACGCCCTTGGATTTCCGCCTTCGCGGGAATGACGAATTCAGGAAGCCTGGCTTGAGCAAGGACACGGCCCCCAAACGGCATGCCAAAATACCGCCATGACTACCCCCCGCCCCGTCGCCCTGGTCACCGGCGCCGCCCGCCGCATTGGTGCAACAATCGCGCGCTGCCTGCATGCCGACGGGTACGACCTGGCATTGCATTACCGTGGCTCGCACGACGAGATGCTGGCACTGGCGACCGAGTTGCAAGCCCAGCGCAGCGACAGCGTGTTGACCCTGCAAGCGGACTTGGCGGAATTCGATCGGCTGCCGGAACTGATCGCGCGCACCGTCGGCCGTTACGGCCGACTCGACGCGCTGGTCAACAATGCCTCCAACTTCTTCCCGACCCCGATCGGCAAAGCCACGCCAGCGCAATGGGATGCCTTGATGGCGGTCAACGCGCGTGCGCCGCTATTCCTGTCGCAGGCCGCCGCACCGCACCTGCGCAAGGCGGGCGGCGCGATCGTCAACCTCACCGACATCCACGTCGACCAGCCCCTGCACGACCACGCTATCTACGGCATGGCCAAGGCTGCACTGGCACACATGACCCGTGCGCTGGCGCTGGACCTGGCACCGGACGTGCGCGTGAATGCCGTGGCGCCAGGCGCGATCCTGTGGCCCCAGGGCAATGACTGCAGCGACACCACCAAAGTAGACATGCTCTCGCGCACACCGCTGGCCAGGACCGGCACCCCGGAAGAAATCGCTGAAACCGTGCGTTGGCTGCTACGCGATGCGACCTACATGACCGGACAGGTCCTGCACATCGACGGCGGGCGCACGCTGGCGGATTGACGCCCCATGCAGGAGGCCGCAGGACCGTAGCCCGGGTAAGCGAAGCGCACCCGGGGCAATGGTCCCGGGTGCGCTTCGCTTACCCGGGCTACGCATACCTCCCTCTCGCCACAGGCGCAGGGAGAGGCGAAACAAACCGCGCTTACACCTTGCGCTGGAACGCATTCTTCAACAGCATTCCGTCGAAACCCTCTGGCGCATCGCCCGCGACGGCAAACCGGTACAGCGCAGCCGAATAGATGCCCGACAGTGCCGACTGCACCAGCGCTGTCACGATCACCGCCAACACCACGACCACACCCATTGCCACCGCCAGCACGGTCAGCCCGTTGCTGGCCAGGAACACCACGATGCCGCCGCCGACCAGCATCAGCGCGACGTTGAACAGGCCCAGCACCAACCCGATGCCGCCGTTGCCGATGATGTTCTCGCCCCAGGTTTGCTTGAGCAGGCTGGCGCTTTGCTTGACCGCATCGATCGGGCCGACGTCGCGCGCCACCAGGATCGGCACCGTCAGGAAGGTCGCTACCGTCCAGGCCACACCGATGAAACCGATCACGATCCGGCCCAGGAACCCGGCACGCTCCTCGAGCGCACGCAGGATCAAGCCAACCGTCGCCGCGATCGCCGCATAACCCAGGATCTGCTTCCATTTGCCGCGCGCGATGCGCAAGCCGTCCGAAATGGTCGGATCACCGCCGTCCAGTCGAATCATCGCCGCCCCGACCAGCGCCGAGTTGAAGAAAAAAATCACGAAGTACTGCACCAGGTAGAAGGCAAAGCCCCACACATACAGCTCGATCGAACGGCGACCGTCCTCGATGTGGTTGAACAGCCCCAGGCCGAACATGGGCAATACGAATGTCGCTGCGACCGCGATGGCTGCGATCGACGCCACCAACGGGAATACCAGCAGCTCCTTGTCCGAACGGAGTATCTGGAAGCTGGTCTTGGTCAATGCCCAGCTGCGTTGGAATTTACCCATTGTCTTGCTCCGATGGCGGTTGCATGGATTGTGTTGCATGGATTGTAAGGAATCTGAGTGCACCACGCCCGGAATCCCGGACCACGCGACAATCGTCATCCCGGCGAACGCCGGGATCCATCTTGACCTTGGCATACGGGTACGAAGGGTTCCGGCAATATCACATCGTCACTCCCGCGAAGGCGAGGTCTTTTGGCAGGCGCATGTTTGTCCATCCAGCAACGTTGGCCGAATGAAAACAACGTCCATGGATCCCCGCCTTCGCGGGAATGACGGGGATCAATGCGTTCGTCATCCCGGCGAACGCCAGGATCCATTTTGATCTTGAGCTTGTCACGAGGACACTGTGTGCCCAGTCAGCGTCTCGGTCTCAATTCCGTCATTCCCGCGAAAGCGTGGCCTTTTGGCAGAGGCATGTCTGTCCATCCGGCGACTTTGAGTGCATGAAAAATCAACGCCACTGGATTCCCGTCTTCGCGGGAATGACGAATTGATGCGTCATCAGGTTGAAATAACGCCTGGACCATCCGGTTCCGCCCAACGCGAATCACCATGCGCCGGATGCACCTTCCACAATTGCGCCAGCGTCTGGCCATTACGCGGATCAACCAGATCCGGCGCAATATCCACCAATGGTTTTAGTACGAAGGCATGCCGCAACTCCGGGCGCGGGATCTGCAGGTTTCCCGGGCCATCCACCACCAGGTCGTCGTAAAACACGATGTCGATATCCAGCGACCTGTCGCCGAAACGCGGCCCGCTGCGATCCCGCCCGTAAGCGTCCTCCAGCGCATGCAACCAGTCATCCAGTGCCACTGGATCCAGGTCGCAATCGATCCCGGCGGCGGCATTCAGGAATTCCGGCCCGTCAAACCCGACCGCTGCCGTGCGATACAACGCCGACACCACGACGTTGCCGAAGCGCGCATGCAACGCTGAAATCGCAGCACGCAGATTGGCCTGCGGCGCGACGTTGCTCCCCAGGCTGAGCCAGGCGCGCGCCATGATCAGTTGAAGCCCATGATCAACTCGCGTCCGTATCCGCGGCTTGGGTGCTTGCAGCTTGCGTGACCACCGCTTGCGGCCGTGCCAACGCACGCCCCAGGTCCATTCCAGTCGGCTGCTGGAACAGGCGCAACCCGAACTCGGGCAGGATCGCCAGCAAGTGGTCAAACAAATCCGCCTGGATGCCTTCGTAGTCGCCCCAGGCCGTGGTGTCGGCAAAGCAGTACACCTCCAGCGGCAACCCGGTCGGGCCAGGCGCCAGCTGCCGCACCATCAGTGTCTTGTCCGGCGCAATCAGCGGATTGGCCTGCAGGTAGGCGGCGACGTAGGCGCGGAAGCTGCCCAGGTTGGTCAGGCGCCGGGTATTGACCGGCTGTTTCGCGGCGTCGCCAAGCTTGCCGTTCCAGTCCAGCAGCTCCTCTTGCTTGTGGTGCAGGTACTTGTCCAGCAAGGCAAACCTGGACAGCCGCGCGCTTGTCTCCTTGTCGAGGAATCCCACCGAGGCCTGGTCGATATACAGCGCACGCTTGATCCGCCGGCCACCGGAATCACTCATCCCACGCCAGTTGATGAAACTGTCGGACACCAGCCGATACGTCGGCACGGTGACGATGGTCTTGTCGAAGTTCTGTACCCGCACAGTGTTGAGCGCGATGTCGACGACGTCGCCATCCACGCCCAGCGACGGCATCGTGATCCAGTCACCGACGCGCAGCAGGTCGTTGGAGGCGATCTGCACGCTGGCCACCAGCGACAGGATGGTGTCCTTGAACACCAGCATCAGCACCGCACCCAGCGCACCCAGGCCCGACAGCAGCAGCAGCGGCGAGCGCCCGATCAGTATCGCAACCGCCAGGATCGCCGCCAGCAGGAACACCAGCAGCTTGGCCAGCTGCACGTAGCCCTTGATCGGTCGCCCGTGGGTGTCGTACTGGCGCTCGTAGATATCGTTGGCCGCCGACAGGAACCGGCTGATCCCGCGCGCGACGAAAAACACGATCAACACGATCAGCACCTTGCGCAGCATGCCCACCGCATCGTCGGGCAGCGCCGGGATCGCATCGATGCCCAGGTACACCACGATCACCGGGGCCAGGTGCGACACTTGCCGCAACACGCCGCGCTTGAGCAGGGCATCGTCCCAATGCGTGGTGGTCGCCTCGACCATGCGATGCACGATCCGCGGCAACAGCTTGTGGCTCAGCCAGCCAACCAGCAGCGCGAGCAGCAACAGGCCGCCGAGTACCATCCATGACTGCATGGCGGCGTCGCCTGCGAAAGTGTTCTTGAATTCCAACAGGAAG
>RCMY010006142.1_pt1 | contig 10094 bp, 9 predicted proteins | sample 2041341 | NCBI WGS metagenome assembly RCMY01 (sample SAMN09708234, study PRJNA481090) | Marine sediment metagenome, whole genome shotgun sequencing project.
TGCGAGGGCCTGGGACTCAGCGCCCGGGGCGGTCGCGAGGCGGCGCCACGCGATCGGGCCCAGCGAGCCGGTGCGCGCCCCGACGGGGACGACCTTGGCACGCTCGTTGCGCCACGCCTTGCGGATGCGCAGGAACAGCACGCCCGCCTCTTCCTCGGGGTCGAGACCGACCGAGAGGATGACCGGGGCGTGCTCGATGTCGCGGTAGGACGCGGACTGCCGGCCGGCCAGCGCGGCCAGTTCGGCGGCGCGGCCCTCGGGCTGTGCGTCGACGCGGAAGTCGACGTCGTCGGTGCCCAGGACGGTGCGCGTGTACTTGCTGAGCGCGTAGGCGTCCTGGTCCGCGATGCGGCCGCCGGAGAGGACGGCGATGCGGCCCGGTCCGGCTTCCTTGGCTGCCGCGATGGCGTCCGTGGTGGCCATGAGGGCCTCGGCCCAGGTGGCCTCGGCGAGGGCGCCCGACACCTTGAGCATCGGGGTCCGCAGGCGCGAGTCGGCGGTCAGGTGCGTGAAGCCGAAGCGGCCCTTGTCGCACGACCAGGCCTCGTTGACGGCCATGTTGGTGCGGGCGAGCTGACGCTGGACCTCACCGCGACGCGACTGGATCGTCAGGTTGCAGCCGGCGGAGCACTGGCCGCAGACGGACTTCGAGGAGCGTGTGTCGAACGGACGCGCCTTGAAGCGGTAGTCGGTGGACGTGAGCGCCCCGACCGGGCAGATCTGGATGACGTTGCCGGAGAAGTAGGACTCGTACGGCTCGTCCTCGTAGATCGCGACCTGCTCCAGTGCGCCGCGCTCGAACAGCTCGATGAACGGGTCACCGGAGATCTGTTCCGAGAAGCGGGTGCAGCGGGCACACAGGACGCAGCGCTCGCGGTCCAGCAGGACCAGCGGCGACACCGCGACGGGCTTGTCGTACTTGCGCTTCTGCTCGATGAAGCGGGACTCGTTGGCGCCGTGCTCCAGCGCCTGGTCCTGCAGGGGGCACTCGCCGCCCTTGTCACACATCGGGCAGTCGAGCGGGTGGTTGGCCAGCAGGAACTCGATGGTTCCGCGCTGCGCCTTCTCCGCCACGTCGCTGGTGAGGTGCGTCTTGACCTCCCAGCCCTCGGCGGCCTCGGACGTGCAGGCCATCAACGGCTTGCGCTGGCCCTCGACGTCCACGACGCACTGGCGGCAGGCCCCGACGGGGTCCAGCAGCGGGTGGTCACAGAAGCGCGGGATCATGATCCCGAGCTGCTCGGCGGCGCGGATGATCAGCGTTCCCTTGGGAACGGTGACTTCCTTGCCGTCGATCGTGAAGGTGACGGTGTCGTTGCCGTCCTTCTGGTTTCCAGCGCTCATCAGGCAACTCCCGCAGACGCCTTGACCATGCCGTTCGAGCGATACTCGTCCGAGGTCGCGGTCCACATCGAGATGTACTTCGGGTCCAGCCGGCCGCGACGAATGAGGTCTTCGTACTCGTCGCGGAAGTACTTCAGGCTGGAGGCGATCGGCGTCGTCAGGGCGTCGCCCAAGGCGCAGAAGCTGCGGCCGAAGATGTTGTCGCAGATGTCCTCGAGCAGGTCGAGGTCCTCCAGGCGTCCCTCACCGTCGAGGATGCGCTTGAGGATCTGGCTGAGCCAGTACCCACCCTCTCGACAGGGGGTGCACTTGCCGCAGGACTCGTGCTCGTAGAACTTGGTGTAGCGATAGACGGTCTCGACCACCGACGTCTTGTCGGAGTGGACCATCAGGGCGCCGGTGCCAAGCAGAGAGCCGGCTTCACCGATGCCCTCGAAGTCGTACGTGACGTCGATGTGGTCCTTGGTCAGGATCGGGGTCGACGAACCGCCGGGGAAGAAGAACTTGAGCTCGCGGTTGTCGAGGAGGCCGCCAGCCATCTCGATCATCTCGCTGACGGGCGTGCCGAGGCCGACCTCGTAGTTGCCCGGGTTCTTGACCTCTCCCGAGATGCACATGAGCTTGGACCCGGCGGACTTCTCCGTCCCCATGGCGTTGAACCACTCCGGTCCGTTGCCGACGATGTAGGCGGCCGCCGTGACCGTCTCGACGTTGTTCACCGTGGTCGGGCAGCCGTAGAGGCCGTGCGTGGCGGGGAACGGCGGACGCAGACGCGGCTGGCCACGACGGCCTTCGAGGGAGTCCAGCAGCGCCGTCTCCTCACCGCAGATGTACGCCGCTGCACCGCGGTGCAGGGTGATGTCGACGCGCTTGCCGGAGCCCATGACGTTGTCGCCCAGGTAACCCTTGGCGTACGCCTCGCTGATGGCCTCGCGCAGGCGTCGCGACGCCCAGCCGAACTCACCGCGCAGGTAGATGTAGGCCATCTCGGCGTTGATCGCGAGGCAGCTGACGATGCAGCCCTCGACCAGCGAGTGCGGGTCGAGCTCCATGAGTGGGCGGTCCTTGAAGGTGCCGGGCTCGGACTCGTCGGCGTTGACGACCAGGTAGATCGGCTTGCCCGTGTTCTGGGCGATGAAGGACCACTTCAGGCCCGTCGGGAAACCGGCGCCGCCACGGCCACGCAGGCCGGAGTCCTTGATCATCTGGATCATGTCGCCGCTGGAGAGTTCCAGCGCCTTGCGGGCGGCGTCGTAGCCACCGTGCTGCTCGTACACGTCGATCTTGTGCACGTCCTCGATGCCATACCGCTGGCTGAGGGCCTCGACTGGTCCGGTGCGTCCCATGGTCAGGCCTCCGTCGTGGTGTCGGCTGAACCCGCGCCCTGCTCGGCGGCGAGGATCTCGCCGCCGAGGCCCATGGGGTCACCGCCGGGGTGCGTGACCGGGATGTCGGTCTCGCCGGACTTGTAGGCCGGCTTGTTCTCGTAGCCCATGATCGAGTGGCGAGCCGCCTCGATCAGTTGGGCGTCGAAGTCGTCGTTGCCGCCAGCCAGTTCGAACTCGACCTCGGCGAACGTCGGGGCCGGCTCACCGGACCAGTTCGAGACGGGCGGGGCGCCCTTGCGGCAGCCGGCCAGGAGGGCGTCGGCGTCCTTGTCCGTCAGCGGGCCATACATCTCGTAGTTGACCTGCACCACGGGAGCCGCGTCACAGATGCCGAGGCACTCGGCCTCTTCGATCGTGACCTTGGTGTCGGGGTCCGACACGCCGCCCAGTTCCTTCTTGTAACGGTCCAGGATGACCTGGCCGCCCGCGATCTGGCAGGTCGGGTTGCAGCACACGGACAGCAGGTAGTCGCCGACGGGCTCGCGCTTGTACATCGTGTAGAAGGTCGCGACGGCGCCGACCTCGGCCTTCGTGAGGCCGAGCTTCTCTGCGCAGAAGGCGATGCCCTCCGGCGAGACGAAGTTCTGCTCGGACTGCACCAGGTGCAGCAACGGGAGCAGGGCGGATCGCGCGACCGGGTACCGGCGCACAAGGCGATCGGCGACCTCGTGGGTCTTCTGGCTCAGCGGCACGGTGTCGCTCCGGTGGTGACGGATCGGACGGATGAAGAGTGGATCGGGGCGGGTGCCCCGGGAAATCAACGGTCGACGCCGCCCATGACGGGGTCGATCGAGGCAATGGACGCGACGACATCGGCGAGGAAGTCGCCCTTGCTCATCGGGTTCGCTGCCTGGAGGTTCACGAAGGAGGGTTCGCGGACATGCACCCGGTAGGGACGGTTCGTCCCCGACGAGGTGATGTGGTACCCGAGCTCGCCACGGGGCGACTCGACGGCGCTGTAGACCTGTCCGGCCGGCACCGTGAAGCCCTGCGTGACCAACTTGAAGTGGTTGATCAGCGCTTCCATGGACTCGCCCATGATCTTGCGGATGTACTCGGGGTCGTTGCCCATGCCGTCGGCGCCGAGCGCCTGCTGGCTGGGCCAGGCGATCCGCTTGTCCGCGACCATGACCGGGCCGGTCGGGAAGTCCGACAGCACCTGGTCGATGATCTTCAGGGACTGGCGGATCTCCTCCATGCGCACCGTGAAGCGGGCGTAGTTGTCCGCGTCGGTGTCGGTGGGCACGACGAAGTCGTAGGACTCGTAGCCGAGGTAGGGCTGGTCGCGACGCAGGTCCCAGTCGACGCCGGCGGCGCGAGCCATCGGGCCGGTGATCCCGAGGCGCTGGATCTCGTCGGCCGGCAGGATGCCGGTGCCACGAAGGCGCTCGTTCCAGATCGGGTTCTTGACCAGGAGGTCCTCGTACTCGCCGAGCTTCTCCCAGAGGCGCTTCATCAGCTTGCGGCAGCGCTCCTCGAAGTCGTCGGTGAGGTCGTTCGCGAGGCCACCGGGGCGGATGTACGCGTGGTTCATCCGCAGGCCGGACTGCGACTCGAACAGGTCGAGGATGTGCTCGCGCTCACGGAAGCCGTAGATCATCATCGAGACGGCGCCGAGCTCCATGCCGCCGGTCGCCAGCCACACCAGGTGCGAGGCGATGCGGTTGAACTCCAGCAGCACGACGCGACCGGCACGGGCGCGTTCGGGCGTCTCGACACCCAGCAGCTTCTCCACGCCGAGGCAGTACGCGGCCTCGTTGTAGAGGGGCGCGAGGTAGTCCATGCGCGTGAAGAACGTCGTGCCCTGCACCCAGGTGCGGTACTCGGCGTTCTTCTCGATGCCGGTGTGCAGGTACCCGATGATGGGCTTGACGCTCAGGACGGTCTCGCCGTCGAGCTCCAGGACCAGCCGCAGCACGCCGTGCGTCGACGGGTGCTGAGGGCCCATGTTGATCGTGACGACATCGTCGCCGATGGCGTCGGTGACGGACTCCCAGTCCGCCCCGCCCTCGACGAAGACGTCGTTGTCCCACTCGGTCGAACTCATTCGACGACCTCCCGGAGGTCACGGTCCTGCGGTGAGGGGATGAACTTGTCGTTCTTGTAGTCGATCTCGACGCCGCCCAGCGGGTAGTCCTTGCGGTGCGGGTGACCGACCCAGTCGTCCGGCATCAGGATGCGGCGCAGGTCGGGGTGGCCCTCGAAGTGGACCCCGAACATGTCGTAGATCTCGCGCTCGAGGTAGTTCGCCGTCGGGTAGAGCCCGGTGACGCTCGGCAGGACGGCCTTGGTGTCGTTCACGGCGACGACCACGCGGAACCAGTGGTGGTGGCGCTGCGAGCGCAGGATGTAGTCGACCTCGACGACGCCCTGTTCCCGGTCGATGCGGTACGTCGGCCAGCCCGTGGTGGACGGCTGACGTTCGATCGAGTGGTCACCGGCGGGCCAGTGCACGCCGGCGACGTCGGCCAGCCACTGGCCGTCCACGACGTCGTCCTTCTGGCAGAACCCGAGCACGTCGAGCAGCTGCGAGGGCCGCACGTAGAGGCTCAGCTCACCGAAGCGCAGGTCGGCCGCGACGTCCGGGTACTTGTCCTGGATGCGGCGTTCGATCGCGGCGAGGTCCATCGGCGGGACGGCGTCCGCCCCGGAGGACGGCGGCGGGTCCGTGAGGATCGGCGCAGCGGTGGCCTTGACCGGCTCCGCGGGGTGCATGGGGAGATCGGCCATCACTTGGCCCCTTGCTCGGCGAACGTCTCGCCCTTGATCTTCTCGTGGAGCTTGAGGATGCCGTCCATCAGCATCTCCGGCCGGGGCGGGCAGCCCGGGACGTACATGTCGACGGGCACGATGTGGTCCACACCCTGGACGAGGGCGTAGTTGTTGAACATGCCGCCGCTGGTGGCGCACACGCCCATGGACAGGACCCACTTCGGGTCGGACATCTGGTCGTAGATGCGGCGCAGGATCGGGGCCATCTTGTGGCTCACGCGACCGGCGACGATCATCAGGTCGGCCTGGCGCGGCGAGGCACGGAAGACCTCCATGCCGAACCGGGACAGGTCGTGACGGGCCCCGCCGGCGGACATCATCTCGATGGCGCAGCAGGCCAGGCCGAAGGTGGCCGGCCACAGGGAGTTCGCGCGGGCGTAGTTGACGAACGTCTCGACGTTCGTCAGCAGGATGCCGCCAGGAATCTTGTCCTCGAGACCCATCAGCGTGCTCCGTTCGGGGTGGTGGTGTCGGCCGCGGGGGCCGCAGAGGTGCTGGTCAGTCCCATTCGAGGCCGCCTCGTCCGATTTCGTAGACGAACGCAACGCCGAGGATGAGCAGGAAGAACGTCATCTGTCCGACCCCGAACCAGCCGAGGTTGCGGTAGACGACGGCCCACGGATAGAGGAACACGGTCTCGATGTCGAAGATCAGGAACATCATCGCGACCATGTAGAACTTGACCGAGAAGCGGGTCTCGGTCACGTCCGCAAGTGGTTCGTTGCCGCACTCGTAGGCGGCCAGCTTCGTCGGGTTCGGGCGGCTCGGTCCCACGAGGGACGAGGCGGCGATCGAACCGATCGCGAAGGCACCGGCGACACCGAACAGCAGCAGGATCGGCAGGTAGTCGGACAGCACGGGTCTGGCTCCCTTGGAGTGTGCCGGACGCCTGGGGCGACGGCGCTGGCGACGGGGGTCGAACGGGCAACGGTAGGGGGGAGCCGGTCAGCGCCGCAACGCGGACCGGGCAGGGCGAGCAGCGAAGCGGTCAGGCGACGGGCGCGAGCTTCGTCAACCAGTTGATCGTGTGGTCCTTGACATCCTTGGCGTCCTCGTCCGTGAGGTGCGCCATGAGCTTGAAGACCAGCTCCATCAACGGCCGGACCGGCATGCCGTACTCGGTGCAGATCTTCATCACGGTCGGGTTGCCCACGACCTCGGCGAACACCTTGCCGAGGGTGTAGTAGCCGCCCCAGCGTTGGCGCAGTTCACGGTCGTAGGCGTCGAGGGTCGAGGTCGAACGGGTCCGGATGGCGGCGTCGGCGACCTCGGCGGCGAGCTTGCCGGCCTCCATCGCGTAGGAGATGCCCTCGCCGTTGAACGGGTTGACGAACCCGGCGGAGTCGCCGACCAGCAGCACGCCCTTGTGGTGCACCGGGGTCCGGTTGAAGCCCATCGGGATCGGGCCGGACTGGATGCGGCCGCGCTGGTTCTCGACGGTGGTCCCCCACTCGTCGGCCATGCCACGGCTCCAGGCCTCCATCAGGCGGCGGTAGTTGACCTGCTGGAAGTCCTTCGAGGTGTTCAGCAGACCCAGGCCCACATTGATGGTCCCGTCGTCCAACGGGAAGACCCAGCCGTACCCGGAGAGCAGGTCGCCGGTGTCGTCCTGCAGGTCGAGGAACGACGAGATCCAGTTGTCGTCGGACTTCGGGGACTCGTAGTACGTCCGCACGGCGACGGCCATGGGCCGGTCCTTGCGACGATGCAGGCCCAACTGCTTGGCGAAGGCGCCGGAGGCACCGTCGGCGGAGATCACGACGGGGGCCAGGACGACGCCCTCGATCTCCGTGCCGGCCTTGCGGTCACCGGTGCGGTAGCGCACGCCTGCCACGCGGGATTCGGAGGCGTCCTGCCAGACCGGGCCCGTGACGGTGTGTTCCTGCCACAACGTCGCCCCGCGGGTGACGGCGAGGTCCGCGAGGGCCTTGTCGAACACCATGCGGGTGCAGGTGGCGCCCCAGGCAGGCCAGTCCTGCCCGTCGGGCCACTCGAGCTCCATGACGGTGTGACCGCCGTGGATGCGCAGGCCCTGCTGGGTCGCCCAGCCGTCGACGTTGCCCTTGGCCTCGTCGACCATCCCGAGGTCCAGCAGTTCCTTGACCACTCGAGGGGTGAGGCCGTCGCCGCAGACCTTGTCGCGCGGGAAGGCGTCCTTCTCCAGCACGATGACGTCGCGGCCGAGGTCGGCGAGCCAGGCGGCAGCAGCAGCGCCGCCGGGGCCAGCACCGACAACCACAACGTCACACGTCGTGACGCGCTGTGCGGGGACGGACAGGTCCATGGGCCGCTCGGGGAGGACGAGGGGGCGGAGGGAGCTCGTGAACAAGTTCACAAGCGGGCGCCAGTCTAGCGATCGGGCTCGGGGGGGCGAGGCGCGTTCGCTGGCCGGTCAAGCCAGGCCGAAGGCGCGCAGAATGGCCGCCACGGCACCGTCGAGGACGTCCGCCCCGATGGGCTCCGTGCCGGCCGGAGCCTGCACCGGCCCGGCGGTCCCGTGCTTCGTGATCCGGATGCGCACGACGATCCGGCCATCGACGGCGGTCCCGTCGGCACGCACGGCCGCAGCGACGTCGAAGGCCATCTCCTCGACCAACCCGTCGACGACCCGGACGTCACCGGGCACCCGTTCGGGCAGCCCCGCCAGGTCACCCTCGAGCGCGTCGTCCACGACCTCCCGGCCGATCGCGAGGTCGCTGCCCACGCCCGCAGCGGCGCGCAGCAGGTCTCCCAGCAGCAGGTCGAGGTGCAGGATGCCGTCGTCGAGGTCGCTGACCTGGACGAAACGGTCGAGGAACCCCTCCAGGTCCGACCCGAAGGGCGCCAAGGGGCTGGCTGCGTCCTGCGGTGTGGCCGGAACCAGGCCGGCAGCCTCCCCCAGGCCGGTGCCCAGGCCGCCCTCGATGCCGATCCAGTCGCCGTCGAAGGCCTGCACGACGGCAAGGAGCACCTCGGCCGGGGCGTCGGCGGCCACCAACTGCGCCAGCAGGTCCGCCTCGGCATCGAAGTCGTCGACCCCGACCTGGGCCAGCAGGTCCACGACCCCGGCCCGCACGAACAGCACCGGGACCCCGTCGGCGGTTGCGACCTGCCGCAACTCGATCAGCGTCCCACCGAGCGCGTCGAGGGACAACTGCGTCGCGTCGCCGTCCACGATCCCGTGCAGACGGACACCGGAGAGCAGCGCCGCGGCTCCCCCGGCCTGCTCACCCAGATCGGCCAACGCCGACTGGTCGGCCTCCAACAGGACCTCGAACGCGAACGAGTCACCCAGCGTCCGGTCCAGCGCCTCCGCGAAGCGCTGATCCGGCGGTGCGGTGCGCGAGCACGCCGACAGGACCAGCAACAGCACGGCCAGGAGCGCCGTCGTTCGCCGTCCGTGGACGGCCGAGGCGTGGGTCACGCGGCGAAACCGCGATGCACGGCCACGATCCCGGCGGACAGGTCCTTGACCATGGGGTCCTGCCAGCCCGTCGCCTCCATCCAGCCGGCGATGGCCAGGCGGTCCGGCCACTGGGCGATGGACTCGGCGAGATAGCCGTAGGACGCCCCGTCGGAGGACACGAACTCGGCGATCTTGGGCAGGGCCTTCATCAGGTAGCCCGAGTACAGCGTCCGGAACGGCCCCCAGGTCGGGGCGGCGAACTCCATGATGACCAAACGCGCCCCGACCTTGGCGACGCGGCGGAACTCCGCCAGCCCAGCCTCCGGGTCGACGAGGTTGCGCAGACCGAAGCTGATGGTGATGGCATCGAAGGTGTCGTCGGCGAACGGCAGGCGCAATGCGTCGGCGTTCACGAAGTGGATGTCCGGCAGGCCCCTGCGGTGCCCCTCGGCCAACATGCCGAAGGACAGGTCCGCAGCAACGACCTGCTTGGCGCCACGAGCGATGAGTTCCTTGGCGACGTTCCCGGGACCGGCCGCGACGTCGAGGATCGTGCCACCTGCCGGGTCGGCTGCGCGGGCCGCAACACGGCGCCAATGGGCGTCCTGACCGGCCGAGAGCAGCGTGTTGGCGAGGTCGTACCGGGGCGCGACGCGGTCGAACATGGCCTGGACGAGGTCGGCGTCCTTGCCCTCGCGCCCGGCCTCGGGCAGGGGGGCGGCGGTGGTGGACACGGTGGGCCTCGGCGGGTCGGGAGAGTCGGTGCGTCGGGTCGTCAGGGTGGACCGCGACGGGTCGCGAGCGTAACGACGGGGCCACCACGTGCCGCAGGCGTCCAACGATCCACCTGCTGAGCCCCTCGGGGCAGTAGCGTTTGCACGGACGAACTCTTGGAGCAGGGATGTCGAGCCCCGACGACAACACGCCCGCCGGCGACGACAACGACGTCGACCACGCGGACCTGCAGGCCGCCCTGGGCGACCTGCTGTCCGGCGATGACGCCGGTTCGCCCCGCGGGCCGGGCGGCGAACCTGCCGACCTGGGCAGCGATGAGCTCGACCTGTCGATGCTCGAGGACGCCGTCGCGGAGCTCGGGATCGACGTGGGCAACCAGGACGACGAGCCCGGCGCCCCGCGCGAGATCGACCTCGGCACGGACGCGGACGTGCCGGCGCGTCGCCCCAACCCGGGCCTCGACCTCACCG
>RCMY010010103.1_pt1 | contig 10094 bp, 6 predicted proteins | sample 2041341 | NCBI WGS metagenome assembly RCMY01 (sample SAMN09708234, study PRJNA481090) | Marine sediment metagenome, whole genome shotgun sequencing project.
CGGCAGTGCTCCCACTGACGTGGTTTCGGAGTCGTCTCTTCGGGGGTTCAGAGTCGCTTTAACGTGGTTTCAGAGTCGCCTTGCCACTAGAAATACCTCCAACGCTTTGAGACTCATGAGAAAAAATCTGTATGCGCCGCCCGTAACTAATATATAACCTGATATTAACTTAGGAATTCGGGATTTCACGCTGAATTACAGGCATAAGTACCCGCAGAAGCCGCCGATTTGCTTAGAAAACAGGATACAACAGAACGGGATGTTGTATTAAATGTTCCATGTTGTGTGTTTCGTGTTATGTTTTGGAAAACACAACACATTGAGCAGATCATATGACTTCCGACACCCCCGAGCTTCCCCCCTATTTCAACATTGATCCCGATCAGGCGCTCGCCGATCTGGGCGATCCAATCAGTGCTGACGGCTTTGCCACCATCGCGCAAAACTGTGCGCGCGGGCGTGCCGATCTGGCCGGTCGCGGACTTGACGAGACGGGCCGCAAAAGCCTGCGTCCGTTTTCCACATGGGAGATTACCCGCTATCTGATCCCGATCGCCCAAGGGCATTTCCGCCGGGTGCTGAAACAGAACCCGCATCTGCCGCAAGGCGCGTCGGAAACGGTGGGTGGCGCCAAATGGTTTACCTTCGAAGAGGTGCTTTTGCTGCGCGCGCATTTCGCACAGCTGGGATCGAAATCGAAAGAGTACAAACCCTACCGCCCAGAAGGATTGCCCGCCAAGATCGTGGCCGTCGCCAACTTCAAAGGCGGCGTGGGCAAGACATCGACCGCAGCGCATCTGGCGATGTCTGCAGCGTTGGACGGCTACCGCGTGCTGGTGGTCGATCTGGATTCCCAAGGCTCGATGACCTCGATTTTCGGCGGCAAGGTCGAGGATGAATGGCAGACAGTGTTCCCGCTCATCGCGCGACATTACGCGACGCATCTGAAAGCGGACAACCAGTTGCGTCTGGCACAGGGGCTTGATCCGGTTTTGCTCGATGACACGTTGACCGAGGCGCTGGAGGTGGGGGCCAAGGATCTTATCCAAGGCACCCACTGGCCCAACATCGATCTGATCGGCGCGCAGCTCAATCTGTACTGGGCAGAGTTCCAGATTCCCGTCTGGCGGATGCAGGGGCGTAGCTGGAAGCTGTGGGATGCGCTCACCGATACGCTGGCGGCGGACGGGGTGCTCGACGATTACGATCTGGTGTTCGTCGATACCCCCCCTGCCCTCGGCTATCTGACGATCAACGGGCTGGCGGCGGCGGACATTCTGTTGGTGCCTCTGGGGGCCTCGTTTCTGGAGTTTGATTCAACGGGGCGGTTTTTCGACATGTTGCATGCGACGTTTTCCTCGATCGAGACGGGGGAGAATATGGCGGCGCGTGCCTTGGGGCGGCCCGAGTTGCAGTTTGAATGGGATGCGGTGCGCGCGGTGATCACGCGGTTTGACGCGGCGCAGCAGTCCGAGATGGGCGCGCTGATGCAGGCGTATCTGGGCGATACGCTGTCGCCGCACCGTCAGGATTTCACCGCGCTGATCGGGCAGGCGGGAGAGCAGGCAAGTGGTCTCTATGAAGCCGATTACCGCGATTTCAACCGCGAGACATACGCCCGCGGTCGTGCCACCTTTGATCAGACCTATGCGGCGTTCAAAAAGCTGCTTTTGGGCATCTGGCGGCGCGATGAAGTGTCTAAACGGTGATTAGGCTCTGATCCAAACCTTTCGCATGCGAAAGGTTTCGCACCGCACGCCATGTTGGGGTCAGATTAGCACAAAGGGCCGAGGCTGCCCCCAAAGCCCAGGAGAGAGACGAATGGCAAAGCGTAAAAGATTGACCCCGGCCCAGCTGACTGACAGCCCGGCAATTCCCCCCGCCGCCCCGAGCGCCCGCGCGCCAATTGCGCAGATTGCAGGCGACGTGGCATCGGTTGCCGCCTTCGAGGCGCTGCGGGCGGAACTGGACAGTGCCACCCGCGAAGGGCGCATCATCCGCAACATTCCGTTGGAGCAGGTGCATGAGGCTTACCTCATCCGTGACCGCCAGCACACGGCGGACGAAGACGTTGACGCGCTTTATCAAAGTATCCTTGCACGCGGGCAGCAGGCGCCTATCGAGGTGGTGATGGTTGAAAACGGTTTTGGTCTGATCTCGGGCTGGCGTCGCTTGCAGGCTTTGCGTGCGCTTCATGCAGACACGGGCGAGGCGCGCTTTGCCACGGTGCACGCCCTGATCCGTCAACCGGCGGCACAGGCGGATGCCTATGTGGCGATGGTCGAGGAAAACGAAATCCGCGCCAACCTGTCGTTCTATGAACGTGCGCGGGTTACCGTGCAGACCCTGCGCACAGGCGTGTTCGAGACAGACAAGGACGCGTTGCAGGGGCTTTTTGCTTCGGTCAGCTTCTCCAAGCGCTCCAAGATCAAATCTTTTATGCCCGTGGTCGAGGCGCTGGACGAGGTGCTGCGCGCGCCTCAGGATATCCCCGAGCGGCTGGGCCTCGCGCTGTCGAAGCTTCTGAATGAGGATGCCGGTGCTGCGGCGCGGTTGCGCGCGCATTTGCGCGAGGCGCATGCTACAGGCAGGTCCGAGCGGGAGGTTCTGGAAGCAGCGGTGAGCGGTGCGGCCCTGTCACTGTCCGTCCCTCAGCCAAAAATTCCTGCTCCACAGACCCAAGCCGCCATCCCGCCGTCGCTGCCACGACAACGCAGCTTGGGCGAGGGGCTGGAAATGTTGGCGCGCGCGGGGCGTGTGGTGGTGCAGGGTGATGCCGTCGATGCGGATCTTGTGGCAAAGCTGGAAGCGTTTCTGAGAAGCCGGTCCTGAAAGAGATCGCCGGGTCTATGCCCCTTACACTCCGCTTTATGGAGAACTGCGAGTTCCGAAATTTAGTCTTTCAGCACATACAGAGCCAAAAGCGGCGCGGATGCGATCCCTGAAAGGGATAAGACCAATAGTGTCAGCAATTTTGTTCTGATTGAGCTTGTCGATACGGTGCCCAGTTCGCTCTTGTTTTCGAAAAGCAATTCACAGCGTGATTAAATCTTAACCCCGCATGGACCGGTCCGAAGACATAGTGTCCATCGCCGGGAAGAGACTCAAATAGATTTCAGCCCTTTATCGAGGTCTGAAAATTGAACAAAATCATATCGCTCAGCTGCCATCGCGGCATTCTAAAGACTGACGTAAGGCTTGGGGTTGATCGTGATATCTGACACATAGCAAACTCTGGCCAGGGCCGATGCGAAAAATGCCGCAGGATATCCTGCGGCATTTTCTATTTTAAAGGCGCTATGGTTCAGGCCAACAGATCGAAGACATCCGTCCCGATCTGGAGATTGATCTCCGCCTGGCCTGCGCCATCGACCAGCGCCCAGAGGACCTGACCTGTGGGCCGGTAGATCACAAACAGCTCGTCCACATCATCAGCCCCCGCATCGGCGGTGTTGGCGCGGTTCAGCTGGAACTGATCGTGCGTCGCTGTGTTCCTGCCGACCTGCAGTATATCACCGTCAGCAGCGGAATAGTCCTGGATCCAGTCGCTGCCGTGGTCGAAGATGCCCAGATGATAGAACGTGTCAGCCCCGTCGCCGCTCAGGTCATCGTTGCCATAACCGCCATCAATCCGGTCCGGCCCGTCGCCGCCGGTGATGAAGTCGTTGCCGCCTTCGCCGCGCAGCGTGTCCTGACCGCCCATCCCGTTGATGACATCATCGCCCTCCCCGCCAACAAGACGCTCGTCTGCCGGGGTGCCGTTGATCTAGGTAGACAGCGACATAACCGCGCCCGTCTGCGCCGAGCTGACAGTCTCTGCCATGCCCTGCCCGTCGGTATAGGACGCGCGCACCGAGATCCGGCCGCCCAGATCGTCGTCAGCCAGCACATAGGTTGCATCGGTCGCTCCCGCGATCGCATCGTTGCCGCGCAACCACTGGTAGGACAGCGTGCCCAGCCCGTCTTCGTCCGACAGATCTGCGCCCGCTGTCAGGGTTTCACCGGTGATGGTGTCACCGGTGCCGCAAACCGTACCAACGGGCGCATCGTTGACGTTTCGGATCGGCGTGGTCCGCACTGATGTCATCGTCTCCTCTGCACTAAAGCCATCGGTATAGCTGGCCAAAACGGACATCGTCGCGCCGACATCGGCTTGTGTCAGAGTGTAATCCTCGCCGGTCGCGCTCTCGGGCCCATAGCTGCCCAAGCCCGGCATATCGACTGTCCCGATCAACAGATCGTCTGTCGTGATCGTCTGGTCCTCGGAAAGATAGATGCCGACCACAGCCCCGATAGGTGCTGCAATCTCGGTATTGTTGTTAAGATAAACATCGAATGACAGAACCTGTCCCGCCTCGACCACAGAACCGTACAGATCGGTATAAGGATAAGTATATGATTCCCCGGTCAGGTCCGGCTTGGGGTTCAAAAGTGTGACAGGGATAAAGGCGCTGACGTTGTTGTCTTCGTTGCTTTCGGCAATCGTATTGGCGCTGTCGGCCATGACGGACAGGTAATAGTCCCCTTCGGGAAGCGCCGTCGTGACTTGCAAACCGTGATACAGATCCTGATATCCGAATGCACCGCTTTCGGCGCCGTATGTGCTGAAAGTATAGAGCGCTGTACTGCTGGCATCGATCACCATGTCTGTGGAGAGATACAGCGTAAGTTCGATTTCCTGCGACACGTCGATGTCTTCATCACCGATATTTTACAGCTGCACCGAAAAATACTTGTATGCATCGCGCAACCAAACATTTTCATCAACGTCAAAAAAATCTGGATCAAAAGAAACCGGTCTAAGATCGAAAGCCATTAGTAATTCCCCATTTGAAAGCTGTTGAGCAAAATCCCGCCTTCTATGGTCAGCCGATGAGATTCGGTACAAGATATTTTTGCACAGGCGTCACATTTTTGGTTCGACAGAGACACCGCAACACGCGGAAGGAACTGCACCATTTTCTCAGAACCGGTTTCTCGGGACCGCTTCCAGCTCCGACACAAATCCGGCTGAAGATTTTGCGGATGCCTTTACCAAACCCCCGATTAGTCTCTGTTCCGGACTAAATATCGCGTTCTGCCAGCGCCTGTAGAGCGCGCGCGCGCGCACGGCCTGCGCGGCCCATGGCGATCAACTGACCGCGTGCTGCCTCGAAGGCCAACACGGCGCGGGCGACTGCACCGGTATCATCTGCGGGCACGACAAAGCCCGTTTCGCCGCTTTTGACCAGCACGGCAGGGGTGCCGCGGTCATAGGTGATGACGGGGCGGGCGGCGGCCATTGCCTCCATCACCGTGCGCCCGAAAGATTCGGTGAAATGTGACAGATTCACCACCACATCGGCCTGTGCGATCGCCTTGAGCGGTGTGGCGCTGTAGCCGCGAAAATCTATGTTGTCGGGCCAGGGCCGCAGCAAATGCAGATCCTGCGTGGGCGGCCCGATCAGCAAAAAGCGGACGGGGCGTCCGGCGGTCTCGACCTCGCGGGCGATTTGAATGAGGTCGGCGACACCCTTTTTAAGGACATTACTGCTGATCAGAGCCACATTCAGGGTCTTGCCGGGCCGGAACGGGAGATCGAACAGCGCAGGGTTGACGGCGTTGGGGCGGATTTGTGTTCGCGTGGGCGCATCCAGCCAACCGGCCAGCAGCGGCGAATTCACGATGAAGCGGTCGGCTTGTTCCATTATCTGCGCGCGCAGCCGGTCCGGCGTGGTGGCCAATGCGCGGCACAGGGTGGCGTCTTCATGGGGCATTTCGCGGATGTGCAGGATGCTCTCGACGCCTTCGGCGCGGGCTGCGACCAGCGGTACGTCCTGCACCAGCGTGTTCACATGCACCTGCGCCGGGGCGTAGCGGCGGATCAGCGCGCGGGCCAGCGCGACCGTCTGGGGGAGGGGCGTGCGCCAGCCGTGGCGCGGCAGTTGCGGCAGCACTTCGATGCGCGCGGTAATTGCGCGCAGCCGGTCCAGATAATCGCGGTTGCGCAAGGACGGCAGCACCACGACGGGCACGAACCCGCGTTTGACCATGCGCGCGATCACATCAAGCAGGCTGCGTTCGGCGCCAAAGAGCGCGGGACCTGCGGCATGGGCAAACACCAGCACGCGCGCGCGGTTTGCGGGGGCATCGGCCAGCGCGCCGTCAAAGGCGGGCAGGGGAGCGGCGCCGGCGGCCTGTCCCGTTTTGTGCCAGTGCAGCAGCGGCACGGCATCATCGGGCAGGTCGTGGGCGATCTTATAGGCACCGGTGGCGAAATCAGGGCCTGTGTCGCGGTCTTCGCGCGCGCCGCCCGCAAGGTAATGGCGCACCGGATTGACATCTGCCGCCAGCACATCCGCATGGGCCAGCCTGTACCAGTCGGAATCGAAAAGCGGGCTGTTTGTGAGGATGTCGTAATCCGTCTCGGGACCGGGCAGATCGCCGGTGCCGATGCCTTGGGGGATGCGGAAGGGCCGCGTACGCGGCTTTTGCGGCAGGTAGAGGTCCTGGGGCGTGGCGGCGCGGGCGTGCCAGCCCGACGCGGCGTCCATATAGGCGCGCCGCAGCCCGTGATATTGGGTCCGCAGATGCGTGGCGCTTTGCATGGTCAGCGAGCGCGGATCGGTGCGGCCAAAGGCCAGCGGCACGCCTGCGTGGACCTCTGTCAGGCTTTGCGCGCCGAAGGCCCGGATGATCCGGTAGTAATATTCGGTGTCGGCGTTGGCGCGGGTGCGGTCCCAGTAGCCCAAGGTGTCGCGCAGCGTGGCACGGATCATCAGCGAGGAGACATTGCGGTGGACCCAGCCGTGTTCGATCCGCCACAGGCTCATGTCCAGATCGTCCGAGACGCGCACCCAATGCGATAGGCTGCCCTGAAGGGTGGTGTCGTGCAGCAGCGGGTCCAACTGTGCCTCGATCTTGGCGGGGTGGGACCAGTCATCGGCATCGTGGACGGTGATGAAATCACCGGTTGCAGCCGCCATGCCGGTATTACGCGCAGGGTACGCCCCCTGATTGCGACCGGTTTCGATCACGCGGATGCGCGGGTCTGATGCGGCTCTGTTACGGGCAATTTTGACCGTGTTATCGGTTGAGCCGTCATCGACGACGATGATTTCGAGCTGTTGCCAGCTTTGGGCGCTCAGCCCGTCCAAGGCCTGACCGATGCCGGAGGCGCCGTTGAAAACGGGCATGATGACGCTGACCAGCGGCTGTGCCGACGGCGAGGGCGGCATTTGCGCGGTGAGGCGGTTGAACAGGGGGCCGTCGCCATGGGTGATATGGACAGGAACAAGCCCGTTTGCCTTGTATCGAGCCGCAAAATGAGCGTTCAGTGCGGCGGTATCGCCCCCCCTGGCGCGGGTGAGGGTCAGTGCGGCAAGGTCCAGATCCGCATGGGGGGCGTGCTGTGTGCGGGCCGCGTCCAAGTGGGCCGCTGCGCGGTCTGTCCTGCCGGTTGCGAGGCCGAGGTGGACCGCGAGCAGGGCGATGGGCTACTGTGTGTGCCCCTTCCGGATGGTGCCAGAAAGTCTCGATCGCCTTGTATGCAGTCTCTAAGACGCCCTGATCGAGGTGCCAGCGTGCCAGTACCCAACCAGCCACCGCCGCCTCGCGCGCGGGGCCGTGGGCCATCAGTTCTTTGAGTTGCGGCAGGGCGATATCCGCGAACCCGCGCCAGAGCATGTGATCGAGGTCGAGCGCCATGACCGGCGCGGGCAGGCGGCCCTCGCTATGGCCGATGGTGCGGTAATGTTCCCACGGGTCCAGCCCGGCCTTCTGCACATCCGCGTTGACGCCTAGATACCAAACCGGATCAAAGCTGGCTTGTTCGGGTGCGGTGGGGGGCGCGAGGGACATGCCCGTGTGGCTCAGTCTACCGGATGGATCGGACGGCCATCGTCTTTGCCGTGGCGCAGATAGTGTAGCAGGGCCGGAATGCCGCTTTCGGTCACATCGGGATTGGCGAGGTGATATTTGAGGCTGTCGAAGGCAGCGGACGGATTGCGCAGCTCGTAAAGACCATTTTGCGCAAAATGCTGTGCCGGATCCTGATCGCCAATATCGGGATAGGTGGTTTTGTACCATTGCGTGTCGAACAGATCGGAATTTTTGACAAGCTGCGTTTCTGCGGTGAGCCGGTCGCGCGCTTGCTTGTAGGTGCGGACCGACAGGCGGTTTTGCAGCGCGCGCCGCTGCCGTTCATGCGGTCCTTTGAGCGCATCCAGCACGGCCTGACGGGCCTGGGTTGCGGCGAGGCCCCCTGCGACTTGGTCCTTCTGGTCCAGCAGGGTGCCCAATTCGGCAACTTCGGCCTGCCGCACCGCGTTCAGGCGGTCGATTTCCTCTTTAAGAGCCGCATTCCCAGCTTTCTGAGTGGAAATTTCGCCGTGCAGGAGGCCGATCTCTTCGCCCAATAGGGCGATGTCGGTTTGGCACGCGGAGAGATCGTTCTCAAGCGTGTCCGCCCGTGCGGCAGAAGTCGCGGCAGCTGTATCGGCCTGATCACGTGCGTCAGCGAGGGTGCGCATGTCTTGTTGCGCCGTGTCCAGCGTAACGCTTAGCGCGTCATTTCGTTCTTTCAGTTTGTCGCGCTCGGCGGTGATATTATCGCGCTGCTCTATCGCATTGTCGCGCTCGGCGGTGATATTATCGCGCTGCTCTATCGCATTGTCGCGCTCGGTGGTCACGCTATCGCGCTGCGCTATCGCATTGTCACGCTCGGTGGTCGCATTGTCGCGCTGCGCCGTCACGTTATCGCGCTCTGCCATGGCATTGTCGCGCGCCCGGGTCAGCGCGCCAATCCGCGCGCGTGCTTCGGCATCGAATTTCTTGCGCGCCTTAAGGCTGGCGGCATGCTCTTTGGTGAGGGTCGCAACCCTCGTTTCCAGATCTTTTCTGGCCTTGATGGCGGCGTCGCTCTCTTTGGTGCTCTCGAGGGCTGCATCGCGCTCCTTGGTGAGGATGTCGATGCGCTGCTGATTCTTTTCCTCAAGGATATGGCGGCGATTCTGTTCGCCCAACAGATTGGTACTGGCCTTTTCCCGGACTTGAGTGACGGTTTTTTCCAAGGCATTGATGCGGTTCTGAAGCGCTTTCGACTGGAGAGTCAGATCCTCGTTCTGGGCCTGAAGCTTTGCCTGGGACCGGTGGCTGTCGCGCAGTTCGCCGTCGGTCGCGGCAATGACGGCCTGAAGCTTTTCATGCAAAGAAATCAGGTTTCTGAGCATCGCTTTGAGCGTGTCTGCACCGGAATTCCGGTTTTCGAGCGTATGCCGCATTTGTCTGAGCTCGGCTTGAAGTGTCAAATTGTTCTGGTGATCCATCGCTACGCACCCCAAGGTTTGGTCAATCAGATGTCTTCTACAGGCAGTTTGTCCTGATTTGAAGGTGTTCTGTAAGTTACGAAAAGTCTAGAAAGGACAGACCGAACAGGATATTCTGTTGTCTTGGCCGGTCAAAGAGGTGCTGCCTTGCCAAGGCTTTGCCTGAGATCGGAGATCGCGAGCTTCGGCGGGCAGTCAGAGCCGCGGCAGAGGGGCACCCTATTTGGCGGCCAGCTTGCTTTCTGCAGCCCTGAGCCGGGCACTTGTCTGGTCGAACCGCTTCTGGAGGTTTTCCAACCGGGTCCGCAGATTTCCCTCACTGCGTTCCAGGGTGCGGACGGTGTTATAGTTGCGCGCACTGATATCTTCCTCAAGCGCGTCTTTTTCGCGCGTCAGCGTGGCATAGGCCGCTTTGAGGGTCTGGATTTCGATGTCTTGCTCAATGGCGCGGGTGTCCAGTGCACCGGCCTCTTCGGCCAACCGGTCGCATTCTGCCACAAGGTCTTTGATCTCGGCGCGCAAATCCGCGATCTGGCGCTTGCTCTGCTTGCGCGCGGCCTTGTGATCGGTGGCTTTCTGTTTGGCAGTCTCGAGCTTTTTGCGCAGCTTGGAGATCTCTTTGAGGGTTGCATCCGAAGGGGATGTTCCTGTGTCCGAGACGTTCAGGGGCGCGTCTGCGCTGTCGTTTTGCGGGTCCTGATGGCGCATCTGTCGCTCCAACTGCGTATTCTTTGCGTTTACCTCGCGAATGCGCTGGGTCAGGATTTCAAGTTCCTCTTTCATCTGTGT
>RCMY010006591.1_pt1 | contig 10091 bp, 11 predicted proteins | sample 2041341 | NCBI WGS metagenome assembly RCMY01 (sample SAMN09708234, study PRJNA481090) | Marine sediment metagenome, whole genome shotgun sequencing project.
CCAAAATGCACTGCAGAGGCATGACCCGTAGACAGGTTGTCGATGGTCACAGGTGTATACCCGGCCTTATATAGCGCCTTTGACGTATGCGATCCGATGAAACCGGCCCCGCCTGTCACAAGGATGAAATTGTCATGACGTGCCATCACGACACCAAGGCTTCGGTGTTTGACGTGTCATATAATTCAGCTTGGAACCAATTGATCATCGGTACCAAACCATCCTGAAGCTGCACTGTCGGCCTCCATCCAAGACATGTGGCGGCACGTGTAATATCAGGGCGTCGCTGGCAGGGATCATCTTGGGGATGGGCATGCCCACGACGCCTGCGTATATCGTGCAGGTGGCCCTGCTGGTGCCAGCGCTGGTAAAGCTCGGCGTGCAGGTCGAGGCGGCGCACCTGTTCGTGTTCTACTTTGCGATCCTGTCGGCCATCACACCGCCCGTCGCGATGGCCGTTTACGCCGCCAACACCCTGTCGCAGGCCAAAAAATAGTCGAGGCCAGCTGGGCCGCGGTAAAGCTGGGGGCGACGGGTTTCATCGTCCCGTTCATGTTCGTTTATGAGCCGGCAATCCTGATGCAGGGCAGCGTGATCCACATCACCCTCGTTCTTGCGCAGGCGACTGTCGGGGTGATCATCCTTGCAGCGGCGTTGCAGCGCTACTTCTTTGGAAAACTGCCAAACTGGCTGTCATTTGTTCTCTTTATCGGGTCGCTTCTGCTGATTTATCCGGATTGGCGCCTGACGGCTGCGGGCCTGACGATTGCCGGCGGTATCATGATCCTGCAAAAGGCAAGATATCGGGACACCACCGGCTCTACAGCGGCAAATAGCTGAACCGGCACCTAAAACTGATCTATACGGAGCGACCACACATGTTGCAGAAAGTCACAACCAAGACCCGCACGGGCGGACAAGTCCTTGTCGATCAGCTTTTGATCCATGGGGCGGATACCGCCTACTGTGTGCCTGGCGAAAGCTACCTTGAAGTGCTTGATGCGCTGCATGATGTGAAAGACAGGTTCACGCTGATCAATGCGCGCCACGAAGCGGGAGCGGCCAATATGGCCGAGACTTACGGCAAGCTCACCGGCAAGCCGGGAATCTGCATGGTCACGCGCGGTCCCGGTGCATGCCATGCCGCCATCGGCGTGCATATCGCACAGCAGGACAGCACGCCAATGATCCTGCTGGTGGGCCAGATCGCGCGCGACACCACAGACCGGGAGGCGTTTCAGGAGGTCGATTACCGCGCGATGTTCGGACCCATCGCGAAATGGGCGACCCAGATCGATGATGCGCGGCGCATTCCCGAATACATGGCACGCGCCTTTCGCGTGGCCACATCCGGCCGCCCCGGCCCTGTCGTCATCGCCCTGCCCGAAGACATGCTGACAGACGTGGTCGAGGCGGCGGATGCCCGCCCCTACACCCCCGCGCACGCGGAGATGTCCAGTGCCAGCCTTGACGCCCTCAAAGCCGAAATCGCAAGCGCTCAAAAACCGCTGTTGCTGCTGGGCGGATCAGGCTGGTCAGACGCAAGTGCGGCAGCCATCACGCGCTTTGCCGAGACAAACAAGATACCTGTCACCTGTTCTTTCCGGCGTCAGGACATTGTGGACAATCTCTCGCCGGTCTACGCTGGTGACTTCGGCACCTCCACCGCACCATCGCTTTACGCCAACCAGCAAGAGGCCGATTTGCTGATCGTGATCGGGGCGCGGCTGGGGGAGATGACGACCAAGACATACACCACAATCAACTCCCCAAATCCTCAAACGCGGCTGGTGCATCTCTATCCCGACGCAGACGAGATCGGACGCGTCTTCTCGCCTGATCTCGGCATTGCCGCTGCGCCCGCGTCTGTGGCGTCGGCTCTAGATCGGGTCGATCTGGGTAAGGCGGACGTCTGGAGCGATTGGTGCGACCAACTGCATGCCGATTATCTGACCGATACCGAGGCCCCCAACGGCGGCGATTGGGATTTGGATATGGGGGTGGCACTGGCCCAGATCCGTGACGACCTGCCTGACGATACGGTAGTCACGCTCGATGCAGGCAACCACACCGGCTGGGCACAACGCTTTTTGCGGTTCGGGCGTCCTGGCAGGATCATCGGATCCACCTGCGGCTCAATGGGCTATTCGGTCCCCGCCGCCGTCGCCGCGTCCATAGCACAGCCTGACCGTCTGACCCTGTCATTTGTCGGTGACGGCGGTTTCATGATGAGCGGATTGGAATTGGCCACAGCTGCGCAATACGGCGGTCGGCCTATCGTTTTGCTGTTCAACAACGGGATCTACGGAACCATCCGGATGCATCAGGAACGCGACCACCCCGAACGCATTTCCGGAACGACCCTGAAAAACGAGGATTTTGTAAAGTTGGCCGAGGGCCTTGGCGCGCACGCGGAGCGGGTCACGAAAACCGACGATTTCGCCGCTGCATTCATGCGCGCGCGCGACAGCGGAAGGCCCGCCCTGATCGAACTTGTCACCGACCCCGAGCAGATATCCACCCGCACCACCATAAAAAAGCTCCGCGAAGCAGCAACGCAAAAGGTAAAAACCTGATGCCCACCACGCCCCTGCTGTCTCCTTCCCCGGATACGCAAGGGCGTGACGGCGATCTGATCGCACGCCTGACAGCCGCCATCGGTCCCGATCCCGTCCTGCCCGCCCCTGCCGATATCGGCGGGCGGCTGATCGAGGACCGCGGCCTTTTTAAAGGGACTGCACTGGCCATTCTGCGCCCCGCCAACACCGGCGAGGTCGCAGAATGCGTGCGCCTGTGCCACGAAGCGGGAGTGCCGATCGTTCCGCAGGGCGGCAATACCGGGCTTGTCGGCGGCGGTGTGCCGGATGGCGGTATCATCCTGATCACCCAACGCCTCAACCGCATCCGCGAAACGGACCCCCTAAACGCCACAATGACTGTCGAGGCCGGGTGCGTTCTTTCCGCGATACAGGCCGCCGCAGACGAGGCAGACGCCCTTTTTCCGCTGTCGCTTGCCTCCGAAGGCTCCTGCCAGATCGGCGGAAACCTGTCTACAAACGCAGGCGGCACGGCCGTGCTGCGCTATGGCAACACCCGCGACCTGGTTCTGGGTGTAGAGGTGGTATTGCCGGACGGCCGTATTCTCAGTGATCTCAACCTGCTGCGAAAAAACAACACGGGCTACGATCTACGTAACCTGTTCATTGGCGCAGAGGGCACATTGGGGATCATCACGGCAGCAGTGATCAAACTTTTCCCCAAACCGGTTTCGCGCGCAACCACACTAGTCGCTTGTGAGGGGCCCGATACGGCGCTGGCACTTTACGGACGCATGCGGGCAAGCAATGCCGATACTCTCTCCACCTTCGAGTATATCGAGCGGTTGGGCCTCCAGATGGTGATCGATCACGCAGCAGGCTGCACCGATCCCATGACGACTGTGTACCCCGCCTATTGCCTGATCGAGATGACCAGCACCGGCGCGCAGAATGCGCTCGATCTGCGGATGGAAGCGGCACTGGAAGCGGCATTCGAGGCAGGCGAAATCAGCGATGCTGTCATTGGCGCATCTGAATCCCAGAAGGACGCACTCTGGGCGCTGCGCGAAAACCTGTCTGAGGCGCAGAAGCCCGAAGGGGCCTCGATCAAACATGACGTGTCGGTTCCGGTCTCGCGGGTTGCGGAGTTTCTGCATGCTGCGAGGGCGGCCTGCGTTGCCCATATGCCCAACCTGCGCCCCTGCCCGTTCGGGCATTTTGGAGACGGCAACATTCATTACAATCTGTCACGCCCGACAGATATGTCGGACGCGGATTTCCTGGCAGAGTATCCCGCGTTCAACCGCATCGTGCATGACATCGTGCACGATATGGGCGGATCGATCTCGGCTGAACACGGTATCGGGCAGGTCAAACGGGCCGAGTTGCGGCGCTATAAGGATCCTGTGGCGCTGGAGCTGATGGAGCAGATCAAGCAGGCGATTGATCCCGCAGGCCTTATGAACCCCGGCAAGGTACTTTAGTCCGACAATCAGCCGCGGCCGGCAAAAGGCATCTTCGTCGCCATCACGGTAACGAACATTGCGTTTGATCCGGGCTGTAGTCCCGCCATATAGGACAGCGTGCGCGCGACGTCGTCCACATCCATGCGTGGCTCCGGTGCGCGGCTGCCGTCAGGTTGCAGCACACCATCTTTCATCCGCTCGGTCATTTCGCTGGCAGCATTTCCGATATCGATCTGGCCCACGGCGATGTCATGCCTGCGCCCATCCAGCGACAGCGCACGCGTAAGCCCGGTGATCGCATGCTTTGTCGCGGTATAGGGTGCCGACAATGGCCGCGGCACATGCGCCGAAATCGATCCATTGTTGATAATACGCCCGCCCTTCGGGTTCTGCCGTTTCATCAGGGCAAATGCCGCGCGGGCGCACAGGAACGAACCGGTCAGGTTGCTCCCTACGATGTCGTTCCAGTCATCCAATGACAACTCGTCGATCTCCACTGCGGGTCCGTTTCGGCCCGCATTATTGAACAGCAGGTCGAGCCGTCCGAAAGCCTCCTCAATCTGCTTAAAAAGAAGTGTCACGTCCACCTCACGGCTAACATCTGCTGCAATGGCAAGGTGTCCCCCCCCTTCCAGCGCATCGCAGACTTCATCCAGCTTCGCCTGCCGCCGACCGGTCAACACTACGGTAAAACCGTCGCGGGCAAGCGCGCGCGCACAGGCACGTCCAACGCCCGTTCCCGCACCGGTAATCAGGGCAATTCTCTTTTCCATACGGCATTCGCGCTCCTGCATGAATGTGCTGCTTTGTCTTGCGAGAATATTAATATAAAAGATGAGGTAGTGCAGTAAATATTATGACCGCCTCCACAGCTCATCGCATACAGCTTAATCTCACAAGGACTCCCGCAAGATGATTGATCTCTACACGTGGACGACCCCTAATGGCCGCAAAGTGTCCATTCTGCTCGAAGAGCTGGGCGTGGCCTATACAGCCCACGCGATCAACATCACAAACGGCGAACAAAACGCGCCTGACTTCCTCAAGATCAGCCCGAACAACAAAATCCCTGCGATTGTGGACCACGACACGGGCATAACACTCATGGAATCGGGCGCGATCATGTGGTATCTTGCCGAGAAATACGGAAAGTTTCTGCCCGAAACCCTGCCCGAGCGCGCGGACGTCATGCAATGGCTGATGTGGCAGATGGGCGGCCTTGGTCCGATGGCAGGACAGGCGCACCATTTTCTGCATTTCAATCCTGACAAGGCCCCGTACGCTGAAGAACGCTTTGGCGCAGAAGTGAAACGGCTTTATAGTGTCCTGAACACCCAACTCGAAAACCGCGATTTCATTTGCGGCGCTTACTCTATAGCAGATATGGCATGCTGGCCTTGGGTATCACGGTATGAATGGCAGCAAATTGATCTGGATGAATATCCGGCCGTACAACGGTGGTATCGTCGGCTGCTTGAACGCGAGGCGGTGCAAAAGGGGTATCATGTCCCCAAGACAATGGGCCAAATCCCAGCAGGCTAGAAGTGCAGGTCCACAGATCGGCGCGATTGCGGGATTTCTATCCTTGCTAGCCAATTCCAAGGCTGAGTTTTCCACGCTGAAGGCAATTTGCAATTTCACATACGGGCCTGTGATACGGATTGTTTATCACAGTTATCTATGAGAGAATATATTCTCTTCTCTCATATCGAGCAATGCAATGGATTCAAACTCCACCATAACGCTACGCCAGTGCGAGGTTTTCAAGGCAATTGCTGATGAATTGCATTTTGGGCGAGCCGCCAAAAGACTTGGCGTCGCTCAGCCTGCCGTAACACAGCAGCTAAAGCTACTGGAAATTGCATTTCAGGATGAGCAACTTTTTGACCGCAACAGACGGCGGGTCATCCTGACAGAGTTCGGGGCTAAAATGTTGCCAGAAATCCGTGCACTGTTGCAGCAGGCAAAACGGGTTGAAAACGTCGCAGCACTGGCCATCGAAGGCCGGTTCGGGCGCTTGGAACTCGCCTATATCGGATCAGCCGCCTATGCGGGCATTCTCGCTCCGATCCTCCGAAGATTCCGGACCAATGCGCAAAACGTCGAGTTGATCTTGCGCGAGATGGATATGGATCTGCAAATTCAGGAAATCACTGCCGGACGTCTGGATGCGGGATTTGTCCGCTTGCCCTTGCCTAATATTCCCGATGCGCTGGTGACGCGCACAATTTATGAAGAAGATATTTTGCTTGCAGTGCCCCCGGATCATTGGCTGGCAGGAGCAATCGTGGCTGAAGTGAAAGATCTTGCAGGCGAAGCGTTTATTTTCACGCATTTGGGATCGAATGTAGGGTTTTCTGCCTGCGCCCACCGACTTTGCGCCGAGGCAGGATTTACTCCCGATATTACACAACGCGCCAGCCAGTTCACTGCAATCGTCAGTTTTGTCTCTGCGGGGCTGGGGATTGCCTTTGTCCCATCCTCAGCCGCACGATTGACCCATACCGGCGCGAGGTTTCTGCCAATTGTCGACACATCGATCAAAAGCCGGATTGGGCTAGCCTATCTGGCTGGCAGGCCCAATGCGACATTGCAACACCTTCTGGACGTCACCCCGGCTCTTGATTGATTAACCGACTGTTGTACCACCGCACACAAATATCGTTTGACCCGTCACAAAACTGCTGCGGGGGTCCGCAAAGAATGACACCGCATGCGCTACGTCGTTAGGCGTGCCCATTCTGCCCAAGGGAATACGATCAATAATCTTGCGGGTTTCGGGCGCGTCTTTCGGATTATTGTCCCAGAAAGCAGTGGTTGCGATTGGACCCGGTGCCACACAATTCACAGTGATTGCATCCCCCGCCATTTCAAGCGCCAACGTGCGTGCCATGGATTGCATGGCACCCTTGCTCGCGGAATACAGGGTCCGGTCCAGTTTACCTTTTGTGACGCGGCTGGTGTTCATCACGATTCGTCCGCCACCGGCGGCGCGCATACCGGGAACAACCGCCTGTGCTGCCACAATGCCACTGCGCAGGTTCAGGTGCATCACTGTGTCGAAATCTGCAAAGTCTACCCGATCGAACGGGTCCGGTTTTACAATGCCCACGTTATTGACAAGACACGTCACAGGCCCCACCTCGGTAATCGAGGTCAAAGCCTGCTTCATTGCGTCAATATCAGACAGATCGACACAAATGGCATCCGCCACCAGCCTGTCATCCTCCGGCTTTGCGATATCCAGCACGAATACGCGCCACCCGTCGTCATAAAGACGTTTTGAAATTCCAAGGCCGATGTTTTTAGCGCCCCCCGTTACAATTGCACGGCGTTCTGGTTCAACTGTCATTGTAACGCTGAAAATCATGGTTCTCTATATCCTTCGTTTTCCGTCCAGGTAGGCCTTGCGCCAACGGGTCACCTCGACCCGCTGAAACAGACCTGCCTTATGGAACGGGTCGTTTTCGATAAAGGTCAATGCCGCAGCGCGGTCCACGACATCGAGAAGGTAGAGACCACCCGAGGCGAAACTCTCGTCATCTGAGAGTTTCGCACCGCATACAATCAACAGGGCTATATGGTGATCAAGGTATCCCAGATGCGCATCCCGGACCTTCAACCTTGGACACTAGATAAACCAATGCGGCATTCACCGGTGGCGATTTGGCCAACAAATACCCCGCGAGCAAGATCACCGTCATCTGCATTGAGAATGCAAGAAGATTCCAGAAGCTGTCACCCCAATAGACTGCTGCCTCGACCGGCGTTGTCCCTTCAATTAGCATCGCCAGCACCAGGGTCAGAAACGTCAATCCGATCGCGATAACAAACGGGTCAGGCGGATAGCGCCCGATCAGTCGCGTGAAAAAGTTCGCCAAGGCGTTCATGTGGGACCTCACAAAGGAAAAATTCTGTTATTAAATATTGCTTATCACACGGATTTAGTGATAAGCAATATTCAATCTTTACGTTGGGGAACCTCGTCATGTCCAAACGCATTATTCTTGTTGGCGGCGGGACGATGGGCCTGTCCATCGGCCGGCTTTTTGCAGCACACGGCTGGGCTGTCCATGCAGTTGATCCATCCCCTGTCGCACGGGACGCTTTTGCAAATACGGTATCCGGCGCAACCACCAGCGCAACGCTTGCGCACGCGGGTAACGCGGACATCGCGCTGGAGTGTGTCCCCGAAAAACTGGACCTGAAGCGCAAGATGATGGCCGAACTGGAGGATCATCTGCCTGCGTCCGCCGCGATCCTGTCGAACACTTCCGGTCTGGCACTGAAGGATTTGACAACTCTGATGAAGCAGCCGGAGCGGGCGATGATCGCGCACTTCTTCAATCCGGCTGATATCATTCCAGCAGTCGAGGTCGTTCCGGCACCGGACGCACCCGAGGGGCTATGTGACGGAGTGATGGACATTCTGCGTACGCTCGGCAAACGGCCTGTTGCGTTGAAAAATGCTCCGTTGGGTTTCATCGCCAACCGGGTCCAGCACGCGATCATGCGCGAATGTCTCCATCTGGTTGACGAAGGCGTTGCCACCGCTGCGGAAATTGATGACATTGTGCAATGGTCAATTGGTGTACGTATGGCCATATCCGGCCCGTTCCGTCAGCGCGACCTGAATGGCCTTGGCACGCATCTGAACATCGCAAATTACCTCTATCCCGACCTGTGCGACACGCACACGCCATCGCCGACACTGGTGGATATGGTTGCGCATGGCCATCTGGGCCGGAATGCCGGCAAAGGTTTTTACGACTGGCCCGAGACAGATGATACATCGGACGATGCCTCCCTTGCCCGCGTCATTGCCGCCGCGGCTGAAAACCGGAAAGAACCGCGCCGATGACACGATGGAAAAACCGGCCCGAGGGATCGAACTGGGGCGATTTTGGCCCTGATGACCAGCTTGGACGATTGAACCTGATTGGCCCTGAACAAGTGCGCGCAGGGATTGCTACGGTCACGGAAGGGCGTTCTCTTTGCCTGTCGCTCCCGCTTGATCTGCCCGGGGGCAACCGGCTGAACCCGCGCAGGCACCCCCCACAGCTGGCCCCGTCGATGCTGGGTGAAGATGCCTATGTGAACTTCCCTCTCGCCAATCTTGATCCGAAGCTGCGCGACGTGATTAGTGATGACCGCGTCATCCTGTACACGCAATACTCCACCCAATGGGATGCTTTGGCCCATGTCGGCGCCTTGTTCGATGCCGATGGCGACGGCGTGGCAGAACGTGTCTATTACAACGGCTTTCGCGCCGAGCACGATGTCTTGGGCCTGATCGGAGACAGGACATCCTCTTGCGCCAGTCGACTTGGTGTTGAAAATATGGCCGTGCACGGCCTGCAGGGGCGCGCCATCCTCGTTGATTTTGAACGGTTCTTCGGCACCGGACGGACCATTATCGGAATGGCAGAAATGGATCACGTCCTGAGCGAAACCGGACTGCAGCCGGCACAAGGCGATATTCTGGTGATGCGCACTGGGTTCGCCGAACGCATCGTAGAGATGAACGGTGCCCCCGACATAGATGTGTTGAACCGCACCGGTGCCGTGCTGAATGGCCACGACCCGGATCTGCTATCATGGATCACCGAGAGCGGGATTGCCGCGATCTGTTCGGACAACTATGCGGTCGAGAACCCTGATCCACCTGCGGATGCCACACTCAAGTTGCCGCTGCACCATCACTGCCTGTTCAAACTCGGCCTGCCGCTGGCTGAGCTTTGGTATCTGACCGATCTTGCCACAGAGCTGGCAGCATTGGGACGACACGACTTTTTACTCACCGCGCCGCCTCTTCGCCTGACAGGCGCGCTTGGTTCCCCTGTCACCCCTATCGCAACACTTTGAGGTCAATCATGCCTGCCAATCCTGCCATTATCTGCGTAGCCATCACAGGGTCACTCCCCACAAAAGCCAATAATCCGGCAGTACCCATCTCAATAGCAGAACAGATCGAGAGCACGCATGAAGCATTTGAGACAGGCGCCACCATCGTTCATTGCCATGTGCGCGATGATGACGGCAAACCAACCTCAGATCCTGAACGGTTCGCCCGCCTCAAGGAAGGCAT
>RCMY010006145.1_pt1 | contig 10090 bp, 11 predicted proteins | sample 2041341 | NCBI WGS metagenome assembly RCMY01 (sample SAMN09708234, study PRJNA481090) | Marine sediment metagenome, whole genome shotgun sequencing project.
TGGTGACCGCATGAAAGGAGTGGTTAAAAAAATCAGACCTGACAATAAATTGGATATCACCTTAGAACAGATAGGCTATAGAAAGATTGAACCAAATGCTGATACTATTATGTATGAGTTGGAAGATAATGGTGGCTATCTGAATTTAACCGATAAATCAAATCCTGAAGACATTAAAGCGGTTTTACAAATGAGTAAGAAAACCTTTAAAAAAGCTATCGGGACATTATACAAACAACGATTAATAGAAATTAAGGACGACGGGATCTACCTTATTTAATCTCCATAAACACACATTACATGAGTCAAATTAAATGGGAAACTGTAAAGGAATACCAAGATATCACGTATAAAAAATGTAACGGCGTAGCCCGAATAGCGTTCAACAGACCTGACGTTAGAAATGCGTTTAGACCAAAAACGACCAGCGAACTTTATGATGCGCTTTACAACGCTAATGAAGATGTAAATATTGGTGTGGTCTTATTATCTGCGGAAGGGCCATCATCTAAAGATGGTGTGTATTCATTTTGTAGTGGTGGCGATCAAAAAGCAAGAGGTCATCAAGGCTATGTAGGCGAAGATGGCTATCACCGATTAAATATTTTAGAAGTCCAACGTCTGATCAGATTTATGCCTAAGGCAGTTATCGCGGTAGTTCCGGGATGGGCAGTTGGTGGCGGCCATAGTTTACATGTGGTGTGCGATTTGACTTTGGCGAGTAAAGAACACGCTATTTTTAAGCAAACAGATGCTGATGTGACCAGTTTTGACGGGGGTTATGGGTCTGCGTATTTAGCAAAAATGGTGGGGCAGAAGAAAGCACGGGAAATCTTTTTCCTGGGCAGAAATTATTCCGCTCAAGAGGCTTTTGACATGGGCATGGTCAATGCTGTCATTCCCCACGCTGAATTAGAAGATACGGCTTATGAATGGGCGCAAGAAATATTGGCAAAATCGCCAACCTCAATAAAAATGTTGAAATTCGCCATGAACATGACCGATGATGGCATGGTAGGGCAACAGGTGTTTGCGGGAGAAGCAACGCGGTTAGCCTATATGACGGATGAAGCTACTGAAGGACGAAACGCCTTTTTGGAAAAACGGAAACCGAACTTCGAGAAAAAATGGATTCCTTAATCCGATCAGAATTTTAGCATGAATACTATTAAACCTTGGTTATCGGCGTTCCGATTGCGAACGCTGCCATTGTCTATTTCAGGGATCATCATTGGGGGATGTTTTGCTGCCTACAATGGAGTTTTTGATCCGCTTGTCTTTGCGCTGGCCTTATTGGTTACGGTAGCCTTGCAAGTTCTGTCCAACTTGGCCAATGATTATGGCGATGGGGTTAAAGGCACAGATAACGAAAATAGGGTAGGACCCATGCGTGCGATTCAGAGTGGTAAAATCACTCCTGAACAAATGTTTGAAGGTTTAAAAATTAATGTGCTTATTGTCATTTTCTTAACCGTATTGCTGATTTACTTCGCTTTCGGTCATGGTTATTTTCTGTATTCCTTGTTCTTTTTTGTATTGGGAGGCCTTTCCGTTTACGCCGCTCTTAAATATACTATGGGAGAAACGGCTTACGGCTACCGCGGTTTGGGCGATCTCTTTGTATTCGTGTTTTTCGGACTCGTCAGCGTGGTGGGGAGTTATTTTCTTTTCGCCAAACAATTAGATCATATTGTCGCACTACCAGCAATTGTGGTAGGGTTGCTAAGTGTTGGAGTGCTGAATCTGAATAACATTAGAGATATTGAATCAGATACACTTTCTAATAAAATTACGATGGCAGTAAAGTTGGGAAAGGCCAAAACGAAAACCTACCATTTATTTTTAGTCATTGCCGCCATGGTTTTAGGGCTTGTTTTTTCGATTTTATATTATACATCTCCGTGGAATTTTATATTCTTAATATCTTATATCCCATTAAGCATTCATATTATAAAAATTAGCAAGGCAGAGCATTCGTCCGATTTTGATTCCCAATTAAAAGTCTTGGCGCTTTCAACCTTCCTTTTTTCCTTGTTGCTGGGCGTCGGTTATATTTTATAAATAAATATATAAGTAAGCCAGTTTTCTGCTTTAAAGCCGACCAATTTTGCAAGTTTCAGATAGGGTACACCAAAAATTTTGAATATATTTAAGTCGTTTAAAAATTAAGACATCAAATTTCCAGCTTTATGAAAATTACATATTACGGTCACGCCTGTTTAGGGATTGAGGTTAATGAGGTTAACATTTTGGTAGATCCTTTTATTTCTGCAAATGAAAAGGCCGCACACATAGATATTGACACCTTAAAAGCCGACTATATTTTACTGACCCATGCACATCAAGATCATATTTTAGATGTGGAAGCCATTGCCAAACGTACCAATGCCATGATTGTTTCCAATTTTGAAATTGCTAGTCATTTTGAAGCGATGGGCTTTGAAGTTCACCCAATGAACCATGGTGGCTCCTGGGATTTTGAATTCGGCAATGTAAAATATGTAAATGCGATTCATACGTCATCTTTTCCTGACGGCAAGTATGGCGGACAACCAGGCGGTTTTGTAATTGAAGGCGAACGTAAAAATATTTATATTGCAGGCGATACTGCCCTGACGATGGACATGAAACTCATTCCGATGTTTGTAAAGCTCGACTTGGCAATTCTACCCATTGGCGACAATTTTACCATGGGGATTGATGATGCCATTATTGCCAGCGATTTTATCCAATGTGATAAAATTATGGGCTATCATTACGATACTTTTGGCTATATTGAAATTGACCACGAAGAAGCGAAACGTAAATTCTTTGATAAGAATAAGGATTTGATGTTGCTGGAGATTGGGGAAGATATTGAACTGTAAATGTTCAGAATCTCATAACCCAATTTTAATTATCATAACCTTCATCTCCTTATCTCATAAAAATGGACCGATTTATCACCGACATTGTTAAAACAAAAACCTATAACAAAACATTCAGGACTGTTTTTTCAATCTGTTACGTGTTGGCCGGTTTATATAGCTTTTTTTTAATTAAACACTATCCAAACCTCATTTTAAAATATGCATCTATAGTGATTCTGCTTTATGGCGTTTATTATTTAATCGCACAGTCTTTTCTGAAACCAAAATCGATCGGAATTTTAGAAATTGATAACAACGCAATCCATTTGAAATTAGGTGAAATTAATAAGGTCATCCCGTTTGATCAGCTAGAAGCTATTGTTTTAAAATATTCAGGTTATGGAAGTTGGAGCGCTCATTCCATTTATGGGGATAAGAATTTTTTGCAAATTAAAGATAAAGATGATCACACACATGATCTGGAAATTCTTCTCAAAAACAGAAGTTCAAAGAACATTTTTAAGAGAATAATGAACGTTGATGAGTTATCTGAAAAATTTCGTTGGAGTAAAATGAAGCAGAGCAATTCCGAATTTTAAAAAAGCTTTAGTTTTAAGAACTATTTACCTCACCGCACTCCTGAGTACATACCAATGCAGAACTTTAGGAAGAAATCGTTTTAAATACACGCCCAAGATTTCCTTGTTACCAATATAAGCTTCAAATTTTTCGTGTTCAATTGCTTTTAACATGCGCTTTGCAAATTCATCTACAGGCATACCGTTTTCTGTAGCCTCATCTTGATGTTTTTGTTGGCTGCCATCACCGGTTAATGCGTTTTTAGCAACATCGGTATTCACAAAGCCTGGACAAATCATAGTCACTTTAATGTTGTCTTTGTCATGTTCTAATCTTAAGGCATCAAAAAAAACCGTGTAAAGCGTGTTTCGCACCACAATATCCCGACCGGTAGGGACTGCTGAATTTCCCCATCACACTACTAACTGTCACAAAATGGCCGCTTTTTTGTTCTACAAAATGAGGGAGTAAAGCTTTAGATAGGGCAACAGGACCTAAATAATCTACTGCCATCAATTTCTGATCTACGCTAATATCAGTATCCAGCACTAATGACCGCTGACTGATCCCGCCATTGTTGATCAGGATATCAATTTTACCAAAGATACTCACAGCGTTGAAAACTAAGGGTTTCATCTGCTCATAAACGCCTAAATCGAATTGTAAAATGGCAATCTGTTCCGGATGTTGACATTGATTTTTGACATCTTCAAGCGCTTCTTTTCGTCGAGAGGATAAGATTAATTGGCATTGTTGCTGAGATAACGCTAAAGCCAAAGCTTTGCCAATTCCGCTGGAAGCGCCAGTAATCCAAATAATTTTGTTTTTGAAATTCATTGATGAAGTTGAAGTTGAAGTTATAGTTGAAGGACAGCAATAATTTTTGAGCTTATAAAGTGTCAAAACTCATTCTCCCACTGGAGATTGCCCACTGCCCACTGCCGACTGTTTACTGCCAACTGAAGAATGCCCACTGCCAACTGAAGACTGAACAACGCCAACTGAAGACCGCCATTCCTTCCGTAAATCGTCACTTAATTTCCCGGTGCCATCGTGTTTCCATCCTGGAGGTTTGACTATGTATTTGATACGATCACCTACTGATTTTTTCCCATAAAACACATCTTTTCCCATCGCCAGCCATTCGTGAAAAGCCACCTTTACAGGATTATGGGTATTGATATTGGTGACTAAGCCGTATACCACCTTTTCTTCTTTAAGCTCTGGTTGAAAAGTCCCAAACACTTTGTCCCAAATAATAAAGATTCCGGCATGATTTCTATCTAAATACAGCGGATTACTGCCATGGTGCACGCGGTGGTGGGATGGTGTATTCATAACAGCTTCAAACCATTTGGGCATTTTGTCAATCGCTTCCGTATGAATCCAAAATTGATAGAGTAAACTCACGGACATTTGTAAGAGGATCATTCCCGGGTGAAACCCAATTAAGGGCAGCCATAACCAAAATATAAAAGTATAAAATCCGCCAGACCAAGTTTGACGTAAAGCCGTACTTAAATTATAATGTTCTGAAGAATGGTGCACCACATGAGAGGCCCAAAATAATCTGTTTTCATGAGAAATACGATGGAACCAATAATAGGCAATATCATCCGCAAATAACAACAGGATAAAACTCCACCAAGCAAACGGGATGGTGAAAATTCTAAAATTTTCATAGATCAGCATAAACGCAAATAAAACTAATCCTTTATTTAAAAATCCTAAAAACACATTGCCAAGTCCCATGCTGATCGAGGTAATGGCATCCTTGGTTTCATAAGAGTTCTTGCTTTCTTTAATACTCCCATAAAGTTCCAACCCAATCGAAATAACGAAAAAGGGGATGGCATATAGAATGATATTTGGAAAATCGGGCATAGTAATGTGTGGGTTTTAAACGATGCATGTCAGGTCAGGTGAGAGCTAAAAAACAATCTTTCGTACTAACAGGTACAAATCATCGCAATACCGCCGTTTCATTTCTTAAAAATACAACATTTTTTGACTATTTTTGATCCGAATTATGACAGCGACCTATCAAAAATATACTCTCAATTTTAAGCAACCTAGTGGCACCTCTCGTGGCGTTTTAAAAACCAAAGACACTTGGTTCATAATTCTTGAAAATGACGGTAAAAAGGGCATTGGAGAATGTGGCATGTTTAGAGGCTTGTCCATTGATGACCGTCCTGATTTTGAATCGGTTTTAAGTTGGACCTGTAAGAATATTTTTTTAAGAAAAGAAGTGCTCCTGTCAAAATTGGAAGCGTTTCCGAGCATCCAATTCGGATTGGAAATGGCGTTTTTAGACTTGGAAACTGCTTCACCGTTTGAACTGTTTCCCTCCAAATTCACGAGTAACGATGCGGCAATTCCCATCAACGGTTTAATTTGGATGGGTACGGAAGCATTTATGAAATCGCAGATCACATCCAAAATTGACGCAGGCTTCAATTGCATCAAACTAAAAATTGGAGCTATCGATTTCCAAACAGAGCTCGAACTTCTAAAATCCATCAGAACCCATTTTTCGGCAAATGAAATTGAATTACGTGTAGATGCCAATGGTGCTTTTAAACCAGAAGAGGCCTTGGAAAAATTAAAGCGTTTGTCAGACTATCAGTTGCATTCCATTGAACAACCTATAAAACAGGGGCAAGTGGAGGAGATGGCTAAACTTTGCGAAAGCACACCGTTACCTATTGCTTTGGATGAAGAGCTTATTGGTATTTTTAACCTTACAGATAAATATCAATTGTTAGAAACCGTAAAGCCTCAATACATCATTTTAAAACCAACATTAGTGGGTGGATTTCAAGGTAGTAACGAGTGGATTGAAGCTGCAAATTCAAACAATATTGGCCATTGGATAACTAGCGCGTTGGAAAGTAATGTTGGGTTGAATGCGATTGCCCAATGGACCTATACTTTAAATAATAATCGACCGCAAGGCCTTGGCACTGGAAGTTTGTTTACCAACAATTTTACCAGCCCCTTAATGGTTGAACAGGGTCATTTGAAATACGATGATAACATTAATTGGAATTTTAATTTATAATTACATATGTACATAGCTCAAGCGTTTAAAGGATTACATGATTGGTGGCGGTATATTTTAGGAATCGTTATTTCCCTTGTCGGATTGGTACTGTTTTCCGTTCCGCACGCCTTAGGTGTGTTTCTCAAAAGTATGGAAGGCGGAAGCCTTGATCAGTCTAAAATGGACGATACGGCGTACCTTATGGGTTTGTTTGACCCTAATCTAAACCTCATCTTTATTTTACTGCCATTTGCCGGCGGCTTGCTTTTTTTACTGCTCGCTGTAAAAGGGCTTCATAAACAAACCTTTACTTCACTGACCACTGCACGACCAAAAATAGATTGGAAACGCTTTTGGGTCATATTTTTTGGTTGGGGAATTTTATCATCTGGTTTAGTACTTGTAGATTATATGATGTCTCCTGAAGATTATGTCTTTAATTTTAACCTACAACATAATTTTGATGACCGACAAAGGTTAAATTTTGACTTGGATTACTTCGACTATTTTACACATCAACCGCAGGATTATGACAATGATTTTTATGGTGAAGACCTACTGCTGGTGAGTAATCAAGGTATCGCAATGGATAAGGAGACCCCCCTGAACATCTGGGTTGCTAAATTAGACTACAAAATCAAGGTCAATGATCAGCTAACATTTGAAACCGGTCTCAAATCGGCTATTTCAGAATTTAATAATAGAATTGACCTTCAATTTAATGACGGAGATGGATGGAAAATAAATCCCCTTTTTTCCGACACTTCGGATTTTAAAGAAAAGATTTCTGCGGCATTTGGTTCCCTTGATCTGAAAATTGATGAAAAGACGGGATTGAAAGCCGGACTTCGATATGAGTATACGGACCGAAGATTGACGAGCAACTCTGAGGGTGGGTCCTCGATTCGACAATATGGAAATTTCTTTCCTAGTCTCTTTCTCTCACGAAATATTAACCAGAATAATAGCTTACAATTTGCATTTAGCAGGAGAATTACCAGACCCACATTTAATCAACTTGCACCGTTCGTACTTTTTATCGAACCGAATACCTACCGCACTGGCAACCCGTCACTCAGAGCAGCCATCACGCATCAGTTTAGGGCTGATTATCGCATGAAAACGATCTTATTCTCCATTCAGTACAGCGTGGACAAAGATTTGATTGCAAGCAACCAACCTAGTATCGATCCCGAATCAAATCTTTTTGTCTTTTATTCGGAAAATCTGGACAGACGGGAAACTACGGCCTTAACACTTAGCCTTCCCATCTATGTTAATGACTGGTGGGAAATGCAGAATCAAGTCACTTTTCAACACCAAAGGCTTCAATCTGAATACAATCGTGGAAATATTAACCATTCCAAAAGCAATGCGAATTTTAATACTAGTCACCCTTTTACGGCCCCCAAAGGATTTATCATTGAGCTGAAGGGGTCTTATCGAACAGCGTCGATCTATGGAGTCAGTATCCGGGAGCCCATGGGTGGAATTGACTTTGGGCTTCAAAAAAGTTTCTGTATCGGCGGATTCAAAAGTGAAGTGCAACACCTGCCAACCTGTAAGGTCCGCAGATGCCAAGCGCCTCCTCGCACTATCACCAGCTCCAGCCTGAAGACCGCGTCACGATTGCCAGCCTGAGGCAGCAGAACCACAGCGTACGCGCCATCGCGCGGCAACTGCACCGCTCCCCAGCAACCATCAGCCGGGAGTTGCAGCGCAATGCCCGCTCCTGTGGCTACGGCAGCGCACATGCCCAGTATTTGTCCCAGCAGCGCAGACGTTGCGGCAGGCCAGCGATCAAGCTGCATTCCGAGTCGATTTTGTTGGCCCTGGTAATCCATTTGCTGCGGCTGCGCTGGTCGCCTGAGCAGATTGCCCTGACACTGGCACGCTTGTATCCCCCCGGCCATGAATACCGCGTGTCACACGAAACCATCTACAACTGCATCTATGCCATGCCTGTGGGCGAGTTGCGCAAAGAATTGATCGCCACCCTGCGCCATGCCCACAACAAACGGCTGCCGCGCAGCAAAGGCAAGGACCGCAGAGGCCAGATCCCTGACATGCTGAGCATCCACGTGCGCCCGCCCGAGATTGAAGACCGCCAGTTCCCCGGCCACTGGGAAGGTGATCTCATCAAGGGAGAGGGCAATGCCAGCGCAGTAGGAACCTTGGTGGAGCGCACCAGCCGGTTGGTGATGCTGGTCAAGCTGCCGCAGTTCAAGCCGGCCAGTGCTGCCAACGTCTTGCAAGCCTTCACGGACAAGCTATTGGGCATTGCACAGCCGATGCGCCTGAGCATGACGTACGACCAGGGTCGGGAGATGAGTATGCACAAAAAGCTCAGTGAGCAAACCGGCATAGCCGTGTACTTCTGCGATCCGCACAGTCCCTGGCAAAGGGGTTCCAACGAGAATATGAATGGTCTGGTGCGCCAGTACCTGCCCAAGGGAACGGATCTGAGCATTTACAGCCAGGAGCAACTCGATGCGATTGCAGATGAAATCAACAACCGCCCCAGGAAGGGCCTGGGGGTACGATCACCGCTGGCGGTCTACCGCGAGCTACTGATCAACAATCCACAGCACTCCACTCTCATTCATTGAAATCCAGGGTGTTGCACTTCACTTTTGAATCCGCCATCTTATGGAGGGCGGCTCGGCCCTTCAATCACTGAAACTTGGTATTTTTGGGACAAATGGGGGCCGTTGTCGGGCAGCTCGCTTGGCTCGCCGTGCGTCGGCTTTCACAGAGTTCAAGGCCAAAGACGCTGAGCGCAGAAGGCGCCCTGATACCGGCCGTGCCATGATCGTCGGGACGTGCGCTTCACGTCATTTCTAGCTGGGGCGACAGATGCGGACTGAACAAGCGATCTTCGATGAGCTGGCGAGCCTCTGCGCCGCGCCAGGTTATGTGCACGCGATAGCCTACCTCTGCCATCGTGACAACATGATCCGGTACGCCGGCGAGATGAAAGCGGAGGAGCAGGCCATGGCCACAGTCATGGCGCAGGCCTGCGGTGAAATATTAAGGGCCAGGCTCAATTTAAGTGCCATGGGCATGATGAGAATGGCAACCGGCGTGTTGGACATGAACAGCCCAAGCCCGGCCGTGCTGAGAAAAAGAGCGCCCAAAACAAAAAGCGGCGGTTTTGCATTAAGATAGGCAAACATAAGATCGCTGGTCGCGCCAACCAGACCGCTTTTTTCCATGGCCAGCGCCAGCGGCATGATGCCTGCGATCAGCATCACGGTTTTCCATTCAATGGTGTGGTAGATGTTGCTCATCTTAACGCAGCGGGTGAGCACCAGCGCCACCGCCGCACAGAGCACCGACATCACATTGGAGGTGAGGTTGAAGACCATGCTCAGCACCATGACCGTGAGGATAAACAGGGCCACGGGCGCGCGGTTTTTGGCGGGGATGATTTCCCGGTAATCTTCTGGCAGGGTGAGCAGGAGATATTCGCTGCGGTGTTCGCGCAGGCGCAGGATATCCTCCCAGGCCCCAACCACCAGTAAGACATCGCCAAACTTAAGCGGCATATCGGAGATATTGGTGGTCGTGGTGGTGCCCTGGCGGCGGATGCCGATAACCATGCAGTGAAACAGGC
>RCMY010006146.1_pt1 | contig 10089 bp, 2 predicted proteins | sample 2041341 | NCBI WGS metagenome assembly RCMY01 (sample SAMN09708234, study PRJNA481090) | Marine sediment metagenome, whole genome shotgun sequencing project.
AATATGATTTCCACCGCATTGATGATAAAAATCGGAAGGGTCAAAGGCAACAAAATGGTGAACATGCAGCTTAGTAACATCAAACTGAAGGATCGTGGTGCACGCTATGTGATGGAGGGGCTTAATGTGGATTATGCCGTAGCGGAAGAATTGTTGAGGAAACATGGTTCGGTGAAGGAAGCGTTGGAGGCGGGGAGTTAATCGCATCCGTCTTTGCGAGGAGCTTCATAGCGGTTTGAATGCGGCAGAATATTTAAGCGATGCGACAAGCTGCTGAGGCGGCGCAAAGTCTTCAACAGATTGCGAGCCCAGCTTTGCCTTCGGCAGCTGGGCTCGCAATTACGGGCAGAATTTAATCCTCCGCAATACTCTCGACCTCTTCAACGGTAACCATATCCTCTGAAGTATTCCCCCATGAGTTGAGAATATAGTTCATTACATCGGCGACTTCCTCAGCTTCGAGTCCCGGGTCGGGCATGGCGGTGTTATAGGTGACGCCATTTACTACGATTTCATGCTGTTGCCCGTATTTTACCCCGCGTATACTGGCTTCCCTATTTTCCATCAGATAATCTGCTTTTGCCAAAGGTGGGAAAGTGTTCGCAACGCCCTCGCCTTCCGTCAAATGGCAGGTCACACAAAAATCCGCATAAATTTCACTACCACGCTTCATGCTCTCCTTGAGTTCGGGATCTTGATTTTGGAAGAGGTAGAGAGATAGGCCGAAGATGACTGTGAAATAGGTGAGAAGAAATGTTTTCATACTTGTTTTTTACATTGAATGAGGTCTCGACTGCGCTCGACCGGGCAACGGGGGTCTCTCGACTGCGCCCGTCATGAGCGTAGTCGAAAAACTCGACCTGACAGCGAGGAGCTCTTGACTGCGCTCGACCTGACAGTATTAATTTACGCTTTTGGAACAAGCTTATAAATTCCCTTCCCCTCAACGGCCACATAGATCAAACCATCCGGACCTTCCTTAACATCGCGTACGCGGCCCAAATCGGGCATTAATTTTTCCCGTTTGGTCACTTTGTTCCCGTTCATCGCCAAGCGTTCGAGATATTGGAATTTTAAGGAGCCGACCAAGACGCTTCCCTTCCAATCTGTTCCGTATTTATCCGAGGAAATAAAGGCCATCCCACTGGGCGCTATACTGGGTACCCAATAATGAATGGGCTGGGTCATGCCTTCCATTTCGGTCTTGTCCGTTATCGGGGTTCCGCTATAGTTGATACCGTAAGTAACCACAGGCCATCCGTAGTTAGCGCCCGGTTCTATGATATTGATTTCGTCACCGCCTTGGGGACCGTGTTCATTATCCCAAATTTCACCAGTTTCCGGGTTTTTTGCCAAACCTTGAGGATTCCGGTGTCCATAGCTATAAATAGCCGTTTTCGCGCCATCCGTACCAACGAAAGGATTATCCTCGGGAATGCTTCCGTCGTCATTGAAGCGATAAATTTTGCCACCATCCCTTTTGATGTCCTGTGGATTGGTATCACGATCACCGCGTTCCCCGATGGAGAGAAAGAGATAGCCATCATTATCGAAAACAATACGTGACCCGAAGTGCTGGCCTTTTGTGGTATTGGGTGTGGCCTTGTACAATTGTTCGGTATCAACCAATGCGTTATCCTTTAATTTGGCGCGCATCAAAGCGGTATGTCCCCCTTTTTCCTTGCCTTCAGCCGAAGCATACGAAATATAGATCCATCCGTTATTCTCGTAATCGGGGTGTGGGACGACATCCAATAGTCCGCCTTGGCCTCTTTTATAGACTTTTGGCACATTTTTAACCTTATTTTTTTGTCCATCCTCAAAATGAATCAAATTCCCCGAAATCTCGGTCACCAGCATACTGCCATCGGGCAAGAATGCCATACCCCACGGAACGGGTATTTCATCGATCAGTAATTCTGCCGTAAATGGTATTTTTTCAGGTGTATCTACCTTGTTTACAGTGTCCTGCGCGCAAGATAGATTAAAGGTTAGAACGGATAGACAAAGAAGAAGTACACTATTTTTCATGATTTGACGTTAAATGTAGTATTAAGATGGCTAAAGAGACGGTCTCTCAGAGCTAAAGATAAACAGATTTTTATAAGTTCATAAAATTACACGAAGAATTTGTCGCCACCCAAATCGCGCCAGTTCTTACCCAAATACGACTTAACCTATGCTTCCAAAAAAACCACGGCAACTTTTGTATGCCCTTGTATTGCTTATTTTTTCTGCAATCGGTACTACCGCCATAGCCAATACTAAGGTCCACGCCATTTTCACCGAAGTCGCTTCCGCTATTAAGGAAGTTGCTTCGCCGGAGAAGAAGGAGACTGCTAAAGTTGCACCAAAGCTTAAAAAACCCCCGGTAAATAATAGTGCTGTGGATGTTAGTGCTGCTGCGCCGATGTTTGCGACTATTATTCAGGGGGCCGATGATGAAGACACCTGTAGCAACGATGGTGCGACATTGGCTCGATTCAACTTGTGTGGAAATTCGGATAACAGGGTTGTTTCGGTAACCGGTGCCGGTAGTAGAATATGGCAGCGGTTGAACACTTCGGGAAGCTGTATACTGGATATAGATGATGATTGTCCGAATACTACCGCCGCAGGATCTTGTTGGTCAAACGTAAGTTTGGCAACCAACTATACCATTGACGCAAATAGTATCAATCCAACTGATGGAGCGGAATTTAGGGTGCGGGTAAATGGTGGTTCCTGGTATCATTTTAAGGTCAAGAAAAGTACGATTACCCAAACCTTTGTCAAAAATGACTTTGTCTGTGGTGTGCCGGGCAGAATACAGATAACGGGACTTTCAAGTGCTTATGAATTTAGCATTAACAGTGGTAGTGGATTCGGACCATGGCAAGGGCCGATTTTTAACGATTTAAATCCTGATACCTATACCGTAAAAGCACGCTTGCGCAATACGGCCAATACCTGTGAATATCCGTATGCGCCGATAATTATTGAACGGCAAGATATTGATATCGAGGTTACTTTTATCGATGCCCAATGTGCAGGGGAAACAGGAAGTATTACGGTAGAGGCAAAGAATGTTCCTGGACCCTATAAATACACACTATTGGATTCCAGTGGCGTACGCCAAGAATTTACCGCTTTTTTACCGGAAACGGAAAACCCCTACACTTTCTCTGCGGTCGGTTTCGGCACATATATCGTTCAGGTGGAAACACAAAAGTGTACAGGCGACCCCTTGAACGGAATAGACCCCCCAAGACAAGATCTGGACACTAGTGGAAACCCGATTGTCATCGGGGCCGGTTTGTCCGCTTTGGATGCGTCTACGGAGGTAAATAGTAGTTTTGGGTGTACGATAGCTCCGAATAATATTCCCAGTGTTGGCATAACCGTTAACACCTCGGGAGGTTCTGGCCCCTACACCTTTACGGTGAACGGTGGGCCATCGCAGCCCGCTTATGCCGGAACTACTACCCATACGGTAACAAGTCCCGGTACTTATGATTTCTTGATTACCGATAGTAATAATTGTACAATTACGGCATCGGCCAATGTGGAAAACTTGGATCCACCCGCTGTTACGGCAAACGGAACGGACGGGGATTGTTCGAACGGTGGGGCAAAAATAAATTTCAATGTAACGGATGCTAGGGGATATAACCTTTCCTATCGAGTGCGTTCTACCGATCCTTGGGATACCAACCCGGTCATATCGGTACCAGCTACACCAGGAGGAACCTTATACGATGAGATAGAAGTCCTTTACCAACAAGGGGGCTTTCAATGTACCATGCCTTTGGCAGATGTTACAGTAAGTAGCGTCGGTGTAATTAGTGGTTCAGCGACCCGGATTGCCCATCGTACCTGTGACGGTGCCGGTGGTAGTATTGGTGGGCGGATTGATTTTGGACCTGCAAGCGGTGGATCTGGCAGTGGATATACTTTTAGCATAGATGGCACTAATTTTACAGGAATAACCTCGTATACCAATTTAGTTGCGGGTATGTATACGCCGATGGTCGAAGATGCCGGAGGTTGTCGTTTGGAGTTGACACCCATAAACATTATGGATGTCGATCCCCCAACGGATATCGATTTTGTATCGACCGACAGCAATTGTGCCGCCAGTACGGTCGACGTACAGTTGGTGCCCACAAGTGGTGCGGCGATTACAAACTACCGTATTATCAGTCCGGTCACTATTAACAATGGCGGTTCCGATACTTTCGACGATCTTGACGCTACCCGATCGTATATTTTTCAAATAACCGATGCGAACAATTGTACCTATCAAGAAGGTTTTTCCCCTGCTCTTACTAGTTCAATACGGGCAAGGGTGCAGTCGGGGGGCGACCTCAGGGTCTGTAACGGGGCTACCGATGGAACGGGAACTTTTTTGATCGACGGTTTTGCCAATACCTATACCTATAATATCAATTTGGGCGCGGAGAGTTTCCCACAGAGTGCGGGAAGTGTAGTCTTGCCCCCTTCCGGTATGGGTACATATACGATTACAGTAACCGATGTTGATACAGGGTGTACGGATACAGCTTCTTTTGATATCGACGATGCCCCTCCATTGATCTTCGCCGGTATTTTACCCGTCACCGATATGACGTGTAACAACGGAAATAGGGGCAGGGTAACGGCCAACCCGACCGGTGGCTGGGGCAGTAACCGATATACCTTGACACCGCCTGTCGGATCTCCGATAGGCCCAAAATCAGGTCCTACGTTCAGTAATCTTACCGTAGCAGGAACCTATACTTTATCGGTCGAGGATTCCGAGGGCTGTACGGCTACGGTCGATTTTACCCTTACCCCGATGGATGCACCGAGCTTGACCTTGAATGCCGCGGCTTCTGATTTTTGCTATGTACCGGGTACCGGTGCTACTATAGCCGTAACGGCTACTCCAGGAACAGGCTCCATTGTACGATATCGTATCGATGGTGGTGCATGGCAGGCGGGAGCTGTATTTATGGGAGTTTCGCCGGGTAACCATACTTTGGAAGTTGAAGATAGCAACTTGTGTAGAACTAGTATCAATGAAAGAATCAACCCCCGGTTACGGGTAACGACCAGTATAGAGACGGAGATTCCCTGTGGTGGTGCCCCGGGACAAATTAGGGTACGTGTAAACGGTGGCTATACCGCTGGTGCAGGACCAAAGCGATATCGTTCCAGTTTAGATAACGGCAGTAGTTGGTCGGGTTGGACTCCTTTAACATCCAATAATTTCCTCTTTGATACGACCGTAGACGGAACCTATATTTTTCAGGTGCAGGACAACAATACGACAAGTTCGCAATGCGAGACCGAGTCTTCACCGATTATATTAGACCCTCCGGTAAATATAGATCCAGCGACTGTAGTGGTAACACCGGCCAGTTGTGGACGCAACGATAACGGAATTGTAATCATTACGCCAGATGCGACCAGCGGAATTCCAGCATACGAAATCCGTTTCGATGGTGGTGCTTTTTCATCCCAAACGACCTATTCCAATCTGAATGCTGGACAACTCTATACCTATCAAGTGCGTGATGCCAGAGGCTGTGTGACCGTACTTGCCGACTTTACGGTTCCTTTGGACGGTACACCACCGCCCGATGCTACGGTATCACCGACACTTGCCATCTGTAGTTCAGGTGTCGTAGAGGGTACGGTTCAAGTTACCAATGTAACAGGCGGAACCACCGACTTTACCTACATCCTTCAAGATCGGTTCGGAGCGGAACTCGCCCGTATCGGCCCAACGGCCAGTACCAGTGAAACCTTTGCCAATTTGGCTCCCGAAACCTATACTGTGGTTACCGTAGATGCCCTGGGCTGTAGGGATACCGATACCGTTACCGTAGTTCAGACGACGGTTACCGTGGTACCTGATCCGGTGGCTCCTGTATGTAACATTGCGGGCTTTAGTAATACGGTAGAGATTTTTGGTGGGGTCGGACCATTTTTGATCCGATTGGAAAATGATCTCAGTGCACCGGTTTCACCAAACCTTCCCCCAAGACGACATACGTTTAATGGGCTGCAATATGGTGTAACCTATACGGTGGAAGTTACCGATCAGGGTACGGGATGTACCTATTTGATTGAGATTCCACCTGTTGACGGTCCAGGTTTGGACGTGACCGCCAGCTCGACACCTGGTTTCTGTGATGTCAACCGTAACGGGGAAATCACCTACACCGTAAGCGGATTCACTTTGGGCGATAACCTACAAATCGAATTACTCGATAATTCGGACGGCTCTCTTACTCCTATTGAAACACTTATACCGACAACAGATCCCTATGCGAATACCTATCTGACTTTACCAGGGGATTATCAGATCATTGTAACCGATCTAACGGATGGTTGTAACGATGCCGTAGGAATAGTCATCGATCAAAATCAGCCCTCCATAGATATTCTTACCACAGATCCGGCCAATTGTAGTGCCGATGGATCGATTACGGTCCAAGGCAATGGTGGTGCGGGAGGCCCTTATACCTTTGCCTTTATGCCTGCCGGAACACCACCGACCGCTGGCGATTACAGAACGGCTACTACATTTTTTGGCCCCGATGGCAATTATGATGTCTATGTAAGGGATAGTAGCGGATGTACCTCTTTTGCAATTGCTGAAATTATTCCTTTAGATCCGGCATTGCCACTACCCATTATTACTGTAGATAACCAGTGTTTTGTTACTGCGACCGCATTCGATATTACCGTAACGATGCCGGGTACTACCGATACCCCAAGGTTTACCCTTGCGGGTGATAGCCAATTTGGGGTACTCAACGGAGGTACCGGATTATATGAGTATACTTTCCAAGTAAGTACTCCAGGTACATATACCGTCGATGTGGTCGATGCCAATGGCTGTATCAGTACGGTTACCGCAGAGGTCTATGAATTCCTGTCCGTTTCCGGCGGGTTCTCGACCCAGCCAACATGTAACAATTCGGATGGTGAGATTACCGTACTTCCGATAGGCGGTAGCAATCAATTTAGCTACCAACTTCAAGATGGCGGCGGCGATATAGGCGCACCGATAATTGGCAATCGAACCCAAGGTATCATTCCAAATGTAGGCCCAGGCACCTATATCGTCGAGGTTACCGATACCGAAACCGGCTGCGTCGATACCGTCAACGTCAATTTAGAGCCCTCCGTGTTGCCCATCATACAAAACGTGTTGGACAACGATATTTCTTGTAATGCCGTTGATGATGGTAGTATCGATATTACGCTACAGGCGGGTACCGATACCGATAGCCCCATTGAATATACCCTTTACAATGCGGGCACCACAACACCTATAATACAACAGAACAATGTTGGGTCTTTTACCGGACTCTCCAATGGTATTTACGACGTGGTGGTAAGAACGGCAAGAAATTGTACGGTCACGGAACCCAATATTCAAATTGATAGGCCGTTACCTTTCTCTATTACGGCCAGTGCTCCTGACTTTGTTTGTGAACCGGGAGCCAATAGGTTTAGCTCCACTGATATAACGGTAACCTTAGTGGATCCGGGTACCGTAGGTTCAGGGTATCAATACAGTATTACCGGACATTCAAACTATCAGACCTCGAACATTTTTCCGATTGTGGACAATGGTATGCCACAGAACATCACAGTCTTTGCCATCGATGGCAATGGCTGTGAGACCCAGTTCGTGGTCCCGACCATCAATCAGCCTACCGATGTCGTACCATCTATCATTGAGATAGATCCTCTGAACTGTAGGGATGACGAACGAGTTCGTATAGAGGTAATCGTAAGTTCGGGTGCAACCGATTTCACGGTCAGCACCGTTTCGGCTATTGGCGTGGCTCCAGTGACCAATACCCCTGGAAACAACTTCGTGGATGTATATTTACCGGCAGCAGGAGACTATCTTTTTGAAGTTCTGGACAATGTTGGTGGCTGTACCTACCCGATGCCCAGGCATACGGTCAACGAGCCAATAACTCCTACCGTAGTGATCGGAGAAGCCAGTCCTGTACGTTGCGAAGGCGAAAGTAATGGAGCTTTGTCCATCACGGTAACCGATTATGTCGGTCAATATAGATATGATGTTTACAGTGGTAATGACCCCGCTAAAACCACTGCATTGGCCACTGGTACTTTTAATACCGCCAATAATCCTGAGACTATCCCGAATATTCCTGGAGGTAATTTCTTTGTGGAAGTTACTTCCTTGGCGATGCCCTACTGTTCTTCGGATAGTAATATTGCGACCAGTCGAACCCCCAATGGAGCATTGAGTGTAACCGCATCCCCAGTAGGTAATGTTAGCTGTAATAACAACACGGGTAGGATCGAAGCTGTGGGATCTGGCGGATGGGATACATCGGCCTATGAATATCGATTATTACTTAGTAACGATGGCGGAATTACCTATCCGACCGAAGTGGAACCTTTTTTCACTGCCAATGAGTTTACCACTTTATCTTTCGGGTTTTACCGCGTCGAGATCAGGGACTTGGAGGGCTGTATTGCGTTTGACGACATCGAATTGATAGAAGTACCCCAGATCGATGCAGGTATCCGTGAGCCGCAGGCCTTGGTCTGTCCGAATGGCAATAACGCTATCTTGGAAGCCTATGACCCTACCACGGGAGACGAGGATACGGCCACGGCGGGAGCCACGGGAGGTTTTGCGGGAGCGGGATACAACTATAGATTATTATATCTAAACAGTAATGATAGGACCGATATTGCATCTACCAGCGGTTTACAGAACTCGCCTACTTTTATAGGTACAAGCGGTGGTTTTATCAGCGGAGGTTGGTATGCCATCGAGGTATCGTCAAGCTTTGGCTGTATTTATGTGACCGAACCGTATTTGGTAAATCCACCACCGCCAATATTACCTAAATTGGTACAGACAAGGGTACCCGGTTGCGGTGGTGATGGGCAAATGCGATTGGTAATAGAAAATCACGATCCAAGTTTAGGTTTTGACTACGAATATCGATTTGTTCCCGAAATCGTACCGAATCCGTTTACCGATCCCTACATCGATATGGGGGCGGGTGTGAGTTCTATTCTTCTTGATCGGCCCGGTAGCCCTACAGGAATTAGGTATCAATACGAAGTCCGCAAGAAAAATGCGGCCAATACTTGTAAGCCTGTAGTTACGAATGCCATTAATTTGACGGATGCCACTGATATCACCATATTGCCAAACTCTCCGGTAGACCCAATTTCATGTGCCTCTGAACTTGACGGCAGAATCGAGTCCTTTATCAATGGAGGTGTAGGTGACGAAATGTTTACACTTTATATCGGACAGCCTACCGACGGTTTCACTCCGGGCAGTGCTACCATTTTTAGAGCCGCACAAAGCTTTGGAACATTTGAAAGACTACCTGAAGGTACCGATTATTGGGTAGGAGTTACGAGTGGTGCGAGCTGTGAGGATACCGATGGGCCTTTTGAAGTCATTCGACCTGCACCCATAGCGTTTACAGCTATCTCAAGTCCTGTAACCTGTATTGGCGAAGATGACGGTACGATTACCGTCGAGGTGACGAGCGGTGGAGTTGGATTGCTGCAATTCGCCATCGCCCCGAACTTTAATGAGTTCTTCAGCGACGCTGACAATCCCGGGACATATACCTTTGAAGATTTAGCGGCAGGTGACTATGAAATTCTGATCCAAGACGAGAATGGTTGTTTCGAAAAGGATGTCATCAGGGTTACCCAACCCGACGCAATCACGGTAACCAATATCGACCCGACCCCCGAAACCTGTATTGATGCGGAAGACGGTACGGCACGGTTGACCATATCGGGCGGGACTCCCTTTGTCGATCTCACAACGTCGGTTCGATATTATGAGACCAAATTGATTGGTCCAGGTTCCGACGGTAGCGAGGTTTATGAAAGAAACGATAATTTGTTTTTCGATAACCTGGCCGGTGGCGTGAGCTATATCGTATTTATTCAAGATGCGAATATGTGCGAGACGTTTGTTGAGGTGCCGATAGAGATCGGTGTCGATCTGACTGCCGAGCCGATTGTGCAGTATGGTTGTGAGGGTATTTTCCCGAACAGCACGGCGCGGGTGGAGTTACAGGATAACAGCCG
>RCMY010006147.1_pt1 | contig 10088 bp, 8 predicted proteins | sample 2041341 | NCBI WGS metagenome assembly RCMY01 (sample SAMN09708234, study PRJNA481090) | Marine sediment metagenome, whole genome shotgun sequencing project.
TCCCGTCGAGCAACTCGAGGAAGCGCTCGGTGACCGCCTCGGGGCCATCGCTGTGATCGACCGTCAGTAGCTCGTTGGTTCGTTCGACGAATGGGGTCCATGCCGCTCCGAGGCGGGCGTCGAGCTCGGCTCCGCCCCACTCTGCGCTCCGCTTCTCGATCTGCGTCGGGGCGAAGAAGAACGTTTGCTCCGGTCCATCGAGCGGATCGGCCCCCGCTTCGACGTCCCAATGCGTGCCGCCGATGATGGCGGAGTGCTTCAGATTTTCGCCCATGCGTGCGTGCACGGCAACAATGACGGGCCGATTGCCAGCGAAGTCGATCAAGACTGACGGCGTGTCGGACTCGAGCTGATCGACCTGGTCGTAGGTGAAGACAACGTCGTAGGTGCCGAGGCTCTCGCAGAACTCGACGTTGCCAGGCGAGGTCAGGCCCACAATGGTGAGGCCATCGCGCTTGGCGAGCAGCTCGGCCGTCCCGAAGGCGGTCTTGCTCGAGGCGCTGGTGGCGATGACGGTGAGCGCTCCGAAGAAGTCGTTGTCGTCGAGGAAATCATCGATGAGGAACGAGGTGAAGAACAGCGGTCGCAACAGCATCTGGGCATCTTCGAGGTCGGGGGAGTAGCTGGCGTCGCCAGAGGTCAACGAGTAGCGGTTGTACGTTGCAGGAAGCGCGGCTCGATGAGCGCTGGCGTCGAAGAAGCCTGACTCGCTGATCCGGGCCGGTTCAATGATGAGCTCGGTCGACATGGGCAGGTAGCCATAGACCCGCTGTCCGACCTCGAGGGCTCCAACGGTCGACTCGATGACGTCGGCGAAGCCCCACACGGGGACTCGACCCCACTTGGTTCCGTCGTCGCCAGGCTCGACTGGGAAGAAGCCCCAGTAGCCGATCATGTCGCCGAAGGCGGCGTAGGTGATGTTGTTGGCGGTGAGGCCGAATGCATCGATCTTCAGCCGGGCTTCGCCGTTGGCTAGCGGGCGCGACGCGGCCTCGGCGATGGTGGTGTGATGGAGATCATCTCGGTCGATGAGAACGTCCCAGTTGGTCGGTGGTGAAGCCATTGTGCGACCGTAGCTGGGGTTGCTCCTCAGCGCCGTAGCCAGTCATCCGTTCGGATGATCCGGGCCAGACCATCGGGCGATGCTGGGTCAGGACGGCCGGGACTAGGTTCCTTCTGTGGCTCGAGTAACTCTCTCCCGTGAACGGGGATCCGTCCATTGGCGCTGGTCCGATGTGCTGCTCGCCAGCTGCCTCGTCGGTGTCGCCGTCGCAGGCGTCTTTGCGGGTGAGGGAAGCAGCGACGCCGGCAACGTCGATCCCGAGGCATGGTGGGAGTGGCTGCTCGTCTTGGCTCCCTCTGTGCCGGTGGCGTTTCGTCGTTCACACACCACGCAAGCCACGATTGCGTCGGTGGGTGCTCAGCTCGTTGTCTGGGCGATCGGACTCTCGTCGCCGTTCCTCGCCCCCTTGGTGCTGATCTACACCGCTGCGACCGGAACCGGGCGGCAGGGTCGGCGGATCGCATTGGGTGCGGGTACAGCGTTGACCGCGATGACGACCTTGGGCGTCTTGGTCGCTCCGGATGTCACCATCGACCTTCTCATGCTCACGGCGCTGTCATGCGTGAGCGCGTACGTTCTCGGTGTGAACGCCGCTGATCAGCGATCGGCTGCTTCCCGCCTCGCCGCGGATCTGGCGGTTGCCGACATCGAGCGATCGGTCGCTCAGGAGCGTGCGGCGGTAGCCGAGCGCCAGCGTGTTGCTCGTGAGCTGCACGACATCGTTGGCCATTCGCTGTCGGTCATCGCCGTGCGCTCTGAAGCTGCCACGAGGGTCGGGCCCACGGATCCGGCGGTGGCCATCGAAGCGGCGGCAGCAACGGGTGCCATCGCCCGCTCGGCGTTGGCCGACGTGCGGCGCGTGTTGTCCGGTTTACGAGAAGACGACGCCGACGTGGAGCTGGCGCCCGCCGCCTCGCTCGACGACCTGCCAGCGCTGCTTGCTGCGACCGAGAAAGTTGGGGTGACCATCGAACTGCTGGCCCCGCTGCCCCCAGCTGACAGTGTTGGCGCCGCCGTCGCCATCAGTGCGTATCGAATCGTCCAAGAGGCTCTCACGAACGTGATTCGTCACGCTGGCCACGAGAGCACCGTTGGCGTTCTTGTAGCGATCGACGGCCCCAGCTTGGTTGTCCAGGTCGAGGACGATGGGACGCAACCGCCGCTCTCATCTGAATCGCCGCACGGCACCGGCATCACAGGAATGCGCGAGCGGGTGGTGGTGCTTGGGGGCACGCTCGATGTGGGCTCCAGCGCCGACGGGGGCTTTTGCGTCCGAGCGGTCCTGCCCCTTCAGCAGGCGGAGGTCTCGAGATGATTCGTGTGGCAATCGTCGACGATCTCGAGATGGTCAGGACCGGCTTTCGATTGATCCTCGATCACGAGGATGACATCACGATCATCGGTGAGGCGACCAACGGTCGCGAAGCGATTGACCTGTGCAGAGATCGCTTGGTCGACGTCGTGCTGATGGACATCCGAATGCCCGAGCTCGATGGCATCAGCGCCACCCGCTCGATTGTTGAGATGGCAGATGGCCCAGCGGTCCTGATCCTCACGACCTTCGGGCTCGATGAGTACGTCACCGCGGCGATCCAGGCCGGAGCGGCCGGTTTCATGCTCAAGGACGCGTCCGCTGATGATCTGGTCAATGCTGTGCGAGTTGTTGCCGCCGGCGATTCGGTGCTCTCGCCTGCCATCACCCGCATGGTGCTGACGCAAGCTCGCGGCGCTGTCCTGCCGCCGACGAGGACCGATGTCGCGGGAATCGACGACCTGACCGAGCGAGAGCTCGAAGTACTGCAGCAGCTCGCTGCTGGCCGGTCGAATGCGGAGATCGCCGATGCGCTCTACCTCAGCCAGGCGACGGTCAAGACCCACCTCGGACGCGTGCTCTCCAAGCTGGGAGTACGCGACCGAGTCCAGGCAGTGATCGCAGCGTTCGAAGCAGGCATTGGGCGTCCCGAGGAATGACCGCCGGAAGTTGCTCGCTGACGTTCAACCGAAGAGTTTGGATGCCTTGTCGGCGAATCCGAGGAGCGCGTTGTTGACGTAGCGCTCGGTGTCTTCGAACACGTGTGATGCGGTGTCGGAGAAGTTGCGCCTCGCCTCATTGAGGTCCTCGAGGTACTGGTGCTCGTCCGATCGCCTGACGTAGTCGCCGTCGACGATCGCCTCGAAGGCGCCGCTGTCGATCCAGCGCCGGAGCTCGGCAACGCGAACGACAGGGAAGGGATGCGATCGACGGAGCGTGGCCATGAACTTGTAGTACGCATCGAGGCCGTCGGCATCGAGGTACTCGTCTGATTGAGCGACGAACGCATCGAGGTCAATCTCTCCCTCGCGGCCCCGGATCCCGCCTGCCATCGACGCAAGGAGGCCAAATGATGCATTCGGCTTCTGCGTGGCGAGCAGGCCTGCTCGGTCGCACGAGACCTCGGCCTTCCTGCTCCACTCCTGCAGCGCAAGTGTGATCGGCAGCACGGCTTGGCCAAGCAAGGGCACCGACGGGCGAGCGAAATCGAGAAGGAGAAACAACAGCGTTCGGTACAGGGAGTGGTCGCTCATGATGTGGCCGACCTCGTGCCCCAGTACGGCCCGGATCTCTCGAGGCTTCGATAGCTCGATCAACGAGGAGTTCAAGATGATGAACGGGTGGTCCATTCCAACCGCGCCGGCGTTGGCCAATGGGGTCTGCGAGATATAGAGCGGCGGGACCTCAGTGTCGAGCACCTCGCACACTCGGACCAGTTGCTCGTGGATGTCCGGGTACTGCGATGGGCCGACCTTGATGGCTTCGGCCTGGTAGCTCATGCGGATGTTGCGTTCTCCGAAGATGCCGACGACTTTGCGAAGCAGCGAGTCGAACCCGGGGATCTGCTGCAGAGCACCAAGTGCCGCCCGGTCGGTGGGGTGCTCCCACGAGATGGGACTGATGTCGGTGAGGATGGTGACCATTCGCTGCCTCTTCTTGTCGGGTGTGACTGTTTCGGGAACCCGGTCGGCGCCGTCGGCGTTGTGATGATTGTTGCCTACTACAAACGGCTCAGGTCGGCGGGGAGTTCCCGGCACCTGAACCACTCGTTCCACCTTCGTTAGGATTCCGCCATGGGTTTCATCGTCGATCGTCCCGGCCTCACCCTCATCATCGTTGGGGTTGTCGCATTCCTCCTCCGCAACGTGTTCAGCTGGGTCCCGCTGGCCGGTGGAGCGATGAGCGCCATCCTCATGTTTGCTGCCGCCTTCTTCGTGGTCGGAGGCATCTGGATGTTCGTGGTCGGTCGCAGCTCCGACCCCACCTGACCCCAACTGCATGACCCGGCCCGACCTGGGGAACTGTCGCCACCATCAGCGGTGCGCCGGATCCCCAGAACGGGTGGTGGTTCCGGTCAGGTCAGGATGATCGCGCCCCGTTCCTCCTCGTAGCGGGCGGTTGCCTCCTCGACCGCGAGCATCTGCTTCTCGGCCAGCGCTGGACGGACCGCTTGCGCCCGATCCGCCGCTTGGACCAGACCGCCGCCGCTGCTTTGGAATCGGGGCATGACGTGTCGAGCCAAGAGCTCATAGCTCTTTTTGGTGTTTTCGGTGTTGGCCCAGTTGTGGGCGAGCGTCAGATAGGCGCCGAATCCACCATTCGACTGTTCGAGGAGGCTTTCGATCTGGGCCACGGCCTGCTCTGGCGTTCCAATCACGCCGAGGCCGCCGTTGACAAATTCGATCATTTCGTCGATGTCGCCACCTTCGACCGCCATCTGCGGGAACGCTGCCACGTTCTGGAAGTACTTGAACCACTGGGTGATGCCGTACTTCACTTCCTCCTTGGCCTGCTCCTCGGTCTCGGCCAGGTGCATGAGGCCGACAAGGCGCCACTTGGCCCGATCGGCGACTTGGCCGAAGGTGGCGGCGGTCTCTTCTTGCACACTCCAGTGATGAGCCAGGACGTCCATGCCGATCGCCACGGTGGCACCGAGCGACAGCACACCGTGCCCGTACTTGCCAGCGAGTTTGGCGCCGGAGGGTGAGGCGACGGCAGCGATTGCCATGTCGAACAGCGGCTCGGAGTACGGGCGGAGATGCAGACGTGCATCCTTGAGGGTGAGTCGGTCGCTCTTGTAGCTGATTGGTTCCTCGGAGGTGAGGAGGTGCATCACGATCTCGAGGTACTCCTCGAGCAGCGGGCGCATTTCTGGCGGCTCGAGCCCAAGCATTGCTGCGTCGGTCGGCAATGCACCGGGCCCAACTCCGAACATGATGCGGCCACGGGTGAGGTGATCGAGCAACACCATGCGCTCAGCCACCCAGAGGGGGTTGTGATAGGGCAGCGACACGACGCCAGTGCCGAGCTTGATGTTCTTGGTTCGCTCGGCGGCCGCCATGATGAAGATCTCAGGCGAGGCGATGATCTCGCTGCCGGCCGAATGATGTTCACCAATCCAAGCCTCGTCGAAGCCGAGCCGGTCCATGTGCTGGAGGAGTTCGAGGTCGCCCTCGAGCGCCAAGGTCGGGTTGTGGTCGGGTGCGTGGAATGGCGCCATGAAGGTGCCGAATCGAAGTCGCATGTCAGAGTCCCCTTCTGAATGTGGATGCGTGTCGATGAACCGTTGTCCAGCGACGTGTGTCAGTCGTCACACTATGGGCCCTGTCTGAATCTGTCACATGGGCACCTCTGGCGGTTGCGAAGGGGTTCGATGTAAGCGAACATGTGTTCGATGTTCGACCGTTCGATTCTCCACGCTGATCTTGATGCGTTCTACGCGTCGGTCGAGCAGCGAGACGACCCCTCGTTGCGTGACCGCCCGATGATGGTTGGCGGAGGGGTGGTCCTTGCGGCCAGCTACGACGCGAGAGCGATGGGGGTTCGGACCGCCATGAGCGGGGGAGAGGCTCGCCGGCGCTGCCCTGGGATCATCGAGGTGCCAGCTCGCATGTCGGCCTACTCCGAAGCCAGCACTGCAGTGTTCGAGATCTTCAGAGACACGACGCCCGAGGTCGAGGGGCTGTCGATCGACGAGGCCTTTCTGGATGTCACGGGCTTGCGTCGGCTTCGCGGTGGTCCGATCGGTATCGCCACACGTCTCAGGGCTCGGGTGCTCGACGAGGTCGGTCTGGTCATCAGCGTTGGAATCGCGTCGACGAAGTTCTTGGCGAAGGTGGCGAGTGGGATCAGTAAGCCGGACGGGCTGCTTGTTGTGCCGGTCGGGGGAGAACTCGAGTTCCTCCACCCGCTACCGGTCGAGAAGCTGTGGGGCGTTGGTGTCGTCACCGCGCAGAAGCTCAATGAACTCGGTCTCTTCACCGTGGCGCAGGTGGCCGAGCTGGACGAGTCAGCGTTGGTGTCGATCCTCGGCCCTGGGTCAGGCCACCATCTCCATGCGCTCGCCCACAACCGGGATCCGCGGCGCGTCGACACGGGTCGGCGTCGCCGTTCGATCGGGTCTCAGCGGTCCTTCCCCCGGCGCAGACTCGACCGGCAGGATTGTGATGCAGTGTTGCTCGAGGTGGTCGACGGTGTCAGCCACCGGCTTCGCAATGCCGATCGGGTCGCCCGCACCGTGGTGCTTCGCCTTCGTTTTGGCGACTTCCAGCAGGCGACGCGTTCGCGCACGTTGCAGCAAGCGACGTCGTCGACCGACCCGATTCTGGCAACCGCCCGCAGCTTGCTCGATGGCGTGTGGCCTGAAGCCGAGCGGCGAGGTTTGACCAAGATCGGTGTCTCGGTGTCGGGCCTCAGCGATGACTCGGCGATCCAAATGGCGTTCGACTTCGATGATCGTCGGCCGATCGAACTCGACGCAGCTATGGATCAGATCCGGGATCGCTTCGGCAAGCGATCGATCGGGCGCACGGTTCTCGTGAACCGCTCGGATCGCAGCGTCCCTCTGCTCCCTGACTGATCTTGGTCACGCTGGTCTGTGTCACGATGGTGGAATGGATCCCCTGATGGCTGTGGTGCTCTTTGCGATTGCAGGAGCTGGGGCGATGGTGGCCCTGCTGCAGATGGACCAGGACTCGAACCAAGTCGTCGAGCTGCCTCTCGAAGCCTTCGCAGCCGGCGATGTACCCGCTGTGTGCTGCAAGACCGGCAAGCCAGCCGAGGTGACGGTGGCAGTGGCGCAGCGTCGACTCTTCAGCACTGTCGTCGAGGGGATGGTGCCGATCACCAAGGCGCGCCTTGCGGAGTTCACCGGCTGGCGTCACATCTCTCGCCGGTCGTCCTTGGCCGTCGTGCCGCTTGCTGTTGTTGGCCTGACCCTCAGACTGGCCGCCGACTCGATCGTCGTGTCATGGGCCGTCGACCTTGCGGTCATGGCCGTGCTGTTTCTCGCGATGTATTCGAACATGAAGGCTCGTCGACTACTCGTCAGCCCTCGCATCAACTCAGCGGGCACTGTCACACTGCGCGGTGTGCATCCAGCGTTCGTCGATGCCGTTCGGGCGACGCGTCAGCCAGCTTCCTGACGACGCCGACCAAACCGGCCGGCACCGATCGCCACGAGCCCGTAGATCAGCACCGGCCAGAATCCGACCAGGCTGGCCAGCGTGCGGCCATCGCGCATTTCGACTGTTGCTTCCAGCACCGCTCGTTCACCGATGTCGGTGCGCTGCAGGAGATCACCGTTCGGATCGATCACGGCCGAGAGTCCGGTTGGTCCGGCCATGAGCAACCAGCGGTCGTTCTCGATGGCTCGTAGCTGATTCGAGGCGACCTGCTGGGTGTGGACCTGGGTGAGCCAGAACGATGACCCGTTGGTCGGGTTCGTGAGGATCTGTGCGCCGTTGCGGACAGCATCTCGCGACCGGCGCTCGAAGAACGCCTCCCATGAAATGGCGACGCCGACGACGCCGACCGGTGTGTTGAGTACGGCGGGTCCGGTGCCCTGGATGACATCCCGGCTGGGAATCTCGCTGCTGAAGCGTTCGATGATTCCTCGCAATGGCACGTACTCGCCGAACGGCACGATCCTGACCTTGTCGTAGCGGTCGACCTCTTCACCTTCTGGGGTGACGGCGGCGTGGTAGTTGACTGTGGCCGTGTTGCCGTTGACGGGGTAGAACCAGCCAGGCAAAAGAGTTGCGTTCTGCTCGATGGCAACGCCTGCGACTCGCTCGGCGGCATCGTCGATGTCGAGGAACCGTCCTGGGTTCACCACGTTCTCCGGCCACAAGATGAGATCGACGGGGCCCGAGATGTCGCGGGTGGCCTCGATGTGGCGAGCGAGCACGACCGGCTGTTGATCTGATGAGGCTCGGGTGCGAGTCGGCCCGCCGCCTTGGACGACGGCTACGTCGAGCTGCTCGACGACCGCTGCTCTGGGATGCAGCCACGCTGCAAGCAGCGCGACGACGACGAATCCAACGGCCAGACGCGGTGCGGTGGTCTCGCGTTCGACCACCGCTGCGGCGAGGGCCTGGCCGATGACGATCACGAGCATGATCACGAACAGTGGCCCGAGCAGTCGAGCGGTCTGGCCGATCGGTGACTCGACCTGGCTCAGCGCCACGTTGGCCAGGGGCACGCCCCCGAAGGGCCAATACCACCGGGCCAACTCAGCGACAGCGAAGGCACCGGGGAAGACGAAGCGGCGCCGATGATCAGGCGGCGTGAGGGCAGCAGCCACGCCGTAGTAGGCCGGGTAGAGAATGCAAGCAACGACGTAGCCGGGCGGTGTGAGGTCAGCCATCCAAAGCATGGCTGGGAAGAGCCACCAGGCTCCGACCATCCACATGCGTCTGAACCGTTGCTTTGCGTTGGTATCGACCAACAGTCGATCGAGGAACGCAAACCCGATGAACGCGAGCGGCCACCAACCCCATGGTGGAACGGAGCCGGCGAGGCAGATGCCAGCGAGCGCACACTTGAGCCAGACCGGAAGCGTTGGGAAGGTGTTGGGAATGGTCACGCAGCACCCAACGCAGCGGCAACCGACCGGCCACTCTCAATGCAGGCCGGAATGCCGATGCCTCGATACGCAGCGCCGACGAGGTGCAGATTCGGAGCCTCGGCGGCGAGCGCTGCGACGATCGCGTCCACTCGGTCGGCGTGACCGGGGGTGTACTGGGGGAAGGCATGCATCCAGCGATGCACCCGTGTGGCGGTCGGTGGAGCCGTGATCTGGATCAGATTCCCGAGCTCACCGAGCAGGTGGTCGGCCAGACCGTCATCGTCGAAGTCGAACGCCCGCTCGTCGCCGAAACGGCCGGAGGTGAGCCGGATCAGCACGTGTTCTTGGCTGGCGTAGTGGGCCCACTTGGTACTGAACCACGTCGAGGCCGTCATGATCCCGCCGTCGACCCGAGGAAACAAGATGCCAGATGCATCGAGAATGGGATCGACGTGCTCGATCGGCAACTCGACGGTGACCTGAGCGACCGATGCGTATTCGATTGTTGCGAGGAGCTCGGCGGCGCCTGGGGCGCTCGATGCGGTGAGACGGGCAGCCACATCGGCTGGCGCGCCGATGATGATGTGATCGGCCGAGGCTCCGCCGACGGTGGCTTGTGCGAGGTCAGTGATCGGCGAATTCAGATGAAGCGACGACGGCGGCAGGCGTTCGACCAACGCGGTGATGATGCGGTCGAGGCCCCCTGGCAGGCTCAGGAAGACGGGTTCGTTGGTGCCGGCTGAGCCCAGTGTTGCCCCGACGTCTGGTCGTGTGGCTCGCAGGCCTTTGATGATCGACCGACTCTGGTTTGCGGCGTTCCACAGTTGCGGTGCGCCCGATCGGAGGCTGAGGCGATCAATATCCGACGCGTTGATGCCGCCGATGAGGGGGTCGATCAGTCGCTCGGTCACTTCGTTGCCGAGACGGGCCCGGCAGTAGGCGCCGACGCTGACCTCGACGCCTGCGTGGTCGTAGAGGTCAGTGGGCGGAAGGCTGAGGTCCTCGGCCGCTCGGGCGACGCCATCAGCGGACACGGCGCCGGACGCGGCGAGTGCCTCCAGGTCGGTGGGGACCCCGAGCACGGTGCCAGCGGGAATCGGGCACAGCTCGCCATCTCGGTGGAAGTAGGCGGGTACGGGAGAGAC
>RCMY010006149.1_pt1 | contig 10088 bp, 8 predicted proteins | sample 2041341 | NCBI WGS metagenome assembly RCMY01 (sample SAMN09708234, study PRJNA481090) | Marine sediment metagenome, whole genome shotgun sequencing project.
TCGTCCCGGTGGTGGCGGCGGTTTCGCCGGTCGTCCCGGTGGCGGCGGCGGTCGTCCCCGTCCCGGTCAGCGTGGTCAGACCCAAGGTGCCTTCGGGCGTCCCGGTGGCCCTTCGCGTCGAGGACGCAAGTCCAAGCGGGCACGTCGTCAGGAATTCGAGGCCATGGAGGCCCCGACGCTGGGCGGCATGCGCGTTCGCAAGGGCGAGGGCGAGACCGTTCGTCTTGCCCGCGGCGCCTCGCTGACCGACTTCGCCGACAAGGTGGGCGTCGACGCAGCACAGCTGGTGCAGATGCTCTTCCACCTCGGCGAGATGGTGACGGCGACCGAATCGGTCAACGACGCCACGCTCGAACTCCTCGGTGAAGAACTCAACTACAACATCGAGATCGTCTCTCCCGAGGACGAGGACCGCGAGCTTCTCGAGTCCTTCGACTTGGAATTCGGTGCCGACGAGGGCGACGAGTCCGACTTGGTCATCCGACCCCCGGTCGTCACCGTCATGGGTCACGTCGACCACGGAAAGACCCGACTCCTCGACGCGTTGCGCAACGCCAACGTGGGGGACAAGGAAGCCGGCGGCATCACCCAGCACATCGGTGCCTACCAGGTGGCCACCGAGGTCGATGGTGACGAGCGCAGGATCACCTTCATCGACACCCCGGGTCACGAGGCCTTCACGGCAATGCGTGCTCGTGGTGCCCAAGCCACCGACATCGCGGTGCTGGTGGTCGCGGCCGACGACGGTGTCATGCCGCAGACGGTTGAGGCGCTTAACCACGCCAAGGCCGCCGGTGTCCCGATCGTGGTGGCGATCAACAAGATCGACAAGCCCGACTCCGACCCGACCAAGGTCAAGGGTCAGCTCACCGAGTACGGCCTGGTGCCCGAGGAGTACGGCGGCGACTCGATGTTCGTCGAGGTCTCGGCCAAGGCCGAGCTCAACCTCGACAAGCTGCTCGAGGCGATCATCTTGACCGCCGACGCGTCGCTGGACCTGCGGGCCAACCCCAACCAGGATGCCCAGGGTCTCGTCGTCGAAGCACACCTCGACAAGGGCCGCGGCCCCGTGGCCACCGTGCTGGTTCAGCGCGGAACCCTGCGGGTCGGCGACTCGATCGTCGCCGGACCGGCCTACGGCCGCGTTCGTGCGCTGCTCGACGAGCACGGCGAGAACATCGAGCAGGCTGACCCGTCGCGTCCCGCGATGGTCCTCGGTCTGACGGCAGTCCCCGGCGCCGGTCAGAACATGATCGTCGTCGATGACGACCGGATGGCTCGCCAGATCGCTGAGAAGCGTGAGTCCCGCGAGCGCGCTGCCATGCAGGCCAAGCGCCGCGTGCGTCGTACGCTCGAGGACTTCATGGCTTCCATGGAGAAGGGCGAGAGCCAGGAGCTCAACCTCATCCTTAAGGGCGATGTGTCCGGTTCGGTCGAGGCGCTCGAAGATGCGCTGTCCGCGATCGACGTGGGCGAAGAGGTCACTCTTCGGGTCATCGACCGCGGTGTCGGTGCGATCACCGAGACCAACGTCGACCTGGCTGCTGCGTCTGGCGCCATCATCATCGGGTTCAACGTCCGGCCTCAGGGCAAGGCGGCCGAGATGGCCGACCGCGAAGGTGTGGAGATCCGGTTCTACTCGGTCATCTACCAGGCCATCGACGAGATCGAAGCTGCACTCAAGGGCATGCTCAAGCCGGAGTTCGAGGAAGCCACCTTGGGGCAGGCGGAGATCCGTGCGATCTTCCGCTCCTCCAAGCTCGGCAACATCGCCGGTTGCATGGTCACCAGCGGCACGATCCGACGCAACGCCAAGGTTCGGGTGCTCCGCGACAGCAAGGTCATCGCGGACAACCTCGACCTGTCGTCGCTGAAGCGGGAGAAGGACGACGCCTCGGAGGTCCGCGAGGGCTTCGAGTGTGGTCTGGTGCTTCGCAACTTCAGCGACATCAAGGAAGGCGACATCATCGAAGCCTTCGAGATGAACGAGATCAAGCGGGCCTAGTCCCGTCGGTTGAGGTGGTCTCGACCGCCACGACCTCGAAACCCCGGTACCGCGGACGCGAAGCATCGCGTCCGCGGTCCGGTGGTTGCGGAGCCTCGATGGCTGATCCCGTCCTGATCCCCAACCACCTCTGCTCCACCACACACACTTAGGAAGAGAAACACCATGGCAAACCCCCGGGTGCGCAAGATCGCGGACCGGATCCAGGTCATCGTCGCTGAGATGCTGGAGCGTCGGATCAAGGACCCGCGGCTCGGGTTCGTCACGATCACCGACGTTCGCGTCACTGGAGACTCCCAGCAGGCCACCATCTTCTACACCGTTCTCGGCGCCGAGCAGGACCGCGCGGACACGGCCGTGGCCCTGGAATCGGCCAAGGGCGTCCTGCGCTCGGAGGTGGCCAAGCAGCTGGGCATGCGACTGGCGCCCACGTTGGCCTTCGTGCACGATGCGCTGCCCGAGGAAGCTCGGGCGCTCGATGAGGTCCTGGCTCGGGCCAAGGCCCAAGACGACGCAGTCGCGGCGGCCCGTGGCGCGGCGTACGCCGGCGAGGAGGACCCCTACAAGAAGCCCCGCGAGATCCTCGACGAGGCCGACGACGCTGAGGGTGATTCGGGCGAGCCGAACCAGGACGACATCAAGGCAGACCCCGAAGCGTGACCGAGTCGGGCCTGGTCATCGTCGACAAGTCCGGGGGCATGACCTCGCACGATGTGGTCTCCCGGGTACGCCGCTTGGCCGGGACCCGCAAGGTTGGCCACGCCGGCACGCTTGACCCTATGGCGACCGGTGTCCTGGTGCTGGGGGTGAACCGCGCCACGCGGCTTCTCGGTCACCTGATGCTCACCGAGAAGGGGTACGCCGCCACCGTGCGTCTGGGCTCCGCGACCACCACCGACGACGCGGAGGGTGAGGTCATCTCGGTGGCCGCACCGGACGCTATCAGCGACATCGACGTAGCCGCTGTGCGAGCGCGCTTCGCTGACCTCGTGGGCGACATCGAGCAGAAGCCCACTGCGGTCTCGGCGATCAAGGTCGACGGGAAGCGTGCCTACCAAAGGGTCCGCGACGGCGAAGAGGTCGATCTGCCGGCCCGCGCGGTCAGCATTCATTCCCTTGAGGTGGGCGAGATCCGCCGAACAGCCGACGCTGTGGACGTCGACATCGTGGTGCGGTGTTCCAGTGGCACCTATATCCGCGCTATCGCTCGTGACGTGGGCCAGGCCCTCGGTGTGGGCGGACACCTCTCGGCGCTGCGTCGTACGGCGGTCGGGGTCTTCGACCTGGCTACTGCCGCGACGCTCGACGAGTTGGGCGAAGAGTTCGTGATGACGCCCCTGCACGTGGCCGCCCGCTCGACCTTCACCTCCGTCGACCTGGACGAGGCGCAGGCCGCCGACGTCAGGTTCGGACGGGCCCTGGACCGGGAACTGACGGGACTCAGCGCGCTGTTCGATCCGACCGGTGAGTTCCTCGCTCTCTACGAGCCACGCGACGGCCGCGCCAAGGCCGTTGCCGTGTTCGTGTGATGGTGCGACTCACCGAACCCGCACACCGATTAGGGTGCGTGTCGTGGTGATCTGGCGAGGCGTGGCTGAGGTTCCCGGCGACCTGACCGGGAGCGTGGTGGTCATCGGCAACTTCGACGGCGTCCACCGCGGACACCGGACAGTGATCGAGCAGGCCCGGGTCGGTGCGGAACGCCTGGGTCTGCCTCTGGTCGCGGTGACCTTCGATCCGCACCCGATGGCCGTTCTCCGGCCCGAGCACGCGCCCACGATGTTGACCTCCATCGGTGCGCGAGCCGAGCTGCTGGCGGAGGCTGGGGTCGGTCACGTCTTCGCCCTGCCCTTCGACCGCGAGGTCGCTGCGTGGACCCCCGAGGAGTTCATCGAGCGGGTCCTTGTGCAGGGCCTGCGCGCCCATCAGGTGGTGGTGGGCGCCAACTTCCGCTTCGGTCACCGTGCCGGCGGCGACGTCGCACTGCTGCGGCGAGTGGGGGAGACCTCGGGATTCGAAGCGGTTGGCGTTGAACTCGACGGCGGTCCCCAGGTGTGGTCCTCCACCTACATCCGTACCTGTCTGGCCGCCGGTGACGTGGCCGGTGCAGCCGAGGCCCTGGGTCGGCCGTTCAGCATCCGGGGCGTGGTCACCCAGGGTGACCAACGTGGCCGCGAGTTGGGCTACCCGACAGCCAACGTCCCGGTCGACGCTGCGTATGCCGCTCCCGCGGACGGGGTGTACGCCGGGTGGTTGCGATGCTTGGGTCCAAACGCCAACCAGAGCACCGGTGAGAACGAGGCGCTGCCCGCTGCGATCAGCGTCGGCACCAACCCGACCTTCGAAGGCGAGCGAGACCGCCGCGTCGAGAGCTACGTCCTGGACCGCACAGATCTGTCGCTCTACGGCGTCGAGGTCGAGGTCACGTTCGTGGAGAAGCTGCGGGGGATGGTCGCCTTTGACGGGATCGAACCGCTGCTCAAGCAGATGGCCGGCGATGTCGTGCGCACCCGCGAGTTGCTGGGCCGGTCGCAGGACCAGGGATGAGCCCCAAGGGGGTCGGTCGGCGACACGCCCAGGCGGAGCGCGACCCGATCGAGGCGACCGAGGCCTGGTTCCTGAGCAACGGGCTGCCTTACTTCGTGCCGGGGGAGCGGCGAGCGGTTCGCCAGGCGCTGAGTCCTCGGCGGTTGGCCCCACTCGGCGTCTTCATCGTTCTCATCGCCTTGTCGCTCGGTGGGGGACTGGCGTTCCTGTCCAACCAGTTGACGTTGGCGCCGGCGATCCTGGTCTCGACGGTTGCAGGAGCGGGGGCCTACTACGCCCTGACTGCTCTGCGGGCGCGGTCGATCGTGAAGTGGGCGCTGTGGCGCAGCGTGAAGAGCCTGCGGTTGATCCTGCCCGTGGTGACCCGAGGGCTCCCGCTCCTGCTGCTGTTCGTCACCTTCCTGTTCATCAACGCCGAGGTCTGGCAGGTGGCGGCCAACCTGGCGCCAGGCACCTTGTGGCTGACGGTGCTGATGCTCGCCGGACTCGCGGCGCTCTTCTTGATCGTGCGACTGCCGGAGGAGGTCGATAAGACCGACGATGAGGTCGACGACCGGTTCCTGGCCAGCGCCTGTGTGGGGACGCCGATGGAGTCGACCTGTGATCGTCTGGTGAAGGATCCCGTCGCCGACCCCGCGGCGTACGCCACGATCAGCGGGTACGAGCGCTGGAACCTGATCCTGACCCTCATGGTGATCCAGGCCGTCCAGGTGCTGTTGCTGGTGGTGTCGGTCTTCTTCTTCTTTGTCATCTTCGGATCCCTCGCGATCGATCCCGCGATCCAGAACAGTTGGACGGGGGAACCGGTCCGGGCGGTGCGCTACCTCAACGGAGCCACCAAGGACCTCTTCCAGGTCTCGGTCTTCCTCTCGGCTTTCTCCGGGCTCTACTTCACGATCTCGGCCGTCACCGATGAGACCTACCGAGGTCAGTTCTTCGGTGCGGTGATCAAGGAGATGGAGCGGGCCGTCGGTGTCCGCGCGGTCTACCTCGCCGCGCGCAACGAGCGCGACGCCGACCCCGACCTCCTCACCTGACCCACGAAGTTCGCCTGATGGGGACGCGAAGTTCGCCCGATGGGGACGCGAAGTTCGCCTGATGGGGACGCGAAGTTCGCCTGATGGGGCGTCGAGGTCCGCCTCGACCTTGGCGTTCGTCGAAAGGGCTGCCATGAAGTGCACCGAACGGGGCCGCGCGAAGGGCGGCGAGCCCTCTCTCGGCCGCCACTTCCAAGTGGTCTAGTCGGGAGTCCGCCGGATGCTACTCGCACGTAACTTGTGGTGGCCGGTGACGTTGATCACTGCACCACCGCCCTAGATCGAGGTAGAGCAATGTCAGCGAGTCGACCCCCACGCCGGCCCGGGCTGCAGACCCCTGCAGTTCTTGCCGCACTGTGTGCACTTCTTGTCCCGTTCGCCCTCGCCGCACCGGCGACGGCCGCCGGAAAGGGCCCCAAACCGGGCACCTTCAGCGGTGGTGCGTTGACCCAGGACGGCTGGTGGGCTCGCACGAATGAGCCCCCGCCCGAGACCGGGGTCGCGCAGCCCCCCACCGTGCCTGCGGTGGCCGCTCCCGACAACGCACTCCTGGTGGCCCTGATCAATGGCGAGCCCGAGCGCATCGCTGCGCTTGAGTTCAGGCTCAAGGGCGGCAAAGACACGGTCGTTAACAAGGTTCTGCTGGCCCTGGCCGAGTCCGACGCGCGCGACGCCAACATCAACTCCGACATGGCCACCCTGCAGGCGTGCCCGGTCACCGAGGCCTACTGGGTGGGCGTCGACAACGGGGCCTGGAAGACCGCCCCGGTCTACGACTGCGAAACCGGAGCGGCACCGGGGGTACGCGACGACGAGGGCGTCTGGACCTTCGATCTGACGGCACTCGCCTCGGGTTGGACCGCGTCGGATCGCACGAACTCCCCGGCCGTGGTCCTCGTCGGTACGCCGCCGGTTGACCCGACCCAGGGGTCTCCCAGTTTCCAGGTCGGCTTCGACAGCGAGAAGGGGGTGGGCCTCGCGGCCAAGGTCAAAGCACTGCCCCCGGAGAACGCCGAGGGAGGCACGGACGGCGAAGGCGACGGCGACGGGACCGAGACTCCCGACGGTGCGACGGACGGCGGCGGCGAGACGCCCCCCTCCGGTTCCTCCGGTTCTTCAGGCTCCTCCGGAGGGTTCGGTGGAGTGAGTAGCAGCGGCGAACTGGATTCGGCGGGCACTGACCCACTCTCGGCCCCCGACTCATCAGAGGTCGAAGGAGTCCCCGGGGTCGAGGACACGGGCACCGGGTTCGCTCCCGAGGACGGTGACACCCGAGCGTTGGTGTCCGCCCCCGCGGGCTCCGCTTGGTACTCCGGGCTCGGAATCCGCGCTATCCCGCTCGTCGTCGTGGCCCTGATGCTCTCGTATCTAGTCATGGTCGCCATGGGCGGCGCCGGCCAGCCCGCGGTTGGTGGTCGCCGCCGTGGCGTCGGCCGGGCCCTCGAAAGACTTCACACCACTCGTCAGCGCATCGTCACCCTGGAGGACCGTAAATGAACGCCCGTATTAGCTCGGCTGTTGCAGTTTTCGTCATCTGCACCGGCCTCGCGGCCTGCGGTCAGAAACCCGGCATCGAGACAGCAGTCCCGATGGGCGGTTTTGTCGCCGCAGATGGTTCGGTGGTGGATGCCGGTGGCAGCGTCATCGACCCCGGTACCGGAGCAGGAGTCGAGTTCGCTGAAGGTGGCGGTGGAGATTTCGGTGGTGACGGTGGAGCCGTCGATGGAGGGGGCGGTGCTGCCCTCGGCGGCGGCGGCGCTTCTGCTGGTGGCGGTTCCGCTGAAGGCGGCGGGGCATCGCCGGAGGACGGCGGCAAGGCTCCTTCGGAGGGCGCTCCGGCGCCGCAGCCCTCGGGTGGGAGTGGCGACACGACCGGTGTCACCGCGGACACCATCAAGATCGGCGTCCACGCCCCGGTAACTGGCGCGGCCGCTGTGCCGCAAAGCTCGTTCGAGCGTGCGGTCGGGGTCTACTTCAAGGCGGTCAACAAGGCCGGTGGCATTAACGGACGCAAGATCGAGGTCTTCTTCGAGGACGACCAGTTCCGGCCCGACGTCGCGCGGGTCAAGTGCAAGGAGATGGCCGAGCAGGAAGACGTCTTCCTCCTCATCGGTGGTGCTGGCGCCGACCAGATCGACGCGTGTGCTCGCTACGCCGCCTCCGTCGGTGTTCCGTACCTCTCAGCGGGCGTGCACCAGACCCGCCCGGGACAGGCCGCGCTAGGCGATCTGCCCACCTACTTCGCGCTGTCGCTCTCCTATGAGCAACAGGTGCCGATGATGGCCAAGCTCTACCGCGAGCGCTTCGCGGGCAACGCCGTCGTCGTGATCACGGCGGACAACGACTCGCTCAACGGCTTCCACGCCGCAGCAGAGTCTGCGTTCAAGTCTGCAGCGGGCAGTTCCTTCCAGTACGCCGCTCGGATCCCCAAGAACACCCAGGCCGAGGCCCTGTCCATCGGCACCCGCATCTGCAACTCCGGTGCCAAGGTAGTCGTGTGGCAGGCCAGCCCCAGCACCTTGTTGAACGTGTCGAAGTCCATGGTCTGTCAGCCCACCTTCATCGGTCCGGGTCTGACCAACGGACTGAACATCGTCGCTGCTGCCGGCTGCCCGAACATCAACGGCTCCTACTTCTACTCTCCGTTCCCCGGAATGGACCTGATGCGTCGCAACGCCGACTTCGTGCGTGACTACCGCGCGGCCAACGGCGCCGAACCCGACGACATCGGCGCGGCCCTCTACGGTGTCGAGCGGTTGATCGTCTCGATGCTGCAGGCCACCGGCAAGGACCTCTCGCGGGAGGCCTTCATGGGGACCATCGCCAGCAAGAAGAGCTTCTCCACCGGCGTCTATCCGCCCACCAACTTCAGTTCGCGTTTCGGCGGCACCGCGATGCACCTCCTGCAGGCCGACTGCAGCAAGCGCGAGTGGGTCACCGTGCGTCAGAACGAGCGCCCCTGATGGATGGTCTCTTCCAAGAGCTCGCCATCGCAATGACGGCAGGGCTACTACGAGGCAGCGTCTACGCGCTGGTCGCGCTCGGGATTGTGTTGGTCTTCCGGGCCTCCGGGGTCTTCAACTTCGCCCAGGCTGAGTTCGGCACCACCGGCCTCTTCGCGGCGTACGCCGCGCTCGAACTGTGGGGTTGGAGCTACCCGTTGGCGTTCGTTTTCGGCCTGGCGGTGGCCATCGCGATGGGGCTGCTGACCGAACGGTTCGTCATCCACCCGCTGCGCAACGCCTCGAAGGTCACGCTGCTCGTCGGCACGGCCGGTGTAGCGCTGACGGCCATCGGCCTGCAGTTCTGGTTGTTCAACGAAACGTTGATCATGACGATGCCGAAGATCAGTGACGCCTACTTCGTCACTCCGTGGGGTGCCGCGGTCACGATGCAGGCGCTGATCACCGCTGGCGTTCTGGCCGTCGTGGCTGTGCTGCTGGCCCTCTTCTTCAAGTCCCCCTCGGGACTCGCGGTTCAGGCTGCCCAGCAAGAGCCGGTGGCCGCCGAACTGATCGGGATCTCGGTCCGCAGGGTCTCGATGATGACGTGGGGAATCGCCGCAGCGCTGGGTGGATTGGCCGGTCTCCTCACCGGTCCGATCCTCACCTTCACCGCAGCCTTCCTCAGTTTCGGTGCCTTCGCCGCGTTGTTGCCGGGCTTCATGGCGGCGGTGTTGGCCGGGATGCGCAGCATGCCGGGTGCGGTCGCCGGCGGACTGACCGTTGGGTGCGTTGAGCAGCTAGGTTCTCTGTCGGTGCTCAGCACCCGCATCCCCGGCACGGGCGCAGCGGTCCTGTTCGTCTTCCTGCTAGCGGTGCTGTTGATCAAACCTGATGGGGTCTTCGTGGGACGGACGGTGACCGCATGAGCACCACCAACGACGACACCCGAGTCCTCCCGGTGGTGCCTCCGGCTCCGCCGCAGACGCACCGGAAGCCAGTGTCGGGGCCCGAGATTCCCGAGGACGTCATCGCTGGCGATGACTCCGACACGTTCCGTCCGAGTACTGCGGGCAAGGCCGCCCGAGGTTTCGTCTGGGGACTACTGGCCTGGTTCATCCTGGCGGTGCCGGCCAACGTGCTGTCCCCGTTCGATCTGGGTGTCTCTGACGTGGGTGCCGCGACCGAGGCCGTGATCTTCGGCATCGTCGGCCTCTCGCTCAACATTCTGCTCGGGTACGCGGGTCAGATCTCGCTGGGCCACCAGGCCTTCGTCGGCATCGGCGCCTTCGCGTCGGCCTTCATGGTCTCGGACCTGCAATTGTCGTTCTGGTTCGGTCTGCTCGTGGCGGCCACCCTCGGAGGTGTGGTCTCCGGTCTCCTCGGTGCGGTGTCCCTGCGACTGACCGGCCTCTACTTCGCGTTGGTCACGCTAGCCTTCGGCGCCTTCACCGAGCAGACACTGCTGGGTATCCCGGAGATCACTGGCGGCGAAGGCGGCAAGGCTGCCCCCCGCCCTGCCGGCTTTGACACCGAGATCCGCTACTACATCTTGTG
>RCMY010008069.1_pt1 | contig 10088 bp, 10 predicted proteins | sample 2041341 | NCBI WGS metagenome assembly RCMY01 (sample SAMN09708234, study PRJNA481090) | Marine sediment metagenome, whole genome shotgun sequencing project.
TAACGACTGTTACGACGGATCGTATTGACACTGACGAGATCATCGATATCCGTCAGCTGCGTAGCCAACACATCGGCGTAGCCCAGTATCGCGCTCAACGGCGTGCGAATTTCGTGACTCATATTCGCAAGAAACTGGCTCTTCGCTTCATTGGCCGAATCGGCTGCTTGTCGTGATCGATCGAGTTCCTGCTGCAGTTCCACGGAACGTTCCACGGCCTCGGTTTGCTCAAGAAGCTCCTTTTTCAGCAATTGATTGCTTTCGTGCAGGGAGTTCGTCCGTTGATCGACCAGCGCTTGCAGCTCTGTCGGTGAGCGTAATTCCAATAGAGCCGGAGTGATTCTCAACATCACCAGTGCAGTAGTAGCCGATATCAGGCCGGTTGCCAGTTTTAGCAGCCCTTGTATCTGATAATCCGGATGCCAGATGATCCATATCGAGAATAAGTGCGTCGCTCCGCAGAATAGTATGAATGCGGCAAACAGACCAAACAGGGAAGGAAATGGCAGATCACTGCGTCGCCAGAAAAAATACAACAATATCGAAGGTATACCGAGATAGGAGAGCCCGATGATCAGATCGGCACCAACATTGAGCCAAAGTACATCGGGTCGCCACTGGTAGCACATGCCGTGGGGCATGACAGACTAGTATCGAAAATTGCCATGTGACATTTGCTCTAAACGCAGAAGAATCTCCATGTAGAATCGGAGCTAGTTCAAGTACACCAAATCTCCTCGCCGTGGTATTTCCGTCTTACCACTCTGATCCACACAACCCGGGTCAGCATCACCCGCTCCCACGGCGTGTCGCGCGGGGCAGCAATGGTCGCAAGACCACGACCACCAACGAGACTCACCACGCCCATACCGATCAGCATACTGCCATTTCCTGGTTGCAACGACTCATTCGCGTATTCAATACCGATTCGACCGCGGCCCGATTGAACCCTGCCACCTATGTGGCTGCGGCATGAAACTTACTGCCGATACGTGTCAGACTGCAGGGTCGCGGATACCGGCCATTGCGCAAAGATCAGCCAGACCAGTTTCCGAACAGAAGGGAAATCTGGCCCCCTCGTCTAACTCGGCTGCCTTCGGATCGAGAGCAATCGCAGCCGTTCAGAAGGCGTCGATGAACTCGACCCCGCCGCCCGGATAGCCCCAGACATACAACGACAGGAGACCGCGCGGACGCAGCACGGGCTGCATCTCCACACAGTCTGGTATAAAGTTAATGACAAGAGCCGAGGTGACGACATCGAAGTTCTTGTCTTCTACCGTCAGGCTATGCGCATTCGCTCTCCTGAAGCTGACTCTTGGATCGGCAATCGCTTCACGGGCGTGAACAACAACATTCTCGGAGGTGTCGGTTGCAAGAATTGATTTGGGGGAACAACCCTGCAATATGGCCGCTGTCTACACGTCGATTCGAGGGCGCTTACCTCTAAGTTGGACTGGAAGCGACCAGTATGAAATCCGTAGAAAACCTGTTTCCACGGGTTTCGGTTCCTCTACCCGCCCTGTCAGCTGCGCATCATGTGTTTTAAGGTAAATGGTCTGCCTACCCTCCCCTGCCTCACTAGAGTGAACGTTGCTAGGCGAACTGTTCATGTACAGTTCAGGGCTGCGAGCTTGCGTAAAATATCACCGTGAAAGTCTGAGAGAATTACGGCAGAAAATGGCGATTCAATTCTTGCCGCTGATGTGGAATACCTACTACTTCGATAGTGTCTGTTCCAATACGGTAAAAAATGACATGCCTACCTTCGGGGAAAATTCGGAGTCCTTCGCGCACCTCATCACGGGGTTTTCCGAGCTGAGGATTCTCGGCTAGCCACATCAGACGTGATTCAATATTGGCAAGGTAGATATTTGTCTGCTCAACGTTCCATATCTTCAGACTTTCCGTTTTAGCTTTACGAAGATCGCTCTTGGCACGGCCGGAAAGAACATAAAATTGGGTCATCCTCTAGTGGGCTTTCTGTCTAACAGCTCATCGAAGAACGCCGTGCCATCTGTACCTTCTCCTTGGTCGAGCTGGGCAATCCCTTCATCAAGATGCTCGCGCAAAGCATCTAATTTGCGCTGATAACCTGTTTCGTAATCCTCGAGCATTCGCAATCCTGCGCGCACCACTTCACTTGCAGTTTCATAGCGCCCTGCTTTGACTTGGCTTGCAATAAAACCATCAAAATGGTCACTAATTGTTACGCTTGTTTTTGGCATAGTCATGCACCTCCATACCTATATATACTTTTTATCGGTAGACCTGGCAAGAAATTAATGATATCTGCAGCCAGAAAAGGACGCAACAAGGGATTGCCTGCCATTCCATACAAAAAGTGCCGTTAAGGAATTCGTTATAAATCAATAAGATAAAATCATAAATTGGTGAAAACATAACAATATCAATCACTTGCTTTGATTTTCACTCCTTTCGTGGGCATTTTTTCGAATCGTGATCGGACATCGGTTAACCCAGGCCTTATTTTCCGCGAAACTCCGACAGGCTCATCAGCACCAGCATGAGCGTAGCCACCAGCATGCCGATGTAGAAAATCACACTTGCTTCGTATTCCTCGCAGACCGGCTTGAAGAGCAAGAAGGCGGTGAAGACTCCGATTGCACCAGTCCAAGCCGCGCCCAGAAAATAGTATCGACGGACACGGTCGACATGGCGAGCGAAGACGAACAGCATCGCGCTGGCCGGCACCACGATCAGGAAGATGAGGCTCGACCAGGCCTTGCTGAGCGGCGCAAACCAATGCGCAGGCGGATGTAGGCAGCGACCCTCGTCGGCAACACTGAGCGGCTTTGCCACGCTCTCGAAAAGCTGGCCAAGAGTCCATTCCGGCAGTCCGTGTTCGTCGGTCAACTGACTGCTGACCTGTAGAAGGTTGCCGGCCACTGTAGACATGGTGAGTGCTACTGCCACGAAGATCGCGATCGACACCAACAGATTCACCCGGTGCAGCAATCGCGCGGTTGCCGATGGAATGTCGAGCGAGATGATCTTGGCCAGCCTGGACCAAGCCCTGCAAGGCATTCTTTGACTTATCGCGGTCCGCGGCAACCACTGCATGGCGAATTACAAACAATCCATGAGAGAGCGTTTTTGATTGACTGGTAGCCGCCGCCGCGGCCACCTCTTCGCCCCCGTAATGTCCAATGTTGAACCACACCAGAAACCTGTGTACGGTCAACCACTTTCCGTACTTATCCACAGGGTTATCCCGACAACGGTGGATAACTCGTTGTGATCGTCCTCACAACTTTGCAATCACGGAAAGAGACGTCACCAGCCCAACCCATCAGACGCCACCGGTGTCGTTTTTCACGGGCGCATCCGGGTCGCTGGGTGGTTCGACGATCCGTTGCTGGAGGCTGGCAATTAATGCATCCTTATCCGCGAGCCGCGCCGTCATCATGCTCTGAAGCGTCTCCCATTCCAGCTGCGCGGTGAGTGCCAGCAACCGGGCTTCGGTGCTTGCCAGCGCCGCCTGGGTCTTGTCGATCCGGACGGGCAGACCGTTGTTGAGGGTGGTCAGATTGGTGTTCTCCCGCAGCCGTGCCTCAAGCTGGCTGCGCTGTTCCGCAAGGCTCGTTCGCGCCGTCGCCACGGCTTCAGTGAGCGCTTCCACGCGCTGCTCATGGGCCGTGCGTTGCTCACTGATCTCACGGTGCAGTTCTTGGGTCAACGCGTCGGTTTGACGGCGGACGCTGTCCAGATTGATCCGCAGCGCGTCACGCTCGGCCAGCGCTTCATCACGCAGGTGCTGACGCTCAGCGGCCAGTGGAATCGGTAGCGAAAATTGGGCGAAATTCACGATTAACTGTCGAGGTTACAAGGATGCTAATACTTCATTTCAGTAAATTTACAGGTCGAGCAGCGTTCCTGTCACAACCAGCGCTTGGGGCGGCATAGCCCCCCACTTGTGATACGACGTGCTATAGGTTTCTGATAAACCGTAACCCGACAGGCACGCGACCAATGGAATCTGTGGACAACCACGCTGAGGAACACTTCGGGTAATGAAGTCAGGTGGTAACCAACCCACGTATATCAGCATGATCCACCGTCGCAGTTTGCTTGCCCGTGCTCTGTCCAAACGCATTTGTACGAAAAAAGTGACAGAATAACTGTAACACCCCATTGACAGCTCAATACATATCAGTTCGCTTGCTTGATAGGCCAGTTCAATCAGCCGGGCTAGACGCACATCGCAGAGGGTTGATGGGAATTGTGGAGTTGGGGTCACAAGGATCGGGCGCGGTTTCTGCGGTCGCAGTTATGTCAGTGGACTGTATCGTGTTATCAGTCCCGCGCCCCCCACCAGCTGACTGTTGAATCACCGGCGGCGTCACTTTCTCTGGCGTCTGGTCGGTTGATTTATTCTGCGAAGTCGCAGGGCGTACTTCCCGCACAGGCGATTCCAGCGACGACGAACCCGTCAAACTATCCACCAGGGGATTACCGGCAGATTGCGTACCACCGGGCGCAAGGGAATTAGCGACGGGTTGCGAGTCGCCTGGCGCCAGCGGATTTCTGGCTGGACCTGAACTGCTGGCAAACTGCAGCGCAGATATCAATGTGTCATCAACGATGCCAGTAACTGCCAGTCCTTGGGCGCGCTGAAAAGCATTGACGGCAGTCGTCGTGCGCTTGCCGCCCAGTCCATCGACTGGACCCGGGGAATAGCCGAGTTGCGTCAGCTTTTGTTGCGCGGTACGGGTGTGTTCACCAAAACTTGTAATCGCTGCACCCGTTCTGCGACCCGAGTTCGAGCCCTGTGGAGGCAAGGCGCAAGCGGACAGAACTAACACACTTGCCATCAGCGAGGCGGCCGACACGATAAATTACTGCGTGGATGCAGGCATGATTACAGTCGTTTCAGAAACCCAATGACGATTCTGCGTTTGTATAGCATACTAATCGCGAATCGCGAATCGCCACTTTATCAACGACTCCAGCGGTCTCAGCGTGAGATGGTACCGAACCGGGATACGTTCATGGAGTAGACAATGCAAGTGCCAATACCGAGAATACTGCGGGCGCACAACGGGACCTGCCAGTCAGGCGAATTCACAGCCTGACGGCAATGAATTAGGCTTGCTGACACGGCTGCCGAGAAATTTTTTGTACCCGCACTCTGACAACGCGTGGTCGTCACGGGATGGATCCGTGACGCAGTATTCTCCAAAGCCGCGTGCCTGAACACAGGGCTGTGCTGCAGGTTTTGTTCTGTCGAAGCAAAGTTTAGTGAAGAGTTTTTATGTCACATTTTCCCGGAATGTCCTACGCCGGTGGACACGATGCTCCGTCACGGACTGCAACACTCGGCCTTGTGCTGGCTATTCTGTTGTCACCTGGTAGCGTCTCTGCGCAATCAAGCCTCGGGCCCCTCGCGCCCTACATAGAACCAAGCCAGGATGATGTCTGGACTGTCGATGTCGACGACAGTGCAGTGTTGATGTCCAATAGTGTCGACCCTGCTGCCATCTCCTACTACTATGTCACGTCACCGGCGGCGGCCGAAGGAAAACGTTTTGTCGCTGTGGATATCGTGTTCGTCGAAGCTACTCCTGACTCGTTCGCCGGTTTGCTCTACGGCTACATAGAGGCTCCCCGTTCGTATTTTCTGTTTACGGCAGGCGGTGACCGTAGTATCAATCTACACAGCATGAGCGATGGGCGTTTCGAATTACTGCTCAAGACGGAAGGCTTCGACGCATCTGCCAAAGCCTTGCGCCTCGGCATTCGAGAACAAGGCGACATTATCGCGCTGCTGGTCGATGGAAAGCAGGTAGCGGAATTCGGCAACGACCGCATCGGGCAGGGTGATACAGGCATAGTCTCGACGGGCACCGGCCGTTATCTGTTCAGCAATTTCGAGCTTGTAAACCCGGAAGCTGTCCCGCCTGGATCAACCCTGGCCCCCCAAGTCAATCCATTGGCCGAACAGCCAGCGGTGCGCCGCAATCCCCTTGCTGCTCCGAGGCTAACGACTCAGAAAGGCTCGACGCCTACATCACCATCGACGACTCAGTAACCGCATCCAGCAACGTGCTGCCTGTTATCTGATACTCGCCTTACGGGCTGTTACGGATGATGTGGAATTTGTATCGATCCACTTTAGCGCCTTACGTCAAAAGGCGCCCAGTTGTTCTGGTTGATGCTCTTGTCGAGCCGTGGATCATAGTTCGGATTGTCGGTGCCGATGTAGGTGCCATCCTGGCCTACCCAGTAGTAGTTGCTGTTACCGTCGATCCGGTAGCGTTCGCCGGTATCGGTATTGCTGATGACTTGATGCCCTGACAATGCATCGACCACGGCCGCCTGCCCATCCGCGACGATATTGCTGTTTTTCATGTACCCAGCGTGACTGATGTCGAGAATATCGCTGTAAGTCGCGGCAACCGAGCGACTGGTCTGACCGGCGGCGGCAATCGAAGCCATGCGTGCCTGATGACCAGCCTGCAACTGTGCCAGCCGTTCGGCATCGCGCTGCCGGTTGGCTTCCATCGTAGCCAGATGCCCGCCCTTGCTGGCTTGCATCCCTTCAGGATCTATCTCGACGTGGCTGCGTGCGTAAATGAGCGCATCGCGAGCGGATTCGAATTGCGCTTTCGGGCTACTCAAACGAGCCACCTCGACTAGTCGAGTAGTCATTGCCTGATCGGTCAATGTCTTCTGTTGCACCAGGGCAAACAACATCGAGCCATCGCGATGCTCCCATTCAGTACCAAGCGCTTCATGAGGAATGCTATTTGTGCCTGTCGAACGCACCGAAATCATCTGTTCCATTTCCACTATTGCCGGAAGTGGGTAGGTTTTCGCCAGGGTAAAACCTGCCTCGATCAGGATAGGCTTGAGAACCTGTTCGACGTGCTGTTCCAAAGGGATCCAGCGCGCGATCGTAGTCTGACCGCTCATCTGCAGAGTCTGCATCATCGTGGGATCCTCACTCCAACTGAAGAGCTTCGTGATTGGGGTGAAAATCCTTATGCCGTTCGGACCTTCGGCATACACCTCGCCAGGTGCATTCAGGACCTTCCAACTTGCGGGCAATGGCACACGCATGGTGACCTTGCCCGTATTCGAATCGACAACGTCGTGTAGAACGGTCTCGCCACCTGGGATTGATTGTGGAGCGCTCGTCACCCGGGACTGATCGGGCAGTTTCCTTTGAGCGGGCTGGCCAGACGAATTGTCGATTCGGCTGTCGAACTGACCGAATCGATAATCACCTACGCCAACCGCTACGATTCCGGTAGCTCCACGGCCCAGCCGGTCGCTGTTTATCTCTTTGATCACCTGACCGTCGACGAGCAGTGTCAGTTGCTGGCCGTTCTCACGCAGCGTCAGGCGAGTCTTGCTTCCGGTTCTACTAATGCCGGCCTCGCCAAGCGAACTACCGAGCACCTTGTCGAATTTGCCGTCCTGCATATAGTGCAGGTTGATGCTGTCATCAGCGCCCAGGGTATACAGAAAGTAGGACTTCGGCGTTTCCTCATACCCGTAAAGCAGACCGCCAAACGCTTCGACAGTCGGTGGCAGAATCTCGATATCGACTGAGATTTCCCTTTGTCCCTCCTGGTTCGGATCTGCATTGATATAGAAATAGGTGATGGCAGCCGGGTCCGTGCTGTTCTTCATTAACACGCTGCCATTGTCGTTGCTGATCGTCCAGATGTCATCCGAGCCGGATTGGATTAGAGGGCTCAGAGGCCCCATGGCGAAGCCGCCCGCCTGCGCCATTACCGGGGCCGACGAGAAACACAAGCCGAAAACCAACGCTGACAGCCTGACCATGAAAGTGGAAAACCGATTGCGAATTTTCATGATTTATATTCTCTACCTCACCTGAAGCTGATTCCACTGATTCTTGTTGATACGCTGGTCGAGGCGCGGATCGTAGATTGGATCATCGGTGTCCTTGTACTTGTCATCCTGCCCGAACCAGAGATAATGACTGTTCGCCTCGATCCGAAAGCTCCTGCCAGTCTTGTTGATATCGAGTGTCTCATTGTAGACGGGTATCTGGTCGTAGATACCTGCAACCAATCGGCTCGGGCTCGCGGCATCCATCGCCGCCAGGCGAGCCTCATAGGCCGCTCTTGATTGTGCGACACGATTGGCAATTCTCAACCGATTAACATGGCTCGTGGATTCAAGATCCTGTCGGTCTGCCTGCCGCTGGTCTATATCGATCTGTGCCGTGGCGAGCGCTCGGAGCCAGGCAGCCTTCTCTGCGTCGAAGCGTGTGGCACTACATAAAAGATCCTGATACTGAACCAGGCGTTGAACAACAGCGCCCTGGGCTATCGTTGTTTGCTGGATCACTCTGACTGACATAGAGCCATCAGCATGCTGCGCATCTACACCGAGTATTTCCACGCTTTCGACAACAGCGTCATATTCGATGGCACCAGACGTCCTGGCGAAATCCAGTTCCAATGCCTGAATCTCCGGAAGCTCGTAGGTCTCAATGATGGTAATGCCTGCCTCGACCAGTTCGGGTTTCATCACTTCGTCGAAATGCTCAGCGAGGGGCACCAAGGGCGCAACGGCGATGCCGGACATCTGCAAGGCTCGTCGGGTTTCTGCATTCTCCGACCAATCGAATACCGCACCACTGGGATGGTACAAAGTGAGTGAATCAGGCCCGGATGCAAAGATCTCTTCATTCTCCGGTTGTAAAATCCAACTCACCGGCAAGGCCAGACGTTTTATGACCCAACCGAATCTTGCACTGCGCACTTCCTGCCACACCAGAGTGTCCGAGACTGGCTCTCGCCGTGTTGGCACCAGCCCGGCCCGCACGTCAAAGCCGCTGAATTGAAAATCACCTATACCTGCTGCGACGATACCTGTCGCTCCACGCCAGAGGTGTTCGCTGTTGATCTCCAGGACAACTTGATTTTCCACCAGAAACACGAGCTTCTGGCCTTGCTCACGCAGCGTCAGGCGTATCTTGCCCGTGGTCTTGTGCATGTCACCTTCGTGAATTGAGCGACCCAGCACTTTCTCGAACTCACCCTCCAGCATGAAGAGCAGGCTGAGACTGTCATCAGCACCAATCGTATATAGAAAATATGACTCAGCAATTTCTTGGTAACCAAAGAGCAGACCGGCGTAACCGTCAATCGTCGTGGGCAGAATCTCGATGTCCACAGAGACTTCACGACGCCCTGCCTCGTCCGGTACGGCATCGACCAGGTAATAGCGAATGTCTCCCGGTCCGCCAGGGTTATGTAATCGGACTCTGCCTTCGTCATTGAAGATCGTCCAGGCACTATTGGACCCTGATTGAATCACACGGCTCAACGGACCCATCTCGAATTCGGGTTGAGCATGAGCAATGCTTGCAAATACAGACAGGACAAGGGCCAGCTTTTGAGCGAATCGGTGTATGGGCACTATCGCGAACCGGTATGTCTACTGTGCATGAACATATTACAAAACACAGCCTGCATCAACCGACCAATAGCGTATTCTCGTCGCTGCCTGTTCGTTTTTAGCCAGCGTCGTTTTTAATGCAACCTCGGTCTATCACACACCCAAACGTGTGCAAGGCGAATTACAAATATCGAAACTACATTTTCAATAGGCTCATTTTTTCAGCGACCAACGTCTTTGCCCCGTCGTGTCCAATTTCTGACCAGTCCAAAAAACCGTGCGCATTCGAGCATTTCCCCCCCCCTTATTCACAGACTTATCCCGAATAATTGTGCGGTAACTCGTTGGAGTCGTTCTCTCTAACTTAACGATATCGGAAACAGACTTCACCAACCAACCCTTCAGACGCCATCGGTGTTGTTCTCAACGGGGTTTCCACTCATGAAATGGCCGGAAGCCCCAGATACGGACATATCCGATTTTTACCGTTTTCTATCCTTTACCTTCTATCCATCCTTTCGGTGCTGTGTAGGATCTAGCGCACCAAAAGCCACCCCTTTCGGTGCATACGTGTACTGAGCATAGTCGAGATTGGTGCCTATGATGACTTCTGATTGTTTGCTTTCAGAAGATGTCTTCACAAGACGTACTACACCCAGCCAATTGGTGCAGACGTCTTCTGACAA
>RCMY010006150.1_pt1 | contig 10087 bp, 9 predicted proteins | sample 2041341 | NCBI WGS metagenome assembly RCMY01 (sample SAMN09708234, study PRJNA481090) | Marine sediment metagenome, whole genome shotgun sequencing project.
ATCGGCGCCGTCCGCGTCGCCCTGATCGACGACGCCTGGGTGTGCTTCCCGACGGTGGAGCAGACGCAAGGCTCTGTCTTCCAGATGGTTGTTGCCGGGCGCGTGTTGTCCGACGGTGACGTCGCCATCACCATGGTGGAGGCTGGCGGAACCGAAGCCACCTGGGAACTCGTGCGCTCCGGCAAGACTGCACCCACCGAAGAGGTTGTGGGCCAGGGCCTTGAGGCCGCCAAGCCGTTCATCAAGATCCTGTGTGACGCCCAGTCCGAGCTCATTGCCAAGCTGCCGAAGGAAACCTTCGACTTCCCCGTGTTCCGCGACTACGAGGACGATGTCTTCGCCGCCGTCGAGGAGATCGCCTCCGCCCGTGTGGCCGAGGCCATGAAGATCGCCGGCAAGCAGGAGCGTGACGAGGCCACCCACGCCATCCGTCAGGACGTCACGGAGCAGCTTGCCGAGCGCTTCGCTGATCGCACCAGCGAGGTCTCTGCGGCCATGAAGGCGCTGACGAAGAAGATCGTGCGCCACCGCACCATCACCGAGGGCATCCGTATCGACGGCCGTGGCCCCAGCGACATCCGTGAGCTCTCCGCCGAGGTCGCAATGATTCCTCGCGTCCACGGCTCCGCGTTGTTCCAGCGCGGCGAGACCCAGATCCTGGGTGTCTCCACACTGAACATGCTGGACATGGAGCAGCGGCTCGACACGCTGTCGCCGGAATCCACCAAGCGCTACATGCACAACTACAACTTTCCGCCGTTCTCCACGGGCGAGACGGGACGCGTCGGTACGCCGAAGCGTCGCGAAATCGGCCATGGAGCACTCGCCGAGCGTGCGATCCTCCCGATCCTGCCGACGCGCACCGAGTTCCCCTACGCCATCCGGCAGGTCTCCGAGGCGTTGGGCTCCAACGGCTCCACCTCGATGGGTTCGGTCTGCGCCTCGACGCTCTCCCTGCTCAACGCAGGCGTGCCGCTGAAGGCCCCCGTGGCTGGCATCGCCATGGGCCTGATGAGCGACGAGGTTGACGGAAAGACGCGCTACGTCGCACTGACCGACATCCTCGGCGCCGAAGACGCTCTGGGCGACATGGACTTCAAGGTTGCGGGAACGCCGGACTTCATCACGGCACTGCAGCTCGACACCAAGCTCAACGGCATCCCTGCCTCCGAGCTCCAGAAGGCACTGCTCCAGGCCCGCGAAGCCCGTCACACGATCCTCGAGGTCATGGGCGAAGCAATCGACGTGCCCGACGAGATGAGCCAGTACGCTCCGCGGATCATCACGGTGCGTATCCCGGTGGACAAGATCGGCGAGATCATTGGCCCGAAGGGCAAGCACATCAACCAGATGCAGGACGACACGGGCGCCAACATCTCGATTGAGGATGACGGCACCATCTACGTCGGCGCCACCACCGGTGAGGCTGCGGATGCAGCCGTCGCGATGATCAACGCCATCGCCAACCCGCACATGCCGGAGAAGGGCGAGCGCTTCCTCGGCACCGTCGTCAAGCTGACCAGCTTCGGAGCCTTTGTCTCCTTGCTGCCCGGCAAGGACGGACTCCTGCACATCTCCAAGCTTCGCGGCCTCGCCGGCGGCAAGCGAGTGGATGATGTGGAGGACATCCTGAGTGTCGGACAGAAGCTGCAGGTTGAGATCTCGGACATCGACGACAGGGGCAAGCTGTCGCTCATGCCCGTCGTGGAGGGCGAGGCCGGGGACGACGCCAACTGAGGCTGATTCCTTCGAAAGAGACATGACATGCGGGTGGTCCCCTCCGGGGGGCCACCCGTTGTCCTTTTGTCCGGGCGCCACGCCCAAGTGATTGACTGGACAGCAGAGACTTCAACCTCAGGAATGGACAATGGATAATGAGTGAAATTCTGGTGGGCGTGTTCGGAGCCGGTGGGAAGATGGGAGCCGAGTCAGAACGCGCTGTCCGCGGCACCGAGGACCTGCAGTTCCTCGCCGGCGTTGACGTAGGTGATGACCGCGAGGACGTGGCCGAAGCGGCCGTGGTCATCGACTTCACGCACCCGGACGCCGTGATGGACAACGTCGAGTGGTGCCTTTGTCGGGGCATCAGCATGGTCATCGGCACCACGGGCTTCACGGCCGAGCGGCTCGATACGGTGAAAAGGCTGTGTGACGAGAACCCCGGCACGGGCGTGCTCATCGCCTCCAATTTCTCCATCGGGGCGGTGCTGATGATGAGCTTCGCCGAGCAGGCCGCCCGCTTCTACCCGAGCGTCGAGATCGTCGAACTGCACCACCCGAACAAGGTGGATGCACCTTCGGGCACCGCAGTGACAACGGCGCAGCGCATCGGCGCTGCGCGCGCGGCCGCGGACATGGATGAGGTGCCTGACGCCACCGTGCACGACGGCGGTGCCCGCGGCGCCGTCGTGGAGGGAATTCACATCCATGGTGTCCGGCTGCAGGGTTTGGTGGCCCATCAGGAGGTGCTGATGGGTGCCATGGGGGAGACGCTGACCATCCGCCACGACAGTTACGAGCGCACAAGCTTCATGCCCGGTGTGCTTGCCGCTGTTCGCCACGTCATCAAGAATCCGGGCCTCACCGAGGGCATCGAGTCCGTCATCGGGCTCTAAAACCGGAAGCCGATTTAGTGTGGGCTCCAGCTGCCGGTCTACCGGCAGTTGGAGCCCACACTAACGGCGATCGCTACCGTCACACTCCACAGCCCCTTGCAGAAAGTGGTGGGAAGGGCGGTCGGCTGCCCACAGTGGATGGTGTGTACCGCATGAGGACCCCCGACCAAGCGCTCCTCGGGCTGGCCAAACAGCAAGCCGGCGTCATTGCCCTGAAGCAGTGCGAGGACGTGGACTTCCAGGCGGGCGCCGGTCGACGATGGAGGCAGGACTGGAATCGAATGCTCAGCGGTATCTACTGCCTGGATGAGCCGACCTGGACCAGTTGGTGTTGGGCCGCTCTTCTCCATGCCGGCCCCAACAGCGTGGTGGGCGGATCTGCGGCTGCTCATCTCCTTGGCGCAGTGAAGGAGCCACCGGAACAGATCCTCGTGTGGCACGGCAACTCCGGGGCGCTCATGCCGATCGGATGCGACGACACAGGTGTCACTTTCCGCCGGGCGGAGCGTCGTGGCAGGGGAGAGCCACCTCGCACGCCCATCGACGTGGCATTGCTGGATCTCGCGGATGAAGACACCGAGGACGAAACTGTTGCCGCCGTGACGCGGGCCTTCAGCCAGAGGTTGACCACGCCAGCACGGCTGACTACAGCCATGGCCACCCGCAAGCGCATGAAGCGACGGCGATTGCTCACAGAGCTGTGCGGAGAGGCAGCGAAAGGCGTCGAGTCAGTACTGGAGTGGCGATTCCTGACAATCGTCGTGCGCGCCCACGGGCTCCCGGGACCCACCCTGCAGAAGGAACTGAGGCGAGGAACACGATCAGATGCCGTGTGGGAGGACCAGGGCGTTGTTGTGGAACTGGACGGACGCCTCGGGCACGAGCAGGCTTTCCGTGACATGGCCCGGGACAATCGGCTTGCCATGTCGGGACTGCAGACGCTCCGTTACGGATGGCATGACGTGACTCAGAAATCGTGCGAGGTGGCTTGGCAGTTGTCTGAAGTACTGCAGTCACGGGGTTGGACCGGTGTCAGGGGGCGCTGCGTGCGATGCAGGGCGGCTCGGATGCGGTAGGTATCGGCACGCTGGTTCAAGGGCGGGGGGGTGGAGGCGCAGCCGCTGGTCATCTGCCGGACAGCGGGCTCAGGGGCTTCGATGTCCATGGCTGGCGCCGTGGATACCACTAGAGTCTGTCGGCTGCCCGCGGGTTTGTCATTACCACGACGGACTCGTCATAGAGGTGCTACTCATCCCGTGAGTAGGCCTCGGCCGCGATGAGATGCGTCGAAGCGATGTCTCCGTGCAGGAGGCACTCTGTGACGAGACCGGGCGGCGTTCCGAGGTCGAGGGTGGTGTCATAGACGATTTCAACGGCCCGAATGTGGCCTGTCGCCAAGGGAAGATCGTGACGTGGGCGCCACGACCCAGCTGCTTCCCTCGGTAAGGCCCGAGAAACCTCCGAGCTGAAAGTGAGCCCGAAGAGTGCGTCGTCCGCGCCCGTGTCCACATGCCAAGTCTTCGTCTTTCCTTGTGCGCACAACCAGGCAAACGAAGTTCTGGCGTCCTTGGGGGCAGCCCAGGCAAGAGGTTCATCTTCTGTGTCTGATTCCAGGCCCCACTCCAGACCCTCCCAAGAACTCACTTCTGCGGTAGCGAGAAGCAGACCAGCAGCGATGTTCTTCGTTGTCCAATCCTGTTTGTAGGGAGCATGCAACTCAGTCAACATGTCTACGACCGATTCTCGGGTCGTGGTTTCAAAATCGGCAGGATGCGGCAACGTGGCGCTGAGCCGTACAGCCGAGAACACGGGGAAGGGCTCACCATCCACGAGGGACACGGAGAACCAGGCAACTTCATCGCGCGCGGTGGTGAGGATTCTTTCGTCGCCGCCGTGATGGGCTTTTGGCGTCTCGGTCAGGACTCAGCGGGGGTGATGTCGGTGACCATGCGGACGAGCTTCACGCTGGGGGAGTCCTCATCCACACCCATCTCGCGATGCGCGCCGTCGGTGGCCCATCCACACTCGACGAGAAAACCTCGCAGCCCGTCGGCATCGCTGGGGAGCCACATGGTGGCGACGCCGTAGCCGTCTGCGCGGAGGGTGTCCACGGCAGCGTTCATGAGTCGTGAGCTGTGACCGGCCTCCACATTGTCCTCATCGACGACGAACTCGGCGATCACCCCGTCGGTGGGCTCTGCATCCGGATCGCCGCTGGGGCCGGTGACAGCAAACCCGACGATGGCGCCATCCCCGATGGCGACAAGCACCCGACAGTGCGCCAACGGTGGCTTGGTGATCGCTTCATGCCAGGCACGAACGGTCTCGTCTGCGGTGACCTCCGACATGGCTGCGGCAAGCGCGGGCGTCGCTGACCAGGACCGGCGCTGGAGTCGAGCAACGTCGACGGCCTCCGCAGGCATGGCCAGACGAACAGAATCAGGAACAGGCATGGGGGACAGTCTATGAGACCGCCGCCGCGGAGAATTCGGTGGGCGTCGTCGGTCCACTAGCCTGTTTTCCATGACTGAACCGAGGACTCCACCGCCGCTCGCACCCGGGACACTGCGCATCACTCCGCTCGGGGGCCTGGGAGACGTGGGCCGCAACATGGCGTCCTTCGAGATTGACCGAGAAATAGCGCTCGTTGACTGTGGCGTGCTGTTTCCCGAAGAACACCATCCGGGTGTGGATCTCATCCTGCCGGCGTTGAACAATCTGAACGATCGGCTTGGCGACATCGTGGCCCTCGTCCTGACGCACGGTCACGAGGACCACATCGGTGCAGTGCCCTATCTGTTGCGCAAACGCCCGGACATCCCCATCTACGGTTCCAGGCTGACTCTCGCGTTCCTCGCGAACAAGCTCAAGGAGCATCGCATCCGGGGCCACCAGTTGCATGAGGTGCGGGAGGGCGATCGTGTCACGGTGGGCAACTTCGAATTTGAGTTCGTTGCAGTGAACCACTCCATTCCGGACGCGCTGGCGGTGGCCATCCGAACGACCGCGGGCATGGTCCTGCACACCGGAGACTTCAAAATGGACCAGCTGCCGCTGGACGGTCGCATCACCGACCTGAGGGCTTTCGCCCGACTGGGGGAGGAGGGCGTCGACCTGTTCATGGTGGACTCCACCAACGCCGAGGTTCCGGGCTTCACGACACCGGAAAGGGACATCGAACCCGCCATGTCGCGAGTGTTCGAGACCGCGGACCAGAAACTGATCGTGGCCAGCTTCGCCAGCCACGTCCACCGCATCCAGCAGGTGCTGGATCTCGCGGTGAAGCATGGACGCAAGGTTGTCTATGTGGGGCGCTCGATGGTGCGAAACATGGGAATCGCCAGGGACCTCGGATTCCTGACGGTGCCGGGCGACACCCTGATCGAGATGCGAGACATTGACAAGTACCCGGCGAACAAGGTGGTCATCGTCTCCACCGGTTCGCAGGGCGAGCCGATGGCGGCCCTGAGCCGCATTGCAAACCGGGAGCACCCCGTGGTGGAGGTGGGCCCCGGCGACGTCGTGCTGCTCGCGTCCTCCCTGATCCCGGGGAACGAAAATTCTGTGTACCGGGTGATCAACGGACTGTCGAGGCTCGGTGCCCAGGTGGTGCACAAGGCCAACGCCATGGTCCACGTCTCAGGCCACGCGTCCGCGGGTGAACTGCTCTACTGCTACAACATCCTGCGTCCCCGCAACGTCCTGCCGGTTCATGGCGAGATTCGGCACATGATCGCCAACGCCAAGTTGGCCATCGCCTCGGGTGTCCCTGCGGAGAACGTCATTGTCGCCGAGGACGGCGACGTCGTGGATCTCGTCGATGGTCGCGCCCGGCGCGTGGGCTCCGTGGATGCCGCCTACATCTTCGTTGATGGCCAGACGGTCGGGGACATTTCTGAATCGCTCACTGACAGGCGCGTCCTTGGCGAGGAGGGGTTCATCTCCATCGTCTCGGTGGTGAACCTGGAAACGCACGAGCTCGTGAATGGACCAGACGTGCATGCGCGCGGTTTCGCGGAGGACGAGTCCGTCTTCGACGGGGTGAAGGCCGAGGTGGCCAAGGCCCTGCGCGAGGCGCTGTCAGACGGCGTGGAGGACACGCAGCGCTTGCAGCAGATCACGCGCCGGGTCATGGGTGCCTGGGTTTCACGGAAGCTGCGCCGTCGCCCCATGATTGTGCCTGTCGTGGTGTCCACCTGACAGGAAGGCCACCTATGGCCACTTGTGCGTGCTGTAACCCCGGCACGGCCCCCGAGAATGGCCCGGGGGACGAGCTGGGGTCGGTGGCAGAAAACCACCGGCCACCAGTCATCCCAGGTACCGCACGGCCAGGGGTGTCTCTCCGTCCCGGGACACGTGGAACGCCTGTCGCCCTTCCTCCTCCGACACCGCTTCGACGAGTTCTCCGTCACGCCAGAGCAGTGCGACGTGGTCGTCCGCGGCGTATCCCTCAGGGAGTGCACCGGAGGCGACGAAGTCCATGTATTTGCCCCGGCGTCCTTCCTCCCCAAAGTAGTGGGGGCATGCACTGCCGCGAAGAAACCCGAGCCCGTCGGGCAGCGCGTCAAGCGATCCGAATGAATCAGTGGATGACGCCTCGAACCAACAGTTCATCCCCGCACTGATGCCGGCGAGAATCACGCCGTCCGCCGCTGCGCGGGACAGGATCTCCGGTACGCCATGGACGCGCCAGACTGCCAGCAAGTTGGCAGTCGATCCGCCGCCGGCGTAGATGATGTCCTGATCGAGCAGCATCGTGGGATTCGTGTAGCCCCACGGATCATGTGAGAAGAGCGAGAGCACCGAGGTCTCGGCGCGATGTCCGAAAGCATGCAGGAATCGCTCGCAGTACTCGTCGGCGTCCCCACTTGCAGTGGGTATGAGGCAAATCTGGGGTCGCTCCTTGCCCGCCAAGTTGATGAGGAAGTCGTCGATGAGGGATGAGCCGTCCTCCGACATGGAAAAGCCTCCACCACCCAGTGTGAGAATCGTTGCCTTCATGGTCGGCAACGCTACTGCCTTCCTTGCGACCGAATCCTGTCCAACCGACTGTGCAGTTTGTTGGTGGCAGGTGCTTTGATTGGCGCATGACTCATTGGACACTCGCCGATTTGCCCGACCAGACAGGGCGGCGTTGGCTCATCACCGGTGCCACCAACGGACTTGGGTTGGCGACCGCCCAGGCAGCGGCTGCCGCTGGCGCGACGCTCGTCCTTCCTGCCCGACGAGTTGCGCGCGCTGAGGAGCTGAACCAGCAGTGGGGCGGACGACACGAGGTGGTCCACCTGGACCTCGCGTCCTTGGATTCCGTTCGAGAGGCTGCCGCGAGCATCACCGGCGACATTGACGTTCTCGTGAACAACGCGGGAGCCATCACCCGTCATCGCGAGGAGACCGATGATGGCTTCGAGAAGCTGATCGGGACCAACTTCCTCGGCCCCTTCGCCCTCACCAACCTCTTGCTCCCTCAGGTGCGCCGTCGGATCGTCATCGTGGCGTCCGAGGCCCACCAGAGAGCACAGATGCACCTCGAGGATCCGCACTTCCGTAGCCGCAAATGGGGCATCATCGCGGGCTACGGCGAGTCCAAGCTCGCAGATATGCTCTGGGGTCTCGGCCTCTCTGAACGCCTGAAGGAAACCGACGTCGACGTGCAACTCGTGCATCCGGGTTGGGTGCTGAGCAATCTGCAGAGTGCTGTGGGGAGCAGGACCGCTGAGCGGGTCATCACGGCCGTCTCGACGCCGTTCGCGCAGTCGGCCAGAAAGAGTGCGTTGTGCAACCTGTTTGCGGCGACGGCCGACCTGCCTGACTGCTCATACGTGGGTCCCGATGGATTCAAGGCGCTGAATGGTTGGCCCAGCCTCCTCGGCCGATCCTCGGCAGCCTCGGATACACGGATGGCTGATGAGCTGTGGGACCTCGGAGTGCGCGAAACGGGTACGGATCTTCCTGAACGGAGCGCACATTGAGCCCCCACATCGCGGCTGACGCGCCAATGGTGTCCAAACGATGGTCCGAGATGTCGCGGGACGACGTCTTCGAGATGGTCCTGCTGCGGACCCAGGTGTTTTTCGTGGAGCAGCGGATTGACGAACAGGACTTCGACGACGCCGACCGGGATGATCGCACGCTGCACCTGTGGATCCGCGATGACGATGGGGCCGCCGCATACCTGCGTGTGACGCAGTTGGACGAGGCCGATGAGGGTGCTCACCGAACGTTTGGACGGGTGGCGGTGCGCGCGGACCGTCGACACTCTGGGCTTGCCCGGAAGCTCATCCGAGAAGTCCTGGTGCGCTTTGGACACGAGCCCTTGACCATCCACTCGCAGGAGTACGTCGTGGGGCTTTACGAGGAGTTTGGATTTCACGCGGTGGGCGAGAGGTTCGTGGAAGCAGGCCTCCCACACCGCTCCATGGTGCGTGCCGCGGGTTGAGCGCAAGGCTTCAGAGCCAGCGCGCAACAGCCCTCCGGTAGTGGTCGTATTCTTCGCCAAATGCCTCGGACAGAGCCGCTTCCTCCGCGGCGACCTGAAACTGGTTGAGCGCAGCCCACACCGCCACCACAGGAAGCAGGGCGGCCAGGCGACCTCTCCAGAGGGCGATGCTGACGAGACCGCCGAGCAGTGCGGTGTACATCGGATTGCGGGACACAGAATTGGCACCGGCCGTCACGAGAGACGAGGCATCATGAATGTGGTGCGGATGGATCGTCGTGGCCTCATCGCGAAAGCCACGCACGGCCCAGAAGCCCAGGGAAGCAGAGGCAACGAACACAACAAGTGAGAGCGCGCGCACCCATCGTGGCGGCCGACGGGCAGGGAAGATCCCCTGCAGCAGGATGCCGCCCACGGTCCAGACCACCGGCGGCACCTTTGCGTTCAAGAACCCAGAGTCCGGGAGCTTTGCGTTCCCCATTGATGTGCCGCGACGAGAACTCATCCCCTCAGGCTACTTGCAGCGACGTGTCGGGCCTCGCATGAGGTCCCATCCGCAACCGACGCAGCAGTCAGGGAGTCGGGGGCTGCGGGGGCACCAGCGATATGACTGAGACGCCCTTCTGCGGGACCTTCGTGCGACGGTTGACGACATCGAGTTCACCATCGTCCAGTAGGAACATGTAGACCACCTCGCTTCCCCACATGTCCTCGAAATCGTCGCGTGTGAACTCAGATGACAGCTGGGTGTGTTTCACAGTGAAGCCCCGCTGGATCAGTTCTCTCAGCTGGTTGTTCGTCTTCGGTGGGTTGAAGCATGCCGACACAGTGAGGTGGTCGGCCGCATTTGTCCGCCCGCCCGTGGCGCCCGCAGGTTTCTCACGCTGCGTGATCTGGAAGACTTGGTGCCTATCAGCCCCACCACGACGCTGACGGGGCGCACCACGAGGACGAGCAGGGCCACAAAGATGAGGGCGCTCGGCGCCACGTCGATGATGGCGGAGGGTGCAATCCGTGCCGCGAGCACCAGAAA
>RCMY010006152.1_pt1 | contig 10086 bp, 6 predicted proteins | sample 2041341 | NCBI WGS metagenome assembly RCMY01 (sample SAMN09708234, study PRJNA481090) | Marine sediment metagenome, whole genome shotgun sequencing project.
GCGAAGGTATAGGCGTAATTCAGCAAATACCCCACAATGGCCCCAGTCACCACGCTGGCAAAAGGACTACGCGACCGGCGCCTGCCAGACCGGCAAACATCACGGCATAATGCGACAGCGTGGCCGCGATGCCGACAAAGCCAACAAAGCCGAATTTCATCACTTTGCTGTTCGTGCGCGTCATGCCTGCCACTTGCACTCAGAAGGCAGCGGATACTTGAGACAGGAATGTGGTGTCGCGCGACAGGATCAGAACCCGAAACCCCGCCATCATAGCCTCGCGATAGGCCGGCGCGCTGGCTTTCAGGTCATCGGCCACGCCATTCCAGGCGGCGATCGCCTGCTTTTCGAACAGGCTATCGGCTTCGATAACCAGCACGACGGCACGGAAATCGCTGCCGCTTGCCAGACAGCTTTCTGCCGCGGTCTGCACAGCGGCAATATCCCGCTCCAGCGCGAACAGCGAAATCGGCTGCGCAATGTCGAACAGCGGAACGCGCAGGACGGCCATTTGCCGCTGGGTATAATCAATGGCGAACGCCACATCGCGGGCCGGATCCAGCAGGGCGGCCAGCGGGCGGATCCGCTCGGCCAGCAGATCTTCGCGCGCGCCGGGATAATCGCGCCCGGCCACCGTCACCAGATTAAGCACCACCAGCGCAGCGCCCAGCGCAATCGCAGGCCAGCGCGGCAAGGCCAGCAGCGCAAAGGCCACGAACACGCCTGAGAAAACCGTATAAACCTGAATCGTACGCACCAGATAGATCGGCTCGAACACGCCCACACCGGCGGCCAGGATCATTCCACCCGCAGTGAACAGCAGCAGGATCACCGTTTCTGCCGGATATCGCCGCGCCATCAGCCACGCGCCAATCGCCAGAACCACCAGCACACCCAGCTTGGTGAGGGCGGGATAAGGATAGCCGCCCAGCGTCACACTATAGAACAGGCGCCATGTCGTCGGCTCCATCCATGCCTTGTCCGGATCCCCCAGCGAGCTGGACAGCAAATGCACCACTTGCGGCACCACCAGCAGCGTGGCCAATGCCAGGCCACCCCAGATCCAGACGCTCACAATGTGCGGCCCCCGCAGCAGGACGTAAAGCCCCGCCAGACTATACAGAACGTACAGCAGTGCAGACGTGTAATGGGTATAGAGCGTCAGCGCGAGGCTGACCGCAAACCCCAGCGTCCACAGCGCCTGCCCTTTGGCAGATGCGGGGGCAGATGCAGGATGCTGCGCGTTACGGCCCCGCAGATAAAGATGCGTGAAACATAGGAACGATGCCAGAAACAGCGCGGTAAACAGCGGATACATGCGGATTTCGCGGGCATAATGCACCGCTGTGGGGAAGGTGGCGAAAAATACGATGGCGATCAGGGCAACGCGGGTGGTGAACAGCGCCCGCGCTATGGCAAACAGCAGCAACAGCGACACCCCGTCCAACACCACCGACAGCAGGCGCGCGGCCTCCCGGCTGTCGCCGAACAGCGCCGTCCAGCCCTTGAGGGCCAGAAAATACAGCGGCGGATGAATATCGGTGGTGCGGTTGATATCGATCAGGTGGGTCACAGGGTTGCGGGCATAAAGCAGGGAATGCAGCTCATCCATCCAAGGTGCGGGGTCGCCCAGCCCCCACAATCGAACCAGAACAGCCCCGGCCAGAATAAGCAAAACTGCGCTTGTCGTGGACCACTTGGACCCCTGCATAATAGAATTCATTCTGCACTTTCTGCGGAGAGGGCCGTTTGGCACGGCGCGGCGCCCCGACCAAAATCACCGGACTCACATTTCAATTGGCTTTGGGCATATGCGTCGTCCTGTGCTAGCAGATCAAGAATGTTATGCAGCCTGCAGGGCTGCCATTGCGCGGCGCGCCAAAAAACGATTTCCAAATCGGGTTGCGCGTCCTGATCGCCCGCAATCTCCCTTTGCGCTGCTGCCGTTGTCGCCACGGGGCGAAGCGCGTTGAGCGCGCGCCTCGCCCATTAGCACCGTGGCCACGGCATGCGCCCATTCGGGCGGAATGCCGAAATTGGGGCGCAGGCTGGACGGGCGAATGGACAGCAATTGGGGGCACAGCCATTCGCGGCGCACATCTGTGCTTGGTTACATTATCAAGCGTGCGCAGATCCGGCAGCGACTGCTCATAAATCGCCAATGGCCCGCGAATCGCCAATCGCCCGCGCCAAGGTGCATCCGCCGCATCCAGACTAAAGATGTCAGACAGGGCGCGCGGCCTGACGTAAACGCCCGGCCCCGGATCTGCCGGGGTCTCCAACTCCAGATAAACCCCGTGGCGGTGGATTCTTCCAACTTGCGACTGCCAGTCGGCGGCCCATAGCGCTGGATCATGGTTCCCGTGGGCGCTGGCGCATCAAACAGGGCATCGAACCGCCAGTTTGTCCAGCCTGCTCACCCAGTGGTCCGCTGCTTTGCCCCGAAACACTTCCGTACAAAGGTCTTGATACGCCACGGACGGCAGAGCCTTATTTATCACAGACGGTTCTCGTCCCCTCTGGACGGGCCAGAAACGCCTCGGCCAGTCGGCGGGACGCGCAAATTGCCGTTGGATCGGCGTTCCGGCGCGCGCAGTCAAAGTTCGGATTAGTGACCTGTGCCGGGCCCACGCCTGGCGCGGAGTCCATATGGCATCTTCAACAGAGTTGAAAACCGCTGCCAATGAACCTTATCGAGGCGGCTGGCGCCTACCCCAGTTACTTAGCAGTTTGTTCGGCTGAGTGGATGGAATATCTAGGGAAGTGTCGCTGACACCGACGACAAGTGGGATCAGGATCGAGCGCGGTAGCCGTGCCGCTATGTATTGGAAGCATTGTGACACTTTATAGGTATTACGAAGGGGGCGTAGTGAATGGCATTTTTTCAGATGGTACCGGCCGAAAGCTGGCTGGCGGCATTTTTGTAGTCAATCCGGTGAAGGCTGGCGGTACGCGGCCATCAGTAATCGTATGATATGGGGTCTGGCGATGCCGCGCTGGGGCTAATCCCCTTGCGCAATTTGGCTTATCGACAAGGCCCCTAGCCATCATAACACTGGCCACCGATTTCATTAGGGTAGGTTGACACCGATCAAAGCCAGATTGATTTCCGCCCAAGGATCGCTGAGCCCTGCCAGATAAATGCGGTGCGATTCTGCGGGGAAACCGCCGCTAGATCGACATGCGGAACATGCCTTTTGATGAGGAAATTTTACCTCTGAATCAATTACTTACAGCATGCAGCGACACTTGGAAGATCAAACACTGCGGCACGGTGACACAGTAAAAGACTTGACAAATTGGGCAGGCCGGTGGTTTCCTGACTTTTAGATTATATTCCTAAGGGGAAAATACGGCCGCCAGCACGGCCCGAGGACCAGATTGGCCGCATGGCCTTGCACCGGCTGCGCGTGGCGGTGTTCTGCCACGGTGCCATACTCAGACCATATTCTACATAAAAACAATGAGCGAGGGATAGAATGACCCAAAGAAAACCGTTTTCAATGCTACCCGGCCAAAATAACTCGGCGCAGGGCGTTTTGCAACGCCGCGCACGTCTGAACGGAGACTGAATTAATGATCGTTCACGACAAATCAGACACCCTTGAATACGAGCAGGGCAACCTTCAGACCGGCACCAACTGGTGGGGCGCCTTCGTCATCGGTCTGGCCGGTACGATCCTTGTCACCGGCGCCGCGCCCGCGTTTCTGACGGTGTTCGGGGCGTCCTATATCCCCTTCATCACGTTCTTTACGCTGACAGGCGTTCTATTGTGCCTGCTGCTGGCTGAACTTTCTGCGATGATGCCGGGCCGCACGGGCGGATCGCCCTCCTACGCCTATCCGGCCTACAAGACCCGTTTTCCCCGCCTTGCCCCGCATATCAACGGTGTGACCGCGTGGATGTATTGGGTTGGCTGGATGCCGGTGGCGCCGCTGAACATGATCCTGGCGTCCTATTACATCACCCACCTGTTCGGGCTGGATACGGCTTCGGGCATCACGCCGGTCAGTACGTTCATACCCTACTGGACGCTTGCCATCACGGCGCTGGGTCTGCTGCTGCTGTCGGTCCCGGCCTATCTGGGCATCCGGTTCGGCACGTCGATGGCGACCATTCTGGCGGTTCTGTCGATGATCCCGCTGACCTTCCTGTCAATCGGTTTCGTCTTTAACCTCGGCGCCGCCGACTGGAGCGAACTGGCATGGTTCCCGCAGCTTGACGGCACCAGTTTCTGGTCGCCCATAGACGGGTATCCTGCGTGGATCATGTACGTGGCCTATGCGTTCCCACTGCTATGGACCGTGATCGCATACGAGGCCGCCGCCTGCTATATCGGCGAGTGCAAGAACCCCGGCCGCGACGCGAAAATCGCCATGACGCTTGAAGGCGGTTACGGCGTATTCGTCTACACTATGCTGCCAATTTCGTTCGTGGTGGTTCTGGGCTCGCAAGCCCTGTCTAACCCCGATCTGGTGGACCCCAAGACGATGTTCGTCACTTTCGCCAGCAACATCTTTCCGGGTGTGGCAGGCAAGCTGATGGAATGGATGATGGCAGTCATGCTGATCATCGCACTGGTGCTGTCGGCGCTGAACTCGTTGATGGGCTGCTCGCGGTCGCTGTACCAGATGTCGCTGGACGGGCAATTCCCCAAGTTCTACCAGCATCTGAACAGCCATCACGTGCCTGACCTTGCGATGATGACAAACGTCGTTGCCAGCCTTGCCATCGCCTTTATGGGTGGCGCGATCGAGATTTATTCGTTCTCGAACGTGGGCTATCTGGGATCGTTCGTGCCGGTGCTGATTGCCTACTACCTGCTGCGCAACGACCGGCCCAATCTGCCGCGTCCGTTCAAGCTGCCGGAATACTTCAAATATATCGCCCTCATGCTGGCTGCACTCTACTTCTTTGTGTGGCTGATTGGTGGTATCATATATTCGTATATTGGCGGTCAGGCGACATACTACTTCCTCGGGGTGGCTGCGATCTTTATGTATCTGCCGCTGTACTGGTATCGCCAGTATGAGGATCGCCGCGACGGAACGACCAAAGTCGTAGCCGAATAAGGGAGCGGGCAGGATGATCCGAAAACTGTTCAGACGCGCACGGCAAGGCGATGCCGGACCTGTGCGCAACATTCTGATCGCCTCCGAGGGCCGGCCCATCAGCGATGAGGTGATCGATCTGGCCATCGACATGTTTCATGTCGATGGCGGGCACATCACGGTCCTGACCGTGGCGCGCCTGTGGGGCACCAGTTTTGGTCTGCCCAACCCCGGCCTGCGCCCCAGCAAGGCTGAGATGGACGTGCAGAAGGAAATCATGTTTTCCGCACTGAACCGTCTGGAAAAAGCAGGAATAGAGGCGGATGGTCATATCGTGACCACCCGCCACCCTTCCAAAAGCATTGAAAAACAGGTGCAGCAGCGAAACTGCGATGCCGTCATCATGGGCGCCGATATCCGGCGCCCATGGCTATTGCGCAGCACGATGTGGAGCCAGGAACCCTACCGCGTATCGGCCCGCGTCGCGGTTCCGGTGCATCTGGTCCGGTCGGGCGACAAACCGGCAGGCCCGGCCCGCAAGCCTGGCAAACGCCCCGCAATGGCCAGCGCGAAAAGCTGACCCGCATATATGTCAGCCCAGCCTGACCTAAAACAAGCCTGACCCCAAAAAGGAGAACACATAATGTACAAACATATCCTCGTTTCCACCGATGGATCCGAATTGGCCATGAAGGGCGTCGAGCATGCCCTGGGCCTGGCCAAGGAAAACACCGCCAAGGTAACTGTCATCACCGTCAGCAGCCCCTACCCGCTGCAAAGCGCGGCAACGTTCGATTCCTGGAACGACGCACAGCGCGAACATGCCGAAGCGGCGCTGATGGCCGCCCAGACCGCCGCCCAGAAACACGGGCTGGAAATCCACGCGCATCAGGGCGTCGACGAATCCGCCGCCGAGGCGATCGTCAATGCGGCCGTGTCGCTGAAATGCGATCTGATCGTCATGGCATCGCACGGGCGCCGCGGCATCAGTCGCCTGCTGCTGGGCAGCCAAACCTCCGAAGTCGTAAGCCATAGCCCGGTCCCGGTTCTGGTGGTACGCTAACGGCACTGCCGGATCTGCATGACGCAGATCCGGCAAAACCTGCCAGGGTGCATCCGGCCAAAACCCCCGGCGGCGCCCGTTACGGCACGGCGCCACAGGGAGGCCAGTATGAAAAACTTGGGTAAATTCTACATCGACGGCAAATGGACTGCGCCCGAATCGGACCGCACGTTTCCGGTTCAAAATCCTGCGACCGAAGAGAAAATCGGCGAGATTCCGCTAGGCAATCAGGCCGATGTCGACAAGGCCGTCGCCGCCGCCAAAAAGGCATTTCAGACCTACAGCCAGACAACCCAAGCCGAACGGCTGGCCCTGCTGGAGCGGATGATGGAAATCTCCCGCGACCGGTTCGAGGATCTGGCACAGGCGATCAGCCGCGAAATGGGTGCGCCCATCACCATGTCCCGCGAGGCGCAGGCAGATGCCGCCATCGGCCACCTGCAAGGCTTCATCGACGCGATGAAAAAGCAGGAGCTGCGCGAGACGCTGGACAATGGCGACATCACCGTACGCGAGCCGATTGGCGTTTGCGGGCTGATCACGCCATGGAACTGGCCGATCAACCAGATCGCGCTCAAGGTTATTCCCGCCCTCGCCACAGGCTGCACCTGCGTGCTGAAGCCATCCGAACATACGCCGCTATCGGCGATGATCTATGCCGAAATCGTCGATGCCGCGGGCTTCCCTGCGGGCGTATTCAACCTTGTTCACGGGATTGGCGAAACGGTTGGCCGCGCGCTGTCGCAGCATCCCGATATCGACATGATGTCCTTCACCGGCTCCACCCGCGCCGGGCGCAGCATTACCCGCGACGCCGCCGAAACGATCAAACGCGTGACGCTAGAGCTGGGCGGCAAATCGCCCAATATCGTCTTTGCCGATGCCGATCTTGAGCCGCGCGTCACCGCCTCGGTTCAGGAGTGCATGTATAACACCGGCCAATCCTGCGACGCCCCCACCCGTCTGATCGTCGAGCGGTCCTGCTATGACAAGGTGTGCGACATCGCCCGCAAGGCCGCCGAGGCCATAGAGGTCGGCGATCCCACGCAAGAGGGCGACCATATCGGCCCGCTGTTTGACAAAATCCAGTACGACCGCGTGCAGGCGATGATCGAGGCCGGCATAGACGAGGGCGCGACCCTGCTGGCCGGCGGGCCGGGCAAACCCGATGGCCGCAACACAGGCTGGTTCTGCCGCCCGACAATCTTCTCGGACGTGCGCAACGACATGCGCATCGCGCAAGAGGAGATCTTTGGCCCCGTCCTGTGCATCATTCCCTTTGAGGATGAAAACGAGGGCATCGCCATCGCCAACGACACGCCCTATGGCCTTGCCGCTTATCTGCAAACCGGCGATCCAGACCGGGCCGAACGTGTCGCCGCGCGCATCCGCGCAGGCGCGGTGCATATCAACGGCGGCGGCTTCAACTACGGCTCGCCCTTTGGCGGCTACAAACAATCGGGTAACGGGCGCGAGGGCGGCCTGTTCGGGCTGGAGGACTATCAGGAGGTCAAGACCCTACATTTCGGCTGACCCCCTGTTTGCAGGCTCTGAACCGCGGTGCAGAGCCTGCATACAAATCCCGGACAGCCCGCCCAGTCTGCCCAGTCTGCCCAGTCTGCCGGCGCGCGTCCTATCTTGTAATGGACATTTTGCGCCGTGGCTGGTTATGTTCCTGCGATGCTGCGCCGGACCATCTGGCGCGGTGCAGCATTCGAATTTCAGTTGAACAGGGAGGTTTCTATCTTGGATCGTCGTTCATTTATCCGCGCGGGTGCGATTGGCACTGCCGCAACAGCACTGGCCGCACCGGCCATCGCGCAGGGCAATATAACGTGGCGCATGGTCACCACCTGGCCCAAGAATTTCCCCGGCCTCGGCGTTGGCGCGCAGCGTCTGGCCGACCGCGTTACTGCCGCCTCGGGCGGGCGCCTGACGATTCAGGTCTATTCCGCAGGCGAGCTGGTTCCGCCATTGCAAAGCCTTGATGCCGTGATCGACGGCACCGCCGAGATGAGCCATGGCGCCGCCTATTACTGGCAGAACAAATCCCCTGCCCTGTCGTTCTTTACCGGCGTTCCCTACGGCATGACGACGGGCGAATTGACGGCATGGGTCCGCTATATGGGCGGTCAGGAAATCTGGGACGAGATTTACGACCAGTTCGGCGTGCAGGGGTTTCTGTCGGGCAACACCGGCAACCAGACCGGCGGTTGGTTCCGCGACGAGCTGACCGGCCTTGAATCGGTCAAGGGCCTGCGCTTCCGCACGCCCGGTCTGGGCGGTCAGGTTTGGGAAAAATTGGGCGCGACCGTCACCAACATGGCAGCGGGCGAGATTTTTCAGGCGCTGCAATCGGGCACACTGGACGCGGCCGAATTCGTCGGACCGTATAATGATCTGGCGCTTGGCTTCCACCAAGTGGCCAAGAATTACTACATGCCCAGCTTTGTCGAGCCGGGGCTGGCCACCGAACTGGTGGTCGACAAGGCCAAGTTTCAGGAATTGCCGGACGATCTACAGGCGATCATTCGCGATGTGTCACAGGCGGAGTACGATCAGGTTTCGGCCGATTTCATCGCCAACGATCCCCGCGCACTGAAAACGCTGGTCGAAGAGCACGGCGTGATTGTCCGCGACTTCCCCGACGAGATCATGGAAGCGGGCGCCAAGGCCTCCAAAGAGGTGCTGGACGGGCTGCTGGGCAGCGACGACCCGCTGGTCAAAAAGACCGCAGAAAGCTTTGTAGACTCGCTGAAAATCACACGCGTCCGGACCGAAAAGATCGACAGCAAATTCCAGGCCGCACGCGAGCTGTACCTGGACCTGTAAGCGATATCAGATGGTTGAAGATAAAAGGCCCGGTGGAAACACCGGGCCTCTTGCCGGTCTACCCCGCGATCAGCCTTGGCAGCCACGTCACGATACCGGGGAACGCAAACAAGATTGCGATGGCCACGATTTGCAGCCCCACGAACGGGATAATGCCGCGATAGATCGCCGATGTCGGCAGCTCAGGCGGGGCGACGCCGCGCAGATAGAACAGCGCAAATCCAAAGGGCGGCGTCAGGAACGACGTCTGCAAATTCACCCCCACCAGGACGCCCAGCCAGATCGGATCGACATCCATCATCAGCAGCACCGGCGCGGTGATCGGGATCACGATAAAGATGATCTCGAACGTGTCGAGGATGAAGCCCAAGAGGAACATGATCGCCATCACCATCGCCACGGCGGTCAGTGTGCCGCCCGGCAGCGTGCTAAGGAATTCATGCACCAGATTGTCGCCGCCCATCAGGCGGAACACGACGGAAAACACCGACGCGCCCAGCAGCACGATGAACACCATCGAGGTGATTGTCGCCGTGGCAACGACCGTTTCGCGCAGAATGGTAAAGCTGAGCCGCCAGCGTAGCGCGGCCAGCACCATGGCGCCGACGGCGCCGACCGATGCCGCCTCGGTCGGGGTGGCGATGCCGCCAAGGATCGAGCCGAGGACAGCGAGGATCAGCAACATCGGCGGGATCAGCGCCGAGAATACCTCGCGCAGCAAATCGCCCTTCTCATCCTGGGGCACCGGCGTGGCGGGGCAGGAGGCGGGATCAGTGATCGCCTTGAAGATCGTGTAGGCGAGGTACAGCCCGACCAGCATAAACCCCGGCAGCAGCGCCCCGGCAAATAGATCGCCGACCGACACGGGCGTCGGGGCGAAATTGCCCTTGGACATCTGCACTTGGGAATTGATGCCCGACAGCATGTCGCCCATGAAAATCAGCACGGTCGACGGCGGCACAATCTGCCCCAGCGTGCCAGACGCGCAGATCACGCCAGTCGACAGCTTCGGATCATACCCCGCCCGCAGCATCGCGGGCAGCGAGATCAGGCCCATCGTCACCACAGTTGCGCCAACAACCCCGGTTGAGGCCGCCAACATCGCGCCAACCAGGATCACCGATATGCCAAGGCCGCCC